>Ga0114931_10005096_pt1 | contig 16262 bp, 17 predicted proteins | sample 2SBtaG_FD_89579 | JGI IMG/M metagenome (GOLD analysis project Ga0114931, IMG submission 89579) | Deep subsurface microbial communities from Kolumbo volcano to uncover new lineages of life (NeLLi) - 2SBTROV14_V59a metaG | ecosystem: Environmental > Aquatic > Marine > Volcanic | place: Kolumbo...
ATGCGCTGACTGTCGGAGCTGCGCAGTACGTCCGCGTCACCCTTGACCATGACCCGGGGTTGTATATTGCTGATGGTGTTGCTGTAAAGCCCGGCCAGCAGGGGCGCCACGTCCCCGTCAGCGGCCTCTGGCGCATTGATTTCCGCCTTGATGTTTTCTACACCCTTACTCAAGGTGTTGATCATTTCAGGCTGGCGCATCAACTTGCGTTCGATATGCATCAGGGTAATGACATAGCCGGTCAACTCCAGGTCTCGATGCCGGCTATCATTGGACAACTGATCCGCCAGCGTCTCCAGTCCCGGCATCAGTGCCGCTACGCTACCGTACGCCTCCAGCGCCGATGGCGGATCCGTCACCATGACGCTGTGCAGGCTGGTCCGGGTCGCCGTGGCATCGCGTCGTTCACCGCGGGCCGTTTGCTGTACCAACTTTACCGCCTGGTAAATGCCGGCCAGCGCAAGCACCTGGTCGTGCACAGAGGCCTTCATGGCGGGTCTGCAGCCAGTGCACTGTCAATAACGGCGCCACCCAGGCATTCATCATCCCGGTAGAACACCACCGACTGACCCGCGGTGATTGCCCGTTGCGGCTCATCGAAACACACCCCGCAGCTCCGGCTGCCGCCCGGCTCGACCCGGCAGGCCTGCAGCGGCTGCTGGTGACGGATGCGTGCCATACAGTCAAAGCGCTCTGCCGGTGGCTTGCCCGCAATCCAGTGTATCTGGCTCGCCCGCAAGACCTTGCTGAACAGGGCAGGGTGGTTAACTCCCTGGACGACATGCAGCCGGTTATGCGCGACATCCTTGCCGGTGACATACCAGGGTTCGCACGTCGCGTCTTTTAAACCGCCGATACCGAGTCCCTGTCGCTGGCCAATGGTATAAAACATCAATCCCTCGTGCCGCCCGATGACCGTGGCGTCCAGGGTGCAGATATCACCGGGGTTTTTACTGACATAGTCCGCCAGAAAGGTACTGAAGCGGCGCTCGCCGATAAAGCAGATACCGGTACTGTCCTTTTTATCGTGCACGCCAAGGCCCGACTTGCCGGCAATTGCACGTACCTCGTCCTTGCACATCCCCCCCAGCGGAAACAGGCTTTTCTCCAGCTGGGACGGATCCAGGGTATGCAGAAAATAGGTCTGGTCCTTGTGTTCATCTACACCGGCCAGCAGCCGCACGGCCGGTTGTTTTTCGATACGTGCGTAATGGCCGGTGGCTATGTAATCGGCACCCAGCGTAATGGCATAGTCGAGGAAGGCACGAAACTTGATTTCCCGGTTACAGATTATGTCCGGACTCGGCGTGCGACCTGCCTCGTACTCAGCCAGAAAATGGCTAAAGACCCGCTGCCAGTATTGCGCTGAAAAACTGACCGTGTGTAGTTCAATATCGAGCTCGCGGGCAACGGCGCGGGCATCGGCAAGGTCCTGTTCGGCAGGACAGAAATTCTGGTCGTCATCCTCATCCCAGTTTTTCATGAACACCGCAGAGACGTCGTGTCCCTGTTGTTGCAGCAGCAGGGCAGCAACGGCCGAGTCTACGCCACCGGACAGACCGACGATGACCTGGCTCACGCAACCACACCGGGACCGGAGGCCAGCCCGCGGGGCAGGCAGGGCACGGGCATCATTCGATCACGGCTAACAGCGACAACGGGTAGCGCGTGTGCGACAGATAGTCATCAATGGAACGCAGTACCATCGGGCTGCGCAACGGCCGTTGCGGGTCTCTGATCTCGTCCAGCGTCAACCAGTGGGTTGCCTCGATGCCCTCGTCCAGCGGGCTGTGGGGATCGTGCTGCACCGCATCACCACAAAAGGTCACCCGGATAAAGGTCTTGTCCTTGTGCGGATGACGCCACTGGTAGATACCGACAATGGCCTGCGGCACAAACTCCCAGGCCGACTCCTCGCGGGTCTCGCGAATGACGGCCGCAAGCAGCGACTCACCCTCGTCCAGATGGCCAGCCGGCTGATTAAAGACGGACTCGCCGGAGACCCGTTCCTGTACCAGTAAAAAGCGACCCTCACGTTCGATAACGGCCGCGACGGTCATGTGTGGTTTCCAAGTCATAATTATTTAATACAGTTACTTATGCTATTTTTGGAGAAAAATACTCAAGGCACCTGTGGCGCAAATCGTCACACCCGGGCCACTGTGATGTCGAAGATTAATTGACGCTCGCACATGCGCCTTGATTAACCTATACTTCGCAACTCGTTAAAGGCACCGGGGTTACATAGCCTATCTCAGGGAGTACCTCATTGCATCACTCTAACGGTACACGAAAGATAAAATTTTAAAGCGTTCTGGAGGAACAAAAAATGATTGGTCTGCTAAGAAAAACACTTTTTGCAGGATTCATGCTTGCGTTTTCAGCCGGTGCAGCACTGGCTGACGATATTCTGATGCCATTCGTACTGGCGGGAACCTCATCGGATGACGTTAAAACGGTTGCCGCGGACGTCAAGTCCAAGTTATCCGGCGCCGGCTTCGAGATTGTCGGTGAATACTCACCTTATGACGGTGCAGATATCATCGTCGTTACCAGCGACGCACTGAAAGCGACGGCCGCCAAGTCAGAATTTGGTGCCTACGGCGCGGGACAGCGTGTTTCTGTTACCCGCAACGGTGACGTTACTGAAACCGTCTACACCAACCCCGTCTACATGGCCACTGCTTACCGGATGGCCGGTGACCTGGCCGATGTACGCGCCAAGCTCGAAGGGGCGCTGGGTGCAGAAAAGGACTTCGGTTCCGAGAAGAACCTGACGGCGAAAGACCTGGCCAAGTATCACTACACCGTCATGATGGAATACTTCGACGACCCGAGCGAACTGGCCGAATATGACAGCCAGGCTGAAGCCCTGAAGGCCGTCAACGACTCCCTGGCCGCCGGACTGGGTGGTACCGCCAAGGTCTACCAGATTGACATCCCGGGCAAGGACGAGTCCGTTATCGGTGTTGCCCTCAAGGGTAAGGATGCCGACGACTGCAGTGGCGACGAGTTCATCATGAGCCGCATCGACAAGGCCACCCCCCGGTCTACGGCGCACCTGCCTTACGAGATCGTGGTCTCTGACGGTACGGCCTATGCGCTGTTCGCCCGTTTCCGTATTGCCATCGACTGGCCGCACCTGCCAATGGTTGCCAGCGAGACCGGTGCCACCTTCATGAGCATCATGTGCTCACCGGGCGCTATCGAAGAGGCACTGATCGAGGCCTCTGGCGAAGAACCGTAGTCAGGTCCTGGCCCGCCTGTCCAGGGCGGATGCACGACAAAAAGCCCCTGGCAGCGTCAGGGGCTTTTTTATGCCCGGAATACCTGCGTGGAACCCCGTGAGGGCGCTTGCCATGATCAAGATTACACCGCCAATGCCGACCATAAGTCTACAGCCTGGCAGGTAGGTAGCCATTATTAATGGTAAAATGACTACACATTATCTTTCCCGGGGACTTGTTAGGCTAGAATATTGATTATGGCGAACGAACAGGAACATCGCGGTGATGAGGGACTGGCGCTGGAGGAGGCCCGGCCCGAACTGAAGGAACCCGCCATGTACAAGGTGGTCCTCCTGAATGACGACTACACACCGATGGAGTTTGTCGTCACCCTGCTGGAGAGGTTGTTTGGCCTGGACCGCGAGCAGGCCACCCGCATCATGCTGTTGATACACACATGGCAAGGGTATATGCGGCACGTTCACCTACGAAATTGCCGAAACCAAGGTGGCACAGGTGAATGAATATTCACAGCGACACCAGCATCCCTTGCTGTGTGAAATGGAAGAAGCGTAGCGCCTATGAGGAGTTAGCATGCTTAGCAAAGAACTGGAATTCACACTCAACCTCGCCTTCAAGGAAGCGCGCGAGAAGAATCACGAGTTCATGACAGTCGAGCATTTACTCTATGCCCTGCTTGGCAACCCCTCTGCTGTAGAAGTCCTGCGCGCCTGTGGCGGCAACCTCGATCAACTCAAACAGGACGTGGGCAATTTCCTGGAAGAGACTACCCCCAGGCTCGCCACGGAAGACGATCGTGAAACCCAGCCGACACTCGGTTTCCAGCGTGTCCTGCAACGCGCGGTATTTCATGTGCAGTCTTCCGACAAGACCGAGGTCACCGGCGCCAATGTACTGGTCGCCATTTTCAGCGAACAGGAATCACAGGCGGTCTATTTCCTTAATAAACTGAACATCACCCGCCTGGACATTGTTAACTTTATCTCGCACGGCATTTCCAAGCTGCACGATCCGTAGGAAGAAAGCACCGAAATCCCGGAAGAAAACGACAACGCCGATAATACTGCCAAGCAACCGCTGGAATCCTTTGCCACCAACCTCAACGAGCAGGCAGCACAGGGCAGGATAGATCCCCTGATCGGACGCCGTGACGAGATCCAGCGCACCATCCAGATTCTCTGCCGTCGCCGCAAGAATAATCCGCTGTTTGTCGGCGAGGCCGGCGTTGGCAAGACCGCCCTGGCTGAAGGCCTGGCAAAGATGATCGTCGATGGCGAAGTGCCGGAGGTGCTGCTCAACAGCAGCATCTACTCGCTGGACCTGGGCTCGCTGGTGGCCGGTACCAAGTACCGTGGCGATTTCGAGAAGCGCTTCAAGGCGGTGCTGGGTCAGCTGAAAAAAGAGCCGGGCGCTATCCTCTTTATTGACGAAATACATACCATCATCGGGGCCGGCGCGGCATCCGGCGGTGTCATGGATGCCTCCAATCTGATGAAACCAATGCTGGCATCCGGTGAGCTCAAGTGCATCGGCTCCACCACCTTCCAGGAATACCGCGGCATATTCGAGAAAGACCATGCGCTGACGCGGCGCTTTCAGAAGGTCGATCTGAACGAGCCCAGCGTGGAAGAGACCGTCGATATCCTCAAGGGGCTCAAGTCCCGCTTCGAGGAACACCACAAGGTGAAGTATTCGGCGCGCGCCATACGCGGCGCGGCCGAGCTGGCCGACCGCTACATCAATGATCGCCATCTGCCGGACAAGGCGGTTGATGTTATTGACGAGGCCGGTGCCGGGCAGCGACTGCTGCCACCGTCCAGGCGTAAGAAGACCATCAGCATTGCAGACATCGAACATGTTATCGCGCAGATGGCCCGCATTCCCGCCAAGACCGTATCGGTCTCGGACAAGGAATTACTGCGCAACCTCAAGCGTGACCTGAAAATGGTGGTCTACGGTCAGGACCCGGCCATAGAGACCCTGGCTTCGGCCATCAAGATGTCGCGTTCCGGTCTTGGCAGCGAGGCGAAACCAATCGGGTCATTTCTGTTTTCCGGCCCGACCGGTGTCGGCAAGACCGAGGTCACCCGGCAACTGGCCCGCATCATGGGGCTGGAGCTGGTGCGCTTCGACATGTCGGAATACATGGAACGCCACACCGTGTCCCGCCTGATTGGCGCCCCCCCGGGCTATGTGGGTTACGACCAGGGCGGCCTGCTGACCGAGGCCATCACCAAGAATCCACACGTGGTGTTGCTGCTTGACGAGGTCGAAAAGGCCCATCCGGATGTCTTCAACCTGCTGTTACAGGTTATGGACCACGGCACCCTGACCGACAACAACGGCCGCAAGGCAGACTTTCGCAACGTGGTACTGGTGATGACCACCAACGCCGGTGCCCAGGAGGTCAGCCGGGCCTCCATCGGCTTCACCCAGCAGGATCACTCGTCCGACGCCATGGAAGCCATCAAGCGACTGTTTACACCGGAGTTCAGAAACCGGCTGGATGCCATTGTGCAGTTTGCCGCACTGGATAACACCGTCATCACCCGGGTCGTAGACAAGTTTGTGTTCGAGCTTGAAGCCCAGTTACAGGAGCAGAATGTAACCATCGAGGTGGACGCGGCAGCACGCATCTGGCTGGCAGAACACGGCTATGATCCAAAGATGGGTGCACGGCCCATGGCCCGCACCATCCAGCAGTACATCAAGAAACCCATCGCCGACGAATTACTGTTCGGCGAACTTGCCCAGGGTGGTCATTTGATCATTCATCTCGAGGACGGCGAACTCACCTTCGAGATCAGGGGAAAGGAAAAGGTGCACTAGCGACCTGCATGCCGCTGCAGCCTGCCTGCTAGCGGGCGCGGTAGGTGATACGGCCCTTGCTTAAATCGTAGGGCGTCAGTTCAACCGTCACCTTGTCGCCGCGCAGGATCCGGATGTAATGCTTGCGCATTTTTCCGGATATATGCGCCGTCACCACGTGCCCATTCTCGAGTTCGACCCTGAACATGGTATTCGGGAGCGTCTCGGTGACCGTCCCCTCCATTTCGATGTGTTCTTCCTTAGCCATAAACCTGCAATACCGTATACCGTAAAACGCGGCATTATACCTGAAAAAAATTATCGAAAACGACTGTCCTGTGGGGATAAACCGGCCAGATCCCCGTCAAGCTGCCAGCCAGGCGGCGAATCCGGGCCGTTACCGGCCTGCAACAGCAAGCGGGTAAAGGTGCGCCGGGTAATGGACGTGGCACCCAGGCTGGCAAGGTGGCCGGTATGGACCTGGCAGTCAATCAGGCGGAATCGCCAGCGCTGCAGTTGTCTGATCAGGGCCACGAAGGCGACCTTGGAGGCATTACTGCGAAACGCAAACATTGACTCACCGAAGAACACCCGTCCGATGGCCACACCGTACAGCCCCCCCACCAGCTCGCCATCCAGCCAGCATTCGACCGAGTGGGCATGGCCGTCACGGTGCAGTTGATAGGCCCGCTGCATCTCCTGCGTAATCCAGGTACCCGTCTGGCCCGGCCGGGACTCGGCGCAGGCCGTAATGACCCGGGCAAAGGCACGGTCCAGCGAGACCTCGAAACGGCGCCGTCTGATCAGCTTGCCGAGACTGCGTGATACATGCAGATGCTCCGGGTAGAGCACCAGGCGCGGATCGGGCGCCCACCAGAGAATCGGCTGACCCGGCCCGTACCAGGGAAAGATGCCCTGCCGGTAGGCCGTCAGTAACCAGCAGGGGTCCAGGGCACCGCCCACGGCCAGCAGACCGTCAGGTTCCCGCAGGGCCAGTTCGACATCCGGAAATTCAACCGTAGCGGCATCCGGATCAAGCCAGCAGGGTATGGCCGGTTGATTATGCGTCATCGCCCGTCACCGTCCTGAACGGTGATGTCTGCATCAGGTCGTCATGGTAGTCCACAATCAAATCATGCTCCTGACGCAGGTAGCGATCAATGGCCTCGCGAAACTGTTCATTGGCAATCCAGTGAGCCGACCAGGTATAGCTGGGCAGAAAGCCGCGACTGATCTTGTGCTCACCCTGCGCCCCCGGTTCAAACAACCGTAACTTGTGGCGGATACAGTATTCAATACCCTGGTAGTAGCAGGCCTCGAAATGCAGGCTGTTGAACGCTTCCCGGCAACCCCAGTGCCGGCCATAGAGGGCATCGTCACTGCGCAACATGATTGACCCGGCTACCGCCCTGCCGTCGTGAATAGCAAATACCAGCACCACCTGTTCACCCATGGTTGCACTGATCTCCTCGAAGAAGCCCAGTGACAGGGTCGGTGTGCCGGATTTTTTCAGAAAGGTCGAACAATAAAAGGCGTGCATGATGCGCCATTGTTCCGCAGTCGCCTCGTAGCCGTGCACAATGTCCAGGCTGATGCCAGCCTCGTTGACATGGCGTCGTTCGCGACGAATTTTTTTACGCTTGCGTGAACTCAGCTGCGCAAGAAAATCATCAAAGCATTCATAACCGCGGTTATGCCAGTGAAAATGACAACTGCTGCGCCGTAAATAACCGGCCTCCGTTAACGCGCGGGTGTCTGCCGTGCTGGTAAACAGCCAGTGAATGGAGGAACACCCGGTCTCTGCTGCCAGCGACAGGGCCCGGCTGATAATGGCACGGGTGACGGCCACCGCATCACTGTCCGGGTGAACCAGCAGACGCGGACCGGTAACCGGGGTGTAGGGTATGGCGGATACCAGCTTGGGGTAATAGGGCAGTCCGCTGCGCTGATAGGCATCGGCCCAGGCCCAGTCAAACACGAACTCGCCATAGGAATTATCCTTCAGATAGAGCGGCGCGATCCCGACCAGCTGGCCGCCTGCGTCATAGACCGTGATGTGATGTGGCCACCAGCCGTACTCTTTGCCGACACAGCCATGTGTCTCCAGCGCAGACAGGAATTCATGGCGCAGGAAGGGATGTGCGGTACCGGTGACACGGTTCCAGTCAGCACGGCTGACATCACCGATGCACTTGATAATTGCGGTACGCATGCGCAACCGCGAACGGCCCTGCGAGGGTAGCTACTGCGGTATCAATCAATGCGGCCGGCATGATGCGCCAGGTGGTCAAGGTAGCTCTCGGCATCCAGGGCCGCCATGCAGCCGGTGCCGGCCGAGGTAATGGCCTGGCGGTAAACATGATCACTGACATCACCGGCGGCATAAACGCCCTTTACACTGGTCGCGGTGGCATTGCCCTCAACGCCGCTGAGGACCTTGATGTAACCATTATTCATCTCCAGCTGGCCATCGAAGATAGCGGTGTTGGGCTTGTGACCAATAGCAACAAAGACACCCTGCAAGTCGATGTTGCGGGTGGCATCATCTTTTACATTGCGGATACGCATGCCGGTCACGCCGCTGTCATCGCCCAGCACCTCGTCCAGCACACTGTCCCAGGCGATCGTTACAACGCCTTCGGCCTCTTTTTTGAACAACCGGTCCTGCAGGATCTTTTCTGAACGCAGTTCGTCGCGACGGTGTACCAGCGTCACATGCGAGGCAATATTAGACAGGTACAGCGCCTCTTCAACCGCGGTGTTACCGCCACCGATCACCGCTACGGGTTGCTGTTTATAGAAAAAACCGTCACAGGTGGCGCAGGCCGATACGCCTTTGCCCTTGAAGGCATCTTCCGAGGGCAGCCCGAGGTACATGGCCGAGGCCCCGGTCGCGATAATCAACGCATCACTGGTATACACCCCCGAGTCACCTTCCAGCCGAAACGGCCGGTTCTTTAAATCGACGGTGTGGATATGGTCAAAAATGATTTCAGTATTGAAACGCTCGGCATGCAGGCGCATGTTTTCCATCAGCGGCGGACCCTGCAGGCCCTCGTCACCACCCGGCCAGTTTTCCACCTCGGTGGTCGTCATCAGCTGGCCGCCCTGTTCCAGTCCGGTAATCAATACCGGCTCCAGGTTGGCGCGCGCCGCATAGACGGCAGCGGTATACCCGGCTGGTCCGGATCCGAGAATTAGTAGGCGGCTGTGCTTGATTTCGCTCATGTATAATGACTCCGGTTTATTTTCTGGCATGGACGCAGAACGTGCCTGCCACGCGGCCTGACGGCCTGATTAAATGACCTGCAGCGAATGTTACGGAACTTGGAGAGGTGGGTAAAGCGACCATGAATATTGCCATACCGCGCGAAATCAAACCGCTGGAAGGCCGCGTAGCACTGAGCCCGGAGGCCTGCGGTGACCTGGTCCACGCCGGTCACCGTGTGGTGGTGGAACACAATGCCGGAATGCTTTCAGGGTATTTGGATGCAGATTATGTGGCCGTCGGTGCACACACCGGCGCGGACGCCGAATCCACCTACGCGCAGGGCGAGTTGATCGTCAAGGTCAAGGAGCCCGTTACCGCTGATCTCGACCTGTTAACGCCGCAGCACCGGCTGTTCTGCTTCCTGCACCTGGCTGCAGAACCCGCGCTGGCCAAACGTCTGCTGCAGATTGGTCTGACCGCGGTTGCCTTTGAAACCGTGGAAAATGATCTGCACCAGCTGCCACTGCTGGCCCCCATGAGTGATATCGCCGGGCGGCTGGCGACACAGATCGGCAGCAACCTGTTACACCAGCCACAGGGTGGCAAGGGACTGTTACTCGGTGGCATACCCGGAGCAGAACGCGGCCGTGTCGTCATTATTGGCGCGGGCAATGCCGGCGGCAATGCCGCGGAGGTAGCCGCAGCGCTGGGTGCGGAGGTGCTGGTGTTCGATCTGCGGCGGGAGCGCCTCGAGGCCATGCGCAAACTCGGCGCCAATGTGACCGGTCTGTATCCGTACCCGCACGCCATCAAGACTGCGCTGGCCGAGGCAGACCTGCTGATCGGCGCGGCACTCAATACCGGCGAGCGGGCACCGCACATCGTCTCGCGCGACATGGTGGCGGGCATGCGCACGGGCAGCGTCATTGTCGACATCTCGGTCGACCAGGGCGGCTGTGTCGAGACCACACACGCGACCACCTACGCGGCACCCACCTATGTTGAAGAGGGTGTATTACACTTCGCCGTCACCAATATGCCCGGTGCCGTACCACGCAGCGCCTCGCAGGCCCTCTCTGCCGTGTTATTACCCTTCGTGCACGCCCTGACGCGACCGGACTGGGCGGATGACGCCGCGCTGCAACGCGGTATTAATGTCGCGGCCGGCGAACTGCGGCACCCGGCCCTGAAAGAATCACTTGCGTAAGACTAAAAATTGAATAGAATCTTGCGATTGGCGTAACTACCTATGAAAGAGGATGATTTTGGCACAAGCACGACGTAAAACGGCAAAACCGGCCCGGCTGACACACCAGGTGTCCCGCGGCCTGCGCGAAGGGGCCCTGCTCATCCTGGGTGCTATTGCCAACTTCCTGCTGGTTTCACTGACCACCTATCAGGCGGCCGACCCCGGCTGGTCCAACAGTGGTGCCTACAGCCAGATCCACAATGCCGGCGGCCTGGTCGGTGCCTGGCTGGCCGATGTGCTGCTGTACCTGCTCGGCTACCTCGCCTACCTGTTCCCGGTCATGGTCGGCTACAGCGGCTGGCTGGTGTATCGCGGCGAAACAACGACCGGCGGGGTTGACCTGCATGTGCTGGCGGTACGCTGGTCCGGCTTCCTGCTGACGGTCGGTGCCGGCTGCGGGCTGGCCACCCTGGAATCCGGCGGCAGCTATGGTGGCCTGCCCGCGGGGGGAGGGGGTGTCCTGGGTAATGTCATCGGCAACAGCCTCGTGGATGTGGTCAGCCCGCTGGGCGCCATGCTGTTCCTGCTGGCCCTGTTTCTCACCGGTGTGACCCTGTTTACCGGCCTGTCCTGGCTGGTGGTCATGGACTTCATCGGCAGACATACACTGCAGCTGGTCGATCACTTGTACGCCATGGCCCGTGAACTACCGGAAAAGCTTGAGGCGCGCCGTGCCCGCAACAAGCGCGTGGAGGTCATCAAGGCCAGCCAGTAAAAGGTCGCCAAACGCAAACCGGTGCGCATTGAGCCGGTTATTGCCCAACCGCAACCCAGCGAGCGTATGGAACGTGAGCGCCAGGTCCCGCTGTTTGATCCGCCGGCCAATTCGGAGTTGCCGCCGCTGTCGCTGCTGGACGAACCCAGACCGACCGAGGAGGGCTATTCCAACGCCGCCCTGGAAGCGATGTCGCGGCTGGTTGAAATGAAATTACTGGATTTCAATATCGAGGTGGAGGTGGTCGCGGTAAACCCCGGCCCGGTGATCACCCGTTTTGAACTCGACCTGGGGCCCGGCGTCAAGGTCAGCCAGGTATCCAACCTCGCCAAGGACATTGCACGCGCGCTGTCGGCCATCAGCGTGCGGGTCGTGGAGGTCATCCCCGGAAAATCCGTCATTGGACTGGAAATCCCCAACGAGCACCGCTCCATTATCAGCCTGGGGGAGATCCTCAACACCCGCGAGTTTGACGAGTCGACCTCACCGCTGACCATGGCACTGGGCAAGGACATCAGCGGCCTGCCGATCGTGGTCGACCTGGCCCGGATGCCGCACCTGCTGGTCGCCGGCACCACCGGCTCCGGCAAATCGGTCGGCATCAACGCCATGATCCTGAGCCTGCTGTACAAGACCCTGCCAAAAGACGTCCGCCTGATCATGATTGACCCCAAGATGCTGGAACTGTCCGTCTACGAGGGCATCCCGCACCTGTTAACCCCGGTTGTGACCGACATGAACGAGGCTGCCAACGCCCTGCGCTGGTGTGTCGGCGAGATGGAACGTCGTTACAAGCTGATGGCGGCACTGGGTGTGCGTAATATCAGCAGCTACAACCGCAAGGTCATCGACGCCGAGGCGGCCGGTGAACCGATTCCCGATCCGCTATTCAAGCCGGAAGAGGCGCTCGAGGGCACCGAGCACCCGCTGCTGCAGCCGTTGCCCTTTATTGTCATCGTTATCGACGAACTCGCTGACATGATGATGGTCGTGGGCAAGAAGGTGGAAGAGTTGATTGCCCGACTGGCGCAAAAGGCACGTGCCGCCGGCGTACACCTGGTACTGGCCACCCAGCGTCCGTCCGTTGATGTCATCACCGGGCTGATCAAGGCCAACATCCCGACCCGTATCGCCTTCCAGGTATCATCCAAGATCGACTCGCGCACCATCCTTGACCAGATGGGTGCAGAACAATTACTCGGGCACGGTGACATGCTCTACATGGCACCCGGTACCAGTGTGGCGGTACGCGTGCACGGTGCCTTCGTCTCGGATCAGGAAGTGCACAAGGTCGCCGGCCATATCAAGGGCAACACCGCACCGGAATACATGGCCGAGATCCTTGAGACCTCGTCAGAACCGGTACCGGGCTTGTCTGCCGCCAATAACGGGGGGGGCGGGTCCGATGACACCGAATCCGATCCCCTCTACGACCAGGCCGTGGCCATTGTCACCGAATCACGGCGCGCCTCCATCTCGGGGGTACAGCGTCGGCTGAAGATCGGTTACAACCGCGCCGCGCGTATGATCGAATGCATGGAGGAAACCGGCATTGTCAGTCCCATGGAAAGTAATGGCAATCGCCAGGTACTGGCACCACCGCCTCCGGACGCATGAACAGCCGTAGATACATTACTGTCGTCATAGCCCTGTGCCTGCTACTGCCGTTGTCGGCCATGGCGACCGGGGCGCCGGACTACTTCACTGCCTTCTTCAAGGATCTGCACACGCTGCAGGCCGATTTTGATCAGCAGGTCATCGATGACAAACAGCAGCTGTTGCAATCATCAAAGGGGCAGATGTGGATTGCCCGGCCCGGACGTTTCCGCTGGAACTACGAATCCCCTTACCGGCAGCAGCTGGTCGCCGATGGCAAGCGACTCTGGTCCTATGATGAAGACCTTGAACAGGTCACTGTACAGCCCGCCAGTGAAGTCATCACCTCCACCCCGGCGATGCTGCTCAGTGGTGATCAGCCGCTGGCCACGCTGTTCAATATCGAGGCCGCAAGCGATCCCGCGGCCGGTCAAGTGGTCACCCTCACACCGAAATCAGATGATAGTAATGTTATCCGGCTGCAAGTACATTTTTCCGGCAACACCCTCACGCATATCGATGCCGAGGACAGCTTTGGCAACACCACCCGGTTCAGCTTTACCCGCATGCAGCGCAACCCACCGCTTGATGACACGCTGTTCAGCTTCACACCGCCCGCCGGGGCCGATGTTATAGGCGAAACAGACTAGCCGCTGGCGGCAGCCCCTGCGCATGTCACCGCCCACCGCTGCCTATCGACCCCTTGCCGACCGCATGCGGCCGCTGTCCCTGCAAGACTATGCGGGACAGGGTCATATCCTGGGTGCAGGCAAACCACTGCGCCGCGCCATTGAAGAAGGCAACCTGCATTCCATGGTGCTGTGGGGGCCGCCTGGCACGGGCAAGACCACGCTGGCACGAATGCTGGCCGAACAGACCCGGGCAGAGTTCATCACCCTGTCCGCGGTACTCGCCGGCGTCAAGGACATTCGCAATGCCGTTGCGGCGGCCCGTCAGATACGTGAACTCGACGGGCGCCTGACCATCCTGTTTATCGACGAGGCGCACCGCTTTAACAAGGCGCAACAGGATGCCTTCCTGCCCTATGTTGAAGACGGCACCGTCATATTCATCGGTGCCACCACCGAGAACCCGTCATTCGAACTCAACAGCGCCCTGTTGTCCCGCGCCCGCACCTACGTCTTGAAACGCCTGCAAACAGACGAGCTGCGCACTATTATCGATGCGGCCCTGCAGGACGGCGAGCGCGGTCTTGGCCAGCGATCACTGCTGATGGCACCCGGGTTGCGTGATCAACTGGCACAGGCCGCCGACGGCGACGCCCGGCGTGCCCTGAACCTGCTGGAGATCGCTGCAGACCTCGCCGCAGAGGTCGATGGCCAGCACGTCATTGAGGAGACCACGCTCGGGGAAATCATGGCCGGTGGCACACGGCGCTTCGACAAGGGCGGCGATGATTTTCATGACCAGATTTCGGCCTTGCACAAGAGTGTACGCGGCTCATCGCCGGATGCCGCGCTCTACTGGCTGGTACGCATGCTCGACGGCGGTTGCGAGCCACTGTACCTGGCGCGTCGTATGGTGCGCATGGCCTCGGAAGATATTGGCAACGCCGACCCGCGGGCACTGACCCTGTGCCTGAATGCCTGGGACGTACAGGAGCGCCTCGGCAGTCCGGAAGGCGAACTGGCACTCGCCCAGGCCGTCATCTACATGGCCTGCGCCGCCAAGAGTAACGCCGTCTACAAGGCCTACAACGCCGCCCGCGCAGACATCGGCAAGACCGGTTCACTGGAGGTACCGGTGCATCTGCGCAATGCCCCGACCCGCCTGATGAAGGAGCTGGGTTATGGCAAGGCCTATCGTTACGCCCATGACGAAGCGGAGGGCTATGCCGCCGGCGAGCAGTACCTGCCAGACGATATGGCCGCACCCGGCTACTACCGACCCGTTCAACGGGGCCTGGAAATCAAAATCGCCGAGAAACTGGCCCATTTACGCCAACTGGATAAAGATCACGCCCGGAACGGCTAGGAGCCTGGCCAAACAGCGGTCCGCGATCTGCCAGACCCTGTGTCCGCCTGATGCGAATCCGTCTATCGGCGTGTACCATTGGCGCCCATGAAAAACGGTACTACACCATGACCCAGACGCTGTCCATTGCCGCAGGCGGCGCCCTCGGGGCCGTGCTCCGCTACTGGACGGTACTGGCGGTACATAACCGGCTGGGCACAAATTTCCCCTATGGCACCCTGGCCGTTAACGTGCTCGGTAGTCTGCTGATGGGTTTTTTGTATATATGGCTACTGGAACGGTTTGTCGCCAGTCCTGCAATGCGCGGATTTTTACTGGTCGGTATCCTTGGTGCGTTTACCACCTTTTCCACCTTTTCGATCGAGACCCTCAACCTGATTGAGGCGGGCCATACCGGCCGGGCACTCGCCAATGTCCTGTTGAGCGTCAGCGTCTGTGTCGTGGCCGCCGGCGTGGGTGTCTATACAGCGAGGCAATTATGAAGCAACAGCCAGTCACCTTTGTACGCATCTACCTGACCGAGGGCGAGGGCCGCATGGAATCACTGCTGCAGTGCCTGCATGACGAGGAACATGTTCTGGGTGTGACCGTGTTTCGCGGCATCAGCGGCTTTGGCAAATCCGGCACCGTGCATTCTGCAGCACTGCTGGACCTGTCCATGGACCTGCCACTGGTGATCGAGTTCTTTGATACACCGGCGAAGATAGCCCGCATCCTCGAGCACCTGGGCAAGAAACTCGAACCTGGCCATGTGGTCAGCTGGCCGGCATCCGTGCTGGTCTAGGCAAGATCACTGGCAGCCAGTTACTAAATCCGGGAACAGACAACATGCTCGACCCCAAATTATTGCGCAGTGATCCTGACGCCGTCAGTCAACAACTGGCGCGTCGCGGCTTCACCCTCGATACGACCACCCTGAAGATGCTGGAACAACGTCGCAAGGCCCTCCAGGTCACAACCCAGCAACTGCAGGCCGAACGCAACAGCCGCTCCAAAGGCATCGGCAAGGCCAAGGCCGCCGGTGAAGATATCACTCCCCTGTTGCAGGAGGTCGAGGGACTGGGCGAGCAGCTCAAGGCCGGGGAACAGGCCTTGTCACAGCTGCAGGACGAACTGAATGCCATCCTGATGGGCATCCCGAATATTCCGCATGACTCGGTGCCCGCAGGCAAGGGTGAGGATGACAATCCCGAACTCAGGACCTGGGGCACGCAAAGCGCCTTTGATTTTGAGCCCAGGGATCACGTGGAGCTGGGCGAACAGCTGGGCCAGCTGGATTTCGAGGCCGCGGCACGGCTGACGGGCTCGCGTTTCTGTGTCATGCAGGGCCCGCTGGCACGGCTGCAGCGGTCCCTGACCCAGTTCATGCTGGATGTCCATACCCGCGAACACGGCTATCGGGAGGTGTATGTCCCGTACCTGGTCAATGCCGACTCCCTC
>Ga0114931_10005097_pt1 | contig 16261 bp, 19 predicted proteins | sample 2SBtaG_FD_89579 | JGI IMG/M metagenome (GOLD analysis project Ga0114931, IMG submission 89579) | Deep subsurface microbial communities from Kolumbo volcano to uncover new lineages of life (NeLLi) - 2SBTROV14_V59a metaG | ecosystem: Environmental > Aquatic > Marine > Volcanic | place: Kolumbo...
AACAAAAGGCTATAATGCATTGCTTAGTAAATGCTAGACCAAAACTCCGAAATTATGCCGAATTTCTATTTAACGAATCGTAGTCTAAGCCTTTAATATATAAATGTTATAGGAGGAGTTATGGAGCCTGAATGAAATCTATAATTTTATTCGTAGTAATTACATTACTCAAGTTTCGTTTATTGCCTTTTGTAACCCGGTTGTAACTCAATAAGTTAAAAAGCCCTCTAAAACAATTATTTAGAAGGCTTTTTTTGTAGCGAGACCGAGAATTGAACTCGGGACCTCCGGGTTATGAATCCGACGCTCTAACCAACTGAGCTACCTCGCCATTTTGAGGGTGCAAAAATATAAATTTACAAACTCATATCAATACTTATCTGAAAAATTTAATGTAACAGGTTTTCGCATTCAAAAATAAACTGTTATTCATTTTTTAGATATACCAAACGACCGGGAAAATTTTTCATTGTTACACTTACTTTATACTTTTGCAGCCTGAAATAAAAATTATACAACAATGACTGATATGCAGGATGACATCACCATGGGGAAAAATGCACTTGAGATGGTACTTGTAGCCAATGAATATTGTGTTTTTATGGAGTCAATCGACAAAAAAACCAAAACGTCAATTTTCGATTTCGTTCATCGTGTTGTTCCCCTGATGTACACGAAAGGATCATTATTGCCAGACGTTACAGTTGAATTTCCCGAAGCCAACATGCGTTTTGTTACCGAAGAACAATGGGAGACGCTTTTTACTTTATTGCGGGAAAAATTTGGCGAAGATGACGAATATTGGATCATTGACCCGCAGTACATCAACGAAACGGAACCCCTGAAATCCAGCCTGTCAGAAAACCTATCCGATATTTATCAGGACATGAAAGATTTTGTCCTTCTGTATCAAAAAAACACGATGGCAGCCCGTCAGAATGCCGTAGCCGGGTGCAAACAGCTTTTTGCAGAACACTGGGGTTACAAGACCGGGAACATTATGGCAAGGCTTCATCATCTGATATACAGCGGAACCAATGAGGAAGAAGAAACCGGTTACGGACTGTTTTAAAATAACAAATATAAACCGGTATTATTTCTTAGCCCTGATCCTATCCAGCCGGTTCATGCCGTCAACGGCAAGCGGATAATTGGTTTTTAATTTTAATGCCTGCTGGTATTGTTCACGCGCTTCCTTATAACGGCCCAGGGCTTCATAGGTGCGCCCCAGATTATACACGGATTCAACAAACCGGGGATCTATGGCAATAGCTTGTTGAAAGGCTGTAATGGCGTTTTCAAATTCCCGCTTATCCACAAGATAAATGTATCCCTGATTGTAATAAGCCATTTTATTGGCCGGATACAGACTATTCATTTTTTGATAAAACCCGATGGCCGTATCATATTGGCCCATTTCCTGATACCGGCGTGCAACAAAATACAGTGCTTGTTGATTATCGGGCCTGGCTTGCAGCGCTTTAACGAAATAATCAATGGCTGTTGTGTCGTGTTGTGAAGAGAGAAGCGATCCTGCCTGCATCAAGGCATCATAATTGGAAGAATCGAGGTTGACGGCGATCCTCAGTTGTGTAATGGCCGAAAGTGTATCTCCCGTCTCCATCTTTTGCAATCCCTTGAAATAAAATGCCTGAGAACTGTTTTGATTCATTGAGATGGCACGTTCAATATAGGGTGATGCTTTATCAAACTGCTGCAACATCAAAAACGTCTCTGCCAGTTTTAACATGGGTTTTTCACTTCCCGGCGCTAACTTAGCCGCTTTTTTATACGATGACAGGCAGTTGTCAACTTTTCCCAGTACAAAATAAATATCCCCGAGCATTAAAAAATTCTCAGGGTTTTCGGGATTAAGCTCAATGGCCTTACTGATATCGCGAAATGCCGGGTCGATGCGGCCCTCTTTCAGGTAGATGCCTGCCCTTAATTTGAACAGGTTCGAATTCGCCGGGTCCAGGCTGATCTGCCGTGTAAGCAAAGTAAGGGAATCCACTTTCTGATTTTCGCTTTTCAGGGAGGGGCCTGTCTTTTTTGATGAACTTTCACTGCAGGAGCATAAACATCCCAAAAGGATAACAATTAGCAAACTAACCAGCTTTATCTTCAAAAGCATTTAGATTTAATGAAAGGGTTTTTTAATCTTATCTGAAAAATGATAACGACAAAATTATTTGGAATTCAGCTTTTCCATGATTTTGGTTTCCAGTTCTTCCACCAGGTCGGGATTGTCTGCTAAAAGATTTTTCACGGCATCCCTGCCCTGCCCCAGTTTGGTTTCTCCATAACTGAACCACGAACCGCTTTTGTTTACAATATCATATTCAACTCCCAGGTCAATGATCTCACCGATTTTGGAAATACCCTCGCCATAGATGATATCAAATTCGGCTTTGCGGAATGGCGGCGCTACTTTGTTTTTCACAACTTTAACACGGGTACGGTTTCCCTTCACCGATTCGGTATCTTTTATCTGGCTGATTCTGCGGATGTCAAGCCTGACGGAAGAATAAAATTTCAGGGCATTGCCACCCGTTGTGGTTTCCGGGTTTCCGAACATCACGCCGATTTTTTCGCGCAACTGATTGATGAAGATGCATACTGTTCCTGTCTTGCTGATGTTGGCTGTCAGTTTACGGAGAGCCTGGGACATCAACCGGGCCTGCAAGCCCATTTTAGAATCGCCCATCTCCCCTTCTATCTCACTTCTCGGTGTTAGTGCTGCCACCGAATCAATCACAATAACATCAATAGCGGCAGAACGGATGAGGCTGTCTGTAATCTCCAGCGCCTGCTCGCCGTTGTCGGGTTGTGAGATCAACAGGTTTTCGATATCAACACCGAGGTTTCCCGCATAAAAGCGGTCAAAGGCATGTTCGGCATCTATGAAGGCGGCAATACCCCCTTTTTTCTGGGATTCCGCAACAATATACAAGGCCAGCGTGGTTTTTCCCGATGATTCGGGGCCATATATTTCAACCACCCTTCCTTTGGGAACACCGCCTACACCAAGGGCATGGTTCAGCCCGATGGAACCTGTTGAGATCACATCCACCTGTTCCACCGGGTTGTCCCCCAGTTTCATGATGGTTCCTTTCCCGAAATTCTTTTCAATACTACCCAAAGTGGCTTCGAGGGCCTTTAAGCGCTGTAGTCTTAATTTTTCATTGTTTTCTTTGGCGTCGTTTGTTGTCATGGTGTTTATTTTTTATTTTCCAAAGCATCCAAAATCTGTTTTGTATGTTCTTTGGTTTTGACTTTCGTAAATATTTGCTCTATTATACCGTTCTCGTCTATGATGAAGGTGGTTCTCAATACACCCTCATATTCCCTGCCGTACAATTTTTTCGGCCCCCATGCCCCATAAGCTTTCAGTATCTCTTTTTCGGGATCGGAGATCAGCGGGAACGGCAAATTGAATTTTGAAATAAATTTTTGGTGCGACTGCTGACTGTCAGGGCTAACCCCAACAACTTTGTACCCTTTCGAGAGCCAAAGTTCATAATTGTCCCTCAGGTCGCAGGCTTCGGTGGTGCAACCGGGGGTGTTGTCTTTCGGGTAAAAATAAAGGATTAGTTTATGTCCTTTAAAATCATCAGATTTTACGATTTTCCCATCCTGATCAACCCCTTCAAAATGCGGGGATTGGTCTCCTTTCTCCAGTTTCATGTTTTATTTTTTTAAGTTCCACAAAGATAAGTTTATTTGGATTAAATGAAACATTGATTTATTCACCCTAAGAACAAACCGGTTATACTTCCTTCTTTTTCCCGAACAAATTCCTGAAAGAAAAGCCATCCAGATTGATCAGGCGGTAACGGACCAGTTGCTGTATCACTTTGTGCTCTATCCAGTGATGAAAGGGAAGTAAGAATGCGATCAATGCGATTTTAATCACGAGTATTTTCCAGGGTTCACCATGGGTAAGATGATGTATTTTCTGGTCGGCCAGCAAAATGATAAACTCAAAGAGAAAAATAAAAGATAAGAAACCCAATGCCCTGATCAGCCAGGCAGGTACCCTGAAACTGCCCAACAGGATCAGAATTATGAAAATGGTGATCATGGTGATGACAATGGCTGTATATTGCAGGTTATGCCTTCTGAGGGTTTCCTGCCTCTCCTGCTCTTCAGCCAGTTTTTGTTGTTCCGCTTCATGGTTGATCTCAAGCATAATCAGCTTGTCCTTATCCGCCATTTGGCTGATGCTGTCGTCCAGGTTACGGGTTAGTACTGAGAAGTAAAAGGCCTCCTTATATTTCTGCTCAAGGGCAAACAGTTTTTCCAGTTCCTGTGAAGCCTTAAGCATAAACTCAGGGTAATTAGCCTCTTTGGCCAGTTGGAATCCCTGTTTAAAAGCCTTGACAGCCTTGTTATGTTGTCCTGTCCTGATCAGGAACTGGCCATACCGGAAGTAAAAATTCGACCTGAACACCTTGTTGGAATTGTCGGTTATCTGCTTTTCGGCCATTGAAAAATAAATCATCGCCGAGTCATTCTGTCCCTGATTTTCGGCAAAATAGGCTTTTAACCTGTAATAAAAAGAAGGGGAATCGTTATAAAGACGATTGAAATCATCAGGATGCTCTTTTGTGTACCACCGCTCCAACAGGTCCATCCTGTTCATCCGGGTCAGGATGGAGCGGTAAACAGCCCGGGTATAACCGGCCAGTTTTTCCCGATTGTTCCGGTTCGCAAAATCAAGGATTTTAGTGATCTTCCGGTCATTGATTACCGGGTTGTTGCTGTTGAGGTTGATCACCTGCAGGTCATAATCAATCCACATGAGGGCCAGTGAATCCACAGGCTGCCGGTCAAGGATCAGTTCCTGTTCAATTAATTTATAGTTGGCTGCCTTTTGAAACATCCCTGTAGAAAGGAAAAAGTCGGAGAGCTGACCGTAGCACCTGAGCATCAGGGGTTTCTCATTGAGCCTTTTGGCAGTTTTGGAAGCCAACAGGTAGTTCCTGAAGGCTTCTGTTTTCTGTCCAAGGCCTTCGAGACTCCTTCCAACCATCAGGTAGCTGTCAACCTTTTTAGGGCCATCGTTAAGGTCTTCCGCCAGGGTCAGCGATTTGTAGGCGGCCACCAGGGCATTGTCGTAGTCGTAATCTGACAAATACGTTCGGCTCAGGTTAAGGTAGCAGCGCCAGTCCCATGCGGGGTCGGTATCAGTAGCGCTCAACTGCCCGGCTGCCAGTGCATATTTCATGGCCTTGTCTTTATATTCCCTCAGGTCTGCATTTTCGAGGTAGGTGTTGTAGGCCAGCAACACGAGGCCGGGGCGAAAGGTCGAAGCCGCCGTTTCGACGGCCAGGCTGCCCACACTGTCGGCAAGGCGGGCATTATTCATCACCCGGCTGTAATGTTCCATTTGCCTGCACAGGTCAAGAACCCTGAGGCTATCGGTGCCGGCCACCGAACCTGTATGGCTTTTTCCGTGGCCGCCAGAAACCTGAAGTGCGAGGGTCAGCAGCCACAACAGGCATCCTGACCTGAACATGCTTTTAAACCTTGTATTCATCATATAATACAATCAAAATGTGTGGCAGGCGATTATTTGGGGTGACAAAATTATTAAAAATCATTCTAAATAACAAAAATTATTTATCTTGCGCCCGGAATATTTCCAACACAACACTAAATATTTTTAACCATGAAAAACAGACTATTCAACAAACCCTTTCTGACCTTCGCCCTGGGCCTTCTTCTTGGTGCTTCGCTCATGACAATTTATGCTTTCTCAGGCAGTGCAATGCCACCTGCAACTTCAGCCACAGCCATAACACTGAACGATGCCATTCAACTGACCGATCATTTTACTGCTAAGGCAAAACCTTTTCAGAAGGTTCTGCGCGGAACAGCAATCAGCATTGAACAGCTTGAGGCCATGAACAAAATTTTTGCAACCAATCCCTCATTCTCCGGGTTTCGCATTTACAATGGGTTAACCACCGGCAATCAGTCCAAAATGATCGTGGTTGGAATTGACAAGCAGGGCAAGGATGCCACAGGAAAGACGATGTACAGCACCGGTGCAGACGGGTCGGGGCCATGTCCCACAGTTTGCGACAGCGACAGTCCTTTGTAAACCTGTCTGCTATTTTACCTCAGCACCAGGTCATCAAGGACGGAAGCGCCTATTTCCTTGTTAATGGCCTTTACGATCTTTGAGCGGGCCATGTGCAGTTCGTTGCGCAGTACCGACGAATCAAGGCTGACGTACAGTATTCTGTTTTTGACATACAGCCCGGTTGTGTGTTTGGAGAAAATGCCGCCAACTACTTTGTCCCAACTGTCCTTTATCCTGACGGCGTCAAGCTTGTCTTCCCAGTGGTAAGCTTTCTTCAGCTGTTCTATCAGTTCTTTCAGGTTATGGTCGCTGGCGTTTTTCATTTATTGTTTATGATTGGCATTATGCTTTTAAAGAAACGGTCCCGTTGACCACATCAAATACCAGGTGGTCAATGTTATGGTTTGTAAAGATATTTTCTATTCTGCTGCGCTGGGTATCGGTCACAAAAACCTGTCCGAAATTATCCTCGTTCACCAGTTTGATGATCTGCGATACCCTGTGTTCATCGAGTTTGTCAAAAATATCGTCAAGCAGTAAAATGGGCTTAAAACCTTTTTTACGGCGGGTGTATTCAAACTGCGCCAGCTTGATGGCCACTACAAACGATTTTTGCTGCCCCTGCGAGCCGAACTTCTTCACCGGGTAGCCATTGATTTTAAAAACCAGATCGTCCTTGTGGATGCCCTGCGTAGTGTAACGCAACCTCCTGTCCTTCGATAAAGACTGTTTTAACAATTCATCCAGCGGAGCTGTGGCCAGTTGCGACTCGTAAACGATCTCCACATGCTCGTTGCCTTCCGAAAGAAATTGGTAATATTTCTCAAACATCGGGTTGAAATCCTGCAGGAACATCTTCCGCTTTTCAAACAACTGAATCCCGTAGGCTGACATCTGATCGTCCCATACCTGTAAAGAGGCCGGGTTAAAGCTTTGTTTTTCCGTAAAAAGTTTCAGCAATGTATTGCGCTGCAAAAGTATTTTGTTGTAACTGATCAGGTCGTTCAGATAGAATTTATCAAACTGCGAGATGACACCGTCAATGTATTTCCGGCGCAACTCGCTGCCGTCATTGATCAGGTCGCGGTCGTAAGGTGAAATCATCACCAGCGGTATTTTGCCTATGTGGCCGGCCAGCCGCCCGTAAATTTTCTTGTTGAATTTAAATACCTTTTTCTGCCCCCGCTTCTGTATGCAACTCACCTTGTCCTCAGTACCTTCAGGATGATAATAAGTACCATGGATGGCAAAGAAACCGGCACCGTGAAGAATGTTCTGCTGATCAACGGGATTGAAATAACTTTTGCAAAAAGAAAGGTAATACAGGGCGTCCAGGATGTTGGTTTTCCCGGCACCATTGTCACCTGCAAAGCAATTGATCTTGCGGCTGAACTGCAAGGCGGCTGCCGGATAATTTTTAAAATTCGTCAGTGACAATTGCTTTAGGTACATAACCGGTTGTTATTAATAAAATGTAAAAATATAAAGATTACGGATGTGTACTCAACAAACATATAAGCAATATTTTTCAGCGGGTGGAAGCAGGCCAAAAAAATGATATGTGCTTGTCCTGTGATTAAAAATTTGGAAATTGTAGGCGTGATTTCAATATAAGTGCTCAACCATGCTATTGCCAGCGGTAATTTCAGGGGATTTCTTAACAAGCACTGATTAGAAGGCAATTATAAAATCATTTACTGGAAACAGGACAACTACATCAAAATCGCAACTGTGTTTGATTGTAGACAAAATCCTGAAAAAATGAAAGAAATATAAACACCCAGTGTATAGAATTTCTGACACAGTTGAGCTCAAAAAATCAGGTAGCAGATTAAAGAAATATCCACTACATGGTTTTTTTCTGTTTTTTTCTGTACAGCCCACGCTCAATTGAGTTTTAAATTATGCCTGTCCCATAGCTTAAGCCAACCGTTGCCAGTAATTTAGAAACAAGAAAGTAATAAACTGATTTAACAGAAAAGAATTGTATTTTTGCTAAAAGACTAAACACATGACAAGTAAAGAATACATATTATCGGAAATGAAGCGACAGAAAAGAGAGTTGCAAAATCTTGGTATTGTTAGAATTGGACTTTTTGGTTCGTATGTAAGAGAGGAACAATCGGAAAAAAGTGATATTGATATTCTCATCGAATTTGAACCCGAAAAAGAAAATTTTGATAATTACATGTCTGTTTATGACCTACTTGAAAATCTGTTTAGAAACGAAAAAATTGAAATTGTGACAAAAAATGGATTAAGTCCATATATTGGTCCTCAGATACTTAAAGAAGTGATTTATGCATAAAGATCCGTTAGAGTATTTAAAACATATTTTAGACGAAATATAATAGATAACTTATTAAAAGGTAAAATCTAAACGCACCACAACATTATAGAATTTAAGACACAGTTGAGCCCAAAAAACCGGATGGTTTTATGCCGTCCCGTGTGGCTTTTGCCAATGCCTCATCAACAATGACGGGAAAATTTAAATGCAATAATTTGGATTTAAAAAAAAAACACTAATTTTACAGGACTAATCAAGAAAACCGGAATGCGCTTTTCTTTTTTTTAAATGGAGCGAACGCCACAGGGAGCTTAAGGGGGGTTACCTACTGAACGAACGCCAAACCATGATGTTTGAGTAAATTTATAAAACCCGCATCAATGGATTTGAACTTTAAACCACAAAAGGTGTGTATATTCCGCAGGAGGTATGTTGGATATATACAGAAAAGGTGAACATAGAAGTAGTTGTAGCCAATTAAAAACAGATGATTGCAGAATTTGAAGAAAAAGAATATGAAAACCCACTGAATACTCAATTGTTACTTGGGAATAGAAATATTTGGACACCTGGTCAAGTCTTCGAGGGCAATTTTGGTATTGACGCAGCTCTTGAAGTAACAAGAAGAGATTTTTGGCTGATTGTCGGATTTCCACATATTCCAAGTGGTGTAATATTGGATCACCTTAATTTCGGATATGTTTGGAGAAGATTAGGTAGAGATCGCCCATTACCAACATTTAAACTAAACCTATTTCTGCAAGCCAAAAGGCCTGATGGAATGCAATATCGCCCTGCTGCACTTAGAAGCCAAGGACTTCAATCACCATATTGGAGATTTGAGATAAAGCCACACCAACAAGACCTTTTATCGAAATTTAAAAGAAAACTAAGAAATAGGGCTTTTGTCGCATACGGTTGTGCCGCATTTCATCACTACAATGATCTTTTTGCTCACACCGAGAACGGAACTTTAGTTCAAAATTCAACTTTCATAAACATAGAGAGATTGGATGGACATCATAAATGGATCTACGATCAACCGGGCTCTATCGGCTTTGGAATGTCTGAACCTGAATTTATTAAGGACGATAATCTATTCGATGAAATAGAAAAAACTGTTGAGACTTTTGAGATTGAAAACGACAATCCAAGTAACAATCTAAAAGTCCTTTCAAGTACAATAATTGAGATATGCGAGGAAAGTGATCAAAAATCTGTTCTTGCAAATGAAATCCTTAACCGATATCAGAGAAATAGGGACATTATTGGTCCAGTTGAATTGAGAAGATTTCTAAATGTGATTAATTTTTCGATTCTAACAAATTCTAACTGGATGGTATTAAAATGAAAAAACTGGCTACAAACGCTAAAAATAATGCGGGAGGAGAGGTAAATTGAATGATAAACCCAATAGCAAAACAAACGGCAGGCAGAAAGAATAGTGTTTCAAAAACCGCACTATTCATAGCGCCAACCGTTATGTGTAAATTAGACAAACCAAAAAATAATATACTGAAATGCAAAAAATTGAACTCAGGAAAAATTTAAAAGAGATTATTGAGAATACAAAAAGTGAAAAAATTATTGAATTCTTCACAAATGAAGATAAAAAATCTAGTGGATTTGGTCATAATCTTTTAACTTTACTTATTGAATCAAAATCAGGTTTTGACCAATCAGTTTTAGACGATAAACAGAGCAAAATTCTTGAACAGTTTAATGCTAATAAGTACTATGCAACAAACTTCTATAGTAATATTTTAAAATTTGCTTCAAATAGTAATTATGATAGAACAAATACCTATCTTCAGCAGTCAAAAAACATCGCAAGTTTTTATTCATACCACAATACCCTTGTTACATCTTTTAGGCTTATCGACAATCTTTTATTTCAGGATTCAGACTTGAAAGAATCATTGAATAAGAGCAGTTTTAAAGCTGCAGAAGATGATGGTTTCTTATCCTTCGAAATTATGTCTGATAATAGTATAGATTATCAAAATTATTCAATAGTTGTTGAAAATATAAATGAGTTAATTAAAGTAGTTATTGAGTACTTCACACTAATTAAAAAAATAGAAATTGAAGAAACACCAAAACTAATCTTGGCTGATTCGGGTAGCAATACAGTCCTTTCCATTAAACTTCCAAAAGAAATATCCAAATCAATTGCTAAGATAATTGATGATGCTTGGCAATTTTTAACTAATCGAAAGGGGTATAAATTAGAAAAGGTTAAGAAAAATTTGGGTGAGTCTTTGGAAATTATTCAAGAAATTAATAATGCAGCAAAGAAAAAGCTAATCGAACCAGAACAAGCTGAATTATGGCGCAGGAGTATTACGAATTCTACTGAGGCTATTGTAATGAATAATACTTTGACGAAATCAAAATCAGAAGAGATTTATATAACGTCTAATCAAAAATTGTTGAGAGAGGAAACAAAAAAATATTTGACTGATGGAGAAAAATAATCTACGCCTAACATTATAGGATTTATGACACAGTTGAGCCCAAAAAACCAGGTAACGGATTAAAGAAATATCCACTATCTTGTTTTTTTCTGTACAGCCCACGATCAATTGGGTTTTAAATTATGCCTGTCCCATAGCTTAAGAGTATTGGGATTGGGCTAAACCGTTGATTGCAAGCACCAATAAAACAAAAAACCGGATGGTTTTATGCCTTCCCTTGTGGCTTTTGCCAATGCCTCATCAACAATGACGGGAAAATTTAAATGCAATAATTTGAATTTTAAAAAAAAACACTAATTTTACATGGTCTAATCAAGAAAACCGGAATGCGCCTTTCTTTTTTTAAATGGAGCGGACACCACAGGGAGCTTAAGAAAATTAAACAGGACGGTTACCTATTGAACGAACTCCAAACCATGATGTTTGAGAAAATTTATAAAACACCATCAATGGATTTGAACTATAAACCACAAAAGGTGTGTATATCCGCAGCATACTGTTGACTATATACGAAAAACATGAATATATAAGGAGTTAGCCTTGATAATTAACAAATGGAGATAAATGTTGTAATCTTAGATAAAAGAATTTTAAATCGAGACTACAGTTTCATTAAGAAGAATTTGAGTGAATCAGAGCACTTCAAATTCAGGTTTATTAATGTTTCGAACAAGAAAATTATTTCGGACTTTAATCTATATTTAAATAGAATTAGAAAAGAAAATTATCAAAATAAGATACATACAAATGAATCACATAAAAGTCTTTTGGATTATTTAAATAAAATTGATTTACATCTTAGGATAAACAACAGCATATATTTGACGCAATTTCCGTTACCTTCAAACTTTTTTTCAATTTACAATAATGAAAATAGAGCATTAATAACATTAAATAGTTGGGACAATTTCTCCCCCCCGCCTCAAGAGGTATTCCTAACAAAAGAAATAATCACATATTGTTTGTTATTTTTGCGAAAAACTAAACGAAGCAAGTTTTTCCATGAAAAAACTAAAAGCTGTTTGTTTGACTCATGCATTTCAAATAAAAATCACATGATTGCTGGACTATGGGGAAGAATTTGTTATGATTGTACAGTAAAATTAAAGTCATTAAGTGTAAATCGAAGTATTATCGAAGATTCACTAAAAATAATTCAAAATTGCTGGAAGTATAATTTCGAAATTAATGATAATCTTATGAAAATTAGACCAAATCCACATTTGCTTGATAGTAAAGATTACAAAGTCATTCCGAATCAAATATTCGTTGCACTATCATGGAAACTTATTGACAATGTATATATTGATCTCAAAGAATCATTGAAACAGTTTGACTACAACGTAGTTAATGCCGAAGATAAGTTAGGACAAATTGTATTTAAAGACATTTGGCAATTAATGAATCAATCTGAGCTTGTAATAGTTGACTTTACAGACCAAAGACCGAATGTATATCTTGAATTTGGAATGGCATTAGTGCTCGGGAAACCACTTATTGTACTAGTCCAAGATAAAAAAGACTTGCCTTCTGATGTCCCAGGAATTCGGTGGTTAAAATATGAAAATCGAAAAGGCGATAAAACATTTACAAAAGATTTGCCGAAGATGATTAATGATACTTTAAGTGATTATTAATAATAATTACTAAGGCTATAATAAATATACGGCATTTGGCAGATAGTGCAAAATATGAACACTTTAACAATAAATAAACTTCGGTGTAAGTTGAGAAATTTGTGTTCCAAAACCGCCACAAAACCATATACTAAACGCTATCCATAATAAAAAGCAACCATGATAGTATCAGGATTTACACATAAAATTAGAATTAATAAACTAATGACCGAACTGGGGGATGGAACTTGTGGTTCTGTTTCAATTTGTTCAATTTATGAGTATTTTAAAATCAAAGTTTCCTCACAAGAAGTTCTTGATATTGGTCGTGATGGAAAGGCAACAAATAAATATCCGAATAATGGGAGTTCCATAATTGGGATTGCTCTTGCCTCCTCTACTAATGAAAATATTAGAGTAGATGTATATTCAAGTCATGGTAATAATATTTCTGATATTGAAACTCACCTCGCCCAATTTGAAAAACCAATTGCAGAAGAGATAAAAAAGAAATCAAATATATTTTTTCACAATTCAATATCTATTGATGAAATTTTAACCAAAGTATCTAATAAATCTATTCCTATTATTCAATTCTGTAGAAATGGAGATTGCACTAAGGGACATTCTTCTCCTCTTATTGGTGCAAATGGAGGAAAGTTTCTGCTATTACCTGTTTGGGATGCTGATGGTGAGATAACTGTTGAAAAGGAAGAGTTTGATAAGGTTTGGTGGTTGGATAAAAGTTGTGTTTTCTTAACCTATAATTAATTCAATCATGAACCCAGCTATTTATATTGATGACACAGGGTCTTCACAGCAATCCAAAAGCAAATATGACTCAGGAAATTGGGATAGCTATGTTGCTGTAGTTTTGAATGAATTTCAACGTGCATCAATATCTGAGACTATTAAAGAAATACAAGATTACTTTTTATCCGATTTTGGTATTCAAGAGTTGCATTTTACTGAAATATTTTCTGGAAAGAGTAAATATCGAAAATTTGATATTACTTCTCGACTTAAAATATTCGATGTGTTTGCAGATATATACAGTGACAACAATTGTCCTATTTTTGTTCAATCATTAACCGATGATGATATTCTGAGAAACAGAATGGAGCATTGGAGAGGCAGAAAAAAAGATGGATTTGATTTTTCCAATAATTCTCACTTTTGTCTTTGGCTATTACTCGTGCGTTTGAATCATGATAAAACAGTAAAACAATTTAATTTACCATTTGAAATATTTGTTGACTCAGGTAAACAAAAACCAAAATCATTTCAAAATGTTTCTGATGTAAAGGATATTACCGAAAAAGCAGAAATACAATATATCGATTCAAAATCAGACCCTTTAATGCAATTTGTTGACTTTATAGCTTTTACTCTAAATCGATGTCGTTGGATTTTAATGAATGATAAGAAGTCGGAAATAGATATTGAATTTTTAAGGATAGCCGAAAAAGCTGATTTTAATGCTATGGATATGGTTAAGAAAAAAATAGAAATAGAGAAGGAATCCACAACTAATCTTTATGATAAAATATTGAGAGAACGATTTGATGAGAATGGAAATCTACGTGATGATGAAGTTGATAAAAGAAAAGAATAATTACTATGGCTAACATTATAAAATTCAAGACACAGTTGAGCCCAAAAAACCAAGTAGCGGATTAAAGAAATATCCACTACATCAAACTTTCCAGCCACCGCACCCTACATCCTCTCCGGCACCTCAATGCCCAGCAGGCCCATGGCCGAGTTGATGGTTTGCCCTACAAAGTCCGAGAGGCCCAGCCGGAAATTGCGGATTGTCTGGTCAGTTTCCTTTAAAATTTGATGTTCATGGTAAAACTGGTTGTATTCTTTGGCCAGGTCATAAGCAAAGTTGGCAATGAAGGCCGGGCTCAGGTTTTCGGCTGCCTGGCTAACCGTTTCGGGGTACTCGTGCAGCAACTTTATCAGCGACCGTTCTTTGGGGTTCAGTTTGGCTACAGGTTCACCATTCGCCTGATAAACAATGCCCTGTCCGGCGCCTTTCCGCAGTACCGACCGGATACGCGCATGGGTATATTGGATAAATGGCCCTGTGTTCCCGTTAAAGTCGAGGGACTCTTCCGGGTTGAAAAGCATGGTCTTTTTGGGGTCAACTTTCAGGATAAAATATTTCAGGGCGCCCAACCCCAGAATATGGTAAAGCTTTTCCGAATCCTCTTTGGTAAAGTCATCGAATTTCCCCAATTCTTCGGTAATCCGCCGGGCCGTGTCCACCATTTCGTCCATCAGGTCGTCGGCATCCACCACCGTCCCCTCACGGGATTTCATTTTGCCATGGGGCAGTTCTACCATCCCATAACTCAGGTGGTGGATATGATCAGCCCATTTACGGCCCAGCTTTTTCAGCACAAGTTTTAATACATCAAAATGATAATTCTGCTCGTTGCCCACCACATAAATCAGTTTCGAAGGATGGTAATCATCATACCGCAATTGTGCAGTTCCCAGGTCCTGGGTCATATAAACCGAAGTGCCATCAGCCCTCATCAGCAGTTTCTCATCCAGCCCCTCATCCGAAAGGTCGCACCATACGGAGCCGTCCTTTTTTTTGTAAAGCACACCCTTTTCCAGCCCTTCGCTAACGAGTTTTTTCCCAAGCAGATAGGTGTCCGACTCGTAATAAACCTTATCGAAGTCAACGCCCATACGCTTGTAGGTCACATCAAAACCGTCGTAAACCCAGCCGTTCATCCTGTGCCAGAGTTCACGCACTTCTTTATCGCCCTCCTCCCATTTTTTCAGCATAATTTTGGCTTCCCTGATCAACGGCGCTTGCTGCAGGGCTTTTTCCTTGTTCATTCCGCCGGCAACCAGCTTTTCCACTTCTTTTTTGTATTCCTTATCAAACAGCACATAATAATCTCCCACCAGCTTGTCGCCTTTGATGTTTTCGGTTTGGGGAGTTTTTCCATTGCCCCATTTTTGCCAGGCCAGCATGGATTTTGAAATGTGGATGCCCCGGTCGTTCACCAGGTTTACCCTGACAACATTATTCCCCCCGGCTTTCAGGATTTCAGAAACCGACCAGCCCAGCAGGTTGTTGCGCACATGGCCCAGGTGCAGGGGCTTGTTGGTATTGGGCGCAGAATATTCAACCACATAAGGGTTGGCATCCCCGGCTTCTTTCTTTCCGAAACCGGTTTCATCCTTATGGGCATTGAAAAAAGAGAGCCAGTAAGCCGTTGATATGGTTAGGTTAAGGAAACCTTTGATCACGTTGAAAGATTCAACTTCGGGGGCGTTGGCAACAAGGTAATTGCCGATTTTTTCGGCGGTTTGTTCGGGCTTCATTTTTGATATCCGCAACAGCGGGAAAACCACCAGAGTATAATCCCCTGTAAATCCGGGGCGGGTTTTCTGCAACCGGAGCAGCTTGTGGTCCACCTGCTGCCCGTACAACTCCGGGATGCCCGCCTTCAGCTTTTCCGTTAATATTTGTTTGATCATCATTTCAAATTCCCGGCAAAAATAAGGAATTCGGCTTCCCCCCCGGCTATAGTTTCCATAAAAAGCTGTGAGCAACTTGTAACAAAAATTATCTTAAAAAATGGCTAAATTTTATTTTAATGTGCTGTTGATTACTTTTATTCAGATATCTTTACACGTACTGTTGAATGATTGCTGGTTTTTCAGGCTTAATCCTGAAAGGATTTAACACGAATAACCCCGCACAATGCGGGGAAAATAGAACAAACAGGTTTAAGAACCCTGCAAGGGTTCAATAATT
>Ga0114931_10005098_pt1 | contig 16261 bp, 16 predicted proteins | sample 2SBtaG_FD_89579 | JGI IMG/M metagenome (GOLD analysis project Ga0114931, IMG submission 89579) | Deep subsurface microbial communities from Kolumbo volcano to uncover new lineages of life (NeLLi) - 2SBTROV14_V59a metaG | ecosystem: Environmental > Aquatic > Marine > Volcanic | place: Kolumbo...
CCGCTGAAGAGGGTGGCGTACCAGTCCGGGAAGGCGGCGAACATGGCGCCGCCGGCCGTGATGAGCCAGACCTCGTTGGCGTCCCAGAAGGGCCCCACGGTGTTGATGACGATGCGCCGCTCGGTGTCGTCTCTGGCCACGAAGGGCAGCAGGATCCCGACCCCGAAGTCGAAGCCTTCCAGGAAGAAGTAGCCGATGAAGAGCACGGCGATTGTTGCGTACCAGATGGTGTTGATGTCCATGATCGCTCCCGGTCCTAGTACGCGAAGACGTCGCCGATGCCGCTGTCCTTCGGATCCTCCCGAGAGGCGGTCGCCGGCCTGGCGAAGCGGAAGATCAGGTAGAAGTCGAGCACGGCGAGGATGCCGTAGATCAGCGTGAAACCGAAGAACGTGATGGCCACCTCGGTGCCGCTGACGTTGGGGGAGACCGCCGATGCCGTGCGCAGCAGGCCCTGCACCACCCAGGGCTGGCGTCCCATCTCGGTCGTGATCCAGCCCGCGAAGTTCGCGAGGTAGGGGAGGAACAGGAACACGATGGCCAGGCGCAGGAACCAGCGCCGTTCGAGGAGCCCCCGCCACCACAGCACCAGGCCGGTCAGCGACAGCAGGATGAAGAGCACGCCAAGCCCCACCATGGCGCGGAACGCCCAGTACACGACCGCGACGGGCGGAACGTAGTTCCCGGGGCCGTACTTGGCGACGTCCTGGGCCTGCAGCTGATGGATCCCCTGCACCTCGCTGGTCGTGTTGCCGTAGGCCAGGACGCTCAGCAGGTAAGGAAGCTTCAACTCGCGGGTACTGGTGCCGTCCTTCTGGTCGATGCTGGCGAACAACGAGAAGGATGCGGGCTGCTCGCTGTTCCAAAGCGCTTCCATCGCCGCCAGCTTCATGGGCTGGATCTGGACGCCGTGTTGGGCTTGCTCGTGACCGCTGGTGGCCGTGAGCAAGCTCGACACCGCCACGATGACCAGGGCGATCTGCGCCGAGCGCGTGAACATCTCCCGCTCGTGGTGCCGGATCAGGTGCCAGGCGCTGATGCCCAGCACGAAGAAGCCACCCGTGGTGAGCGCTGCAAGGATGGTGTGAGGGGCTTCGACCTGGAGCTGCGGGTTGAGGAACAGCGCGACCGGGTCCGAGAGCCTGGCCCGTCCGTCGACGATGGTGTAGCCGACCGGCTGCTGCATCCAGGCGTTGGCCATCAGGATCCAGATGGCGGACAGCGTGGAGCCGAGGGCCACCATCCAGATGCTGAAGAGGTGCATGGCCTTGGGCAGCTTGTCGCGGCCGAACAGCCACAACCCCAGGAACGTCGACTCCAGGAAGAACGCCATCAGCGCCTCGATGGCCAGCGGGATGCCGAAGATGTCGCCGACGAAGCGCGAGTACTGCGACCAGTTCATGCCGAACTGGAACTCCTGCACGATGCCCGTCACCACTCCCAGCACGAAGTTGATGACGAAGAGCTTCCCCCAGAAGCGGGCCATGCGATCGTACATGTCGTTGCCGGTGCGGTAGTGGAAGCTCTGCATGATCGCCACGATCAGGCCGAGCCCGATCGTCAGCGGCACGAAGATGTAGTGGTACGCGGTCGTGACTCCGAACTGCCAGCGCGCCAGGATCAAGGGGTCCATGGTGCCGATTCTGGGAGCCCCAGGGGGAGCTGTCAAGGGACAGGAGCGACCCTAGAGGCAATCGTCCCTTGCGCGCCCGTCCTCCTCGCGCCGGAGACGGGCTCCGGCGCGAGGACATTCACCCCCTGCGTCGGCGTGGGGGCAGGGCGTGGCCTCGAGGCCAAGGACCAGCGCGGCGGCCGGGCGCCGCCAGGCGCTACACCACGACCCTCGCCGGCGGACGCGGGCCGACCGGCGCACCGGGAGGTGCCCACTGGACGCGTTCGCCATGGCTGCCCTCATCGAACGCCGCTGGCCCGAGGCGCCAGGCTTCGTGGCCGAGGTGCGTGATGTGCTGACGATCCTCGAGCCGCTGCTCCGGAGCGCCCCGCGCCTGGTCGCGGACGGTGTCCTGGAGCGCTTCTGCGAGCCCGAGCGGGTGGTGATGTTCCAGGTTCCGTGGCGCGCTTCTGCGCCAGCTTCATGACCGAGCTCCACCACCACATCGGTGCCGACGTGGACGTGCCGGCCTCCAAACGTACGTGGGTGCGCTACCTGCCCGCTGTACGTGAAGGGGGGCGGCCGACGTCGTCCCACCGAGGGGGATCGAAAGGGTCGGGGAGACGCGCACCATCAGCAGCACCTGCGCGCTGGTGTAGCCGGCCGGAACGCTCACGGTTCCCGACAGCGCGTTGGAGCCCATCGCTCCGAAGGGCGAGAGGTTGATCGATGTGCAGGTGGTGCCCGGCACGAGGGTCGTGGAGCTGGCGGTCTTCGCGTAGCCGTAGTAGCTCGACGGCAGATCGGTCGCGCTCGCTCGGGCGTATCGCACGGCATGCACGCGAACCGCGACGTTCGCGGTGCTGCGCCATGCGACCGAAAGGGAGTAGTCCACGGTCGTTGCTGTCGTGGGGCTGGTGTAGGTGGAGCCGCCGTAGACCTCCTGCGTGACGCCGTCCACGCACACCACCAGCCGATGGGTGCCGCTGGCCGCCACCGAAGTCGTGACCGTGCCAGCGAAGGTCGCGCTCGAGGTGATCGCCACCCCCCCACCCAGCGCAGTGACCGGGAACAACGTGGGCGTGGCGGTCGACAGCCCTTCGTACACGTGGGCCAAGTTCCCCGAGACCGAAGAGACGGTCGCGTCGTAGGGCGGCGTGACGTTCGCGATGCTGAACGCACTCGTCGCGTCGCTGGTGGTGGTGGTGACGCTCCCGATGCTCACGCTCGCACTCGGAAGTGGGCTGCCGACCAGGCCGACGACCGTGCCTTGGACGGTCACGGGGCCGCCGCCAGAGTGCGTCGTGCCGCAGGCGGCCAGGAGGAACGACCCCGCCGTGGCAACGACGAAGGCTACACCATGCTTCATGTCCCAGCCTCCTCGGCAGGCCGGTCCATGGGACGGCGGGGAGCACGTTGTCGACCGAAGCTTCGACTTACGCGGAGTTCACCGAACCTGGTTGTGACGGCCGCACCACCGGGCCGTGCGTTCCCGGGCGGCAACGGCCTGTTCTCCGGCGCGCGCCGGAAGGCGCAGCGCGGTTGGTTCGGGCGTCGTTGCTGCGGGTGGGCGGCGCGGAGGCGCGAGGCCGCCGAGAAGTCTCAGCCGGTCGCTGCGGCGAGCAACACGGCCGCCGCCTGCCGCGCGTGCCACGCGGGCTCGGCCGTACCTTCCACCAGGGCATCCACCGTCGCCCCGTCGAGCAGCAGCTGCAGTTGGCGGGCCAGCGCTTCGGGTTCGGCCGCGCCGGCCCCCCGTGCCAGCTCGGCGAGGTAGCTCCGCGCGTCCTGCTGGTAGTCGCGCGCGATACCGCGCGCCGGGTTCAGCTGGCCGCCGAGCTCGATGGTGGCGTTGGTGAGCGGGCACCCGCGGTAATCCGGGCTCTCGACCCACTCGCGCAACAGATCGAACACCGCCAGCAGGCGGCCCTCCGGCGCTTCGGCACGGCCGTCGGCCCGGTGCAGCCAGGCCATGCGCTCCTCGGCGCGTCGCTCGAGCACCGCCTGCAGCAGCGCGTCCTTGGACGGGAAGTGATGGTAGAGCGTCATCCGGGCGACCTGCGCCCGGTCGATGATCTCGTTGATGCCGACGTTGGCGGCCCCGCGGGCGTAGAAGAGCCTGGAAGCTGCGTCCAGGAGGCGCTCCAGCGGAGAAGGACGGCCTTCCTCGTCGCTGCTCATGCCGCATGATACCGGGCTTGGCCGTACCGATCCTTCGGTCTAACGCGGTCGTCGCACACGACGGCGTGCGGCGCCTCAGGACGGGGCCCGGAACGCCTCCAGCCGACGTGCGGCCTCGGTCCTGAGGCAGGCATGGTCGGTGGCCACGGTGAGGAATTGGAAGCCCTGCTCCGCGGCGCGGCGCGCGAAGGCGGGGTCGGCGGTGTGGAGCCCGGCGACCTTGCCCGCGTCGCGGCACGCTCGCAGGATGCGGGTCACGGCCTCGACGTGCCGCGGGTGGTCGCTGTCCATGCGCGGCTCGAGCCCGAGGGCGTAGCTCAAGTCGGCGGGCCCCACGTAGAGGCCGCTGAGGCCGTCCACGGCGCAGATCGCGTCGACACCGTCGAGCGCCTCGCGGGTCTCGATCATGGCGAACACCAGCACCTCGTCGGCGGCACGGGCCACGTAATCGGACCCGTGGACGGGGGCGGCACGGATGGGGCCGTAGCTCCGGATCCCTGCCGGGGGGTAGCGGCAGGCGGCGACCGCCGCGCGCGCGTCCTCGACGCCGCGGATCATCGGCACGATCACGCCGAGCGCGCCAGCATCTAGGATCCGCATGAGTGTGGGCGCATCGTTCCACGGAGCGCGCGCCAGCGGCACCGCGCCGGCGCTCTGAATGGCGCGCAACAGGTCGGGCAGCCGGCCCGGATCTGCGAGGCCGTGCTGGAGGTCGACGCAGGCGCTGTCGAAGCCGCAACCGGCCACGAGCTCGGCGGCGAACGGGTCGGGCAGGGCGAGCCAGGCGTTGGCGGCGACGCGGCCATCGCGCCAGAGGGTTCGCAGGGGGTTCTCGCGCATGTCGGGGTCCTCTCGGGGGGCACTTGGGGTGGGGGGCCGCCAAGCGGCGGCATGACGGGGTGGACGGTCCGGGCGCAACACGCCCTCCCACCGTACCTGCCGTATCGCCGGTGTGCGGGGGGAAGGAGGCCCGCCGGAGGCGTGGAGGTGCCGCGCTCGGCGCCCGGCCACGACCTCGACGAGCGTGTGGATCCTCAGGACGAGCGCGTGCCGCGCCGCGGTAAGCGCGATGCGGGTGACCCGCGCCGGGAACGTACGTCCGGGGACGGCGTCGCGCGCCACGGCGGCAGGCTGGCCGACCGCGAACCGACCGATGTCGGCCTTCGCGTTCGCCAGCGCGTCGCACGAGGCTGGCCTCGGCCGTCCGGCTAAGCTGGAGTCATGAACGACGCGTTGCGTTTGGCCATCCTCGGTGCCGGCAACATCGCCTCCGTCCATGCCCAGGCGATCGACGCCGTGGAAGGAGCCAGGCTGGTCGTGGTGTGCGACGCGGGGAGCGGCCGCGGCCGCGATCTGGCGGAGCGCTACGGTGCCCGTTACGCCGCCGACGCGCACGCCGTCGTCGCGGATCCCGAGGTCGATGGTGTGGTCGTGACGACACCCAGTGGACTTCATGCCGACGCCGTCGTGGCGGCGACCGAGCGGGGCAAGCATGCGCTGGTGGAGAAGCCGCTCGACATCCGGCTCGATCGCTGCGACGCCATGATCGAGGCGGCACGTCGGAGCGGCACGGTGCTGGCCGGCGTGTTCCAGAACCGCTTCGCTCCCGGCGTGGCGCGTGCGCGGGAGGCCGTGCGAGCGGGGCGCCTCGGCCGGCTGGTGCTGGCGAACGCCGCGGTGCCGTGGCACCGTCCCGAGGCCTACTACGCCGGGGACGGCTGGCGCGGCAGCTGGCGCCTCGACGGCGGGGGCGCGCTCATGAACCAGGGGATCCACACGGTGGATCTGCTGCAGTACCTGGCGGGTCCGCTCGCCGCCCTGAGCGCCGCCACCGCGGCGCGCGTGCACGCCATCGAGGTCGAGGACACGGCCGTGGCGTCGCTTCGTTTCGTCGATGGCGCGCTCGGCACGCTCCACGCCACGACCGCGAGCTGGCCGGGCGCCCCTGCGCGCGTCGAGCTCTACGGCGAGAAGGGCTCGGTGGTTCTCGAGGACGGTCGGATATCGATGTGGCGCGTCGCAGGCGCAAGCCCGGCGGAGGAGCGCGCCCTGCTCGAGCCCGACGCGGGAGGCGGGAGCGGCTCGGCCGACCCCATGGCCATCGGCATCGAGCGCCATCGCCTGCAGATGGAGGACTTCGTGGACGCGGTGCGAACCGGGCGCGCGCCGGCCGTGCCCGGCACGGAGGCGCGCCGGGCCGTGGAGATCGTGCTCGCGGTCTACGCATCGGCCCGCTCGGGCCGCCCCGTCGAGTTCCCGCTGGTCGGCTGAGGCGCCGCTCAGCGCGCCGTCCTTGAAGGCGGGGTCGCTGAACAGGTTGGTCGTGGTCGTCGGCACGACCATGCCGTGGTCGCCGAGTGCCTGCTTGAACGCGCGCGCGATGCGGTCGCGCTCGCCGGCGGTGGCGCCGACAGGCACGAGATCGTTGTCGTGCAGGTTGACGCCCTACGCGCCGAGCTTGGCGAGCTCGCGGACGGTTTCGGTCGGTTCCCGTGGGGCGCGGGTCGGCAGGCCGAAGGGATCGGCACCGACATTCCCGACGGTCCAGAGACCGAAGGTGAACTCGTGCTCGGGGCGTGGGGTAAGGTCCGACATGCGGCACTCCTCCAGGGAGACAACGACGACCGGCCCGCAGGCGAGGCGCGCCGCTATAATGCGAGCGTTCGTTTGGAGCGGGACCGCGCTCGGCGCGGCGGACGGCGCCGGTCGCGGCCGGTGAGGTCGATGTGAACACCGCCATCATCAGGCTGCTGAACGTCTCGCGGGTGTTCCATGCCCTGCGAGAGCACCCGGGTAGCTCGCAACGCGACATCGCGCGCCGGACCGGCATGGACCGTGCGACCGTGTCGGCGGTGGTCGCGCAACTCCAGGAGCAGGATCTACTCGAGCGCGCACAGAAGCCGCGGCACGGGCGCGCCGGCCGCCCGGAGACGGCGCTCCGGCTCGCCGAGCGCGCAGGCTGGTTCGTCGGCGTGCGGCTCGACCCGCAGGAAATCCACATCGTGGCCACGACGCTCGATGCCCGCCTGGTCGCCAAGCGCCGGGTGCCGGGCAGCTCCGACGTTACGACGGCCGTGCGCCGTGTCGGTGCCGTCGTGCGCGAGCTGGCGGCCGCCGAGGGCGTGCGTCTCAAGCGCATCCGTGGCGTCGGCGTCGGCGTTCCCGGCTTGATGGACCGCGAGGGGAGGCTCGCGCTGGGTCCCAACCTGGGGTGGCACGACGTGCCGATCCTGGATCTCCTGCGCGCGGCCTTGCCCGTGCCGGTCTATGCGGACAACGACACCAAGGCGGCGGCGCTCGCCGAGACCCTGTTCGGCACCTGCCATAACGTGATGGACTTCGTGCTAGTCATCGCGCACGCCGGCATCGGCAGCGCCCTGTTCCAGGGCGGCATGCTGCAACGTGGCTGGCGCGGTTACGCGGGGGAGCTGGGCCACGTCAAGGTGGTGCCCGGGGGGCGCGCCTGTGGCTGCGGAGGGGCGGGGTGCCTCGAGGCCTACGCCTCCGAACGTGCGATCCTCGAGCGCCTGCGCGAACGGGGACGGATCTGTGCCGAGCTGAACGAGGTCGCGGGGCTGGCGCGCCGCGGCGACGCGGCCGCGACGGAGGTGCTCGAGGACGCCGGCGAGAAGCTCGGCACGGTCCTCGCGACGTTCGTGAACCTCACCAACCCGCAGAGGATCGTGATCGGGGGCGGGCTGGCCCAGGTGGCGGAGGTCGTGATGCCGGTCATGGAGCGCGTGGTGGTGCGCGACGCTCTCGGTCCGTCGCGCGACGGTGTCGAGGTGCTCGTGTCCGAACTGGGGGAGGAGGCCGTCGCCATGGGGGGTGTCGCGCTGGCGATGGACGGGTTCTTGTCGCTGCCGAGCTGGTTGTCCGTCGGCCAGCTACGAAGGCGCGACGCCGGCACGGTGCCCGCGCCGTGAGCGCGTCCTTGACGGCCTCATGTGCGCGCTGTAGACTCATATTTAGTTCGACAATCGATTTAATATGATTGTGCGACCAGGACGGAAGATTTCGGTCGCAACCCACGTTGGGAGGACGCGAGCCGCAACGGGTGCCGAGAGGGTCGAAGCTCCTGATGGGCAGGGGCGCCGTGCCCGCGAAGCGTTCCGGGCTCGGGGGAAGGTAACAGGTGACGAGCATGAAAACGCTGAAGTCCATGCTAGTCGGGGTGCTGCTGCTCACGGTCGGCGCCGCGTTCGCGCAGGGGTCGCTGTCGGTCGACTCCTTCACGGCCGACTTCTCGGCCATGGCCCAGCTCAAGGCCATCGTGTCGCAGGGCAAGGGCAAGATCGCGGTCCTGCTCCCGGAGACCACGACCTCGGCCCGCTACACCTCGTTCGACGCCCCCTACCTGAAGCAGGCGTTCGAAGCGGCCGGCCTGACGCCCGACCAGTACATCATCACCAACGCCCAGGGCAGTGAATCGACGGAGCTGACCCAGGCGCAGTCCGCCATCAGCAACGGCGCGACCGTGCTGCTGATGGACCCGATCTCCTCGGGCGTGGGCACGTCGATCGAGTCCTACGCCAAGGACCGCGGCGTTCCCGTCATCGACTACGATCGCCTGACGCTGGGCGGCTCGCGCGACTACTACGTGAGCTTCAACAACGTCGACGTCGGCAAGAAGATCGGCGAAGGCCTCGTGAACTGCATCTCGGCGTGGAACGTGCAGAACCCCAATATCCTGGTCATGCGCGGCGCGGCCACCGACAACAACGCCACGCTCTTCGCGCAGGGCTACGACGGCGTGCTCCAGCCCTACTTCGACTCCGGCAAGTACGTCAAGGTCGGCGAGCCGGCCGGCACGTGGGACCCCTCGGTCGCGCGGACGACGTTCGAGCAGCAGTACACGGCGCACCCGAACATCAACGCGGTGGTGACGCCGAACGACGACAACGCCAACGCCATCATCTCCTACCTCAAGTCCCTCAACGTGCCGCCGAAGACCTTCCCGACCACGGGTCAGGACGCCACGCTGACGGGCCTGCAGAACGTTCTCTCGGGCTATCAGTGCGGGACCGTGTACAAATCGATCAAGCTCGAGGCGCAGGGCGCCGCCGCGCTGGCGATCTACCTCCGCGCTGGCATGCAGCCCCCGCAGGGCCTCGTGAACGGCACCACCAAGGACACGCAGGCCAACACCGACGTTCCCTCGGTCCTGATGACGCCCATCTGGGTCACGCCCGCCAACATGAACGCCACGGTCGTCAAGGACGGCTTCGTGGACACCTCGAAGTTGTGTTCGGGCGGTCTGGCCGCGCAATGCCAGGCAGCCGGCATCTCGCAATAGGTCGCGCATGACGACCTCTACGGCTCGGTCTCGGTCCTCCGGGACCGAGCCGCTTCTTCGGGTCCGCGGCGTCAAGAAGAGCTTCGGCCGCGTCGACGCTCTGGTGGGCGTCGACCTCGACGTGCCGGCGGCGCAGGTCACGGCGCTGGTGGGGGACAACGGGGCCGGCAAGTCGGTTCTCGTCAAGACCATCGCGGGCATCCACGAGGCCGACGCGGGCGAGATCTACTTCGAAGGCGAGCGGGTGCACATCCACGGACCTCGGGATTCGGCCAGGCTCGGCATCGAGGTGGTCTACCAGGACCTGGCGCTGTGCGACAATCTCGACGTCGTCCAGAACATGTTCCTCGGCCGGGAGGCGGTGAGCCACGGTCTGCTCGACGAGGATGCGATGGAGCGAGCGGCCAGGGAGACCCTCGAGAGCCTGCGCGTGCGGACCGTCCGGTCGGTGCGACTGAACGTGGAGAACCTGTCGGGCGGCCAGCGGCAGTCGGTCGCCGTCGCCAAGGCGGTCATGTGGAACTCCAAGCTCGTCATCCTGGACGAGCCCACCGCCGCCCTGGGCGTGGCGCAGACCCGGCAGGTCCTGGACCTGGTGCGGGAGCTGGCCGATCGAGGACTGGGAGTCGTCATGATCTCCCACAACCTGAACGACGTCTTCGAGGTGGCCGACCGTGTGGCCGTGCTTCGCCTCGGTCAGATGGTAGGGCAGGGGCCGGCCTCGGAGTTCGATTCCCAGCGCGTGGTCGAGCTCATGACGACGGGCCGTTACTCAGGTGATCGCAACGGCTCGAGCTCCGCGGTCAGAGAGGAAGGGTGACCGCGTGAGCGCACAGGACGAACGCAAGCTCGAGCGTGAGCCCGCCGAGGCCGAAGCGGCGATGTCGGCGGAGTTCGAGCAGCCGCGCACGTTCGGCGAATACGTCCAACGCTGGTGGACCCAGATCCGGTCCGGAAACAGTGGCGTGCTGCCCGTCGTGCTGGGCGTCATCTTGATCGGCATTATCTTCCAGACCCAGAACACCAAGTTCCTCTCGGCGGGCAACGTCATCAACCTGCTGGTGCAGGGTGCGGTGTACATGCTCATCGGCATGGGTGAGGTGTTCGTGCTGCTGCTCGGCGAGATCGACCTGTCGCTGGGCTTCGTCGGCGGCATCGGGGCGGTCGTGGTGACCGAGCTCGTACAGCCCGGTTGGGGCTGGCCCTGGTATGCCGCCATCTTCGCGGCGCTGGTGGTCACCGCGGCCATCGGCGCGCTGCAGGGCACGCTCGTCACCAGGCTGCGCCTACCGTCGTTCGTCGTGACACTGGCCGGGCTCCTGGGCTGGCAGGGCGTGATGATCCTGCTGCTGGGCGAAGGCGGCACCATCCCCATCCGGAACGACGTCGTGAACGGCATCTCCAACGGAACCCTCAGCCGGGGTGGGAGCTGGCTCCTCATGGCGCTGGTGGTGCTGGTCTTCGCGGTCGTCCAGATCATCCAGGATGGGCGTCGGCGAGCGAGCGGCCTGTCCGCGCCGCGCCGCTTCATGACCTACCTACAGATCCTGGTGGTGGCCATCGCCGGCGTCGGGCTGGTACTGATCAGCAACGTCGACCGCGGTGTCGGCAGGTTCCAGTTGAGCGGCATGCCCATCGTCCTCCCCGTGGTCTTCGGGGTGCTCGTGCTGTGGAGCTTCATCCTCGGCAGGACGCGGTTCGGGCGCTATATCTACGCCATCGGCGGCAGCGCCGAGGCGGCGCGGCGCGCCGGCGTCAACCTCGCCGTGATCCGTACCGCGGCGTTCACGCTGGGCGCGCTCTCGGCCGGGATCGGCGGCATCGTCTACGCCTCGCGGCTGCGCTCCATCTCCACCAGCTTCGACGGCGGCACCATCGTGCTGTACGTCGTGGCGACCGCCGTCATCGGCGGCACCAGCCTCTTCGGGGGCCGGGGCCACCCGCTCCACGCCGTGCTCGGCGGCATCGTGATCGCCGCCATCGTGAACGGCATGTCGTTGCTCGGGGTGAGCGCGGCCGTGCAGTACATCGCCACCGCCATCGTGCTGCTGGCCTCGATCATGGTCGACGTCGTCGTGCGCAGGCGAGGTCAGACCGCGCACTGAGTGCGACCGGGGGCGAGGAGGGCGCGGCGCCGGCGCACGATGCGCTCGCGCCGCTCGGATGCCGGGGAGGCGTCAGCGGGTCACGGGCCGCATCGGCGTCCACTTGGCGTCGCTGCCGGCGCTCTGTACCGTCGATTCGATGAACGCCACCCCGCGCGCGCCGTCGACCACGGTCGGGTAGTCGGCGCCATCTACGCCACGGATGGCGTCGGCGATGCCGGCGTAGACGTTGGCGAAGGCCTCGAGGAAGGCCTCGGGATGGCCCGCCGGGATGCGGGTGGCCGCGGTGGCCGCGGCGCCGAGGTACCCGTTGCCCCGCGTCAGGAGACGGGCGGGCCCGTCCAACGTCTTGTGCACGAGCCGGTTCGGGTCCTCCTGGTGCCAGGTCAGGCTGCCGGTCTCGCCGTAGACCCGGATACGCAGGTCGTTCTCCTCACCGACCTCGATCTGGCTGACGGTGAGGATGCCCCGGGCGCCGCCCTCGAAGCGCAGCAGGAGGTTGGCGTCGTCGTCGAGCTCTCGGCCGGGCACGAAGGTGGTGAGATCGGCGCAGAGCGAGTCGAGCTCGAGCCCGGTGATGGTGGAGACGAGGTTCTCGGCGTGGCTGCCGATGTCGCCGATGGCGCCGCCGATGCCGGAGCGTTCGGGGTCGGTTCGCCACTGTGACTGCTTGTTGTCGCCCGTGGCCTCGAGCCGCGTGGCGAGCCAGCCCTGGTTGTATTCAACGATCACCTTGCGCACGCGCCCGATCGCACCGTCGTGCACGAGGCGGCGCGCTTCGCGGACCATCGGGTAGCCTGTGTAGTTGTAGGTGACCCCGAACACGAGACCCTTCTCGGCGACGATGCGCGTGAGCTCACGCGCCTGGACGCTGGTGTGCACCAGGGGCTTGTCGCAGATCACGTGGAAGCCGGCCTCGGCGAACGCCTTGGCGACCGGGAAGTGCAGGTGGTTGGGGGTGACGACGCTGACCGCTTCGATGCGCTCGCTCTCGGGCAGCGCCCGTTCCCTCTCGAGCATCTCCTCCCAACTGCCGTAGCCGCGCGGCAGGCCGAGGTCCGCAGCGCTCGCCAGCGCTTTGTCGGGCGTGCTGGAGAGCGCGCCGGCCACGAGGTGGAAGTTGTCGTCCAGGCGGGCGGCGGTGCGGTGGACCGCGCCGATGAAGGCGTCCCGGCCGCCGCCGACCATGCCGAGCCGGATGGGGTTGGGGGGCTCGCGCACGCGCTACCCCTCCTCCTCGTCCGACGCGCGCGAGAAGGCCGCGTCGAAGGCGGTGCCGGCCGGCGCGAAGTCGAGCGCGCGGACGAACGCTGCGGACTCGGTGCCCCCGTGGACGCGGTCCATGCGGGCGTCCTCCCACTCCACGGACAGCGGCCCGTGGTAGCCGATGTCGTTGAGCGCCACGATGATCTCCTCGAAGTCGATGTCCCCGCGCCCCACGCTGCGGAAGTCCCAGTACCTGCGGGCGTCGCCGAAGGTGGTGTGGCCGCCGAACACGCCCACCGTGCCGTCGCCGCGCCCCCACCAGGCGTCCTTGATGTGCACGTGCGCGATGCGGTCGGCGAACCGGCGCAGGAACGCCACGTAGTCCACGCCCTGGTAGCCGAGATGGCTGGGGTCGTAGTTGAACGCGAAGCGCGGATGGTGATGAATCGCGTCCAGCGCGCGTTCGGCGCTGGCGATGTCGAAGGCGATCTCCGTGGGGTGCACCTCGAGCGCGAACGTCACGTTCTCGGCGTCGAACGCCGCCAGGATCGGCTCGAAGCGTTGCGCGAAGTCCACGTAGCCGCGCCGCCAGTAGTCCTGGCTGGTGGGTGGGAAGGCGTACAGGCTGTGCCACACGGAGCTGCCCGTGAAGCCGGTGACGATGTCGGCACCGAGCTCGCGGGCCGCCCTGGCGGTGTCGATCAGTTCCCGAGCCGCGCGCCGGCGGACGCCTTCGGGGTCGCCGTCACCCCACACGTGCTCGGGGAGCACGTCCCGGTGGCGCTCGTCGATGCGGTCGCAGACCGCCTGGCCCACCAGGTGGGCGCCGATGGCGTGGCAGCGCAGGCCGTGCTTCTCCAGCAGGTCCTGGCGCTGCTGGACGTAGCCGTCGTCCGTCAGCGCCTTGCGGACATCGAAGTGATCGCCCCAGGTGCACAGCTCCAGGCCGTCGTACCCCATCTCCTTGGCGAGAGGGGCGAGCTCGGCGATTCCCAGGTCGGCCCACTGGCCGGTGAACAGCGTGACGGGCCTTGCCATTCGGTCCTCCTCGGTCGGTGCGTGAAAGCGGTGGGTGACCCGGTCGATCGCCCACCTGCGCGTGGCGCCCTAGAACGGGCTGTTCGGGAAGTAGCACTGGCTGGCGTTGTCCTTGCTGACCAGCGGGGCGGCCACGATGTACGTGCCCAGCACGGCCGAGCCGCTGACGTAGTGCATCGCCGCCACGTTGACGGCCGTCGCCACCATGTTCGGAGGATAGAGCACATCGGCAGGGACCAGGGGGTCGCCGTTCATGACCTTCTTGATGAACTCCTTCATGCCGTCCCCGCCGAGCGAGAACTTTATGTCCGTCCGGTTGGCCTGCTGGATGGCGCGCAGCACGCCTACGGCGACGTCGTCGTCCTGCGCCCAGACCGCGTCGACCTGCGGGAAGCGGGTGAGGAGGTCCTGCATCACCTTGAAGCCGTCGTCACGGTTCCAGTTGGCGTACCGGGCGTCGAGCACCTCGATGCCCGGGGTCTGCTTGATGACCGCCATGAAGGCGTCGAAGCGCTCGTCGTCGACGATCGTGGGGATCCGGCGCAAGACGACGATCTTGCCCTGCCCGTACGGCTTCTGGGCGACGTATTCGCCCGAGACCCGCCCCATGCCGGGGTCGTCGCCGGCCGTAGACGTCCTGGATACCGGGATCGGTCGGGCCGCGGTCGACGACCACGACGAACGCGCCCTGCTTCTTCACGTCGGCCACGGGTTTGGTCGGGGTCGCGGACGCTAGGGCAGACCCCACCCGGGCGGCAGCGACACCGACACGACGAGATGCTGCAGGTCGATCTGGGCCTGGCCGCCGGCCGCGGCCGACGCCTGCAGCTCGACCCCGACCCGGAACGACCCGCTCTGCACCTGGGCCAGGGCGGCGGGGTGCTGCTGCGCGTCGAGCCGGAAGGAGCCGGCCACCGTGCTCGCCTGGTTCGCCGGCAGCGCAGGCACGGTGACCTGGCCCGCGGCGTAGGGTGCCTGGAAGATGTCGGTCTCGCTGGACGGGGCGATGTAGAGCGTGGCGCTGCCGGCGTCGATGGCGCTGTCGGGCCGGACGGCCACGGTGAGGTCGAGACCCAGCTCGTCGATGTTCTGGATGGCGTCCGGCGGCACGCCGAGGCCGCCCAGGTCGACGAGGGCGCCGGCCGTGGGCTGGCTGCTGTCGGGTGGAAGGTCGAGGGTGGTCGTGCCGGCGCTGTACGGCACCGTCGCATGGGTCGACGCGGTGCCCAGGAAGGGCACCAGGTCGGCGTAGACGCTGAGGGCGGTGTGTCGCGAGCAACCGGCGAGCGCTAGGGTCAAGGCGGCACCCAGGGCGAGGAAGCGGAGCGGGCGTGCAGGGGGAGTCGTCATGGCTGGCCTCCTCAGAACCCGAAGGCGAGCGACGCGGCGACGCCGAAGGCCTGGTGGTCGGTGAAGGGCGATCGGTGCGACGTGAGCGCCACGTCCAGGCCGACCGGCCCGGTACGCACGCCGGCGCCGAGTCCGAGGCGAAGGCCGTCCTGGTAGCCGGCGCCGGCGCGGACGGCGAAGGGCCCGAACTGCAGCTCGGTGCCGGTGTGGGTCGCGAAGCCGCCCGACAGGTCCGCGGAGCCGTCCGCAGCGACCAGTAACCCCATGCCAGGTACGCCCAGGTTCGCGCTGGGCACCTCGACGGCCAGGTTGACCCCGACGGTCGCGTGCTCGGCCCAGTCGACCTGGCGGACGGTGCCGAGGTCGGTGTTGCTGCTGCTGGTCTGATCGGCCTGGACCCGGGTCTGCTTGAGGTTCCAGACCATGACACCGACGTGGCGCACCCCGGCGCCCAGGGTCACCGTGCCGATGTCGCTCGGCACGGTGGCGGCGATCCCGAAGGCGGCCATGCCGCCGTAGCCGACGTTTCCCGTCAACAACCCGCCCTGGGACAGCGTGCCGCCGTAGCTGTAGAGGACGTTCCCCGTGAAGGCGCCGCTACTGTCCTGCTCGGCCGTGGCCTGACCCTGCAGATTCGCGGCCACCTTGGCGAGGCCGGCCACGCCCGACGCGCGCACGCCCACGAACAGGCGCCCGCCGCCGAGCGAGGCGCGCGGCACCGGGAGCGGCAACGCGGTCCCGACGTCCAGGGCGACGCCGGCCTCCGCGTCGGCCACGAGCTTCGCCGAGGCGCTGGCACTGCCGGACGTGAACACCCGCCGTGCGTCCGCCCCCGGCGTGAAGCGTGCGTGCAGCGTGAGGAAGGGGCGGACGCCGATCCTCACCGGACCCACGGCGCCGCCGACGGGGAGCTCGAACCCCCCGTCGAAGGAGGTCGGGTCGGCCAGCCGCATCGTGGCGCCGCCCTCGAAGGTCACGTGCAGGCCGTTGCCGTCGACCCCCACGGTCACCCGGTCCGGGCTCGCGGCGGGATCGAGCAGGTAGAGCCCCAGCGCGCTCGCCTGGTCCAGCGTCGACAGGGCGTCGAAGCCCGCGCCGTAAGGATCCCAGTAATCGCGCGTGACGGCGCTGAGGGCGCCGAGCGGAAGGGTGAGGCTGGAGCCGCCGCCGCCGGGGACGGCCGCGAAGGCGGGATTGACGTCGGCCGCTCCGGGCCCGGCAACGACGACACCCCCCATGCCGAGGGTGCGGGCGTCCTGTGCGAGGGCGGGCGCACCGGCGAGGAGGACGAGCGCCAGGGCCATCAGCCCTCGGCGCCACCGGGCCCGGTGCCGCGGCGTGGTGAGAGGAGGAGATGCTCGGACCGTCATGACACGCCCTTTCTTCGAGCCGGGTGCGACCTCATTGCATCGTGAACGCGGGCCCTGGCGCCGTGAAAGGCTTCGCTTCCCGCTTGCAGGCGTGCGGCCGGGC
>Ga0114931_10005099_pt1 | contig 16261 bp, 15 predicted proteins | sample 2SBtaG_FD_89579 | JGI IMG/M metagenome (GOLD analysis project Ga0114931, IMG submission 89579) | Deep subsurface microbial communities from Kolumbo volcano to uncover new lineages of life (NeLLi) - 2SBTROV14_V59a metaG | ecosystem: Environmental > Aquatic > Marine > Volcanic | place: Kolumbo...
CCAGGTTGTTGAAACCACTGGATTCTGGCCTGCGCCAGAATGACGGGGTATGAATTAATCAGAGTTTGCTTAGCTAAAAGGATTATACCTGTTTACCACCAAGGACACGAAGGGGTCAGCGGTTACGCTAAACTTCCCCCATGTTCCACATTGTGCTTTACCAGCCAGAAATCCCACCGAATACCGGCAACATTATCCGACTGTGCGCCAATACCGGCTGTCGCCTGCATCTGATACAACCGCTGGGCTTCGACATGGACGATCGTAAATTGCGACGTGCCGGGCTGGACTACCGGGAGTGGGCCAACGTCTCGGTCCACGCTTCGCTGCAGTCGTTTGTCGATGATACCGCGCCGGGCCGTATCTGGGCGGTTTCTACCCGGGGTAGCCAGTCCTACAGTGCCGTGAGTTATCGGCAAGGCGATGCGCTGTTGTTCGGCCCGGAAACACGCGGCTTGCCCGCGGCGGTTCTCGAGGAGTTGGGGGCGGATCAAGTTGTCCGTCTGCCCATGGTGCCGCAAAGCCGTAGCCTGAACTTGTCTAACACTGTGGCGGCGCTGGTTTTTGAAGCCTGGCGCCAGCAGGACTTTGTCGGCGGCGCCTGATAGCCGCCGATCAGCGCGCCGAGCGTCGACACCTTCGGGCCTTGATTTGGGTCAAGTCGCTTTTACGCCGACAGCGATAGAATCGCGCATTCGATAAACCGGCTGCTCAGGTAGCCTACTGAATGTTCATGTCCTCAATACCCCCTGTTTACTTAAAGGCAGGCAAGCCGCGCCCGAGCGCGCGGTTGACTGACCGGGTTAACACTTTCGGTCGGGCCATGCTGCGCGGCTACGGCGAGCGCGTGCACAAAGTGGCGTTGAACGCGAGTTTTACCTGTCCGAATCGCGACGGCAGCAAGGGCCGCGGCGGTTGTACCTTTTGCAATAACGTTTCCTTTAACCCCAACGGTCGTCAGCCCGCGCCGATCAATGAACAAATAGCGGCCGGCCGTCGCGTGATTCGAAAACGCACCGGGGCTGAAAAATATCTGGCTTATTTCCAGGCCTATACCAACACCTATGCCGCCATTGATCAGTTGGCCGGCTTGTACGGACAAGCGCTGGCCGAACCTGACGTCGTCGGCCTGTCGATTGGAACACGACCGGATTGCGTGCCGGACGATGTCTTGGATCTGTTGGCGAATTATCAAGCCGGCGGGGCCGACATCTGGTTGGAGCTGGGCTTGCAATCGAGTTCTGATAAAACCTTGCAGCGCGTGAATCGCGGTCATGATTTTTCCGACTATCGCAGTGCCGTGCGCCGTGCACACGCACGCGGTTTGCGGGTGTGCACGCACCTGATCATTGGCTTACCCGGTGAGGAGGGTGAAGACTGCAAGACCAGTCTTCGACACGTCCTTGAACTCGGCGTCGAAGGCCTGAAGTTACATCCTTTGCATGTGGTCAAGGGCACGATGCTGGCTAATCAATGGCGGCGCGGCGAGTATCAGCCGCTGTCGCTGGAGCGTTATGTGGCGACGGCCGCCGATTTAATCGAATTGACGCCGCCGACAGTGATTTACCACCGTGTGACGGCGACAGCCGCCGCCGGAATTCTTCTGGCACCTACCTGGTGTGCGCAGAAATGGGCCGTTATCAACAGAATAAGTGCCGAACTTCAGCAGCGGAATACTTGCCAGGGCTCCGGGGCGGGCGACCGAATTCCCCGGAAGTTTATGTCCGAGTCCAATGTCTGAAACTACTTCTAGGATGGAACTAGTCTGCCCGGCGGGTAACTTGCCGGCACTGAAGGCGGCCGTCGACCTCGGCGCCGATGCCGTTTATATCGGTTTTCGCGACGACACCAATGCCCGCCATTTCGCCGGGCTGAACTTTAACGAGCAGCGCGCCCGGGAAGGCGTCGACTATGCTCATCGCCGTGGTGCAAAAGTGTTTGTCGCGATCAATACCTTTGCACAACCGGCGGGCTGGGAACGCTGGCGCAGCTCGGTGGATCTGGCCGCGGCGCTGAAGGCCGACGCCCTGATACTGGCCGACATCGGCGTGATGGATTATGCCGCCACTCGTTGGCCAGACCTGCGCCTGCACTTGTCGGTGCAGGGGTCCGCCACTAATCCGGAAGCCATCCGATTTTATCACGAGCACTTTGCCGTGCAGCGTGTGGTACTGCCGCGGGTTTTGTCATTGCAGCAGGTCCGCCAGGTGGCCGATCAAAGCCCCGTGCCCTTGGAGGTGTTCGGTTTTGGCAGTCTTTGTGTCATGGTGGAAGGCCGCTGTCTGTTGTCGTCCTATGTGACCGGTCAGTCGCCGAACAGTTTCGGCGCCTGCTCGCCCGCTTCCGCGGTTCGCTGGGTGGAGACCACCGAAGGCCTGGAGTCGCGCCTCAATCATGTATTGATCGACCGTTACCGGAACGCAGAGCCCGCCGCTTACCCTACGCTCTGCAAAGGCCGTTTTGCAGTCGGCGGCAACACCTACTACGCGATCGAAGAGCCGGCCAGCCTGAATACGCTGGCCTTGTTGCCCGAACTCCAGGCTATCGGCGTCGCGGCGATAAAAATCGAAGGCCGCCAACGCAGTCCGGCGTACGTCAGGCAGGTTACCCGAGTTTGGCGCTCGGCACTCGACAGTTGCCATGAGAATCCCGCCGGCTTTCGGCCGCACGCATCGTGGCAGGCCGAGCTTCAGCAGGTCTCAGAAGGTGCGCAGACGACGCTCGGCGCTTACCACCGCCCATGGCAATAGAGGTCGCCGTACTGTGAAAAACGCGAGCACCAGCCGCACAATACCCCGGCTTTCACTGGGACCGGTGCTCTACTATTGGCGCCGCGACAAGTTACTGGATTTTTACGAGCGTATCGCCACGACGCCGGTGGACATCGTCTATCTTGGTGAGACGGTCTGCTCTAAACGCCGTACGATGAGCATGGAAGATTGGATAGCACTGGCCGAAAAACTCACCGATGCCGGCAAAGAAGTCGTGCTCTCAACCCTGACGCTGATAGAGGCCGGTTCAGAAGTGGGCGCCATGAAGCGGCTTTGCGACAATCGTGGCTTCAGTATTGAAGCCAACGATATAGGGGCCGTGAATCAACTGTCCGGAAACCGGCCTTTTGTCACCGGTCCGTCAGTGAACATCTATAACCACCGCACGTTAAAGGTGCTTGCCGCTCAAGGCCTGAAGCGCTGGGTGTTACCCGTCGAACTTTCCCGGGATACCCTGGCGGACATGCAGGCCCAGCGGCCCGAGGGTGTCGAAACCGAAGTCTTTGCCTATGGAAAACTGCCGCTGGCGTATTCAGCGCGCTGTTTTACTGCACGTGCCCATAATCTGCCCAAAGATGATTGCCAGTTCCGTTGCCTGGAGTACCCGGACGGCTTGCCGTTGTCCACCCGGGAAAACCAGGACTTTCTGGTATTGAATGGCATCCAGACCCAATCGGCCAAAGTCTGTAATTTGATCGCCGAAGTTGACGAACTCGTCGGATTGGATGTCGACGTCCTGCGTATCAGCCCGCAATTCGAACACACGGAACGTGTTATTGATATTTTCAGTCAACGCTTACAAGGCACACTCTCGTCACCAGATGCCGAGGTGGCGCTGGAGATATTGATGCCGGGCCGCACCTGTAATGGTTATTGGCACGGCGCGCCTGGTATGGATACCTGCGTGAACCTGGAGGCAGGATGTCTCTAGAAAACGCCACCTATACTGACAGCCCCTTTGATCTGGCTAACCCCACCGCCTACGCTGACTGGCGGGAAAGAAAGCTGGACGATTACCCGCGCCAAGCGGATGAGCTGGTGGTTGAAGTCAAAGACCCGTTCAATCTGAGCCAGGCTAAACGCGAGGCGATACTGGCGCGTTGCAGTAAAACCAATATGGTTGTTTACAAAGGTCCCACAGGTGGGGCCGAGGACAAGCGAATTCCCGCTACCCTCGGCGCCCAGTTCGGTTTGCGTAACCTGGATCGCAACATGGGGTCGGACGAAGACGGCGTGACCGCCTTGCAGGTGGTCAATCGTCAATGGCGCGGGCGCTATATTCCTTATACCAACCAACCCATTCACTGGCATACCGACGGATACTACAACGGGCTCGACCAACAAATATTTTCTCTGCTATTGCATTGCGTGCGGCCCGCCAACAAGGGTGGTGAAAACGCATTACTTGACCATGAAATTGCTTATATCCGGTTACGCGATCTAAACCCTGCCTATATCGAAGCCCTGATGGCGCCCGACGTCATGACGATTCCCGCCAATGTTGAAGAAGGCACAGAAGTACGGCCGGCGCGCAGTGGGCCGGTTTTTTCCGTGCATGGCGGCCATCGATTGCATATGCGTTACACGGCCCGGTCACACAGTATCGTCTGGAAAACGGACACCGTTACTCAAGCAGCGGTTCGCGCACTGGAAACACTGCTTGGTTCGCAGGAGGAACCCTTTATCTACCGCCTGACGCTGCCTTCCGGATGGGGGCTCATCTGCAATAATGTATTGCATGACCGTAGCGGTTTTGAAGATGACAGCAAAAAAGCGCGTTTGCTCTATCGACTGCGCTATTTTGATAGCATTGAATCCGTTACATGAATGTCTGAATGGTTACCAATCGGCTGCTGTTCAGAAGATTAAGCAGTTGGGTCGCTGCGGCCAGCTCGCATCTATCCGGTGGGCCGAAACGAAACCCGCATCCGGCTGTTATTAGCGACGATTTTATTGCAAATCCGGCGCCTACGGCGATGAGCCACGCTTCCAGTATCGAGAGTTGTGGCGGCCGCCTGGTGGCGGCCTGGTTTGGCGGGTCACTGGAGTCCAGGCCGGACGTGGCGGTCTATTTGGCCCACAATACGGGTGGTGGTTGGTCTGCCCACCGGGAGGTCGTGAACGGCGCGCAGGACAACGGTGTGCGCTATGCTTGTTGGAACCCGGTTCTGTTTCAGCCCGCCAGCGGCCCTCTGTTGCTGTTTTACAAGATCGGTAAAAATCCCAGGTCCTGGCGGGGGATGATCACATCGTCTGAAGATTGCGGAACAAGCTGGGCGTTGCCCTGTTGTCTTCCCGACGGCATCCTCGGCCCGATTAAAAACAAACCGGTGCAGCTCGCGAACGGAGACCTGTTGTGTCCGTCGAGCGCCGAGCACGATTGTTGGCAAGTGCACCTGGAACGCAGTTCCGACCTGGGTGCAACATGGCAACGTACGCTGCCAATCAACGACGGCCGAGCTATAGCAGCTATCCAGCCGAGCATTCTGATGCACGGCGACGGGCGCTTGCAGCTGCTGTGTCGCAGCAAACATCGCCGCATCGCTGAAAGCTGGTCCGTGGACGGTGGTATCAGCTGGACGGAGCTGCAACTCACGTCGCTGCATAACCCGAACTCCGGCACCGATGCCGTTACCCTGGACGATGGCCGCCACTTGCTGGTATACAATCGCTCTTCGCGTGGTCGTACACCGCTGAATGTGGCGCTGTCGAACGACGGTAGAAACTGGCGTGACGCGCTCGTTCTGGAGCACGGTTCCGGTGAATACTCTTACCCGGCGGTTATACAGGCGGATGATGGTCTCGTACATATTACCTATAGCTGGAATCTGTCCCGTATCAAGCACGTGACTGTGGATCTATCGCGGTTATGATATATCCGTGGCTGCGCTGCTGACTCTGCCAAACGGCCAGCGGACAGCAAAAGGCCTGTTGTCGACAGCTGTAAGCGTGTAGGAAAGTACAATGACGAAGAGACTGTTCATGGTCGCATCACCGAAGGCCTGGTAGGTTAGCCCTGAAACCGCGTAGGCGACACACAGCAGGATGCCGCTGCCGGTATAAACCACCAGGTTCTTATCAGCCGCATTGGCAAAATATATAGTCAGCGGGATAAAGAGCAGCGCAAACAGACTGAGCAGGCCGACGATACCTTTTGCAACCAGTGTATTCACGTATTCATTGTGTAAGTTATGGTGTTCAATGAGCGTGCTCCGTTCCAGAGGGTCGCTTAGCTCAGCAACTGCCGCCTGTTGACTGCGATGTATGCCCCAGCCCAAAACCGGCTTTTTAATTGCCGCCTTCAACCCGCTCTCCCACATGAGCAGACGTTGCCCGATAGAGTTATTCCACGCTGCTTGATCATGAAACATCTCATATTCGCCAAGGGCTGTGTCTACCCGCTCATGCACAAAGGGCATGCTAAGTGCAAACAGCAGCAGAGATAAGAGTGCGCAGGACACGATCCAAGCTACTTCTTTAGTTAACAGTCCGGATCGTTTCCAGACAAGTATCAAAACCGGGAGCAGAATAAATGCATTGATCCATTCAATTCTTGACTGCGAGAGTAATGTCGCCATGAATCCAGCTCCAAAGGCACCCAGAGACAGGATTCGTTGCCGGGCTGTCTCGGTTGGTAGGGCGATCAATGAGCAGTAGCCCAGTAGCAGCGAGACATGTGCGAATTGTAAAGGGCTTGTTGCGCCACCTGGGCGGATATTGTGCAGTACGACAAATTGATACAGAGCGACTAAGAACAGAACAAGAACACTGACCTTTGCGATTAGTATAAAATTGCGCGGTGCGATATTTGCTCGCAATAAGACTAGCGCAACAAACGGGGTTGCCAGCAGCTTGGACAACTTCTTCAATGGTTTGAACCAGCCGGCATAGTCGCCTGAGGCAACAATGGAAAGTGCTGCTACCGCAAAGAACAACAGGGTCAGGAGGCTGACGAGAAAGAGTTTATCCCGTTCTTCCGGCGATAAGCCTTCACGCAACAACATTATCAGGCCAGCTAATGTTACAAGGGTGTAAATAGCTTCACCCACATCCGGAAACAAAAGCAGACTGAGCGGGAGAACGGCTATCCCGATAAGAGCGAGTGATTGGAGACGGTCAGGCCACGACTGCTTCACAAACATTTCGACTGTAACTGGGTTTCGGAAAGTACTGTTTCGAACCAATCGCATATTTCGCGTACTGCACCCTGTCCGCCACCGGTTGTGGTGCGATAGCGGGCATATGACTGAATATCCGGGTGTGCATTCTTTACGACAATGGGCAGACCGACAATGCGCAGGCAGCTCAGATCGTTAATATCGTTTCCCACAAAAGCGGTCTCGGCCAGACTGATGCCGAGCGATTCGGTCAGCATTTCTAATGTCCGTCGCTTATCCCGGCAGTCCTGGATACAACGGATGTTCAATTTGCGGGCGCGAACAGAAACCACGGGATTGGACTCGGTGGAAATGATTGCGGTCTCGATACCCAGCCCTCTGAGTTTTTGCAGGCCGATGCCATCACCTCGAAAACATTGCACGGTCTCGCTACCGTCCTCCGACACATAAACGCGGTCGTCGGTGAAAACGCCATCAAAGTCAAAGGCAATAAGACGCATGGTCTGAATCAAGGCTTTCATCACCAGGTCAGCCTACTTGCTTTCTGAACAGGCGCAGGGTCTGATCTTTGACTCTACGGACCGTATCCTGGGCAACACGGGCCGGCAGTCGTTGCATGTACTCTGACGAATAGGCCGGATCAATGTGGGGCTTCTTGGCTAGTGACCAATTATCACTGTCGTAGCCGATAAGGTCCATATAGGGCGAATACAAGGGTTTAAATATGTCGATATCCTGAGGCGTGAACCAGTGCCGCCAGTCGCCATAGGACTTTTTGCGGATCACCTTGGCTTTGCCAGTCGACTCAGGTACTTCGGTGTCCTCCTTTACTTTGAAGCCAAGATACTTTTCCAATAAGGTGAAGTTCTGATCGACCATGTCCTCAAAAGTGAAAAGGAGCCAGTCATCGCCGAGCGTTTTCACAAACGAAGTCATCTCTGCGTAGCGTGTTTGCTCTTCGGCAATGATTTTCTGCAGACTCATTGGCCAGTCGTCGTGGCCGGTGTGAAGACAAATTTCGTAAAAGGGGATCGCCAAAGGGTCCTGTTCCTTTTCCAGTACCCGATCAAGATGCGCACGGAACTGTTGTTTGTGTCCCGCCACGCCCCGGTGCCAACGGTACAGCATCCGGCTGACAGCGACGTCCCTCGGGTCACGGGCGATCCAGATCTTGCGGTCGTAACGCACATTGTCCATATGACACCGGTAAAGATCGAAATCCTTGCCCTTACGCGCCTCATAGGTGTGTTTGAAAACAGCATTTTTATAGGTGCCGTTGTGCTTGCCGGGTTTGCCGCCGGAAAAGGCCTTGCTACCGGGCAAGCCGGCGGCGATTTTATATAACAACGCCGTGGTGCCCGACTTGCCCAATCCCAGTATCATTATATGCATCGTGTCCTCCGGCCGTCAGGCGCTGATTCGAAAAACCTGCTCATACATTTGTTCCGCCTTGATCTTGGTCTCATCGCCGAGCGCGAGCTGAAAACGTCCGATCCGCTCGTGCAGTTCGGAGAGCGAAATGCCCGGGTAGCGATGGCGATGAAATTCCGGGGGTGCATGTGAACCGGGTAGGTGGCGTATCAGTTGCTTCAGCAGATAGCGCCCGTTGGCCAGCGAAACTCCAGCCAGTCGTTTGACAAGCGGAGGAGGTGGACGGTCCCGCCAGCCCTGGGCGATTTTATCGAGAACGTCGACAACGCGCTCACAGGCAAGCGGACCATCTCTAGCGACAATAAACCGGTCAATCAGGGCATTACGCTGTTCGTCTGTCTGCGCACTGAAATTGTTGAGCAGGATGTTGCGCAATGTTTGCCGTAATTGCTCGGCGGAGAAGCATTGGATGCTCAATTGATTCGGCAGGCGATAAAATTCGTCGTCGATTTCGACATTGACACTGGCCCGATAGCTGACCGCAGGGATACCCATGCTGTAGGCCTCGACCGCTGTGGTACAGCCGTTATGTACGAGGACGGCTGTCGCCATTGACCAGGGCACAACATTGCCCTCGTTAATGATGTGTACACGCGGGTAATGTGCCGCGAGTTTCCGATAGGCTCGCGGACTTTCGGTCGGGTGGGGGCGGACGATAATATTATGCTCGGGAAAGGCATCATGAAGTGCCGGGATCATGGCCTTGAAATGATCGAACAGGGCTTGCTTGTGGTCGTGCAGAGACTGGGCAAAATCACGGCTCATGCCTTTAGCGGCCTTGCCGAAGGTGGCCTGCTGGCCCGGGTGCTTTCCCGGCCGGAACAGATTCTGGCTGGGGTAGAACGCATTGACGTGATTAAAATTGGTATTGACCAGAATAAATCGGCCGTACTGCTCGCGCAGCGTGTCGGCCTCATCCCGGTAAAATGACCGAACGTCCGGCCTGAGCAGATCGGTGCGCGGATTGCCGGTTATGTGAATGGGCAGATCGCGGGGCATGTTCCGGTAGCGGCGCCATAGTTGCGCGTTGTCTTCACCCCACGCAAACAGGTGAGAGATGTAGCGTAGCGATACGGGTGACAGGCGACGCGCAAAATACATGGCTTCGGGTAAGTGAACCAGGGCTTCTTCATCCCAGGACATGAGGGCCTGTCCAAGTTTATGCATAATGTTGAACATGTGCCGGTTCATGAAGGTAAAGCTCTTGCACAGATACAGGCTTCTCGGCAACGCGGCGATCCGGAAATCGATGATGCGATGGGAGCCGATAATGGTGGTATATCCTCGACGTGCAGCGACACAGGCAAGCAGCAGCTTAGGATCAAGTTCCCGAACCTGGTTCTCGACCGGGATAATCAATGGCGGCTTTTTGAGTGCGGATTGCATGAGCGGGCTTACGGAGCTTGGACGCGAAACATAACGTCGGAAAGAGGTTGTATATCCAGTTCCTGGCTGAGGCCGAGCACCTGCTGAAAGCGCATCAGCCGGGCACGCACCTCATCCAGGGGCAGAACCGGATAGCGGTGGCGCTGATATTCCGGTTTGTTGTGTGAGCCGGGCAGCCTGGATTTTATCCGCCGCGCCAGTCGCAGTCCCAGCGTGAGCATCCAGCGTTGCAGCGCTACGGGTGCAGTTTGTGAGATCGCTCCCGTGCGACTCTGTTGCAAGGTTTCCAGAATCCGGACCATTTGCTCGCAAGCCAGCGGCCCGTCCCGCGCGGCCAGATATTGTTGGATCAGCGCCTCGCGCGCCTCGCCGCTCGCAGCGCCCAGTTTTCCCTCAACTATTTTCTGCAACAGCTCTGTCAATTCGACGACATCAAAGCATTCATGGCTGAGCCCGTTGGGCAAACGGTAAAAGCCGTCGTCATAGATCTCATTCACGACAGGCCGATAACTGATGGCGGGCACATTCATCACATAGGCTTCCACGGCCGTAGTACAGCCGTTATGCACGAGTGCGCGTGCAGCCATCAGCCAGGGCACGACATTGCCGTCATTGCAGACTTTGACCCGCCGACAGCCGGCGGCGATGTCACGGTAGACTTGATGGTTTTCCGTTGGGTGCGGGCGCACCACGAGGGTATGCCGTGGAAAAGCTTTTTCGAGATTGGGGATCAGGGATTTGAAATATTCAAAAATCGACTGTTTGTGATCGTGCAGACCTTCGGCATAGGCGCGACTCATGCCGCGGGCGGCGCGGCCGAAGCGTGCTTTGGAACCGAGTCTTTTAGCGGGTTTGAATAAATTGATATCCGGCCCGAACGCGTTGACATGGTTGAAGTTGGTATTGATCAGAATGAAATCACCGTAGCGTTTTTGCAATGCCGCAGCGTCGGGGGCATAAAACGTGCGGATTTCCTCACGCAACAGATCGGCGCGCGGATTGCCGACGGCGTAAATCGGCGTGTCTGCGGGCAGTTGCGGGTACTGGCGCCACAGATCCACGTTATCCGGGCCCCAGGCAAACAGATTGAGCACCTGGCGGATGGCGGACGGGTGCAGACGGCGTGAAAAATAGGTTTCCGGCGGCAGGTGTACCAGTGCTTCTTCGTCCCAGGCGACGATCCGGTGGCCGAAGCGGCGTGCGATTCTAAAAAACAAAAGACTGCGTATGGTCATGCTTTTAGACAGATAAATAGCACTGGGAAAGGCATCGATATTGAACTCCATCTCCCGCCGCGACCCGATGATGGAAGAAAAACCGCGCTGAGCCGCGACACAGGCCAGCAATAGTTTGGGGTCGAGTTCGCGCACCTGGTTTTCGACGGGGATCAGTAGCAGCGATTTTGGATGATTCATGCCGGTGGTATTTCGTTTCAGGCACGCGAGAATAAACACGCCGCTGTTTCCAGCATTCGGTCTGTTTCGTCCTGCAGGGTGTGTTCGATGCGTTCGGCCAGCCGCTGACCGCTCAGCCCGTGGTGGTTCAGTACTTCAGCGGGCGTTCCGCAGGCCGGGTGCCCGTCTACGGCAAATTTGATCAGTTGTCTATCCCGCAGGGTGTCGGAAGTGGACAGCGTATTCAACATGGCGTCGCCGAGGCCGCCGACAGGGGCATGATCGTCCAGCACGAACAGGGTGTCGTAGTCGTCGACGATGCTTTCCAACCACGCTTCGTCGATTTGATTGAGCCAGGGCATGTTGATGACTTTTAGGGATATGCCCCGTTGCTGCAGGCGGTCGGCGGCGAGCAAGGCTTCGTTGAGCATCACCGGACCGTAAGCAAACAGCACGGTATCACGGCCCTCTCTGAGTACGTTACCTTGTCCGACCGTCAAGGCGTAGCCGGCCGGCAGTGCAAGGGTGCGCGGCGACGGGCCGATGGCCAGCCGCAGCATGCAGTTGGTCGGCGCGCTGTCCGCACACCAGTCCAAGGCCTGCCGGGTTTCTTCGGCGTTGCACGGTTGCAGAACTGTGCAGCCCGGTAGCGCACCGAACAGGGAAATGTCGCGTAGACTCTGGTGCGATTTGCCGGGGCCGGCGGGTATCAGTCCGGCGTAATGGCAGACATAGATAATTTTTGTGTGTTCCGTGGCATTGTTATAAACCTGTTCATTGGCACGGGAAGCCAGAAATACACCAAACGAATTCACCACCGGCAGCAGACCTTGCAGGGCTAGGCCGCCCGCGGTGGAAACCATGTCCTGTTCGGCGATACCGCATTCGATAAAACGGTGTGGATAGGCTTGTTCGAACGGGCGTAGGCCACAGTCAGCCGACAGATCGGCATCGAGGACAAGCAGGTCGTGCCGTACCTTACCCAGCGCCAGCAGTGCTTCGCCGTAGGCAGTCACAACTTTTTCGGCGCCGTCTTTAAGACGGCGCTGGTGTTTGCGTCGGGTTTCGATCACTTCGGTACGGGGCTCGTTCAGACCGTGGCGGTGGAAGTCGTCTTCGACCCGGGCGATAATTTCCTCATAGGCGGCCTCGAAGTTGTCGTCATCGGGCGCCCCGGAATGCCAGGGGTATAAGCCTTGACCGCTTTCCAGGGCGGCCGGACCCTGCATGAACGACACGCCCTTGCCTTTGATCGTATCCGCGATAAGCACCTTCGGCTTGTCGGTCACTCGCCGGAATTCGGCAAACACACGGGACAATTGGCCAAAATCATGGCCGTCACAGCGTGCGGTGTGCCAGCCGAAGTCGCTGAACTTCTGTTGCAGGTCACCCAGATCGATAATTTCCGAAACCTGCTTGTCAGACTGGATTTTGTTACTGTCGACAATGGCGGTGAGACCACCGACTGATTGATGGGCGGTGGTTTGCAGCGATTCCCAAATCTGGCCTTCCTGTAGTTCGCCGTCGCCGGTCATCACGAACACATGCCCGGCAGCGCCTTTCAGCGCTTTGGCCAGCGCCATGCCCTTGGCCTTGGAGATACCCATACCCAGCGAACCCGAGTTGGTTTCTATGCCGGGGATGCCGACGTCCGGATGACCGTGGGTGCCACCCAGGCGTCGCAGGTTGATAAATTGCGCCTTCGAAAGAATCCCCAGCGAATAGAGCACGGCGTAGTAAGCCGGCGCATCGTGACCCTTGGACGAAAAATAGATGTCACGGTCGGGGTGCGCAAAGCCCAGATCGACGGTATTCATTTCGCAGTGGTACAGGTAAATCACGATATCCAGCGAACTGAAACTGGACCCCAGGTGGCCCGAGCCGGCGTGTTTGACCGTTGCCAGTGTGTTGGCGCAGCACATGGCGGACAGCAGTTGCAGCCGGTCGTTATGTGCCATCGGCGTTTCACGCACCCGCCGAAATTCGTCCTCGGTAATAAGCCGGATGTTTAACATGGCGCTTGTTGTGCCTCCAGTAGATAGGGGAAAGAGGTGACGGTCGGCAGGTTCGCTTGTCCACTGTCCGCCAGGTGTTCGGCCAGTCGCCAGTCGTACTCGCTGTTGATGTCAAAGCCTTCATAACCTTCGGTGAAGAACGGTACGAGCACGTTCCCGGCGATACTACCGGTCTGGGCGACGACACGCGTCCAGGCAATTTCAAGGCTGGCGTTTTGCGTGTAGATGGCCGGTAGCGCTTGATATTGGCTGCTGTGCCAGGGCTGCCCGGCAGTCTGCAACGGCAGCAGCGGTACCATGCGTCGCCCCTGCACTACCCACATTTTGCCGGGATTCTGTTGACATTTTTCCACGGCGCGCAGGGAGTCTGCGCCTGCTTCGGCTTCAAACTTATGCCAGGCACGCCGGATCGTATTCGCATGGCGAAACGGACTGGTTGGCCGCAGGATACTGAAGCCGTCATAGTCGCGGCCGGTCTGACGCAATTCGTTCAACGTATAGGTCAGCCATTCGATGTCCGGCGATACGTCACCGGCCAGTTTTGCGGGCCGCAAAAACGGAACTTCCGCGCCATAGTGCCGGGCGATGTCGGCATAGTGGGCCGAGTCCGTTGATACCATCACGTCATCGAAGATGTCGCTCTGCAGCGCTGCGGAAATCGTGTAGCTGAGCAAGGGGTGGCCGGCGAGACGGCGGATATTTTTATCCTTCACTCGGCTGGAGCCGGCACGTGCCGGAATCAAGGCTACTGTACGGTAGTTGCCTGCGCTCATATCAAAGCTGCTCCGGATCGATGTTGATATAGATGTTCTTCAGGGCGGAATACACGTCGAGCGCCTCGGTGCCGGGTTCGCGCGAGCCGTTGCCTGACTGTTTCAAGCCACCAAAGGGCATGTGCGGTTCACTGCCATGGGTGCCGCCGTTGACCACCGCGACACCGCTTTGAACGTTTTGGGTAAATACACCGGCACGATGAAGGCTGCGGGTATGAATGCTGGCAGTCAGGCCATAGGGCGAATGGTTGGCCAGTTTCAATGCTTCCGAGAAATCGCCGACCCGGTACAGACAGGTGACCGGGCCGAATAACTCGGCGGTAGAGATCTCAGCATCGGGCGTAGCGTTTTCCAGGATGGTCGGCGCCAGGTAAAAACCGTTGGCGTGTGCCGCATCGGTCAGCCGTTCGCCACCTGTCAAAATGGCTGCACCGGCTTGTTGGGCGTGCTGTATCGCGGACAGCATCGAGTTCAGTTGTCTTTCATTGATGACCGGCCCGAAGTCATCGTCGTCGGCAGGGCCGACCCGGAGTTGCCGGGCACTTTCCACCAGCCGGTCACGAAACGTAGCGTAGATGCTGTCAAAAACAATCACACGGCTGGCCGCTGCACAGCGTTGCCCCGCGTTACTAAAGGCTGCCTGCAATACCCAGTGGAGGGCGTTGTCCAGATCAGCGTCGTCGCAAACCACCAGCGGGTTTTTACCGCCCAGCTCCAACGATACGCGGGCCAGGCGCTGTCCGGCTGTTGCCGCGATACGCTTTCCAACCACCGTCGAGCCGGTAAAACTGATAACCGCCACGTTGCTGTCATCCACCAGCGGCGCGCCGGCTTCCTCGCCGTTGCCCTGCACAATATTGAGCACGCCCGCTGGAAGCCCGGCGTGGTGCGCGATTTTGCCGAATAGCCAGGCGCTGGCCGGTGTGTCCTCGGCGGCTTTCAGTACGGCGGTATTGCCACAGATCAGTGCCGGGAATACTTTCCAGGCCAGGTTGGCAATGGGCGTGTTGGCAGCGATGATCAGTCCGGCCACACCTAAAGGTTGGCGAATTGTCATGGCGGTCTTGTTGATCACGGCGCTGGTGGTGGTGCGGCCGTAAAAGCGGCGGCCTTCACCGGCCATAAACCGGCCCTGGGCAACGGCAGCCGCAGTCTCGCCGAGGGCGGAGCTGAAGGACATGCCGGTTTCAAGCGCGACCACTGCCGCCATATCTTCACGCTGTTGATGCAGTGCTTCGGTAACTTCATACAAGACTTCTCCGCGCTGCACCGGCGTCAGTGCAGCCCACGCCGGCTGCGCGCGGGTTGCCACCTCCACCGCGTCTTTGACGTCGTCGGATTGCGAGCGTGTCACGGTATACAACGCCGCCCCGCTGTGGGGTGACAGCTTGGTGAACACGTCCCCGCTTGCGGCCAGCGATTGATCGCCGTCAATCCAGTTGGGGACACAGTGAGGGATCCGATCAGGCGTCATTCACTCGACTCTCAAGTGAGTCACCAGGCGGTGAAGCCGCCATCGACCACGAGTTCCGTGCCAGTGACATAGGCAGATGCGCGTGATGCCAGAAACAGCAGTGGGCCATACAGGTCGCTACTGTCGGCCATCCGGCCCATGGGCACACGTGCACAGAATTTGTGCTTGAACAAGGCATCCTGTGCGCCCAATACGCCGCCGGGTGACAAGGTATTAATGCGCACGCCGAGGCCGGCCCAATGGGTTGCCAGATAGCGCGTCAGGTTAGCCACGGCCGCCTTGGATGCGCCGTAGGCCGGCGGCTTGATAAAGGGCGGGTCGGACGGGATGTGGTCGTAAAAGCCGGCATCCGGTGAGACGCCGGCGTACAAGGAACCGATATTAATGATCGACCCATAGCCCGCGCGGGTCATGCGGCCGCCAAAAACCTGGGTCGTCAAAAACAACCCGAGTGCGTTGACTTCAAAGATGTCGCGGTTTTCCTGTAGCGGAATATCTTCCAGCCGATAGCCTGGGCCGGTAGCGGCCGGCGGGCTGTCGATACCGGCGTTGTTCACCAGAATGGTGGGAACGCCGAGACTTTCTTCACAGGCGAGACACGACTGTTCCAGTGCGGGTCGGTCGCGCACGTCGGCGCGCGCCAGCTCAAGACGGCTGTGGCCATAGCGTGCCCGTAAGTTATCGAATGCTTCTGGAACCGGCCTGTCGGGTAGGTCAAGCGCGAACACCGAGGCGCCAGCGCCCAGCAGGGCCTCAATCCAAACGACGCCGAGCTTACCCAATGCGCCGGTAACGACGGCGATTTCATTGTTCAGATCGAACAGTGTATTCAAGATACGGCCAACTCCTGCCAGTATTCGGCGCCGTTCAGCACTTCAAACAGGATATTGTCATCTTCC
>Ga0114931_10005100_pt1 | contig 16260 bp, 17 predicted proteins | sample 2SBtaG_FD_89579 | JGI IMG/M metagenome (GOLD analysis project Ga0114931, IMG submission 89579) | Deep subsurface microbial communities from Kolumbo volcano to uncover new lineages of life (NeLLi) - 2SBTROV14_V59a metaG | ecosystem: Environmental > Aquatic > Marine > Volcanic | place: Kolumbo...
AAAAAAAACTGCTGCCCAATGAATGAACACGAGCAGCAGCAACCTAAAACAAACTATGGAAACGTACCTGATTTATCTTGTCGGATCAACTATGGGATCCGGTGATTCTTTTCTTGTTAACATGACAAATAAATAGCCACTCAATACAACTGCAACGAGAGCCTGCATATACAACGGGGTTGAAACAATCGTATCGCTGGCGAGCCAACCCAGGTTTACAAAAATCATTTCAGCCATAAAATAAACTGCTTTACTCAAAATGATACTCAGCAACATGGCCGAGAAATAATTTTTAAACAACCTGGCAAATAAGTAAAACAACCAAACATTAATCCCGAGTTCCAATGTCATGATGATCATTTTCGGAAAGATAGGATGCGCTGAGATAATAAATGAAAATACAGGTAAAGAAAGTGCAATAAAAAAAGCATTTCGCTTCGATGAGTAAATTATTGCCACCAACAGCATCAAACGCATGGGTTCGATGTAATACAATGGCAAATTAATTAAATTGGAAATGGCCGGAACGAAATAAATAAAAAGCACACCAAAAAAATTCAGGATAAAACTTTTGCTTATCGTTGTAGTCTGTGATAATGCTTCTAATGTAGCAATTCCTGTTTTTCTTTCTTTTAACGAAAGTTCTGTTGTACGCTTTGTATCTGCAAAAATCGGAAACGACATGCTTGTCAGGTTTTAATGTTTTCAAAGCTATTATACTATACCCAATAAAAAAAGTTTCATGAAATTCTTTTTTGAACAGAGTTTTCAACATAAGTGATTGAATTACACCACGAAAAAATTAATTTTTTTTTAAAGAAAATTGTAACAATGGCCAAAATGCAGTTCCGGGAATGATATTATTTGATTATTTATCCTGGTACACGTGACTATATTATTGTGCACAGTTAAAAATATGAAAGATTATATTCTGATGGATTAATGGTTCAACCAGCAGTAATAAGAACTGTTTGGGGTATTTTAAACTGTTTGGGAAAAGTTACGGTTTGTATTACAACAGGCCTGATAAAAGCTTTGTGTAACAATACTCCTCTCTTATGTGGTTTGGGGGTATATCGTCAGGACATGCTTGTGAAACAATATCCTGTCCGGGAAAAATCTTCAGAAAATACCTGTTTTGTTACAGCAATGATTATTTTAAGGAAAAAACATTCCCAAAAAAATGTTTTTCTTGTGACTATATATTTATAGTGGGTTGCTTACCAACAGGTTAGCCCCGAATGAATCACACGTTACGTGTTTTCCGGATATTAACAAATGAAAGTTTAAAATTATCTTTTTCTCCTGATTCTGCCGGAACACAATAACTAATTGTGGAGCCTGATGGTCTTTGAACTGTTTTTCAGAATGATCATCAGATAGTAGGTGCCATGCTGTTTTTGGCTCAGATCAATTGTTGTTTCGAACCCGCCGTCATTGAACTGGGGAGTACCGTTATAGACCTTATCCCCGTACACATTATATACAATCACCCTGGGATTACCTTCCTGATGAAGGGAAAAAGACAAATGTACCATGCCATCATCATTGTCAACATTCATGTTTTCCGGGTCAAGGCGGTCGGGCTTCTGTTTAATGCCTGCATCACGCAATTCAACATCAGTTACGCGGTTTGAATGAGTATCCTTAAAACGATAATCATGATGATGTTCAGGAGGTAATGGTGCGTAATCAAAATCCAGGTCAAGGTCTTTCAGTTGATCCAGGCTTTCCAAATCTTTTAATTGTTCGAGGCCTTGCAATTGTTGGGCCAGTTCCTGCATCTGCTCATTGAGGTCATCCTGATCAAGATCAAATTCATATTCGTATGATTTTCCGTCATTCGATTTCCAGTGTAAATTTTTATACTTATTGTTTGGGACAACGACAAAGACCACATTACTATCGTCCGTATTAAATCTCATCACGCTATGCATCGGTTTGTTAGCCTCCTCACGTTTAAAAACAGATACCATTCCGCTGTCAACCTTGATCATCCTTACATGTTCATCCCCGTCGCCTTTTTTAATAACCACGATCTTCTTCTCAATATGTCCGGTGTCATCTTCATCCGTATCAACACTAACATTCACAAAAATATTCCCGGTTGAATCCGTTTCATCTGCCGTATAGTTTTCCAACATTTGATTAACATCCCCATCGCCCGTAATAATAAAGGTGGTGTCTTTCACTATCTTCTTACCATTACCTTCTTTAACGGTTTTTATTCTCACCTTTCTCACATTCTTTCCTTCAGCCTGACTCATCAGGAAAAATGGCAGGGAAACAAACAGTAAAGTAAACAGTATCATTTGAATTCTAACATTGTATCTCATAATCCCTTTTTTAATAATTATGCCCACAAATGTATTTTAATTCATTGATCCTAAAGGTTAAAGAGGGTTAAAAAAGGTTAAAGAAAGGTTAAAGTCCCTATTCATAAAATTAGAATATCCTACATTTGACTCCTTAAACGTTTTTTTACACATGAAACGCCGCTTCAGCATAATTATATTTTTGATGACAACAAGCCTTTTGGGGATTATCATCATTCAGGTCTTATGGGTACGGCACGCAGTGAAAGTTGAAGGGGCACGCTTCGACCAATTAGTTTTTAAAGCTTTAAACGACGGCATTTTGCAACTACAGCAGAAAGGTATATTTTATTTCATGGACCAGAAACTGGATTTGCCCCCTCCCCCGCCTGACCTGACCGATTCGTTTGAAAATGTGTATTTCAATTCTCCCGTTATTTTGGATTCTTTGTCCAATATCCTGGATTCCTCTCTTAACATCCAGAATAACAAAATGATAAAATTGAGTAATAAGCTCAAAAAGGTCCATAGTCCTGACAAACATGCTGTCATCATCAAATACGATTCGGCAACCGGAACCACAACTGTAAAGAGTATTAACAAAGGGGCTTCGCATAATATTGACGTGGAAATAGTGACTAATGAAGACATTAAAAACAACCAAAGTTTGCGGCAAAGGCAGAATGATTCGGTTGCAAACAAAAAAGAAGAAAAACTCCGGGAAGCCGTCCGGGGGAAAGACAGTGTTATAAAGGAAAACATCGAAAAATTCAGACAAAATATCAAGCAGTGGGCCTTTGAATACAGTTTTGATGTTAACCGGCTAAACGATGAAAACATCATCGGAACCGTGGATTCAACGATTGCCCGTGCACTGGCCAACAATGGTATCAGCCTGGTATTTAATTCACAAATAATCCAGCAGGAAAAGGACACCATTATCATCATCAAATCCTCAACCGGCCAAACGGGATTACTTTCGGGACAATATAAAACGGAATTGTTTCCGGACGATCTTTTCAGGAAAAACATTTATCTGTTGATTGAATTTCCCGGAAGGAAAAGTCAGATTTACAAATCGGTTTACCTGCTTGCCATTGGTTCATTTATTTTTACCATGGTTATATTGGCCACGTTCGGGATAACACTTTATACTATTCAAAAACAAAAAAAATTATCGGATATCAAAAACGACTTTATCAACAACATGACCCACGAATTCAAAATACCCATCGCGACCATCAGCCTTGCAGCGGACACGTTGAATTCTCCAAAGATAATGGGCAAAGAAGAGCAAACAAGGTATTACCTGAATATCATCCGGCAGGAAAACAAACGCATGAACAACCAGGTGGAACAGGTATTGCAGATGTCGCTGATCGATAATCAGGATTTTAAACTGAACCTGCGAAAATGCAATGTTCATACTATCATTGAAGATACCATTCAAGCCGCTGAACTGGTCGTAAAAGAAAAAGAAGGGAAAATCTTATCATCACTAAGGGCAAATTGTTCTGACATTCCTGTTGACGAAATACATTTTATAAATGTGCTGAACAACCTTTTAGACAATGCCCTGAAATACTGTGAAAAAGCCCCTGATATTTTGATTGAGACTTTCAATAAAGACAACAAGCTGGTTATCCGCGTTTCTGACAATGGAATTGGAATGAGCAAAGAAGTACAAAAACATATCTTTGATAAATTTTATCGTAAATCCACCGGAAATATTCACAATGTGAAAGGGTTTGGACTGGGATTAAGTTATGTTAAAACAATAGTTGAAGCACACGGGGGTGAAATCTCAGTGAGCAGCAACCCCGGTAGCGGGAGTATATTTACGTTGGAATTGAACTGCTGAAGCCAGCAACAACCTTGCGGGGTTTCACAGAACCGGAAAGAGTTGGTAGAGGAAAACTGACACTCCCAGGTCAATCAGGCTCTGGAAGGTCAGGACTAAAAAGTAAAAAATGAAAAAAAAATTGTTATTGGTTGAAGATGATGTCAATTTCGGTACCGTTCTAAAATCATACCTCGAATTGAACGAACTGGAGGTTGACTGGGTTGATGACGGTAAACTGGCCTTTCCGAAATTTGAGAAAAGTAAATACGACCTGGTGTTGCTTGATGTGATGTTACCCAACGAAGATGGTTTTAGTATAGCCCGTAAAATCAGGGATTCCGGCAGCGATGTTCCTTTTATATTCATTACGGCCAAAACGCTGCACGAAGATATTGTTAACGGTTACAAAACCGGCGCAGACGATTACATTGCCAAACCTTTTGATTCGGAAATATTGCTTTACAAAATCAAAGCCGTCCTCTCCCGGAGTACAGGGACCTCCAATTTACAAACCGATGTTTTTCAGATAGGCTCCTTTGAATTTGACCACCGTGCCCGCACGCTGACCCATCGCAGAACCAAAAAAAAGCAAAACCTGTCACCCAAAGAAAGCGATCTGCTGAAACTGCTTTCCGAATACAAGGGGGATGTCCTTTCAAAAGCCATGGCACTAAATAAAATATGGGGCGATACCAATTATTTTACTACCCGAAGTATGGATGTGTATATTGCCAAACTGCGCAAATCCATCTCTGAGGACCCTGCCGTCAGGATCATCACCATTCATGGAACCGGATACCGCCTGATGGTGAAGTAATTCTTGCCTGTCCCAGACATTGACAGTCCTGTGGATTGCTGTGGGGTGACAACTCATCCCTTAACACTTTGAAAAAAAGTTATCCCGGACACGCAAAACAACAAATTCCCCTATCCTTTGTAACTTTGACCTTTCATGGTCGTCACCTTTAAGAATATGTCACGAATCCTGTTTGATACCAAAGTCATGCCCGCAACGGAGAAAATGTACAGGTACGCCATGTCAATACTGAAAGACCGTGAAACAGCAGAGGATGTTGTTCAGGACTGCCTGGTAAAAATCTGGAAAAACAGAAAAAAATTACCGGAAATTCAAAACATTGACTCGTGGGTTATGCGCATCACACGGAACCAGTGTTACGACTGGGTTAAGGTCAACCGCTTCAGTGTTACAAGTAACAGAGAGATTGACGGATATAATAACAAGAACACGGACCACCTTACGGCAGACGGGCAAATGCTTTTTAAGGACCGGTTAAAATGGCTAAACCGTATTTTGGAAACGTTACCACAAAAACAAAAGGAGATCTATTATTTGCGTGAGGTGGAAGAGATGACTTATCAGGATATAGCGGAAATACTCTCTTTAAGTTTGGGGGAGGTTAAAATTGCCCTTTACAGAACAAGGAAGAAAATACAGGCTGCCATGCAAAAAATTGAAGCTTATGGACTCGCAAATTGAAAAACTGAAAGAAAAATACTGGGCCGGCAATACATCGCCGGAAGAGGAAAAGGAACTGAAAAGCTATTTCAGAAAAAACCCCTCATTCTCGGAAGAAGGAAACTATTTCAGGACACTTTCCATGATGCAGGAAGAACGAACCGGGAAAACCTTTGAACATCCTGCCGGACGGAAGAAACCATTGATCTGGTTTGCTGCAGCATGCCTTATTATCCTGGTTGCCCTCAGTATCTTTTTGCCCGGGCAAAAGTCAAATACGCAACAATTTGCCGTTCAGGACCCCGCTGAGGCTTACGCTATCACAAAAACCTCGCTGATGATGGTTTCTCAGGAACTGAACAAAGGAAAGACCTATTCAACCGAATTGAAAAAAATAAATGAAGCAAAACAAATTTTAAATAAGTAAAACCATGAAAAAAGGATTATTCATTATCGGACTGGTTCTCATCTCCTCATTTATGATGGCACAGGGAACCGTAATTAACAAGTATTTTAACCGTTTGGAAGACAATGAAGCCTACACCAAGGTATCAGTCAGCCAAAAGATGTTTTCCATGTTTACCGATCTGGAACCCGGCAGTGATGCAGAGAAAGAATTCCTCGAGGCGGTCAGTAAACTCAATGGATTAAAAGTTATTGTGGGCGACAGCGTGCCCAATGCACAGAAAATTTACAAGGAAGCACTGACTGATATTAATAAAGCCGGCTACGAAGAGTTGATGTCGGTAAAAGATGCTGACCAGAACCTTAAATTTTCCATCATTGAAAAAGATGGCATCATTAAAGAACTGCTTATGGTCGCCGGTGGGCAAAAAAGTTTTATCATGCTCAGCCTTTATGGGGAAATAGATTTGAAAAGTATTTCCAAAGTGGCGCAGGAAATGAAAGTGGAAGGATTGCAGGAGCTGGGCAAAATGCACGACAAGGATGGCAATGACCACCATGATAACGATGACGATTAAATTTTCATTTGTCATATTGTTTCTGGTGGGATTGTTGGTTTCGGCAAAAGCCCAGGAAAAACCATTAAAGGACTATGCAGATGCAAGAAAAGAACGCAAATTTTGTTTCTATCCCAGCACGCTACGGATGATCAACATCAGCCACAGTCCGGATTTTGACAAAATGGTCAACGGCATCGAAAAGTTCCTGATTTATACTCTGGATTCCACTGCCCGTGCTGATAAATCCTATAAAAATGTGCTGGACACTTACCAGGGCCTGGGTTACGAAGAACTGGCCACAATGACAGGCGGCCAATCACAGGTTTATCTGCTGGGAAAAAAAGAAAAACATGAAAACGAGTTTGTCGGGTTTGTTACTATGCCTGACAACACCTCTGCATTTTATTTGCGTGGACGGGTTGATTTCAGCACCCTGCCCCGTCTGGTCAATGCTGTCAAAAAGGATGATTTCATCAATATATTTGACTTTAACACAAGTGATTTTGGAAAAAGTACTCAGCATCAATAACCTGTCCAAGCGGTTTGGTAATATACAAGCCGTTGATCACTTGAATCTCGAGGTGTGTTCAGGTCAGGTCTTTGGTATCCTCGGGCCCAATGGCAGCGGGAAAACCACAACACTGGGCATGATCCTGGATGTTGTAGCTCCCGATAATGGTGGATATGTGTGGTTCGAACACAAACCCCCGGCAGAAGCCCGTAAAAAAATCGGGGCAATCCTTGAAACCCCTTCTTTTTTTCCATACCTGACAGCTGTACAGAATCTCCGTATCACCGCCCATATCAAGCAATGCAGTGAAAATAATATAATACCTGCACTCAAAAAAGCGGGGCTTTATGAACGCAGAGACGATAAATTTAAAACCTACAGCCTTGGCATGAGACAACGGCTTAGTATTGCTGCAGCCCTGCTTTCCGACCCTCCTGTGCTTATCCTTGATGAACCTACAAATGGCCTCGACCCTCAGGGGATTGCAGAAGTGAGAGGCCTCATTAGGGAAATTGCCAAACAGGGAAAAACCATCATTATGGCAAGCCACCTTCTCGATGAAGTCCAAAAAGTATGTACCCATTTTTGTATTTTGCAGCATGGGAAAAAGTTGCACGAAGGCAGTGTGCACGAAACACTGGGCGAAATAAATAAAGTGGAAATAGCTGCAGACGACAACACTACGTTAAAACGGGCAGTTGAAAACTTCCCTGGTAAAACAGCTTTTAGTGAAAACGGAAGCACCCTTGTGGTGACCATGAAAGAAGGAATAACTGCCACACACCTGAACAAATATTGTTTTGAACAGGGCATCACCTTGAAAAGGCTCTTTACGCATACCAATTCGCTGGAACAGGAGTTTCTTAAAATCTTAAAAGAAAATGATTAGGGCACTTAAACTCGAATGGCTGAAAGTTAGGAATAACCGGATTTTCTGGATCCTGACAGGGATGTATCTGCTGGCCTTACTGGTCATTACTTCGGGTGGCCTGTTCTTCCTACAATGGTTAAAAAGTGAAGGCGCTAACTTTAAAGGTATTGATCCTACCATTATTCCCATTTACGATTTCCCCGACATCTGGCAAAACACCACTTACCTCGGTTCATTTGAAATTTTTCTACTTGCCTTTATCGTCATTATCTCTGTAAACAATGATTTGACTTATCACACCCTTAGACAAAATATTATTGACGGTATCAGCAAAAAAGAATACCTGATGAGTAAGATGCTGATGATCATTGCTATGGCTGCAATCAGCACGCTGTTTATTTTTATTGGCGGACTGGTCAACGGTGCTATTTATTCACATGTGTGGGGAGCCGGGGTTATTTTTGACAAGATGGAATTCCTGGCCGCTTTCTTTTACCAGATCATTATTTATTGTACACTGGCCTTTTTGCTGGCACTGGTCATCAAAAAAGCCGGATTTGTGATCGTAGCTCTTTTTCTATACACTTTTATGTTCGAACCCATAGCTACGGCTATCATGATCAATGCCCCGGTATTCAGGGATGGCCTTGCCCCCCATATTGCACCATTCCTCCCCATAAAAGCCATCAATGATCTGATTAAAATACCATTCGGGAGATATGTTTTTATGGAAATCCAGGACTATGTTTCACTGAAGGCCCTCGCTATTGCAACAGGATGGTTTGCCTTTTATATTGGTTTGGTCTATTACATTTTGAAGAAGAGGGATTTGAAATAAAATGATTGTTTTTACGCCTTGGAGTTTTTTAAAGCTTAACCAACTTTCCCGTATAAACAGCATTTCCATTTTTTAACCTGTAATAATATATCCCGGCAGGAAAACCGGCTCCGTCAAAACTTATGTTCGTAAAATCAGTTGAAGAAGAAGTCACTGTTTTTGTGATTATTTCTCTCCCCGCGGCATCAAGAATGGAGAAAACAATTTTCTCTCCTTTTTTTGCCTGTATGTTACAAGAGATCCGGTGCATAAATGGATTTGGGAATATCTTAGGCCGGTTATCTAATGGTTTTTTATCAGCAACACCAAGTATTTCCGGAAGGAGGGTAATCGTTTTGCGGGCTGTCATTGTGTTTCCCCAATCATCGGTCAGGTCGAGTTTCAGGACATAAGTGCCCGGATCAAGGCCATGCGTATCCCAGCCGGCAAGCACATCATCCCTGACTTCTTTCCCTACCGGGGACACGATCATATACCAGGTGGTTGTATCATCTGCCTGCTGATACGACATTGAATAATGATCAAAATCCATCAGGTCACTGGCATAGCCTTTATCAATCCATGCCGATCCGTTTATTTCAACATTTCCGTTAATATACCCTGAAGAAGGCGACGATATATTTGCCATCCACACTACTGATCCGGGATCGAAAGTCGGGCTTTCATTTGTTTAAGACTGGACCATCATCAGGACGGAATTTTGCAAAGCCTGTACCTGGCCATTCAACATCGTGGAATAAGCAAAAATCAGGAAACTGTTACCACTGCTCCGTAAAGAGGAAGTCAGCGACATGAACCCGTTCACCATAAATGTTGTATCCGTTGACCATAAATACCCTCCGCTTCCGTCAACAAAGGAATTAGTAATATTGACAACCGATTGGCCCATGGAGCCAACTTCACCCAATATGCATCCTTTAACGTTGACTACTGTTGTATCGTAGGTGTACAAGCTCCAGGTCATCACATCAGAGTTATTCAGATGAAAATACCGGTCGTTCAGTGATGCGGTAAAATTATCATAATGGTTGTTGTTGACCAGGCCATTCACATCTGAGGAATCGTTTCCTTCAAACCAAAACCCGACCGTCCGCAGTTTTGAATCCGAGATGGTAACATTCGACCCTTTTGAAGGCATCAGTCCCCACATCACATCTTTACATCCGGTAATCTGAATGTCGTAATTAACACCGCTTACCCCCGGTACAGAATTATTAAAATGATACGATTCAACATCTTCACCGTCGGGAAAAGAAATATCAGCCTGTGCATCCTTCCCAAAATGATGCCACAGCAATACCGTCCCGGCCTTTTGAATATTCAGATGAACACTGTCGGTGACAATAAATTCACCGGCAATATTGACCGAATCCATGATGATGGTTGATTGATTATACATGCCAATGGTAGAAAAATCAGGCTTTTTCACATGGTCTAGAACAAGCTTTGCCGACTGAACTGTTGCCATACTGTGTACCAGCCCCCCGAAATCCAGCGTTGAATGACTGATCTCCAATGTTGAATTTCCTGTGAGTAAAATTTGTCTTTGATAAAAATATTCCTGTGGAAAATAGAGGTAAGAAGAATCCGCTATCACCTGTGCATTTTGAACCGTATATATATCGCCGAGAATAGTAGCATGGGCGTGTTGGAATTTCAGCACACCATCGCCCATTACAATGATGGGCCCCGGATGCATCCACACCGAATCAATCACCAGTACCTCACCGGGCGTAGAACCGATCACCAGTGTATCGCCGAGGTAAAGCGAATCAACTGATCTGATTGAAGAAGCCCAACCGTTGATTTTCTTACTGATTTCCAGGATGTGAGTTGGCGTACGGTTTATGTCGTCTGATTTACCGTTATAATCATTATCCGGCAACTCCCACCCCTGTCTGACTTTGCTCATGTATTTCTGTTGTAAAGCCTGATTAATATGTTGAAGATTATCTTTTATTATTTGTTGACTACTCACCTGAGGATAAACGACCACAGTACAAGTTGTCAGAATGATGGTCAGGAGAGACAATACTATTTTTAGTTTTTGCATGAGAAAAAAGTTTTAAAATACAGAACTATCGTTGGTTTATTGAGTTAAAACAACTAAAAAAAAGTTATCTTTATTATTCTGAAGGTTATTTTTTTGGAATAATTGCACTTTCTTTAACCGTTATCCTTCGCTTCTGTCAACAGTACCCCAATCTATAAGATTATGTCCAGGAGCTCAAAAATACTGTTGATCAACTTACAAAACGTAGCAAAACCATGTGCAACTGAGGAAAACTGAATCGCCTGATTTTCATCAAGGAATGTTAATGATCTTTAGCCATGCTGAACACTTTACTTCCGCCATTCCAGGTTTTGGTTGCCCATTCATCGCATACTCCATCACCAAAATCAATAGTCGCCACAACAACACCATCTTTAAGGAACTGAATAACACCGGAAACGATGTATTGGCAATCCTCAGGTTTGATCAAAGGTTCAACAATGATTTTATCATATTTCCCATCCTTGTCTTTGCCGTCCAGCTTAAAAGTATAGATTTTGTCTCCAACGGTTTTTGTAGCCAGGTTGTCACATTCACCATTTCCATAATCAACAATAGCAACCACTTTGTCACCCATCCGGTATTCAATTGTACCGGCCACTATAAAATCACAATCATCCCGTTTAACCAGGTCTTTCGTGATTACTTTCACCAGTTTCCCATCGCCTTTTATAACGATATCGGCTTTTTGGTCGGTCAGTTTTAACAGGTCACTGTCTGTTTTGTCTTTTTTGCATGATGTAAAAATAAGTGCTGTGCTTGCAACTATCATGAGAAATACTTTGAATGATTTTTTCATGGGTTAATATTTTAATTCATAACAAAATTAATAAAATTTATTTATGATTTGAACAGTGCAGAAAAAGGCAGGAAGTAACCTTTCAAAAAGTATCAATTCCGGTTTTCTTATCCATTAACCTTCATTTCACCCGTACAATCTTCTCAACCCCTTTCACCTGTTGAAGCTTTGCAATGAGTTGGTCGAGGTGTTCATGGTTTTTCACCATGACGGATATACGGCCTTCAAAGTGTTTTCCTTTTTTTGTAAAATGGACTGACCTCATGTTCACCCTCAGGTCGTCGGTGATGGTTCGTGTAATAGCGCTGACAAGGCCAAGTTCATCAGTTCCCGTAATTTTCAGGTTGGTAGAGGCGAGCGATTTTTGTTTGGCTTCCACCCATTTAATTTTCATCACGCGGTAAGGATACCGGGAAGTAAGGTTTTTGGCATTGGGGCAACTTTTACGGTGAATGGTCACACCCCCCGTTATGGTGACAAAACCGAAAACCTGGTCGCCGGGTATCGGGCTGCAGCATTTAGCCAGTTTGTAATTAACACCCTTTAAATTTTCACCGATATACAGGATGTTGTTTTGCTCGTCTTCTTCCTTTCCTTTTCTTCCCTCCTGTTTTGCTGGTGGCAGGTCAGGTTTTTTCTTTGTCCCTGCCGATTCAATCAATTCGATGAGTTGTTTTTTAATGAGAACGAGGTCAATTTTATTTTCTGCGATCAGGTAATAGAGATCAATTGCCGTTTCAAGTTTATATTTATTGACCAATAAATTGATGAGGTCTTCCGAACTTTTAATTTTCCAGTGTTTCAGTTTTCGCAAAAGCATCTCTTTGCCTATTTCAGCCTCCCTGTATTTTTCTTCCTTCAGTTGCCGTTTTATGCGTGTACGTGCTTTCTCAGTCACAACAAAAGCCAGCCAGTCGAGTTTTGGTTTCTGGTTTTTGGCGGTGATAATATCTACTTTATCACCGTTTTTTAACCCATACCTGATGGGTACGATTTTATTGTTCACGCGGGCCCCCCTGCATTTTGAACCCACATCGGTATGCACTTCATAAGCAAAATCAAGTACTGATGCTCCGGCCTTCAGTTGTTTTAAATCCCCTTTGGGTGTAAAAACAAATATTTTATTTTGTCCGTTCCCGGAAGGGCGGTAAGCAAATTCGTTATGGATTTGGTCAGGGTTTTCCAGGATATCGCGTACCTGGCTCAACCAATCTTCGGTATCTTTTTTATTCATCACCCCTTTATATTGCCAGTGTGCATCCTGTCCTTTTTCAGCCACTTTATCCATCCTTTTGGTCCTGATCTGCACTTCAACCCATTTGTTGTTAGCACCAAGAACCGTTGTATGCAACGACTCATAACCACTGGCTTTGGGTGTGCTTATCCAGTCGCGTAACCGTTTGGGATTGGGCTGGTAGAGGTTTGTCACTATGGAATACACCTTCCAGCATTGTTCTTTCTCCTTTTTGGGTTTGGTATCCAGTATAATACGAATAGCAAACAGGTCAAACACTTCCTCAAATTCCACATTCTGCCGCTTCATTTTGGCATAAATGGAAGGCACTGATTTGGTCCGCCACTTGATGTCGAAATGGAGTTCCTGTGCATGAAGTTCCCGTTCAATAGGCCGGATAAAGTCCTTGATATAGACTTCGCGTTTTGCCTTGGTCTCTTTTATTTTTCTTTGAATAGAATAGAAGAGTTCCGGGTTTTCGTAAAGCATCACACGCTCTTCGAGTTCGGTTTTTACACTGTATAAACCCAGGCGGTGTGCAATGGGTGAATAGAGGTATTTGATTTCATTTACAAAGGCTTCTTTTTTATCTCCCAACTGGTCTATATTCCTGATATCGGTTAGCCGGTGGGCCAGTTTGATCAGAATTACACGCATATCGTTAACCATTGACAGAAACAATGTCCTGAACGCTTCTGATTGATAAGATATGCGTTCTGTCCGGAGTCCTGATAACTTTTTGAACCCTTCCAATATTTCAACCACTTGTTCACCAAATTCTCTTTTTATTGCAGCCATCATTTCATCCGTGTCGAATTCATCTCCATGCAACAATGCACAAACGGCCGATGTAGGGCCCAATCCGATTTCCTTCATTGCGGTTATGGACACCTCAAGATTATGCAAAATATAAGGATCCCCATTTGGTAATTGTTTATTACCTAAAGCTTTATAAGATATTTCAAATGCTTTTCCCAGTATTTCCGCATCTTTTTCACTAAGTTGCGAATTACAACTGCTCAACAACACCGAAAACTTCTTCTTAATTTCTTCCTCTCTGCTCACGATAGGGTTAACGGTTATAGAGTTATCATCATTATTTCATCATTGATAAGACAACGTTCACGTTATTGGCAAACGCTGTCTTTTGCAGAAATATTATTTTAAAATCAGCGATTTATTTTTTTTCTTCGCTGATATCGGGCGGTGCCCCGGAAATAGAATCCCTCATTCTTGTATCGGCCTGTATATTTTGGAATTTATAATAATCCATAATTCCGAGATTTCCAGACCGGAATGATTCGGCAATGGCTTTTGGAATTTCTGCTTCCGCCTGAATGACGTTGGCCCTGGCTTCCTGTGCTTTGGCTTTCATCTCCTGTTCAGCCGCCACCGCCATGGCCCTGCGCTCCTCTGCTTTGGCCTGGGCAATATTTTTATCGGCATTGGCCTGGTCCATCTGAAGCACGGCGCCAATATTCTTACCAATATCAATATCAGCAATGTCAATGGATAGAATCTCAAATGCTGTTCCTGAATCGAGTCCTTTCTGCAATACTACTTTTGAGATACTGTCGGGATTTTCTAAAACTGCTTTGTGTGAATCAGCAGAGCCGATTGAGGAAACAATCCCCTCACCCACACGTGCCAGCACGGTTTCTTCGCCGGCGCCACCTACCAATTGCTGGATGTTTGCCCGTACGGTTACACGCGCCATGGCAATCAACTGTATGCCGTCTTTTGCCACAGCAGCCACTTTTTTTGTATCAATCACTTTGGGGTTTACTGACATTTGAACGGCCTCCAGCACATCACGCCCGGCCAGGTCAATGGCCGTCGCTGTTTTAAAGTCCAGTTCCATATTTGCCTTATCGGCAGAGATCAGTGCATTTACTACAGATTGTACGTGCCCTCCGGCAAGATAATGCGCTTCCAGGTCATCACGTTTCAGATGCAGACCGGCCTTGGTTGCGGCGATCATGCTGTTGACGATAACCCCCGGTGGCACTTTACGCCAACGCATCAGTATTAACTGGAGAAGGGACACCCTGACACCTGAAACCAGGGCAGTAAACCATAGTCCAACCGGAATAAAGTAAAATAACAGCCATAACAAAAAGATGGCACCAATGCCTGTGGCGATGATTACATAAATATTATTCATGATTTATTTTTTAATGGGTTTAATAAATATTTTATTACCGGAGATCTTAATGATCTCAACATCTTGGTCCTGATCAATAAATTCGGAAAAGGCGCTGACTTCATAAAACTTATCGTGAAAAACAGCCTTTCCCATGGGCGGGCACCGTGAGATGGTTCGCCCGATATCGCCCACTTTAAGCTCTTTTGGATCAATGGTTCTTATTTTGCTGTTGATGGATGTATTTAACATCACATTTTTCCATGTTTTCGACCGCAAGGCAAGTATTAGCCCGATCAGGTTCACGCCCAACGTCACAACAAGTGTAATATTTCCCGCCATCGCACCTTCCCTGGAATAGGCCAGCCAGATACCCGCTATCATCAATCCAAAACCAACAACGCCGGCCACTCCCGATCCGGGAATAACCAGTATTTCAAGCAGCAACATCAGGATGCCTACAAGAATCAATATGATGATAACTGTCCACATTTATTTATGCATTCTAAAAACCGGCTTTGTTTATCCCTTTTGGCTGATCCGGTTATTTTACCCGCCTGAGAAAAACGTTTAAACCCAGCTCCTTTTTCTTACTTACTTATTTTTTACACTCAACCCCTAATTCTTAACCCTAACTCTTGACTCTTAACTACTAACCTCCTAACGCCCAATCCCTAACCCTACTTAATTTCAACCGTCAGCATTCTGTTTGTCATTTCTTTATAGCATGGTTTGAGTTTGCTGACCGGCCCTGTTTTTACAGCACATTTCCCTTTGTAATGGGCAATCCACGCACAGTTTTCGGCCTGCATGGGGTCGTGCTCACACACTTCAACCAAAGTTTCAATGACAAAATCAAAGGTGTTGATGTCATCATTGTAGAGGATCAATGAATGGAGTTCCTCTTTCTTTTGGCTAACATCAGAAACCGGAGACTTTTTTACTTTATTGCCCATGACACTTTTTTGCGCAAAACAACAGTAACAAATTTACTATAAAAAGCATATGATCTGTAACACAAACAAGAAAGTTTTTTAAATTTGGTGACGCACAAGGGTATGATAAAATTTAAACCACCTGCCCAATAATTATTATTCGTGCATTCGCGGCAATTATTAAGATAACTATATACAACTTATTGGTGAAATTTTAACACATGAAAATTTAAACCACAGGCCCAATAATTATTATTCGTGCATTCGTGGCAATTA
>Ga0114931_10005101_pt1 | contig 16260 bp, 15 predicted proteins | sample 2SBtaG_FD_89579 | JGI IMG/M metagenome (GOLD analysis project Ga0114931, IMG submission 89579) | Deep subsurface microbial communities from Kolumbo volcano to uncover new lineages of life (NeLLi) - 2SBTROV14_V59a metaG | ecosystem: Environmental > Aquatic > Marine > Volcanic | place: Kolumbo...
CTGCCTGCCAGAATCAGGTTGAGTTGGTATGGGGGGGCGAGGATTGAAACAGGCCAGCAATGGCATTTGACGGTCAAACTCCGTCCACCGCGGGGATTCCGCAATCCTGGTGGGTTCGATTTCGAGCGCTGGTTGTTTGCAAGACAAATCGGGGCAGTGGGTTATGTCGTCAAGCGGGGCCGTAATCAGCTGCTCTCCGGGGCCAGCGGTCTGGATGCGGTGCGCCAACGATTGGCAGATGCCATCGATACCAGTCTGGGGAAGTCTCCCATGGCGGGTATCGTCAAAGCTCTCACGCTGGGGGAACGCTCCGGCATCTCCGCCACCCAATGGCAAGTATTGAGAGCCACCGGTACCGCCCATCTGATTGCGATTTCCGGCCTGCATATCGGATTGGTGGCGGGGGGGGTGTTGTTTTTCTGCCGCAGGATCGGTTTGCGTTGCGGGATAGAGCGAGGCATCGTTGATCCCATGGCTGCGTCGACAAGTGTGTTGGCAGCCTTGGGATACGCAGCTCTGGCCGGTTTTTCCCTGCCTACCCAAAGAGCGCTGATCATGCTGGTCACGGGAGTGGCGGCGTGGTTGTGGCAACGCCAGGCTTCACCGTGGCGCAGTTTCAGTCTGGCCATGTTGGCTGTCCTGCTATGGGATCCTCTGGCTCCATTGGGGGCGGGTTTTTGGTTGTCTTTTTTGGCAGTGGCGTGGATACTCCATGTGGCTTCCGGGCGCTTGCGTCCGCCGTCCTCCTGGTTTGCCATGGTGCAAATACAAATGGCGCTTCTTCTCGGAATGGCCCCCCTGCTTGGGTTCTTCTTTGGGCAGGTGGGTCTGACCGCGCCATTGGCAAATGTGGTGGCGGTTCCGGTGGTGGGGCTGATCGTGGTTCCTGTGGCCCTGGTCTCTTGTGCGCTGTGGTGGTGGTTACCCCAGGCCAGTGACCTGCTATGGCACCTGGCGGATCGGCTCCTGGCCATTCTCTGGCAGGGGTTGTCGTGGTTGGCCGCCTGGGGGGATGGGGTGTGGCACCATTCGTCCCAGTCTTTGTTCACCCTGGGACTGGCCTTGGCAGGGGTGGCGCTTGTGCTCATGCCGCGGGGCATGCCCGGGCGGTGGCTGGGAACTCTCATGGCTGTGGCGTGGGTGTTTCCGGCCATATCCCGTCCGCCGCCCGGTTCCCTGTGGTTGACCGTCCTCGATGTGGGGCAGGGTCTTGCCGTGGTAGCGGAAACCGAAAATCACGTTCTGGTTTATGATACCGGCCCCCGTTACAGCGATCGGTTCGATGCCGGGGCAGATATCATCAACCCCTTTCTGAAAAGTCGTGGCTGGCGCCATTTGGATCGCATCATCATCAGTCATGCCGACGGGGATCATAGTGGGGGCCTGCCGGGATTGCAGCGTTTTTGGGATGGCGGGGTGTGGAGCAGTGTTCCCTTGGCAACCGCCGGCGGAGTGGCCAGGCTGTGTGTAGCCGGCCAGCACTGGCTCTGGGATCAGGTGCGATTCGATATGCTATGGCCGGCTGGTGACGATTGGGGTTCGGAGAACGATCGTTCCTGTGTGCTGAAAATTCGCACCCAGGCAGGGGCGGTGTTGTTGCCTGGAGACATCGAAAGGGGCGCTGAGGACAGGCTGGTGACGAGATACGGTACTGAGTTACGGGCTCAGGTATTGGTGGCGCCTCATCATGGCAGTGCCACCTCTTCCAGTGGGAGGTTCGTGAGAATGATCTCGCCGGAAACCGTGCTCATTTCCAGTGGCTACCATAATCGCTTCGGGTTTCCCAGCTCAATAAGCCTGAAAAGATATCAGGCCGTGGGAGCCCGGGTCTTCAATACCGCCAACGCCGGCGCGATTGAGATTCGTATGGATGCAGAGGGAAGGACTCAGGTGAGGCAGCAGCGTCTGCTGCAGCGGCATGTGTGGAATTTCCCCAAGCAGGTAAAACAGCCCACCGCCCTGTCTATGGACGGGGGGTAAACGAGGTCAGTGGATGATCCGGGCAGATTTCAACTGTTGCAGAGCCTGTTCCAGGTCTGACTTGTCCGTTTCTATCTGTAGCGATGGCCCTCTAGTAGAAGCGTGCGGTAAGGCACCTGTTTGTGGCCACAGTACGATCAGGCCGGCATGAGTCAGGGCTTCGGCAATGCCTGGTCCGATTTCGGGCAATTGTTCTGGATCCAGCACCGTGGCGGCATGACCGGTGTCGAACAAACGCCGCTCGAGCCGGTATGCCAGCTCGATGCTGCCTTCCCCAGTGAGATAGACCACGGCGGCCTGTTGACCGAAGCGGGTGGCACGTTCCTCTGAGGTCACCTGGCGGCCGGCACCGGCCCCCTCGGCCAGACCGGTGATCATTCCCGCGCCCACGGTCACGTTGGTGAGCCGGTCTATGACGATGAAAGCGCCAGTCCCCTTGCAAATCCGGTAGGGATCGAAAACCAGGGGCGAGTTGAACGCCATCTCGCACAGGCCGATCTCATTGATCCCTAGCTGTTCGGCACTTGATTGTTCCAGGCTGTTCACATCGGTGCGATGGACGATTCATGAGACCGAGCCGGTGACGGTGCGGGTCGCCTGTTTGATGGTGTACTGACGCCCGGGGATCAGGGGTTTCTCCGTCATCCATACGATATGGGCATGACAACGGTCGGCGATATGGGGCAGGTTGTCGGTGCGCACGATCATATCCCCCCGGCTGACGTCGATCTCGTCCTCGAGGGTCAGGGTGATGGCCTGGGGAGGGAAGGCTCGTTCCAGATTGCCGTCATAGGTGACGATGTCCTTGACCCGGCTTTTCTTTCCCGAAGGCAAGACAACGACTTCGTCACCCGGGTGAACGACGCCGGCAGCCAGGGTACCGCTGAAACCACGGAAATCCAGGTTGGGACGGATGACGTATTGAACCGGGAACCGGACCTGGTCGAAATTGCGGTCCATCCAGACTTCCACGCTCTCCAGCACTTCGAGGAGGCTGGGACCCTGGTACCAAGGCATGTTGGCGCTGCTTTCCACGACATTGTCACCTTTGAGGGCGGACATTGGAATGAAGCGGATATCGGGTACTTCGAGCTTCCCGGCAAAGTCAAGGTACTGGTTACGAATGTTTTCGAACACATCTTGGCGCCATTCCATCAGGTCCATCTTGTTGATTGCGACCACGATGTGACGGATACCGAGCAGGGAGACGATAAAGCTGTGGCGGCGGGTCTGGGTGAGTACCCCTTTCCTGGCATCGATCAGAATGACTGCCAGGTCGCAGGTGGAGGCGCCGGTGGCCATGTTGCGGGTGTATTGTTCGTGGCCGGGGGTGTCGGCGATGATGAATTTCCGCTTCGCGGTGGAGAAATAGCGGTAGGCGACATCGATCGTGATTCCCTGTTCCCTCTCCGCCTGCAGTCCATCCACCAGCAGCGCCAGGTCCAGCTCCTCGCCGGTGGTGCCCATGCGTTCACTGTCTTTCTTGAGGGCGTGCAGCTGGTCTTCATAGATCATCTGGGTGTCGTGCAGGAGCCGGCCGATGAGGGTGCTCTTGCCGTCATCCACACTGCCGCAGGTGAGAAAGCGCAGCAGTTCCTTGTTTTGATGCTGATGCAGATACGCTTCGATATCGGTTTCAATCAGGGATTCAGTCGCCATGTCTCTCGAGGGTGTAATGAATTCGGTGGTTTAGAAATAGCCTTCGCGCTTCTTTTGCTCCATGGACCCTGACTGATCGTGGTCGATCAGGCGCCCCTGGCGTTCGGAAGTGCGGGCCAACAACATTTCCTGGATGATTTCCGGAAGCGTGGTGGCGCTGGATTCGATGGCCCCGGTGAGAGGGTAGCAGCCCAGGGTGCGGAAGCGGACCATTTTCATTTGTGGCTTCTCATCGGCTTCCAGAGGCATCCTCTGGTCATCCATCATGATCAGGGTGCCATCCTTTTCCACCACCGGTCTTTCCTTGGCTAGGTAGAGGGGGACGATGGGAATGTTCTCCAGGTAGATGTAGAGCCATACATCCAGCTCGGTCCAGTTGGAAAGGGGAAATACCCGGATGCTTTCCCCCGGGTTGATCTTGCCGTTGTAGATGTTCCAGAGTTCCGGGCGCTGGTTCTTTGGGTCCCAGCGGTGGTGGCGATCCCGGAAGGAATAGACCCGTTCCTTGGCGCGGGATTTTTCCTCGTCCCGTCGTGCTCCCCCGAAAGCGGCATCGAAACCATATTTGTCGAGGGCTTGTTTGAGACCTTCGGTTTTCCATATGTCGGTATGTTTCTGGCTGCCGTGGTCGAAGGGATTGATACCCAGAGCCTCGGCTTCCGGATTGTGATAGACGAGGAGGTCGAATTCCTCGGCGATCCGGTCCCTGAAGGTATACATCTCCCTGAATTTCCACGTGGTATCCACGTGGAGCAGGGGGAAAGGGGGTTTGCCGGGATAGAAGGCCTTCCTGGCCAGATGTAGCATGACCGATGAATCCTTGCCGATGGAGTAGAGCATCACCGGATTGTCGAATTCGGCCGCCACTTCTCGGATGATGTGGATGCTTTCTGCTTCCAGCTCTTTCAGATGAGTCAGTTTGTACTCTGTCATGAATCGTGGGGAAGTTGAGGAGTGAATCTTTCTAAGTGTATCACAAAGCCGCTGATTTGCGCTCCCAGACAATCAAGTCGCCAGGACCCGTCATCTCTCGGCTTTGAGGCAGGTGGCCCGCTTCGAAAAACGCCGTGAATACTTTTCTGCTGCGCAAGAACGTTACCTTTTTGAATGATGGGCTCCCAGGTGGAGGCGGGATTCGTTTGCCCAAGGATTGCCAATCGGTGTATCTTAGGGAAAATGACCACCTTAGGAGTCGCAAGATGGCGGAGGAAAAACTGCGAAAATTCGAACGGGTCCAGGACGTTATCGATTATGGCAGGTTCCTGCATTCCGAAATGAAAGCGTTGGCGCAAAGGTTCGAGAACCAGGAACACAATGCCCACCTGAAACTGCTCTTGGATTATCTCAAGCGTCATGAGGACGAGCTGGCCGCCAGTCTGGAAAAATTCGAGAGGGAAACCCGCAAGAGTATTCTCGACATATGGTTGCCGTATCCCCCCGACCCAAAAGTCGAGAAGCAACTGCAAGCCATCGAAATCCATCCCAATATGAGCATCGAAGAGATCACCCGCGTGGTCATGGAGTTCGAAGATGCCCTGATCGAACTTTATAAAGAGGCGTTGAATGAGATCGACGATCCTAACGTGCAGGAAGTGTTGAAGAATCTGGTGGCTCTGGAAGATGGGGAAAAACACCGCTTTGCCATGAATGTCGCCCGTCTCCAGGGAATCTGAGGTGAAGTCAGCCTGAGTTTCACTGGTTCCCACCGAGCCCGCGATCCTAACACTCGGGGCGGTTGTCGATCAAAGTCTGAACGACGCTGGGGTCGGCCAGAGTGGAGGTGTCACCCAATTCTTCCAGTTGATTGGCGGCGATTTTTCGCAGAATCCGCCGCATGATCTTACCGGATCGGGTTTTGGGGAGATCGGAAGCGAACTGGATCACGTCCGGTTTGGCAATGGGGCCGATCTCCCGGGCCACCAGATCCACCAGCTCCTGGTTTAGCTTCTCATCGCCTTCCAGCCCTTCTTTGAGGATGACGTAGGCGTAGATTCCCTGACCTTTGATCTCATGGGGATAGCCTACTACCGCAGCCTCGGATACCGCTGGATGGGCGACCAGGGCGCTTTCGATTTCCGCGGTGCCGAGGCGGTGACCTGAGACATTGAGGACATCGTCCACTCGCCTGGTGATCCAATAATCTCCATCCTCGTCCCTACGGGCGCCATCGCCGCTGAAATAGTATCCAGGATAGAGGGAGAAGTAAGTTTCCCTGAAACGGGCGTGGTTGCCATACAAAGTACGGGCCTGACCGGGCCAGGAGCGCTTCATGACCAACACCCCTTCGCCGGGGCCTGCGATTTCCTTCCCCTGTTCATCCAGCAGAGCGGGTTCGATTCCAAAGAAGGGCCGGGTGGCCGAGCCGGGCTTGAGAGGGGTGGCGCCAGGCAGTGGGGTGATCAGAATGCCACCGGTCTCGGTCTGCCACCAAGTATCGACGATGGGACAGCGGCCCTCGCCAACCACATGGTAATACCATTCCCAGGCTTCCGGGTTGATGGGTTCACCGACACTCCCCAGGATGCGCAGGGAGCGTCGTGAGGCACGCTTGACATAGTCGTCGCCCAGGCGCATCAGGGCCCGGATGGCGGTGGGGGCGGTGTAGAAGATGTTGACCTGGTGCTTGTCTACCACCTGCCAGAACCGGTCGGCCTCGGGCCAGGTGGGCACCCCTTCGAACATGAGGGTGATCGCGCCGTTGCACAAAGGCCCGTAGAGCAGATAGGTATGACCGGTGATCCAACCCACATCAGCGGTGCACCAATAGACATCTCCGTCGTGGTAATCGAACACGTAGCGATGGGTCATGGCGGCGTAAACCAGATAGCCGCCGGTGGTATGCAGCACCCCTTTGGGTTTGCCGGTGGAGCCGGAAGTGTAGAGGATGAAGAGCGGGTCCTCGGCGTCCATGATTTCCGGCTCACACTGGGACGAGGCCTGGGCGATGACATCGTGATACCACACATCCCGTTGCGGATGCCAGGGGATGTCGGCGCCACTGTGTTTGACGACGATGGTGGATCGCACCTGCGGGCACCCTCGGAGCGCCTCGTCGGCCCTGGCCTTCAACGGGACATGCTTGTTGCCCCGGATGCCTTAGTCGGCGGTGATCAGGAGATGGCAGTCCGCGTCGAGGATGCGATCGTGCAAGGCTTCGGCCGAGAAACCACCAAAGACCACCGAATGGACCGCCCCGATGCGGGCACAGGCCAGCATCGCGATGGCCGCTTCCGGTATCATCGGCAGATAGATGCAGACCCGATCTCCTTTGCCGATGCCGTAGGATTTGAGGGCGTTGGCGAAACGACAGACCTGCTCGTGCAATTGACGAAAAGTGAAGGTCTGGCTCACCGATGGATCGTCGCTTTCCCAGATCAGCGCCGGCTGATCTCCCCTGGAAGCCAGGTGGCGGTCGAGGCAATTGAAACACGCATTCAATTGGCCGCCCTCGAACCAACGGATCCGGGGGGACTCGAAATCCCATTGGGAGACCTTGTCCCATTTTCGTTGCCAGGTCACGAACTGATCGGCCTGATGCCCCCAGAAAACCTCGGGGTCTTCCAGGGACTTCCGATACAGTTGCTCGTAGTCAGCTGCATCGATATGGGCATCGGCGGCCACCTGGGGGGGAACTGGATAGATTTTCCTCTGGGTCATGCTCTAAGTCTCCACTTACAGGATTTCAGGCATTATAACGATTTGCTGGGCTGGGGGGATTTTCTCGATGCTCCAGTGGTTGATGGCCCAGGTGAGGATCTCTTCTGCCGGGGCGCCTTCGATCTCTTTGGGGGGGGCTTGTCCAAGCAGTTCGAGCAGGTTGTGGAGGACAGGACCAGGCTCGGTGGCATCCACCGGCGAGGCCCTGGTCTGTTTGCTGAGTTTGTTGCCCCGTGAATCGACCAGAATAGGGATGTGGGCGTAATCAGGGGAGGAATATCCGAGCAGCCGCTGGAGGTGAATTTGTCGGGGGGTATTGTCCAAAAGATCCGCTCCCCTGAGAACTTCGGTCACCCCTGCCTGGTGATCATCCACCACCACGGCCAGTTGATAGGCATAGATACCGTCCCGTCTGCGGACGATGAAATCACCACAGGCGGAGGCGAGGTTTTGGCGGTACAGTCCCTGAATCCGATCCTGGAACTCAATGGGATGATGGTGGACCTCGACTCGGAGTGCGTGATCTTTGCAAGGTTCCAGGCGGCGGCTGCGACATCGGCCCGGATAGATGGGAGCGCTGCCTTCCAGCGACTTGCGGGTGCAGACACAGGGATACAACCGCCTTTGATCCTTCAGGGTCTGAATTGCCTGGTGATAGGATTCAAGTTCCCGGCTTTGGTAGCGGATGTCAGCGTCCCAATGGAGCCCGAAACGTTCCAGGGTCCGGAGGATCCGGTCGGCAGCACCGGGAACACAACGGGGGGTGTCGATGTCGTCGATACGCACCAGCCACTGGCCCTGTTGCCGGCGGGCCTGGAGGAAACTGGCCACAGCGGTATACAGCGAGCCCAGGTGCAGGGGGCCTGTGGGTGACGGTGCGAAGCGGCCCCGGTAGGTGGTCTCGGTGTCTGTCATACGGCCTCAGCCGCCGACCTTTTTCTCCCGCATTTCATCGAGGGTTTTGCAGTCGATGCACTGAGTGGCTGTGGGCCTGGCTTCCAGTCTTCTCAGACCAATTTCGACGCCACAGCTGTCGCAATAGCCGTAAGCACCGCTTTCGATGCGTTCCAGGGCTTCGTCGATCTTTTTGATCAATTTCCGTTCCCGGTCCCGGGTCCTCAGTTCGAGGCTGAATTCAGATTCCTGGGTGGCCCTGTCGGTGGGATCGGGAAAGTTGGCGGCATCGTCCTGCATGTGATGGAGGGTGCGATCAACCTCTTCCATTAATTGAGATTTCCAGCCCAACAGGATCTTGCGGAAATGTTCCAGTTGGTCCGGATTCATATATTCTTCGTCTTCCTTGGGCTGATACGGTTCGAAAGCGAATGGCTTGATATTTTGTGTTTCCATGACAACAACCGTCAAATTTGAAAAGCGGCAATTGATACCAGATGTGTGGATATCCTGCAATCCTTTTTTGTCATGGGGTTTATAATAGATCAGTTTTCATCCACAACCCAGGGGAGGGCAGGTTTGCGTCATCTGGCGGGGAGAAATGAAGGGATTGCTCCTTTCCGGGTCATGGAATTGATGGCTCAGTCCAGGGAGCTCGAGGCTCAGGGCAAAAGAATCATTCATCTGGAAATCGGCGAACCGGATTTTCCGCCCCCCAGGCCGGTGGCCGAGGCGGGGGTGGAAGCCATCAAAAACTGCCCGATGGGCTATACCCCGGCAGCGGGTCTGGAATCCTTACGGAAGTCGATTTCAGATCATTACTTCAGGCGTTATGGTGTCGAAGTCTCCCCTGAAAGGATTTTTCTGACCCCGGGTGCCTCAGGTGCTTTCGTTCTTGTTCTGGCATTGCTGCTGGAGGCGGGTGATCAGGTATTGATGAGTGATCCGGGTTATCCCTGTAATCGGAATTTTGTCCGACTGTATGACGCAGAACCCGTGCTGATACCGGTGGGCCCGGAAAGCAATTTTCATCTTACCGTGGAGGCGATTCAGAACGCCTGGAAGGATAGAACCTGTGGTGTCTGGATCGCATCTCCCGGCAATCCGACCGGCACCATCATTTGCCAGCAGCAATTGCAACGAATTTGGGAGGAAGTCCAGAGACGTGCTGGTTTTTTGTTGTCCGACGAGATCTATCATGGCCTGGAATATGGCCGCGCCTGCGCTTCCGTATTGCAATACACTCAGGAGGCATTCGTGGTCAACAGCTTTTCCAAATATTTCGGAATGACGGGGTGGCGGTTGGGTTGGTTGATCGTACCGGAGCAGGCGATCGCTGCAACCACACGGCTGATACAGAATTTGTTTATTTCCGCGCCCACTCATTCACAGTATGCTGCTTTGGCGGCTTTCTCGGCAGACACCATGATCCTGTTGGAGCAAAGGCGGCGGAGGTTTGAGGCCAGGGGGGATTTTCTTTACCATGCCCTCAAACGGTTGGGGTTTGGGATCCCTTCCCGTCCTCAGGGGGCGTTTTATCTGTATGCAGACTGTAGCCGCTTCAGCAGCAACAGCGAACGATTTTGCCAGGATCTGTTGCATCGGGCCGGAGTGGCGGTGACCCCTGGGGTGGATTTCGGTCTCAGGGATGCGCAAACACATGTTCGCTTCGCTTTCACGACGGGGATGGAAAATCTTCAGGAAGGCATAGACAGGATCCGTGGATTTCTGCAAACCATATAATCCATTGATTTCGCATGGTTTATGAACAACCCGAACGATGCACAAAATGGCTTCAATCCATAGTCATCATCCCTCTCATTTGAACCAATCGGGGTGGCGGGATGACTCGAATTCCGGCAACGTGAAGCAAGCGGCTCACGGTTACATGGCCAAAGCCGGCACCCATTTATGGGATTCTTTGCTAATATCTGTATTTATCCAAGCAAAAAACAAACCGCAGTGCTGAGGAGTCAGTCAGTGGAGAAAAAAAGGTTGCATAGCCGTCTGGTCAGTCTATACGGCTTGCTGGTGATCGCTCTTTCTGGATGTAGCTCTTATCCCCCTTTGAATCCCCAGGCGGAACCGCCTGCCGATTACACATACATCATTGGACCCGGGGACACCCTGGAAATGTTCGTGTGGGGTAACCCGGAAATCACGCGTTCTGTCACGGTTCGCCCCGATGGCAAAATTTCGGCCCCGCTGGTCGAAGAACTTCCGGCCACGGGCAAGACGCCATATCAACTGGCCAGAGATATCGAGAAGGAACTGTCCCGTTATATAAGAAGTCCTTTGGTGACGGTCATCGTTTCCGGTTTTGTCGGCCCCTACAGCGAACAGATCCGGGTGGTCGGACAGGCGGCCAATCCCCAGTCGGTTCCTTATCGTGAACACATGACCCTGCTGGATCTGATGATCGCCGTCGGCGGGGTGACCGAGTTTGCTGCCGGCAACCGGGCCACGATCGTTCGCAGGATCAATGGAGAGCAACGCCAGTTCCAGGTCAGAATTGATGATCTCCTCAATGACGGTGACATCACCGCCAATGTCGATATGTTGCCGGGGGATATCCTGATCATTCCAGAAGCCTTTTTCTAACCAGTGGGTTAATCGTTATGTACGAATTGCTGCAACAGGCTTTGGGCTATCTCAAGGTCGCCAGTCGTTACAAATGGTGGGGGGTGGCGACAGCATGGATGGTCTGCCTGGCGGGGTGGACATTCGTGTCCCAGATGCCAGACCAATATACTGCCGAAGCAAAAGTGTATGTGGATACGCGCTCGGTGTTGCGACCCCTTTTACGCGGCTTGACGATCCAACCTGACGTGAATGCCAGAGTCCGCTTGATGACGCGGTTGTTGTTTACCCGACCCAATCTGGAAAAAATTGCCCGGATGACCGATCTCGATCTGGCCGCCAAGGACGAGGAGGCCATGGAGGAGATTGTCAAACGTCTGAAAACTTCGCTGTCGATCGCCAGTGCCCGAAAAGCGAATATCTATGCCCTGAGTGCCGACGATCCCGATCCAAAATTGGCGAAGAAGCTCGTCCAGGCCATGTTGACCGTCTTCGTGGAAGAGGCCCTGGGAGAAAGCCGCCGGGATTCCGACAATGCCCAACGGTTTTTGAGCCAACAGATCAAAGATTATGAACGGCGGCTGCAGACAGCGGAAAAACATATCGAGGAATTCAAGCGCAAGCACTATGGTTTGTTGCCTGGGCAGGGGGGAGACCTTTATGAACAGCTGCAACAGGGTTATGCCCAGTTGGATGAATCCAAGCGGGTACTGGAAGAAGCGACCAACCGGCGCAACGAGATCGCCCGCCAGCTGGAAGACGAAGAACCCACGTTCATGGAGTTCAGCGAAGACACTTCGCTCAGTCCCCTGGAAATGAGGATTCAGTCGCTCGAGTCGCGGCTGGATGAAATGCTGCTCAAATATACCCCCAAACATCCAGAAGTGATTGCCCTCAAACACAGCATCGCCCAATTGAAGAAGCAACAGGAGGAGGTGAGTAGTCAGGAGGGCACGATGGAAGATGCGGAGATGACGGGTGCCGAAAGCAATCCTATCTTCCAACAGATGAAGATTGCTCTCAGTGAGGCGGATGCCAACGTGGCCTCTTTGAAAGCCCGGGTGAAAACCTACGAAAATAAGATCACCAGGCTGAAGGATCAGATGGACCAGCGGCTGAAGGTGGAAACCGAACTAAAGAACCTCAATCGAGATTATGAGACCATCAAACATAATTACGAAATCCTGCTCGCCCGCCGGGAGCAGGCCAATTTGTCTGAAAGTGTCGAGCAAAATACCGACACCATCAAGTTCAGGGTGGTCGATCCACCTCAGGTGCCTTCACAGCCTTCGGCTCCCAATCGAATTCTCCTCTCTGTGGCTGTGCTGGTGGCAGGATTCGTGCTCGCTTTTGGTTTGACCCTGATCCTGGCTCTGCTGCGACCCACATTCATTTCCGTCCAGCAACTCAGGGAAGTGACCCAGCTGCCGGTGTTGGGATCCGTGTCGATGAACTGGGTACCCGATGTGCGTCAACAGAAATGGCATGAGTTTCTCAAGTTTTGTGGAGCCTGTGGGGGACTGTTGATCGTGTTTGCGGTATTGGTACTGATGGAAATCAAAGGGTTCAACCTTTATTCCATCGATATTTAACCCGGGAGGCAGCAGTGAGTATCATCGAAAAGGCACATGAAAAACAAACCAGAACCTCTGGCGGAGCTTCACCGAAGCCGGCTTCGGTTGCTATTCCCGAGGACCTGGATTTTCCTCCTCCCCCGGCTCCAAAAAGCAAAAAAAGCGAACCTTCCACACCCCGGTCGCCCCAGATCAAGATTCCGGTGGAAAATTTGCAGGCAAAAGGGATGCTTTCCCCCGATGCCTCACATGGCCAGCTGGCGGAAGAATACCGGGTCATCAAACGCCCCTTGCTGATGAATGCCTTCGGAGAAGGAAAAAATATCATAGAGAATGCCAATCTTATACTGGTGACCAGCAGCCTGCCTGGTGAAGGGAAGACCTTTACGGCTGTCAATCTGGCGCTCAGCATCGCTGCCGAAAGGGACAAGACCGTACTGCTGGTGGATGCGGATGTGATCAAGCCGGCCACCTCGACCCTGTTCGGGGTCCACGAACGCCCAGGGCTGATTGATCTGCTGGAGCGGGAGAAGACTTTTTCAGAAGTCCTGCTGAGAACGGATGTTCCCAAGCTGTCGATTCTGCCGGCCGGGCGGCAACATCCTCATGCCACGGAACTGTTGGCGAGTGAAGCGATGCAATTACTGGCAAAGGACATGTCGCGCAAGTACCCGGAGCGTATCATCATTTTCGACTCCCCTCCCTTGCTGGCAACGACTCAGGCAGCAGTGCTGGCGAATCATGTGGGCCAGGTGGTGTTGGTGGTCGAGTCTGAAGCGACACCTCAATATATCGTCCAGGAATCCGCCCGTATACTGGCCGACTGCGATGTGGTGGGTTGTGTCCTGAACAAGACGAAACAAGGCTTCGGGTTGGGGTACTACGCCTACTACGGCTATCAATATTACAACAACGATAACGAATGATATGGCATGGGAAGATTTCGGTGGTTATTTCTGTTTCCTGTTGTGTTCACCCCGGATCAAAGTGTTCTCGCATCGCAATGGCAATTCACTCCCAGTCTGGCTTTCAGCGAGATCTATACTGACAACATCAATCTCGACAACCGGAACCGTGAAAATGCCTTGGTGACGGTCCTCAGTCCCGCCATTTACATCACCAACCGCAGTCGTGAGAATAATGCGCAGACCAATTTCTCTGCAAACGCTCCCAATCCAGCGGGAATTGGATTTATGAGGGGCTCCGGTGTTGGCGGATTCGGCCGTTTCAGCAGTTTCGGAGGGCGCGGTTATGGGGGTATCTACGGAAGCGGCTTCAGGAGCCTTGGGGGGGCTGGCAATGGTGGTTTTGGCGCTGTCAATGCTGGCCACTCATTGACCAAGCGATCCCAGGGAGGGCGGTTGACCACGGATCTTTTTTACCGGATGCAAAATATCATTTCCACCCAGTCGTCCCGCCGCTATGACCTCCGCCATCAGCTTCAGGCCAGTACCACCGCTGAGTTGATTGACAAGTCGGTCTATCTCGATGCCCGCGCCACTGCCGGTCAGACCCTGCTCGATCCTTTCGGGCGTCAGGCGCTGGACAATATCAGCAATACCGGTAACCGGACGAATTTCTATACCTTTGGTGTCAGTCCCTATTGGCTCCCCAAGCTGGGAGGCTATGCCGATGGGGAGGTGCGGGTCAGTTATCAGTATGTCCTGACGCCGGATGCCCAGTCCAAAAGTAGCCACAGGCATGCGGAGCTGGTGGATTTCCGCAGCGGACACCGTTTCAACATTTTGACTTGGCATGCCAGTTTCCGCAACGAAGAAACCAACTTCAGCAATCAGGCCAGCCGGGATGTGCTTCTCCGCAATGGTTTTGCCGAAGTGCGTTACCGTTGGACCCGCAAGATCAGCACGTTTGTTCAGGGAGGGTTCAACGACAGCAATTTCTCTTCCCGCACAAACACCAATCAGACCGGGCTGTTCTATACTGTTGGTGCTTCCTGGCGTCCGAATCGAATGTTGCTGCTCGAAGGGGGCTATGGACGGAACCGCTTCCTGACCCTCCGCCTCAATCCCACCAGCAGGACCGTGTTGGAAGGGACCTACATGCACAACAAAGTCGGGACCAATACCGGTAACGTGTGGCGGGCCCTGATCAGACACAGGTCGCGGAGGACGGTGTGGATAGGGCGTTATTTCGAGGATACCACCACCAGCCGGTAGGTGTTGGCCAACCAACAGGTCTTCAACTTTACCGACGCCTTGGGTAATCCGGTGGGTAATCCGAACAATCAGCCTTCCGGGACATTCATTGGCTTGCCGGTTCTGATCGATGAGGCTATCTTGAGAAAACGCGGTGTCTTCTCCTTTAGCGGCCATACCGCCAAGAATACCTTTTCCGCACGGGCCTATGCTGAAAGGCGTCAATACCAGGTCACCGATCGCAAAGACAAAGTCTATGGAATCAGGGGGAGCTGGATCTGGCGTTGGGGCCGGCGAACTTCCAGTCTGATTTCCCTGAACTGGCAGTATTCCAAGTTCAATTTTGGCCCCCAGGAAACCCAAACCGATTCCAGCCAGGTTTTCTGGACGACCAATTTCAGGCTTACCCGGCAGCTGAGCCACGATACCGTCGCCTATCTTGAATATCGTCATCAGGCGCAGGTTGCAAAACAAGGCACCAGCTTGGACTATGATGAAAACCGTGTGGTTGCTGCCATCAACATGCAGTTTTAGGTTATGTATACAAAATATTACCGATTGGAAAAGAAACCCTTTCAGTTGACGCCGGATCCGGAGTTTTTCTTCAACAGTCCGGTGCACAAGCGTGCCCTTTCATACTTACGTTATGGGCTGACCCAGGGGGAGGGTTTCATCGTGGTCACCGGTATGCCGGGCACCGGTAAGACGATGCTGGTCAAGGCCCTTTTTCAGACCCTTCAGGGTGAAAATATCGTGGCGGGTCTGATGGTGACCTCGCAAGTGGGAGCTGAGGATACGCTGCGCATCATTTCTGCCACTTTCGGATTGTCCTACGATGGGGACGACAAGGCCACTTTGCTGCGCAACCTGGAATATTTCTTCAAGGAGAAGGCCAGGGAAGGGAAGAGGGTATTACTGGTGGTGGATGAGGCACAAAATCTGCCCCTGCAGTCGCTCGAAGAACTGAGGATGCTTTCCAATTATGAAATCAACGGAAGGCCTCTGTTCCAGGCTTTTTTGTTGGGTCAGGAGGAGTTCCGCCACGCCATGCAAAGTGAGCATATGGTTCAGGTGCGGCAACGGGTCATTGCCACCTACCATCTTCGTCCGCTTTCTGTAGAGGAAACCAAGGACTACATTTTGTATCGCCTGCAGTTGGCCGGGTGGCGCCAGGATCCGACCTTCAGCAATGGAACGTTTGCCAAAATCCACGAATTCACGACGGGAGTTCCCCGGATCATCAACACCTTGTGTGACCGCTTGTTGCTATTTTCCTATCTGGAGGAACTGCATGAGGTTGATGAAAAGGTGGTGGAGCTGGTGATCGAGGAAATCAAGGAAGAGATTCCCGAGGGTAGCGACATTCAGGAAAGTATTCGCAAAGCGGAGGCCGAAAGCCCGGTATTCAGTCCTGTGGTCGGGGCGCACGATCTGCCGCCATCGCCACAGTTGCTGGAGCGCCTGGAAAAGCTGGAACGTGGCATGGATGAACTGCGCAAGGTGATCCAGAAGGAACGGGTGTTGTTGCGCAAGGCCATTTTGCTGCAGCTCGATATGGATGCGGCGTATGCCTTGGACGAGGGCGGGCTGATGGGTGTTGACGCCAACGGCAACCCCCCCGGCGGCGAGGGTGTTGGTCAGCCCACGGAAGTCGAAAAGGCCGATTCATGAGGGCAAGGGAAAAAATTCTCTGTGTCGTTGGGGCCCGGCCCAACTTCATGAAGATCGCTCCGATCATCGAAGCGATGCAATCTCACCCC
>Ga0114931_10005102_pt1 | contig 16259 bp, 27 predicted proteins | sample 2SBtaG_FD_89579 | JGI IMG/M metagenome (GOLD analysis project Ga0114931, IMG submission 89579) | Deep subsurface microbial communities from Kolumbo volcano to uncover new lineages of life (NeLLi) - 2SBTROV14_V59a metaG | ecosystem: Environmental > Aquatic > Marine > Volcanic | place: Kolumbo...
GGCAGTGGCTGTAAAAAATACCTTGACACCTATCTCAAAATGAAGTACATTGTATCCATGATGACGAACACGAAGAAGGCCGAGACCAAGGAGAAGACGATGACGCCCGGGCCCTCAGGCTTCCCCAAAGCGAAATCGAACAGATGGCCGAGAATGATGGCCGCCTTGATCTGACCTACTACAACGTCGATTACAAGGTGCCTCTTGGGGATTATTTCGTGGAGTCCTACCAAGGCTTTGACAACGAACGGTGAGTGTGCTATCTTGTTTTCAAGGAGTGTAGTTGCTTCGTTTTATGTATACTGCCCATACTGCGGAAGTGCAATTCCTTCCCCGGACAATGGCAGTCTCTTGTGGACGGTTGATATTCTATGCCATTGCGGTCAAGAAGGTCAATACGATCGGATGCCATGAATGCGCGAAGGCTGTTGCCATCAGCGTTAAGAAGCAGCCTTCGCTTCCTCTCTACTTCCCGGATTGAACCATGGCCAAGTGGATCGTGCATATGCGCCCCGATGCGCTCTTCGATCTGCACTACCTCGATCCCGAGATTGATTGGTCACAGAAGTGTGGGACTGCCGGGGAGGGAACTACCAAGGACGAGCTAGTAGACTGGGTGATTACCCAGGGAAAGGCAAGTCCTGGTGACATCATCATTTTCGACACCGGAGAAGTTCTCCAGGTGTCACCAATCGAAGGGAGGGGGTAATGCCATTCTGTAACTACTGCCACAATATGACGTATACGGTCGGACCAAACTGCCCTAGGTGTGGAACGAGCTACGAAGTTTCCGAGGAAGAGCAAAGGGAAATAACAATGGAGAGTAACATCTGTACTCATTGCGAATCTGAGATGCCCATCAACAGGGAATGGTGTCCTGGGTGTGAGCATTAGAACCCGTTTTACGAGCCTGTGCTTCCTATCACGAAGGACGAGCTTGCGGCTGCCCTGGGCGAAAGGCTTGCTCTTGCGCTCCTGACGAACGAGACTCGTCCCGTGATTGACTATGTATAGGATCTCATCGGCCTCCACCCCTATCAGGCCGACGAAGACATCCGTCCCGAGCGACAGCCAATAGGGGGCTTGAACTCCCAACCTTGAACTGGGAGTGCGTGGCCTGTGGGTACAAGCTGTACGATCCCAGCGGGATCCTTGTGGTATGCCCTTACTGCGGAGTCTAGAATGAGCGATACAACAGAGAAGGATCCCCCGAGCCACAAGATCAAGTTCACGATCCCGGAGCTATATGCCCTCCAGAAGTGGCTGTCCGCCTACCTCACCGTCAAGATGCAGATGAACTACAGTGTGATGTCTACGGTATCACAACAACATGGGATGGCTGCGCTGGTACAGCTGGCGAACGATGGATTCAAATACAGCAATCTGATGGGACGTTTCATCCGTGAAGCCGAGCTTCGTGACTACACTATCTGTACCCTGACCCTCAATACCGAGTTGTACCAGCTGCTTCGCAGCGCTGTCTTCATCGATGGCTACGAGAAGATGAACCAATACGAGGGATGGGAAGAAGCCATCTCGCTTATGCCTACCATACGGGCAGCCTTTGAGGTAGCGGAGTACGAAGGGTTCAGCTTTCCGCAAACCAACCGAGGGGTTAAAAAGTTCGCACAATGATTTTTCGCTGTATACCTTGTGAGGAGACACAATGAGGCCGGAACTCGAACAGTTCTTCAAGAATCACGACAGCAACAGGAGGTGGCTGCGTCATAACACAATCATTGTGTCGCTGACTGGCTCCCAGGCATATGGGACAGCTACGCCAAAGAGCGACTACGACTTCAAGGGCTTCTGCGTTGCTCCTGCAAGCTACTACCGCGGATTCACAGATCACTTTAAGCAGGCCGAGTCTCGCGATCCCGATGTAGTTTGGATGGGGTATGATGAAGGTTACTCTCAATATCTCAACCCCTAGAGACTAAGGAGACATGTGGAAGCAACAGCACACAAGCTTAGAACCGATCACAACCCCCGTTCGCAGTCCTGGCTTACGCCACAATGGATTGTCGATGGAGTGAAGTACACTCTTGGAGAAGTAGACCTCGATCCCTGTGCCAATGAGTGGAGTAACATCGCAAAAACCAACATCCGACTGCCCATAGACGGTCTGTCAAACGGGCTATGGGATGGCACGTTCTATTGCAATCCTCCATACAACAAGGACAAGCAGCGAGAGACAAGCATCAAGACTTGGATCACCAGGGCGACCACAAGCTATCTAGCACACCGGAAGCCGGGTATTCTCTGTATTCCGGTCGCGACAGACACCGTGGCGTGGCAGGACTGGATTTTTCCATTCGCCAAGGCTATCTACTTTCCACAGGGGCGCATCAAGTTCTTGCTGCCTCCAGAAGTAGAAGGCGGTAGCCCCAAGCTCATGGGTTCACCCAGGACCAACACCTGTCTCGTACTTTACGGTGAAACGGGCGCCCTCGATCGCTTTCGTCAATACTTCGCAAACGTATCTGAACGTAAGGGAGTTGTCGTAGAACTCTAACGAAAAGGAAGCTATACTACCAAAGACATTTGATACCCCTGAAATTGGATGGGTAAGGTACGCCCTTTGGATTCCAGTTGGAGAGACACCATGAGAGATTTCCTTGCTTCGTTACTCGCCTACCTCTTTGCTTTTGTAGTAGGGACCGCTTTTATCACCGATGCCTTCCAGTTCTGTGTGTGGTTGAGTACCCGAGTACCCTAGTGATCTCGGGGTGGGGTGGATCATAATTTATGTCGTATTGAGCGCACTTTTTCTGGCCCTAGTTGAGTCCTTGACAACCCCCAATTGAATGAGGTACTATGCAAGAAATTGACGTAGACGACGCAGAGGAAATCGCTAAGCACGAGCAGATAGTATCAGAGGTGGAGTACCCAGACAAACGACTCCACATGACCTTCTACGACACAGTTGTGTTTGAGTACCATTACAACGAGGATCGAAGTCGGTATCGCCTAAGAGCGTACCTGAGAGGGCTATCATGAACGTGTTCATTCTTCGCGGACTCCCCGGCAGTGGCAAGAGCACGCTTGCTTTCGAGCTTGCGGGCGATCACACCAACGGTCTCGCTATTTGCTCGGCCGATGACTTCTTCATCCAGAAGGGTGAGTACGCCTTTGACCCCAGCAAGCTCCCCAAGCCCACAACCAGTGCAAGGGTGTTTTCCAGAGGTTCGTAGACGATCGGATTGACAACATCGTGGTGGACAACGCCAATACTCAGAAGTGGGAGTATTTCTGGTACAAGCAGTACGCCGTGATCTACGGCTACAACATCCACATCATTACCATCGGTAACCCCCAAGGATGAGGCCATGTGGCCCATCTACGCTGAGCGCAACACCCATGGTGTTCCCCTGAAGGCCATCGAGCGCATGGGTCGACGGTTTGAATACTAGGAGAGCGATGGCTTTTCGGGATTTCACCATAGATGACCTAAAGCTAGGTACCCTAATGGCGATTGAGGAGTCAGATCCCGATGAATACGGTCTATGGACGACAACGGTATGGAAGTACTGTATCATCGTCCAGGTATGGCCTGATGCAAAAGACAACGAGATGGCAGCGTCCATCAAATGGGACTGGTTGCAGGAGAGTGGTACTACGCTCGCAAATCTCATGGATCTGTATAAGGTAGTGGAATACTAGCGAAAGGAGCATATGAACGACGACAACCTTAATGCAACTATTCCCGGTTTTCAGAGCAGCAATCGCGCTACCGTATACACCTTTTACAAAACGCAGATCGGTGCCGCTGCCATGAGGTCGGGGTTTCAGTGTATGAACAGACAATCGAAAACATAAAGTTCGATTTTTCCAAGCTGGAAGCGTCTCTTGATTCGCATATGCGGATGGTCCACTGTGGCATTAATGACGATGGAGTAGATACGGCTACGTGGTTTGATGCGACACGCGGTATCCTTGTGAACTTCGATAGGTTTCCAAATATCGATACCTTGCACATTTCTATGATGGGGCATGCAAAAGAGGTACTTGAGGAATTCGTCCTCAAGTACCTCTTTTATACCGGCAAGAAGCTACACCCAAAAGGCAGCTTGTACGCAATTCTACCGGATGGCGGTGACCTTGATGTTCGCCAAATTACCTCTATTAAATCGAAGTACATCCCCGAGAACTACAACCCCGAGGTCGTAGAGGCGTTTGAGCATGTACGTCGTGGTATTGTGTCCAAGAACCCCTGCGGTCGAGTTGTTGTGGTGTCGGGCAAGCCCGGTACAGGCAAGACCTATCTTGTACGCAGTCTACTCCAGATCACCAAGAAGGTCTCGTTCGTGGTACTCCCTATCGAGATGGTATCGAACCCTGGTGGACCTTCGATGTTGCGTACCCTCTTGTATCACTACAACAATACCAATCAGCCCATTATCCTTATTCTTGAAGATGCGGATCAGTGTCTTGTACCAAGGGGCGCTGACAACATGATGTCCATCTCTTCGCTTTTGAACATGGGGGACGGGCTGTTGGGGCAGAGCCTTGATATGCGCGTTGTCGCCACTACTAACGCCACCCATACCAAGATCGATCCTGCCATCATTCGACCTGGACGCCTGTGCCGACAGATCAAGGTGGATGCTCTGGGTCGTGAGCAGGCCAACAAGGTTTTCTCCAGGCTCATCGATGGGAAGCCGCCTCCCGTCTGGAAGAGTGATCCCACGTTGGCTGAGGTCTACGCCGCTGCCAATGGCAATACCCCAAAGCCCCAGAAGGAAGGGCATGGGGTAGGGTTCCGGGCCGCTTGACTAGTGAAGAAGCCACTCCCAAAAAGTACCAACTGCCAATCCGGCAAGCAGCATCAACGCAGGGAAGAGGAGACGGTTGCGAATGCCCTCGCTAAGCTTGAGGCGCTTTTCTTCTCTATCTTCGATGATAGATAATCTGGTTTCCTGAGATCCTACAATTTGATCGATAGCAGCGAACTCTTCCATGTTGCGCCTATCGGTTTCCTCCATCTTCTTGTCAAGGCCTGTCAATAGCGATGACATTTCGTTGGTGCGCCTTTCTAAGAGTTCCTGTGTCTTGTCTACTGCCTCAACGGTGTAGGTTATCTTCACCAATGCTTCCCGAAGATTCCCAGCTGTATCATTCTGCGCATCTTCTAGTCGTTGTATTCGCTCTTCACGTACCGGTGGATTATCTGACATGGGTAGTCTCCGTGAGGTAAGCCCCTTCGATCCAATAGATTACGGCCCCCTGACTTAACCAACCGCAATCTATCGGATCGAAAGGAGCTACTATGAAACTCTGGATCAAGAACTCGAACGGGAAGCCTGATGCCATTCTCACGTTCCTTACCTTCTGGGTGGGTGTAATGCTATTGAAGTACATTCTAGAAGGCTTGACGTTACCTCACATCGGCGCCATTCCTCATTTCGATGCCAACACAGCCATGGCAGTCCTAGTGCCTCTCCTGGGTACATATGTGGCCCGCAGACACGGCCTCGGAAACAAGGCTGCTGCGTCTGCATTGCCAGACGAGGTGAAGAATGCTATCGCTACGGTGAAGAAGGTAGGCGAAAAGGTGGGTATCCACCCAGCACAGGCCGAATAGCCCATCTACCAAGCCGTAGAAGGGGTTCATGGGATCGCTTCGGCGGCCCTATTTCTTGGGGTTGACAAACTTGGTGGTCTCATTCTCATGTATGGGGTTATGAACATCCTCAAGCTGGAGGGTGTGATCCTGTTGTCGTGGCTTGCTGTCATTTCCCCCTCTGTGGGTGCCTGATGTCATCTTTGGCATCTTCTTTCTGGGGCGGCATGCCTTCCGTTTTGCCTACCTCTTTCTGGTCTGGTGGAGTCAGTTACTCGCTCGGCTGTTCTGGCTGGAATGATTTCTCACTGTACAGTAGGTGAAAAGAAGGAGTCGAATTAGAGCCCCCACGGAAACGTCAAAGAGATGAATGAACAGTTGGTGAATCGATGGAACGCACTCGTTCCTCCAACTGGCAAGGTCTTTCATCTTGGGGACATGGCGTTCGTCGTTTTGACGTGGGCGTAGACAGTCGGTTCATGGGCAGAAATACCGCCTATGCCCCTGGACATTCGATGAGATCAAGGACATCATGGATACGCTTGGGAGTAGCGATCCTCGCATGTACGGTTTCCCAGATGATTCGACAGGAGTTTCTCTGGACGCGCGTACAGAAGCATATCCGCATGGAACTAAAGTCTTACCACGGTTGACAAACACCTCTAGAAGAGCTAAGCTAACAGCATGAAAACGATCGCCAAGAAGGTTGCCGCCCTAGTTCCCGGGGACGTGTTCGTTCCGAATGCAAAGCATAAGGACGTGTATGTTGTCATTGCCGCTGCACCTTCTCCCCAAGTCCCTGGGATGACGGTGGTCACCGCCCGATTCAACAGCCGTAAGCCCGAAAACCTGAACGTGCCTTCGCGGTCAAGTGTCCGCGTAGTCATTAGCTGGGAGGATGAGGAATGAAGATTGAACTCGACGTCAAGGAGATCCAGATCGTTCGGCACGTCTACGGGTCTGATACCGTCTACCTGATTCTGAACAAGGCCCCGCCAACTACCCGAACCTGCCCGAAGACGAGCAAGAGAGCATCATTGTGAGGTAACGTGAACGTCATCTTTCTAGATTTCGACGGAGTGCTCAACTGCCCTGGCTGCCACGGGCATCCCCACAACGACCATAAGGCCGAGGCCATTGTGAGCTTGCGAGGGCGCATTGGTAAGTCCCATGTGGCCGCCCTCAACAAGCTGTGGGAGAATGCCCCCTCCAACCCCATTGTCGTCATTTCCTCTACCTGGAGGCTGATGCCGTTGGCTCGTACCACTTTGAGTGGCTTGCTGCGAAAGGCGGGTTTCGTTGGGTACGTGGATAGCTGTACTCCTTTCTCTAACCAGACCATGAACCGTGGCAACGAAATCGCCCAGTGGATCCGCGATCTACGCCCTAGTCTCAGGAAGCAGGTGGAGTCACTCGTGATCCTTGACGACGATTCGGACATGGGCGATCTGATGCCTCGACTGGTGCAGACCTCTTTCCGCGTGGGTCTGGTAGAGGAAGAGATTCAAACCGCAATCGAAGTGCTCAATACCCCATTTGACATGAGCGAAATCAAGCACATGGGAGCACCTGAAGCACGCTACGGCTAAGGAGAAATAATGCCAAGGCATCTAACCAATACCGAGCTACTAAAGTAGTTCAACTTCGAGGTACGTCCCAGTCTGCCAACTGGGAAAGTATACTTGTTCTGTTGGTCTACCTACTACAAAGGCAGTCACATCAGTCTGTTTCGAACCAAGCGGCAACTGACCAAGTTCGTGCGCGATCTCGTCAAGAAGGAAGGGAGTACGGTACAGTTTCGCAATCTACTTCATGCCCATGTAGTAGATTTCCCTATGAGCTTCAAAAAAGAAGCAAGCCGAGGCGTATGTATGCGATCTGCCGCTCTTTCTCTATGGTGCCATTGGCAGAATGGCCAAGCTCTACAGGGAGCACCACGGTGCGTTTCCGCCTGGATTCAGTGAATGCCATGACTACAAGAGCGCATTCGAAGACGCGGATTACGTTATCCCCGAGTCATCGGATCCCGAACATTACTCTTGCGGCAACTGCAAACAACGGGTTGTCGTTCCTAGCTTTGAGACAAATGGCGATATGCTTTGGGTTCACCAGACGCTTTAGAGATGGATTTGACCCTGGTACTGCCACTCCTGGACTCTGCTACCCAGAGGAGCACAAGACCGCCATCTATCCCATTAGGAGTAAGGGTATCTGGTACATCTTATCGTCTATGGGCAGTCATCGAGCCGGACTGACGGTAAGCAGGCGTCCAACGTTCAATTGTCTCAGGTCTGCTATGGAGTTCTGCTTCCAAGGTAGGACCCTCAAGATTCCCCAGCAGTTCATCCACATTCGCAACGCCATGGCAAAGCGCGAAACCGAAGCTGAAGCAAAGCGAAAGGCTACGCTCCAAAGAGTGGAACTTGCGTTCCACAAGAAGGAACTTGCCAAAGCTGAGGCTGCACTATCATGGTTCGAGGAGAAATGATGAAAAGCTAGACCTAAAGCACCAGTGTCCCAGTAGTAGTAAGACAACCACTCATTTTTATTGAGATCGACTTCGATAAACAAGGTCGAGTGGCTTACTCTTGGTTAGGTGAGTATCGAAAGATCTAACAACTCTAGCTTTGACACCTACAATATATCCGCTCGTCTGAAGGATGCTGTTGATTTCGAGCACGACGGAGCGTTGGTTGTGTCTTTCGAGGTGGGCCCGTTCCATGTTCTGTACATGGATGCAAACGGTACGTGCATCCAAACCATGCTCATTGGGGGTCCTGGGAACTTCTACGTCCCCAAGGACAACGACTACAACCCCATCAATAACCCGGATACGCACCGATGCAATGACTACTACCCCGATTGCTTTGAGCGCAAGGTGCACTACGTAGTGCAAGAGAAGTTCTTTTGTCCCGACCCCAACCCGGAACTCTTCCGGGAGCTTGTGGGACATCTCATCACCATTCACATCTATCCCAGCTAATCGTAGCAGAATCCAGGGGTAACGATGAAAACATACCCACCCATTCCTACCTACCGATGAGACAAGGGCATCCCTGACTCGAATATCGTTGCCTTCGACAAGATCGATGGCAGCAACATTCGTGCCGAGTGGAGCGCCGCAGCGTGCTATTGCCTTCTTCGAGTTCTGGGGCCACACAGCTTCGCTTGAGCCCACGAATATGCTAGCGTAGCTGATTGCTGCGTTGAACCGGCGCTACTCGAATGGCATTATCATTAGGGTAGCAATAAAGCTTGCCCTGTACTTCTCCCCCGGGATTGAACACCTCGAAGGTACTTCGACCAAACGGCAGAACCATTGTCGTCACCTCCTTAGCAGGTTCATGCTTGTTTGGTGAAGCGAACGAGAAGATTGGAGCCGCTAGAACGGCTACGACAATCCCGACGATGAACCAAGCGGCGTCTTTGCGTCTATGCTTCTTTGCGTCCACGTAGGTCTCCATATACCTAGATTGCGACGCAAAGGGCTCGGATCCGAGCCATCGCCTAGATTGTACGCCCGCTGATGGATACACAGCCCACGGAAATACAGTCTTCTAGCTCCTTTGCACGCTTCCTCGCAAGCCCAAAGGACATGCTACCATCACGCATCTCGCCTTCTCTCACGGGCGAACGAGCGCCTGTCTCCAGGTTGAAGACACAATAGCCGTACTGCCTTCCTGGATTGTATCGATGAATCTCGATCGTCCAGGTCCCAGCCTACGTTAGTCATATCCGTACTCCTTACACAAAAGGGATGGGTGGTACCCTCGCCAGGGGCACACTCGATGACAGCGATGGCATCCGTAGGAGCATTGGCGGCCTCCCACAGCCGATGAACAAGATCCTTGTGGTGTTTGCAGCACTCCTCTTCAAGATCCCAGCAAGCGTCCGAAGCAGCGCGAGCAGCCTCAAAGGAGGCATCGTCCTACTTATGGAAGACGGCATTGGCCGCAGAGTGGGCGGCGTTGATGGCATCGAGAATGGCGGTCTGGAACATTGTTTGCTCCTTGAGTATGGAGAGTATACGTCTAACCCGGGCTTCTTCCGGAGCTGCTAGTAGAAGTACTCCTCGTCATCATCCTCGCCATCGGGATAGGCGGGGTTGAACATGGGAATCCACGCCTCGGCCTCGCGATCTCGCTCGGGAGTAATCTCTCCGTTGCCCTTGCAGGTGAGACAGGTAGCAGTCATGCCACCCTCGACAAGGCGGGCAACGCCAAGCCCATCGCACTCGGGGCAGAGAACCATTCCCTCGCTGGGAACGAACTCGACATCATTGAGATCGCGGGGAGAGACGGTAAAACGGGGGTCAGTGAAGTTCTGCATTGTCAGCTTCCTTTTGCTGTTGGGGTTTGTACTGCTGTTAAGTATACAGCAAGAAAACATTGTGGTTCGAAAGTGTGCCACCGGTAGGAGTCGAACCTACAACCTTCCGATTAAAAGTCGGTTACTCTACCAATTGAGTTACGGAGGCGTTAGGCCAGTCTGAGGGTTGAACTCAGCTATTTTGGCTTTGCAGACCAAATCCGTCCCAGACGGAACTGGCCACAGTGCGAAAGCGGGAGGACTCGAACCTCCAACACCCGGGTTAACGGCCCGGTGCTCTATCATGAGCTACGCTTCCTAATCGATGACGGGTTTGATACGAAGATGGCGTACGACAACTTCTACGATTGTCTTGCCATACGAAGTGAGCATCCTGCCAGTTCCATCACAACGCTCGCACTCGCCATCGTAGCCAGAACCGGCGCAGGTCCAACACCTTTCCTCCAAGAGAGGGGGGTCGTTTTCATTCACCCGTCCGTTTAATTCAAGTGTCATTGCCCCTCCTAGTATCTTCCATTTAACGCTATGGTACGAGTCTTAGAAATCTGTGTCAATATGCTTCTTCATGAATCGAAGGATCTCTACACCAAAACTCGTTGGGATCTCCCCAGTTCCCTTGCATCGAGAACAGTCTTCATCTGTAGGGATAAGAATGCGACTATTGGCCCTGTAATGCTGCTCCTTCTGAAGCTTCCCTCCGAAACAACGAACATACGATCCATTCTTACGACGGCCAGAGGAGTAGAATACCTCGTTGAAGTACCTACACTGCTCTACACTGCTTGGCTAGTTCAAGCTCTTCTGAAAGATCAAGATCCATTGTCTTCCTCCAGTACCGTAACGGCAACCTTGACGGCCTTCCCACGACCAGCCTCTTCGTCAGCCTCCACCCCATAAGGAAAACACATGTCCAATAGCATGAACTCTGGGTAAACATGGTCTAGCCCCGGCTTCTTGTCCTTTAGATACGATGCGGGAGAGTCGTACCAAGCCCAGTAGTCCCCTTCGGGATTACCTCTACTCGTACCTTGTAAAATGTCCTGGTCCTCAACACCACAGAACTTGACTACCCACTTACTCGGAAAGAAGTTGTAAAAAGGCCGTCACGCTTAATCTTTTCGGCGTACACGTCCTGGCTGTAGCGCCCTGGAACATTCATATCTATCTTTTCAAATGAGTACCCCAGGTCGGGTTCGAACCGACGACCTTCGCCTTGTAGGGGCGTCGCTCTACCAACTGAGCTACCGGGGCATGATCGGGAGGTAGGATTCGAACCTACGTAGTGGGATCCAAAGTCCCACGTCCTTCCGCTAGACGACTCCCGACTATGTGTCACGAGATGGGCTTGAACCACCGACACGGGGAGCTTCAATCCCCTGCTCTACCAACTGAGCTATCGTGACGTATCTGGGGGATTTGAACCACCGTCCTACCGCTAGACGACCCCAGAACAAAGCAGAGGGGTGAGATTTGAACCCATGGCCCCGAAGGGACCTACGGCTTAGCGGGCCGCTGCAATAACCTGACTCTGCCATCCCTCTAAAATGGTCCGCATGGAAGGAGTCGAACCTTCTGTGTCTGTTACGGTAACCCCTAGCTATTCGTTTGTGTGGGGGATCTTGGTACTGCCCCAAGTGCGGGCCCTTCGACCCTCGGGATTTACAGTCCCGCCCGCCTCTTTAACGGTGTGCTCCTCCTTGATTGACCACTACCTTACTACAAACCCATGCCGTTGTCAAGCTAGACCTCCTTGCTTGGTACCGCTCCTTGATGCGCGCCTGTGCCGCTCAGAGCTCATTGGCAAACTAGGGGTGACACCTCTGGAGATGGGAAGACGCATGAATTCGAATGCGATCGTGACTATCTTACGTTACCATTCGTCCGAGTGAAGGGTCTTCTTTGCATTTGTGGTAGGCCCGGAGGGATTCGAACCCATCGTCTTGCGCTAATCTGGCGCACACGGCTTATAAGGCCGCTGTTCTACCACTAAACTACGGGCCCAAAGTTGAAGGAGTGGGATTCGAACCCACGGCCTTTCGATTATCGGTCGAACGCTCTCCCAACTGAGCTACCCTTCAGTGTTGCGGAGTGGGATTTGAACCCACGAACTGAGGCTTATGAGGCCCCCTCGATGCGGCCCCCTCCCACAGGGGACGGGTGGCTGTCCAGACAGGTATCAGTCAAGCAGGCAGGCACCCTTCCAGATTGGCACCAGCCAAATAGGCACCAAGCAGATCGGCACCGGCCAGATTGGCACCATCCAGATTGGCACCATCCAGATCGGCATTAATCAGATTGGCACCTTCCAGATTGGCATACTTCAGATTGGCATCAGTCAGATTGGCACCATCCAGATTGGCATCAGTCAGATTGGCACCATCCAGATCGGCACCATCCAGATCGGCACCAGTCAGATTGGCACCAACCAGATTGGCACTAGCCAGATTGGCACCTTCCAGATTGGCATACTTCAGATTGGCACCAGTCAGATTGACATACGCCAGATCGGCACTGGCCATATTGGCATTAATCAGATTGGCATTCTTCAGATTGGCATTCTTCAGATTGGCACCGGCCAGATGGGCACTGGTCAGATCGGCATTCTTCAGATTGGCACTGGCCAGATTTGCACCCCTGAAAGAAACCCCTTTCTTGACTCCCTCCTCGAGAGCCTTCCTGATGTTGGTAGCTGCGTGGCTGGTATAGATTTCGGTTCCGTTGATGTGGTGTATGACAATCATTTTTGTTCCTTTGGTTTGGGTTGATAGAGAGAGGATACTCACCCTTTGGTGAGGTGTCAAGTACTTTCCACACAAAGATCCTTGGTTGTTCTACCCGGCCGGCCCACGCCGACACCTCCCCGCCGAGGACCCAGGGCGCTTTCATTTTAAGCTACGGGCGAATGGGGTGACCATTCGGATTTGAACCGAAATACCACCGGCCACAACGGTGTGCTCTAACCAATTGAGCTATGGTCACAGTGGAGCCTGTCGGGTTCGAACCGACGACCTGATGCTTGCAAAGCACCCGCTCTCCCAATTGAGCTAAGGCCCCAAAAACTACTGCGATCTCCTTGACAAGTTCCGGTTCGATGATATACCCAAGGGGTCGTCCAAGTGAACGCCTCGTAGTTATCACCTTCATGCTCATGTTTCCACACGATCGTTCTCCTTAATACGGCACAGCTTCTTGACACGCTCTACGAGGCCGGCCACGGCTGTCAAAGCAGACGCAAGTGCGGGTGGGAAAAGGATACCTGGATGCATTGTGTTCTCCCGTTAGGGGTTGAATTGGAGCCGGTGGCAGGGCTCGAACCCGCAACCCTCTGCTTACAAGGCAGTGGCTCTACCAAATTAAAGCTACACCGGCATTAAACTCGCCGGGACTTGAACCCGGATCACCAACTTGAGAGGCTGGCGGCCTAACCATTAGCCTACGAGGTCATGGGTGAATGGTGGGACTCGAACCCACGACCTGAGGCTTAGAAGGCCCTTACTTTAGTCCACTGAGCTACTGGCACTTGCTGATGAGAGCGCCCAACAGGACTCGAACCCGCAACCTACGGATCCGTAGTCCATCACTCTATCCAATCGAGCTACGAGCGCATGCGGCAACACCGGGGATCGAACCCGGAGTAGGAACTTGACAAACTCCCGTGTTGACCGATTACACTATGTCGCTGTTGGACACAAGACCGTGTAGTGTCCATTTTTAGCGCCAAATGGAGCGGGCGGCGAGATTCGAACTCGCGACACCTAGCTTGGAAGGCTAGTGTTCTACCGCTGAACTACGCCCGCGTGGAGGAAGGAGTGGGATTCGAACCCACGGGCCATTACGACCGGCTGTTTTCAAGACAGCTGCAATAAACCGGACTCTGCCACCCTTCCGAATGCCGTCTCTCCGGCTGTCACGTTCCTTTCGCCTACCACGCGACGTTTCGTGGCGAATGGGTAAGAAACACAAACCCTGGCTAACGGCCTTTGGTTTAGGCGTTCCCGGTGGTCCGCGATTCATATTGGTCTAGGTGGAGGGGCTCGAACCCCCGGCCTCATGCTCCCAAAGCACGCGCTCTACCAGTCTGAGCTACACCTAGTTGGCGCTGTCTCTCCGGCTGTCACGTTCCTTTCGCCTACCACGCGACGTTTCGTGGCGAATGGGTAAGAAACACAAACCCTGGCTAACGGTGGGACTCGAACCCACATTCCCGGCTTGGCGCCGGTTTCCTGCCGTTAAAAGACGTGTCACGAGAGCAATGCGATTAAAGGGTTGGTCCTCGCCCGACTGGGTGAACGGGCCGTACGCCATTAAGTGCGTAGGAGGACCAGGAAAAAGTGGCCAGACTTGTACTGGCTGCACACCTGGGGCTGTGGCTGACTCTGAACTAAAGGGCCAGACTTGTACTGGCTGCACACCTGGGGCTGTGGCTGACTCTGACCAGAGGTAGATGCTACCTCCCACACCAACGAGTTGATTTGCAGTCTCAGGGGGATTCGAACCCGCCGTAGCCGGCTTGAAAGGCCAGCGTCCTAGTCCACTAGACGATGAGACCAAAATGAACGGTTAGTCAACCAGGAGGTACCGTCATACCCAGATCACTCTTGCGAGTGTACATGACTTTTGGTGTGATATTCCTTTTTCAAAGTACTAGATGTACTCACCTAGATTGCTACTAGTCATTGACTACCAGGACTCGAACCTGGGTCTGCATCAGTGCGCACTTATTAAATCTGTGTCTATGAGCTATAGCCAACTATCGTCTCTCCGACTGCCAAGCCTGATGGATGCTACGCCATGATTTTCTGACATTTCTTTTGACAGGTGAACCTTGCACCCTCTTTCTACCTGTCTAGTGTCTCTCCACATGTCACACCACACTATGACCATCAGGTGTCTATGGGTTGACTCATAGGGACCCCCGTCAACTAGGGGCTGTCCAACAGTGCCGGTCCTATTCCCCGGCAGTCACCCTTTCGGAAGGTTTGTTGGAGTAGCTACGGCCAATGCATCTTAATTCCTCCTTTATGTTTATTCGATTTGGCCTCTGTATTCGTACTCTAGCTCATCCGGTGGGTGGTGTCAAGTGGTTACCGCATTGTTGTCATCCTTCCCGCGTATTAGTAGCCATCGCGGCCGGGTCGCCACCATCGGGTTGTCCTACTTATACTACAGCGAGAAAAGAACGTCAAAAACTTTCTTCGTCGCCCATCCACCTCTGAACTTCATCGGGGATTTCCTTCCAGCCCCCCATCAAGTAATCGGCGCTCTCGTTGAACATGAACCGGAACTTGTACTTGTTGCCCCAAGCTTACGCTCGATGGCCTTGCGAAGCTCCTGGCCCTCCTTGATCATTCGCTCCTTCTTCTCGCTCAAGGTACCAGTGCCATTGCAGGTCTTACACTTTACCGAAACGAACCCGGGCCTGTCAAGAGAAAATACCATCGACTTTCCGGTTCCATCGCACTGCTTGTACTTCATTGCGCCTCCTATTCAATTTTCAGGATGTCTTATTTATACTACAGCGAGAAAACATCCTCCTGACTAGTCGAAGTAGCGGTCAAGAACCTCGGGGTAAGATCCAGGGGTGGCTCTCCGTGGCGGAAGAACCTGAAGGCGACTTCGACACTATCCCTTTCCTCGTCCCGAACGATCTGGACTCCACGGACAGCCTGTGCCTCCCTACGCGCAAAACGTATAGCATCGCCAGGAGACAAGAAGGCAGCCACACGATAGGGCTTGCCATCCTTGCTGATGTTATAGGCGGCGTGCCACTGCCCTTCCAGATCGGCACCCTCGCCGGACCTCCCCGAGGACGTCCTCGGGGAGCCGGACGCTGGTGGGGACGGTGGGCATCATCCCTCGACCGCCTACGCCGCCTCGACCCACAGGTCGTCGCCACGCTCCCAGTAGGTGCCGGTGTAGCCGGGCACCGCGCTGCCGCCGATGTCCGACAGATCGGCGATGATCTGCTCCGGGGTGCCCTCCCACGGGCCCTCGAGGCTGCCGGGATCGTGGCTGTAGGAGTCCGGGGTATCGCCGTGGTGGAGCACCTGGACGTAGGCGTAGGCGGTCTGGGTCTGAGTCTGGGTCATCGTCTTCTCCTTGGTCTCGGCCTTCTTCGTGTTCGTCATCATGGATACAATGTACTTCATTTTGAGATAGGTGTCAAGGTATTTTTTACAGCCACTGCCCTTCCAGATCGGCACCCTCCAGATCGGCACCAGCCAGATTGGCATAAGTCAGATTGGCATACCTAAGAATGGCTCCCTTCAGATTGGCATACCTAAGAATGGCTCCCTTCAGATAGGCACCAACCAGATAGGCATAAGTCAGATCGGTATTGGCCAGATTGGCATTCTTCAGATTGGCA
>Ga0114931_10005103_pt1 | contig 16249 bp, 17 predicted proteins | sample 2SBtaG_FD_89579 | JGI IMG/M metagenome (GOLD analysis project Ga0114931, IMG submission 89579) | Deep subsurface microbial communities from Kolumbo volcano to uncover new lineages of life (NeLLi) - 2SBTROV14_V59a metaG | ecosystem: Environmental > Aquatic > Marine > Volcanic | place: Kolumbo...
GCTCCGGCTCGCGAGGACATACGCGCCACTTTTGCCGGGCTTCGTCCCCTGGTGAAACCTCGGGGCTCCGGGGGCGGGGCAACTTCGAAAATTTCGCGGTCCCACAGTATTTTTTTCAGCGAATCCGGATTGCTGACCATCGCCGGGGGGAAGTGGACCACTTTCCGACAAATGGCCGAGGACGCCGTAGATCGGATTGCCGCCGAGGGACTGCTCCGCACCAAACCCTGTTGCACCGGGGACCTGACCCTGTTGGATCAATCCCGTGCCTCGGAATTGGCCGAAGCGGACCCCGACCTGCGGGAACCTCTCGATGTGGAACTTCCCTACACCATGGCCGATGTCGCAGCCGGGGTTCGGTATGAAATGGCAATGACATTGAGCGACGTGCTTTCCCGGAGGACGCGCTGTCTCCTTCTGGATCAACAAGCGACGATTCGCTGTGCCGAAAAAATCGCTCGATGGATGGCGAAAGAACTGGGAAAAGGGGACCAATGGGTGGAGGATCAACTGGAGGATTTCTCGAATGAGACGAAATAGCACGAATCAGCGATTGATTTCTAACAAAACTGCATCTAATACGTGTTGAGTGGGACAATAGTTTGTCTTATGAAAAACCTCCCCGATTCCTGGCGGAGACAACAAACCAAATCCAATCGAAAGAAAACAACAAGCAAACATCTAATGAAGACCCTACTAGCCATCGCTGGATGCGCCCTGATCGCCGTCGGCTCGGCATTTGCCGGAGAATATCAGGACATCAGCATCAAAGAACTCAAAGAAAAAATCGTCGCCAAAAAAGTCGTGCTGCTCGACGTGAACGGTAGTTCCTCCTATGCCAGGGGCCACATTCCCGGAGCGATCGATTTTCGTGCCACCAGTGCGCAACTCGCCAAGGTTCTGCCCAAGGACAAGAGCGCATTGATCGTAGCCTATTGTGGCGGACCAACCTGCAACGCCTACAGAGCGGGAGCGAAAGCTGCCGAGGCTCTTGGCTACACCAACATCAGACACCTGACAGCCGGCATCTCCGGATGGGTTCAGGCGGGTGAAGTGACCGAAAAAGCCAAGACCGATTCCTGATTGGGGTTTCCTCAAACGAATTGAATTCGAAAACGGCGCCCGGAAACGGGAGCCGTTTTTTTTTGGGGGATAAATGTCAAATCAGAGAAAGCCGCATGCTTCGATGGGGAATTCCGGCCACCTCAAAAGCGGCGCCTTCACAAACGAAGCCCAGTTTTTGATAGAAGCCCACGGTGTGGGTCTGCGCATCAATGACGATCTCGGTAAATTTTTCTTCGCGGGCCCTGTGCAACAGACAGTTCATCAGGGCGAGGCCCACGCCGCGCTTTCGCCATTCCTTTAACACTGCCACCCGTCCAATGTGGGCGTTGGGCAAGAGGCGGGCCGTCCCGATGGGGCGGCCGTGAACGGATTCCACGGCCAGGGCATGGACAGAAACGACGTCCATTTCATCCGCATCCAACTCCTCCGGAACCTTCTGTTCTTCCACAAAAACGACTCTTCTGACGGCCATTAACTGATCCAGATGTTCTTCCCAGGTCGTCGTTGTAATGGAAAAGAGCGGAGCAGTCATGGAATCGGTGGACTGGGGGAATGTGGCATTTTTCCGGGAGGAAGGCCATTGAGAAAATGCTCCGATGCTCGTAGACTTACGCGAGTTCTCGCTGTTGCGGGGAGACTATTTTTTGAATATGATTCCTTTGTCAGGCTTACTGAGCGGCTTTTCCGGTGGTCAATGGAGACTGCTCGGGGGATCGCTGGCGCTGGCCCTTCTGGGTTTGTTCTGGCAGGTTGTGGATCACCAAAAAACGGGAACAACTCGGGAAATTATCACGGAATCCGACTATGCCAGGGAATCCCACCAAAGCCGCGCCGTTCGTCCATGGACATCAGACAAGCCCGCCCAAAAAAGGGCTGAAAATCCCCCGGCCAGAGTTCCGAGCTGGGGAAATGCCGCCATGCGTCTTGGTATCTGTCTGTTCGTCGGCATGATGCTTGCTTCTCTGCTGAAAATGTTCATTAAAACGATGGTGATGTTCTTGTTGCTGGTCGGCGGGGCTCTGCTTTTTATGGAGCATCGTGGACTGATCGAACCGTTTTGGGATCATGATATTGGTTTCCTGATCAGTGCAAAAGACTGGCTGGCGGGTCAGACGGAGACAGTGACGGCCTTTCTCAAAGGATACCTGCCATCGACCGGGGCCGCCACCACGGGCTTTTTCCTGGGCTTACGGCGATGACGGATTTTCGCTTTTGCTGGGTGGTCGCTGTGAAGCCGGAGGCTCAAGCGGTGATGGACTATTTTTCCCTGCGGCGGGATGAAAATGCTTCCAGCGGTGGTTTTCCGGTTTATCGCAACCACGATTCCGGGGTAGTGTTGACCCTTTCAGGTCCCGGAAAAACGAACGCTTCCGCGGCGACTGCCTGGCTGGGGGCAAAGATCATCGGGGAATCACGCGGTCCATCGGCCTGGATCAATTTCGGGATCGCCGGGGCGGGAAATGCTGGAGTGGGTGAGCTTTTTCGAGCAGGAAAAGTCGTTGATTGGGCCACCGGAAAATCGTGCTTCCCCCAGGCTGTCTGGCCGAAAAAAGCGGACCTTCCGGTGGCCACGGTCCGGACCGTTGACCGTCCCACCGGAGACTACCCGGAAGGGAATATTCTGATCGATATGGAGGCATCCGGCTTTCTGCCTCTGGCCCGGAAATTCGCCGGGAATGAGTTGGCCCAGGTCTTTAAGGTGGTGTCGGATACGCCGCAGGAGCCGCTCCATCAGATCAAAGGGGCATTGGTGAAGGATATTTGTCGCGCTGCGCTGGACCGGATGAAGCCCACTCTGAAAGCAATGGAAGCATTGCTCGCCCAGGAGAGCCAACGATTGGCTGATCCACCCCTGTTCCCGGAGATTTGTGATCGATGGGATTTTTCGACGACAAACCGCCATCGCCTCAGGAGGTTGTTGCAACTATGGGGTTCGACGAAATCGGGCGGGGCACGGACGGTGGACTGGTTTGAAGCCCAGCGGTGCCGGAACGGAAAAGACGTGATTCATGTGTTGGAAAAGGAACTTTGGAGCGATGATCCGCTTCACTCACGGAAAGGCGGGATCGCTGAAAAAATGGCTTGTCCAAAAGACCCTAAGCCCTGTAAGTAAGAGGGGTAAAACATCGAGCAACACATCATGGGTATTCCTGTTTTTCTGATTCTGTTTTGGCTGATTATCATCGGATTGCTGGTCTGGTTGATCATCTGGCTGCTATTCTGTTGCTGCCGTGATGAAAGCGGCGCGGTCTCCGAGGAATCAATCGATTCCGTGGAGTCTCACTCGACCCAGGACTCTGCGCCGGAGACAAACGAGGAAAGTGAGGCGTCTTCGGCGGAGGCGGATTTGGCGGAGCGTCAGGATAAAGGCACCGAAGTCGAATTCCGGGCCGCCTCCGAAGAGGAAGCTCGCAGCTTGTTTAAGAAAGAGCTGGAATCGGGTCACGTCCTGCAGGATCCGGTTTACGGGATCGTTTACGACAAGGCTCCCGACGATGGGGTGGATGATTTGAAGAGAATCAGTGGGGTGGCACAGGTATTGGAAGGCAAGCTCAATGGAATTGGAGTGTATCGCTTCAAGCAGGTTGCCGCGTGGACGGATGCCGCTTGTGAGGAATTTTCCAAACTGATCACCTTCAAGGACCGGATTTATCGGGACAACTGGATCGCTCAGGCGAAGGCTTTGCACAAAGAAAAATACGGGGAGAGTCTGGAGTAGTCCGCCCGGCCGACTGCTCAACAATAAACTCAATACCTGATATACTCAATGCCCGGCACGAAGCGCCGGGCAACCCGCCACGGCGGGAGGGCATGTGGCAAACGCAGGCTGAAGAAGCGCAGGCTGAAGAAGCGCAGACCGGTGAAACGTGGTCAGAAAAGCTGGACGAATTAACGCTTGGAGAATTGGAATCTCTTTCGCGCACCGGGTTGTCCGGCCTTCTTGCGCTCCTTGGCGCGTGAGTCGCGGGTGAGGAGTTTTGCGGCCTTCAGCGCCGCCCGGTGTTCTTCGTTAATTTTGACAAGTGAGCGGGCGATACCCAACTGGATGGCCCCGATTTGTCCACTGATTCCGCCTCCTTTTGCGTTGATCTGGGCGTCGAACTTCTTCGACTCATTGGTGACCTGAAAAGGAAGAAGCACCTGGTTCTGCGAACTCAGCGTCCCGAAGTATTCATCGAAAGGCCTTTTGTTGACGGTGATCTTTCCGCTACCGGGAGTCAGGGTCACCAGAGCAGTGGAAGTCTTTCGCCGACCGGTGGATGAGATGGGGTTACTCATAGTGCTTTTCTCATAGCGCATTTCTCATAGCGCATTTCTCGTAGTGCTTTTGCCAATCAAATTACAGTTCGTCGACATTATATTTCGCAGGGTTTGGCGCCCTGAGCTTCATGGGGGTGTTCGGAACCTGCATAAACTTTCAGCTTCTTCATGATCTGGCGCCCCAGTCGATTGTGCGGAATCATGCCGTTCACCGCTCGTTCCACCAGAAGTTCGGGCCGACGTTGGCGCACCGTCCGGACATTTTCCCGTTTTTGGCCGCCCACGTAACCGGAGTAAGTGGTGTAAAACTTCTGCTCCTCCTTGTTGCCCGAGAGTTGAACTTTTTCCGCATTGATGACAATGACAAAATCGCCGCAATCCACATGGGGAGTAAAGATTGGTTTTACCTTGCCGCGAAGGAGTTTGGCGGCAACGACGGCGACGTTGCCGAGTTGTCGATTCTCCGCATCGATGATCCACCAACTCCGGTCAATTTCCTCGGTTTTTGCTGAAAAGGTTTTCATGATTCAAACTTTCTTTTTCCCCCTTCTCCATGGGAGATTTCTTCACCGGGCAATCTCAACTTCTCATACGAAGTACAGACAAGAAGTACAAACAAGAATTACAGACAAAATTACGGACAAGAATTACAGACAAAATCGCTGGAAAGGGAAAGAAGAGCCGGAAGGTAGGAGAAAAATGCGGCTTGTCAAGGATGCGAATGCGAGAAAACCGGAGCGCATCTTTCGTCCGCCGGGAGGCTTGAAAATGGGGATTTGTCGGGATTTTCCGTTTTCCTTTCCCGGTCATCGTCATCGAGCGGATTCAGTTTTGCGGAACCACCGAAATTTCGCAAAAACCCGCGGGACTTTTGGGGAAATTGAGTGGACATTTCCCGGCGATGAGCCTGAAAAATTTCCTCCTTGCCTCACTGACTTGGGCCCTTCTTTTTCTGGGGACCGGTGATTGTCTGGCCCAGAAAGACGCTTCCGCCCGGTCAGCCAAATACAACGGCGAAGTGCTCAGGGCCATCGCGTCGATGCCGAAAGGCGGAGCCTACGCCGTTTACCGAAAGGAGCTCCCGGAGAACCAGCGCTATCGGGATTTGTATCAAGTGGTGAAAGATCTGAACCAGGCGATGGACGTTGCCCCTGACGGCAGTTTGTCGGTGAACGTGACAAAGGCGGGCAGTGTCAGCTTTTGTTCGAGCGCCACCTATCTGGTGTTTGGCAAAGCGGTGCAAAACCTTCAAAAAGAAAGGGTCATCGAATCGAGCAGGGCCTTGAGTCGGGAAATGGGACTCATTGGGGGCTCAAAGGAAGTGATAAAAGGTAAGCTGGACGGCGTTGGAATTTTCGGGCACTGGAATGCGGATGGTCCGGGGACGGCAGTGCTGTTCCGGAAACTGGGACTGGGAAGCAATTTTTCTGGTTACGAAAAGGCCCGGCCTGGCGATTTTCTCAAGATTTTCTGGAATGAAAAGATTGGGAAAGGGGAGCGGGGACACTCGGTTGTCTATCTGGGAACCAGCGCGGACGGCAAATCGATCCAGGTGTGGTCCAGCCAGGCCCGCAACGAAGATGGGTCCTCCGGATATGGCACCATGTGGGTGGAAAAGAGCCGGATTAAAAGAGCGTTGTTTTCCCGACTGGAACATCCCGAAAATCTGAAGAAATGGCTCCGGCTGAGTCCGCAACAGAAGCGGAGCGTTTACCTGATTCGCATTCGTCAGACCGGGTCAAGCCCCGCGGAAATGAAGTCGGTAACCGGCGCGGTGGATTGACCCGGGGGGGGAGCACACGGGACAAAAACGAAGGGGAATTTGGGCCAAACCCTCGTTTTCCGCAGTTAATCAAGGTAAGTCCGACAGATTCCTACCCTTTCTCTTCAAGCGCGGCCTGGGCCGCCGCCAGCTTGGCAATGGGAATGCGAAACGGGCTGCAACTCACATAGTTGAGACCTGTGCGATGACAGAACTTCACTGACTCGGGATCGCCCCCGTGTTCCCCACAAATTCCGACCTTGAGATTTTTTTTCTTTGAACGGCCTTTTTTGACCCCGATTTCAACGAGTTGACCGACACCTATCTGGTCGAGTTGGGAAAAGGGATTGTTGTTGATCACCTCAGCCTCCCGATAGGCAGGAAGGAAAGAACTGGAATCATCGCGGCTCAGACCGAGACAGGTCTGGGTGAGATCATTCGTTCCGAAGCTGAAGAACTGAGCGTGTTCAGCCACCTGGTCAGCGGTCAGTGCGGCACGCGGAATCTCGATCATGGTACCCACCTGATATTTCAACTGGTTGGCTCGAAGACCATACTTCTCGCGCACTTTGACCGCGGTTTCGTCGATGACGGCTTTCTGCAATTCAAGCTCTTTGGCGTAACTGACGAGAGGGACCATGATTTCCGGGAGAACCTGGATGCCTTTCCGCTGTACTTCGGCGGCGGCTTCAAGAATCGCGGTCGCCTGCATTCTGGTGATTTCAGGGTGGACGATTCCAAGGCGGCAGCCACGGTGTCCCAGCATCGGATTTTCCTCGTGGAGATCGCTGATCCGGCGCTGTATAAAAGCCGAAGTCACTTTGAGTTTTCCGGCGAGTTTTTTGATCTGGGCGGGAGTCATGGTGCCGATAAATTCATGAAGCGGCGGATCCAGTAGACGGATCGTGGCGGGACGCCCTTGGAGCGCTTCGAAAATGCCGATGAAATCCTTTTTCTGGTAGGGAAGAAGTTTCTTGAGGGCTCTGGTGCGACCGGCATCGTCTTCGGCGAGGATCATCTGACGAACCGCGTCGATCCGGTTTCCTTCGAAGAACATGTGTTCGGTTCGCGTGAGGCCGATCCCTTCGGCGCCGAATGCGATGGCGTTCTTCACCTGCTTGGGAGAATCAGAGTTGGTCCGAACACCGAGTTTGCGGTACTGATCAGCCCATTTCATCAACTCGGTAAATTTCTTGTAGGTGGCACTGCGTTTGGCAGCCGCACTGTTTTCAAGAAGACCCTGTATCACCTGGCTCGGGGCCGTCTTGAGTTCGCCTGCGTAGATGTTCCCGACGAAGCCGTTCAGAGAAAGGAAATCACCCTCCTTGAGGACGACGCCGTTGCCTGACAAAGTTTTCTTTTTGTAGTCCACCGTCAGATCGTGAGCACCACAAACACAAATCTTGCCCATCTGACGGGCCACGAGGGCTGCGTGGGAGGAAGCCCCGCCGCGAGTCGTGAGGATACCTTCCGCCGCGATCATTCCGCGAAGGTCTTCGGGGGATGTTTCCTGTCGGGTGAGGATGACATTTTTTCCCTTGGCGGCGGCCGCGACGGCTGCGTCCGCCGTAAAGTAAATCTGGCCACAGGCGGCGCCCGGTCCCGCGGGAAGCCCACTGGCAATTTTCCTGGCTTTCTTTTCGCCAGCAGCGTCGAAGATCGGGGCGAGGAGGTGGCTCAGGTCTTCGGCGGGAATCCGACTGATTGCTTCCTTTCTGCTGATGAGTCGTTCATTCACCATATCGATGGCGATGTTCACGGCGGCGAAGCCGGTTCGTTTGCCGATTCGAGTCTGAAGCATCCAGAGATTACCATCTTCAATGGTGAACTCAATGTCCTGCACGTCGCGGAAATGTTTTTCAAGAATGGCGCGGATTTTGAGGAGTTGCTTGTGGGAGGAAGGCAGATCCTTCGCCATTCGGGCAACTGGCTTCGGGGTTCGGACACCCGCCACGACATCTTCACCCTGGGCATCCACCAGGTATTCTCCATAAAAGACATTTTTACCGCTGGCCGGGTCCCGGGTGAAAGCAACGCCGGTCCCTGATTTTCTCCCGGTGTTACCAAAGACCATGGCCTGCACGTTGACCGCGGTGCCCCATTCCGCGGGAATGCCGTACTTCTGCCGGTAAACCTTGGCCCGATCATTCTCCCATGAACTGAATACGGCATCCACCGCGCCCTGAAGCTGAACCATCGGGTCTTGCGGAAAATCTCTCCCGGCGCGATTTTTGATCAGTGCCTTGAATTTTTTCACGATGTCCCTGAGGTCATCGACGGACAGGTCCGTATCATCAGCCGCACCGGCCTTGTTTTTCGCTTGCTCCAGGATGTGCTCGAACGGATCGTGGTGTTCTTGTGCCGTTTGCTGTACCCCCATGACCACGTCGCCATACATCTGAAGAAAGCGGCGGTAGCTGTCCCAGGCGAATCGCTCGTTGCCGGTCTTCCCGGCGAGGGATTCGACGACCTGATCATTGATGCCGAGGTTGAGGATGGTATCCATCATTCCGGGCATGGATTCGCGGGCTCCGGAGCGAACAGACAAGAGAAGAGGATTCTTTAAATCTCCAAACTTTTTGCCCATCACTTTTTCAATCTTGGCGATATTGGACTCGATTTGTGTCTGAAGATCCCGCGGCCATTGGCAGCCGTTTTTGAAGTAGTGAGTGCAGACCTCCGTGGTGATGGTCATGCCAGCGGGAACAGGAAGACCGATCAGGGCCATTTCGGCGAGGTTGGCGCCCTTGCCTCCGAGGAGGGCCTTCTGCTTGCCGTTTCCGTCGGCCATTTTGCCGCCAAAAAAGTAAACGAGCTTCCTGGCGCGTGCCGGCGCCCTTTTCGCAGTCTTTTTCGCGGCCTTTTTCGGGGCTGCCCTTTTACCTGTCTTCTTCCTTGCCATGATTGGTTCTGTGAAATTTGGTTCTGTGAAATGATGGAACTGTTCTATGTGATGATACGGACATCGTGAATGGGGACGATGCAATGAAGTATGCCCATTTCCGAAGCGGCGGAACTGTAAGCGAGCATCTTGCGCTGTCAACGGAGGAGGCGAAGCAACTTTTTAGCCGCGGATGAGAAATCCGGATGGCTGATGCGGACGGCAATTGAGCGAAAGAAAAATCAATGGGCTTCAATCCGGGCGCCCTTGGGTTGCCCGATTTCCTTCAACAGATGACCAAACCATTCCGTGTCGATATCAAAGGGCTTGCCTCCCTTGATTTTTGGAAAGGGAATGGTGTTCATCTGGCATTCATGATCATCATCAAGTCCGGCCACTCCACTGATCCCTGCCAGCGCTGACTTGGCGGCCTCGGCACAGCTTTCTAAAATGAGTGCCAGGTCATCATCGTTCGGGGCTGCGCTTCTGGCAAAGTAACCACTTTTTTGCACCAGTAATTTTTCCGCTTTCAGGGGGGCCTTCAACTTTTCGCCAAACCATTGTCCCGCGTTCAAATCATCCAGTTTGTAGTGGCCAAAGGCATCGGTGTCCACCTTCTCGCCTTTGGCACGCTTTTCGGAAACAATTTGTTCGATCCCGGCGCCTTCGCTCAGAAAAATATTTACGCTGTCGTGCTCGTCCATTTTCTGGTTGAGCCGACCGATTTCCGTAGGTAAATCAATGTCCATTTCGGGAATCCACACCGCATCCACGTCCCAGCGCATCTGGTGCAACAGGGCTTCAGGCATCCAGTCGTAATGGTGCAGGCTTTGGTGATACTCGTAAGCGGCGCGGGCCGTGAGCCAACCGCAATGACGGCCCATTACTTCGTGAATGATAAACTGCCGGGCACTGGTGGTGTTTTCGTTGGCGATGTTTCTAAAAAACCGGGCGCTTTGATGGGCTGCGGTTCGTGCTCCCAGCGTCTGGGTGATCGGGAATATATCGTTGTCAATTGTTTTTGGAAGGCCCACCACCGTGAGATCGTAACCGTGTTCGTGAAGATACTTCGCCAGGTCGGCAGCGGTGGTGTTGGTGTCGTCGCCACCAATGGTATGGAGAATATCGACCTTGTCCGCCTTGAGCCTTTCAGCGGCGACTTCCAGAGGAATTTGGTCTTCCTCAACCAGATTCCGTTTGATGCAATCCGCGACGTTGGTCAGCTTGACCCGGCTGTTACCGATGGGGCTTCCCCCGAAATGATAAAATACACTGTACTTCTCGCGCACGCTCCGGGGAAATTCATAGGAGCTGCCCAATAACAATCCCTGGTAGCCGTTCAGGTAGGCCATCAACTCCGCTTCCGGAGCGAGGTCGTTGTATTGTTTGATCAATCCGCCAATAGAAGCGGAAAGACACGGGGCGATGCCTCCGGCGGTAAGAAAAGCGATTTTCATTGGGATAATCAAACAGGATCAGGAAAAATGCGGGCGCTTTGCCCCGGCCAGGGGAATTGCGGACCGTTGGCGCCGAACAACGACGAAATGGACTCTCGCCCCGCGCGGCAGCACTTTGCAGCGAATCAAAGAGAAGTCAAGACAGCAACACAGGAACGAAAATCATCATAATAAAATTTAGTTTGCATTTCTTAAAAATATATATATTTTTAAGAAATGATAAAAATTCTGAAACGAACTAAAAAGTCTGATGAATTTGAGAACTCTTTAGATTCCGTGCGATTAAAGAAAATGGACCAGCGGCTCCGGGCATTGGAAGAGCGCATGATGCTGCATGCGGACGAGTTGCGGGAGCGGATTTGTGACAGTCTCGATCGAATCGAGGAGCGGTTGGAAGATGAGATTCTCCCATCAACCGTGAACCCTCTTGATCGCCTGGGGGGGCCGCCGAATCTTTCGGCCGGGGGCGCGCTTTCTGAATTCTCGAACACCATCAACCTCACGCGAGAGCACCTCGTCGCCCTGACGGAGAGCATTTCCGTCATGCGAGGAAAAATATCCAGGGAGTGAGTCCTTTTTTGCGATGGCAGGATCGAAGGATTTGTCGGGGACATCGTGGACCTCCTCTGAGCTGGAGTGATCACTCAAGCCCCTTGCGCAAATGGCTCCTCCCTGGGAGTCTGTCGGACTTAGATGGTTTGAGCCAAAATTTTCATAAGTTGGAGGAGTTTGTGGGAACACAAGTGACGAAAACGAAGGGAAATTCGGGCCAAATCCTCGTTTTCCGCAGTCAATCAAGGTAAGTCCGACAGACTCCCAAGAGACTGTGGAAAAACTACGAAACGAAAAATCGATAGGATTTTCGGCAAGAGAAGCAGCGGCTTCGCCGGAAGGGGGTAAAAACCGACCGTTCCGGCTGCGGCCCTTTTGTCCGCTGGCTTCGTTGCGCGTCGGTCGCGGGGGAAACCCCGCTTTTTCCTTGCGCCTCGCCAAGCCACAAAATGACTCGCCGTTTTTCATTCCCTACTTTTTCCACCGTCTCCTCATCGGGTTAGAGGATTATGGAATCCATTCTGGAATGAAAAATCAAATCGATTCCGCGAGTTCTTCCAGCAAAGCGCGATTCAATCGAATACCGGCCTCGAAGTTGGTGATGGTAAAACTCTCATTCGGCGCGTGAATCTGGCAATCGGGGAGAGCCAGACCAAGCAGGATCGTGTCCACACCGAGAATATCCTTGAAAGACTGAATAATGGGGATGCTGCCGCCCTCGCGAATCAGGCGCGGTTCGCTTGAAAAGGTTTTTTGAAGGGCATTTTGAGCCGCTTTTCCGGGGGGCGAATGCGGATCCATGATGTAGGCGGGGCCCGAGTGTCCCAACTCCACTTCGATTCGGCAGCCTTCCGGGCAGTGCTTTTCGAGGTGCCTTTGGGCGAGTTGTAAAATCGCGGTCGGATCCTGATCCGGAACCAGGCGGAAACTCAACTTTGCCATTGCTTCCCGGGGAATGACGGTTTTGGAGCCTTCACCCTGATAGCCCCCGCCGATTCCGTTTACCTCGGCGGTGGGACGTCCCCATCGATGCTCCAGCGCGGTATAACCGGCTTCCCCGAAGAGTGCGGGGACACCGGTTTCCGCGAGGGTCGAGGCATCTCCATCGGGGAGACCGGCCCACATTTCACGTTCCCACTTTTCCAGGGGAAGGACCTGGTCATAAAATTCGGTGATGGTGATCCGACCATCCGGATCGTGCATGCTGGCGACGAGTTCGGCCACGACCTGTGCCGGATTGGCAACCGCCCCGCCATAGACTCCCGAGTGCAGATCCATCTTCGGACCCCGCACCGTAAATTCCAGACAGGCGACTCCCCGCAGGCCGTAAGTGAGAGTGGGGATGCCGGGACCAATCATTCCGGTATCGGACACGGCGCAGATATCACACGACAGTTCCTCGCGATGTTGTTCCAGAAACGGTGGCAGATTGGGGCTGCCGACTTCCTCTTCTCCCTCGATCAGGAAGATCACGTTTACCGGGAGGTCACCATGTTCCCGCAAGGTTTCCTCCACTCCGAGTATGTGGGCGAAGTGTTGTCCCTTGTTGTCGGTGGCTCCCCGACAGAATATTTTGTCGCCTTTGATGGTGGGCTCAAAAGGGGGTGAGTCCCACTCTTCAACAGGGTCGACAGGCTGAACGTCGTAGTGCCCGTAAATCAGCACGGTGGGGCGATCCGCCTTGGTTTCACCGCGGGCGACGATGATGGGATGGCCGGGCGTCGGGTGCTTTTCCGGTTGCCATCCCATTTTCCGAAACTTCGCAAGCAGCCAATCGGCGCAGGAATCGACGGCATCCTTGTGCTGGCTGTCAGTCGAGATGCTGGGAAAACGGAGGAATTCGAAGAATTCGTTCAGGTGTGATTGTTGACTCATAATGCATTATTCTAAATCAAGTTTCATAGGAAAAAACATCCGATTTCTGTTGCAGCGTTGGTGCGCCGTTTCCTGAATACATCCCCACCCACCACGGGTTTTTCTCTCTTTTTACAGAATGGAACCGGGCTTGTATTCAACTGCTCCCGGGACGGAGGAGACCCATTCAGATGATTCGTTCAGGAAATGCTCAATCTGGGTGTCCACGGCGCCGACGTTTGCTTTTCCCTCTACCAGCGCGCTTTGCAGTTCTTCCCGACTCATACCCAGTCTTTCGTCTTTTTCCAGGCGATCCAACAGGTCGTTGCCGGGCGATTCTCCGCTCCGGTATGATCGGGCAGCTTCGACGGCGTGTTCTTTGATGACTTCGTGAGCGATCTCCCGTCCGATGCCTTTTTTCACGGCGTTCATCATGATCGTCGTGCTGAGCAAAAAGGGGAGATAATGCTGATGCTCCCGATCAATCACGGCGGGATTGACGTCCATTTGATCCAGAACGGTTATGAATGTTTCCAACAATCCATCGGCCGCAAAAAATGCCCCCGGCAGCATGACCCGCCGAACCACGGAGCAGGAAACATCGCCCTCATTCCACTGATCACCGGCCAGTTGTGAGGCCATGGTGAGGTGCCCGTTGAGGATTGTTTTGAATCCATTGATTCGTTCACAGCTTCGGCTGTTCATCTTGTGCGGCATTGCCGAGGAACCCACTTGACCCCTGGCAAATCCTTCTCCCGCCAGTTCGTGGCCCGCCATGAGCCGCAAGGTTTTGGCAAAGCTGGACGGAGCGGATGCAATCTGGTCGAGAACAGAGACAACCTGTAGATAAAGACTTCGCGGATACACCTGACCGACGTTGCTGAGTCTTTTCGACATGCCCAGATGGGAGGCCACGCGGTCTTCCAGTTCCCGCACCTTGGCGGCATCACCACCGAAAAGGTTCAATTGATCCAACTGAGTGCCGACTGCTCCTTTGAGCCCGCGGGCGGGATAGCTTTCCAGTGAGTATTGAAGGTTCCGGGCGGCGATGAGAAGTTCTTCGCCGAACATGGCAAGCCGTTTCCCGAAAGTTGTGATCTGGGCAGCTACGTTGTGGGTTCGGGCGGTAATGACCAGCCCACGAAATTTCCGTGCTTTGGTTGCGAGACGATTCAGAGCCGCGGCCGTTTTGAACCGGATTTCCCGGAGTGATCGGAGTATCTGGAGTTGCTCCACATTTTCGGTCAGATCACGGCTGGTCATACCCTTGTGAATGTGCTGATGTCCGGCGAGGTCACAAAATTCTTCGATGCGGGCTTTGACATCATGCATGGTGACTCTCTCACGGGCAGCAATGGAGGCCAGATTCACTTCATCGATCACTTTTTCGTAGGCAGCGATGGCATCGGCAGGAATACCAAGACCGAGATCCCGCTGTCCTTTCATTAGGGCGACCCACAGTTCGCGCTCCAGTTTGGTTTTTCCCTTCGGTGACCAAATGTCCTTCATGGACTCAGTGGCGTAGCGTTCGGCGAGGATGTCAGGAATCATGAAAGAAATGAGCGGAAACTGAAGAAACCTTGCCGAAGATCAGGGGACTCGCAATACCGAAAAGAAGTTTGCGGAAAATCAGGGTTTCCTGTAGGTCTGTTTTGGTGGTTGACTTCCTTTCCCGCAAGGAAATAATCAACAACGATTCGCGGGGGGCCGATCTGTTTTCAAAGCCGTGTTTTTCCCATGAAGTCCAGTGTCGGTAATTCGGAATCACCCGATTGGTTGCGCTCCCGCCCGTTGCGATGGATGGCGGTGGTTTTCGGGTGTTTCCATGGTTCCATGCTGCTGGTGTCGCTGGCTCCGTTTTATTCTCCTCCGCACTCAACTCTCCTGCCCGTGTTGACCCCCTATCACGAACTGACGGGAACTCGGCAGGATTGGGATATGTTTCAGACCATTCCGGAAACTTTTTCGATGTCGGCCCGGATGAAAATGGAGAGCGCCGATGGCACGATATCGCTGGTGGGTCCGATTTTGCCAGATCTGGAAACCTTTCAAACACCAAAGTCGATCCGCTATTTCTGTGCGATCAGCAGGATTCTCCACGGGCGGAATGAATTGAACTACCGAAAGGGCTGGGATCGTCTAATCGCCCGAAAGGTCGAGGATATGGGCGGGGTTTCTTATGAGGTGGAGATCGAAGAACAGCTCACTCGGAACTTCTTTTATATCAAAAGGGACGGACAGCTAACCAAAACGTTCTACACCCGTTTTGGATCGCCTTCCCGCTCGCCGGGGGATGAGTAAAAAGAAACCAGAAATGTCCTCCTTCGAGGGCTTGTGGCTTGGTCCGGTGGACGAGGGAGTTTATGCCCTGGTGAGGATTTTTTTCTCCGTCGTCGCCTTTTTCTGTCTGTGTGAACTTTGGCCCTATCGAGCTGCCTTCTACTCCTCCGCGGGAATGATCGACCAGCGGGCGGCAGTCGGCGCGGTTCACTATTTCTATCCCTCATTGTTTGGCATTTTTTACTCGGAACCCGCCGTCACGGGATATTTTATTTTCAGTGCCGTGGCCATCATTTTTCTGGCGATCGGGTGCTTGCCCCGGCTGGCGGCATTTTTTGTGTTTGCCTGGTTCATGTCCTGTTCTTTCAGAGCACCTGTGGCCAACAGCGGATGGGATCTGACCCTGCGATGTTTTGCTTTTTTGATTTTGGTGAGTCCCCTGGGGAAATCCTGGAAAGTCGGCCTTCCCTGGCCTCCCCCATTCCGCTCGGTTCCGAATTACGGCATCACTCTGATGCGACTTCAAGTCCTGGTGATTTACTGGCAGACGGACATCGGCAGGATGCATGATCCCTGGTGGAAGAATGGCGATTTTTTCGGCTATTTTCTTCTTTCCCAGTTCTCACGGTGGCCGGGCCTCTGGGTGCTGGATCACTTGTTCCTGATGCATCTGATCACCTGGGCAACCACCGGAGTCGAATTGCTCCTGCCGCTGCTCTTGTGGTTTCGCCGGACGCGGTGGGTGGGCATTACCCTGGGGTGTTGCTTCCACCTTGCCATCATCGTCGTAGCCAGGAATATCGGCCTGTTCTCACTGACCATGATGATGACGTATCTCTCGTTTCTGAGGGATGAGGATGTCAGATGGGTCCGGACCAGGATGGCAAAAAATGAGGCGTGAGGCGCGGGTTCCATCCCAGTTCCCGCCTAAGAGGCTGTGGAAAAACTCTGGAATGAAAAACTGCGAGTCATTTTATTTGCGGACGAGGCGCGAGGAGGGAGGGTAGCCTGCTACCTGACCGAGTCGGAACGAAGTCCGTAAATAAAAGGGCCGCAGCCCGGAGGGGCGGTCCAGAAATGGCTTCAGGCGAAGCCGCTGATTCAAGGGCCAAAGTGGCATCGCTTTTTCGCTTCAGA
>Ga0114931_10005104_pt1 | contig 16248 bp, 15 predicted proteins | sample 2SBtaG_FD_89579 | JGI IMG/M metagenome (GOLD analysis project Ga0114931, IMG submission 89579) | Deep subsurface microbial communities from Kolumbo volcano to uncover new lineages of life (NeLLi) - 2SBTROV14_V59a metaG | ecosystem: Environmental > Aquatic > Marine > Volcanic | place: Kolumbo...
ATCGGTTGTTCAGAGAACGAGCCTTTTCTGAGTGGCATAGGGTGACGTGTGCCCAGTGCATGGAGTTAACTTGAAAGGGTGGCTTAGCTTGTGAAATTATCTACCCATCGACGAATAAGTTGACAGCGCCTGCTGGAGCGATTGCCGGCGCTTGCATTGAGCACCATCATGCTGGACTTCGAACGCTCGGCAATCGATACCGTTCGACCTATTGCAAATGATAATCAGGCTGAGCCCGATCGGCAGATTTTTGCCGCGGACCAGGTGGCATTGCGCTCAATATAGTCACAAATTAAGCGTGGGCTTGGCTCCGGGAGGAAATGATACTTTTGGGTGCGTAGTCAAATCTTTGACAATAACTCCCAGCGGGAGGTAGTATAGGTCTAGGTATCATGTCAGCACTGCTGCTAGCGGGGGTCCGCAGGCACCTGGCAGCCCAATCCATAAGAATATATAGCATATATAAGGGCAAGGGGGAAAACGCATGTCGGGTATCTATCGAAGTGGTCGCAATCAGTTTTCATTAGCGGTAGCACTGTTTCTCCCAGCCGCCCAGGCGGCGGTCGGCGATATCACCACCGTGGTCGGAAGTGCCGGAGGTGCCGGCGATGGCGGGGCGGCCACGGCGGCCAGCCTGTCGAATCCTACCGGTGAAATTATCTACCCATCGACGAATAAGTTGACAGCGCCCGGATGTAAGCTGCCAATCGGGCCTTGTCCCTGACGCGCCGAAACGCGAACGAGAACAAGAGTGATGTCGATATCCCACAGGCTGATGAATGGCGGGGATGGATGGTACCTTCCCTATGTGCGCTTGCGGTTGATGTTTTCCGCATCGGTGCCCGTGCAACTGCCCCGCCACCCCGGCTCGGCGTGGCGGGGCGCCCTGGGTCATGCGCTGCGCGAGCTGACATGCATCACGCAGCGCCCGGACTGCCGTGGTTGCGGGTTGATGGCTTGCTGTGTCTACCAGCAGCTCTTCGAATCCATCCGGCCGGAGACGGCCGGTCCGTCCCTGCCATCGCATGCCGCGCATCCCTTCGTCCTGGAGATACTGCCGGAGCCGCCACCGGCGGGCAGCGTGGCCGCTGTGGGTGTGCAGCTGATGGGTCGGGCCATACGGTGGCTGCCCGAGCTGACCCTGGCGATGGAGCGGGCAGGGCGGCGCGGCATTGGGCATCCGGGGAACCGTCTGCAGCTGATCGGCGTGCAGCAGTGGTACTGTGGGGAATGGCGTGATATCGCAAGGCCGGGGAGCAGGTTTGGGCTTGAACCGCTGCCGGGCGTGGGCGGGCCCGCGCTGTCGGCTATCGGCAAGGAGGCGAGGATACGGCTGTTGTCCCCTTTGCGCATCGTATGCAAGGGCCAGCCGCTGCAGTCGGATGAGCTCACACCCTGGCACTTTATGACGGCCCTCTATCGGCGCATTCGTATGCTCTGCGAGGCAACGGGCGTTGCTCAGCCACCGCGCTGGCCCGATATCGATCCCCAGGCGCGTTTCCCGGATGCTTCATTGCACTGGGTGGAGCTCGACCGGAAGTCATCGCGCCAGCGGCGCAAGCATCCCATTGGCGGCATCCTCGGAAGCTTCGTTCTGCCGCTGGACGGGTTGGAGAAAACCTGGCCGCTGCTCTGGCATGGCCAGTACCTCCATCTGGGCAAGCTGACCTCCATGGGTCACGGGGCCTACCGGCTGGTGTTCGAACCGGAATCGGCGGCGCCACTGAATTCAGTGGCGCCGGGCAGCGGGGGGCACTGCCGCAAGCTTGCCGACGCGGCGCAGCGAACCCGGCCGTGAGATGCTGGCTCGGCGTCGGGGCGACAGGGAGCCGAGGGCAGGAGGTCGGCAAGGGAGACCGAGGATGTCAGGGACGACACCGGTGCGTCGCAAACGGACAGTCGGAGAAAGATAACAATGAAACCCGAAGACTACAGCCGCCGGGTCTTGCTCGCCGTCACCGGCCTTTCCCCGCAGGTGGTGACCGAAACCCTGTACGCACTTGCCTGCAAGCGGCAGCCGCCGTTCGTTCCCACCGAGATCCACCTCCTCACCACGGCCGAAGGCAGGCAGCGCGCCGACCTGGCGCTGCTTTCGGAGGAACCCGGCTGGTTCCATCGCCTGCGCAAGGATTATGCGTTGCCGCCCATCGATTTCGATGCCAGCAGTATTCACACCATCGAGGATGACGAAGGCAGGCCCCTGGACGATATCCGCAGCCCGGTAGACAACGTGCGGCTGGCCGACCGCGTCACCGACATGGTCCGTCAACTCACGGCGGACGAAAGCGCGGCGCTGCATGTCTCAATCGCGGGCGGGCGCAAGACCATGGGCTTCTATCTTGGGTACGCACTGTCGCTGTTCGGCCGGCCCCAGGACCGCCTCTCGCACGTGCTGGTGAGCGAGCCTTTCGAATCAAGCTGGGATTTCTTCTATCCGACTCCCTACGAGCGGATCATCACCACCCGCGACAATAAGCTGGTCGACACCCGCGATGCCCGCGTTGAACTGGCCGAAATACCCTTCGTGCGGCTGCGCGAGCAGCTGGCACAGACGCCGCTCGATCAGCCTGGCAGCTTCGCTGCGGCCGTAGACAGGGCGCAGCAGGCCCTGCCGCCGCTCTCGCTGGAGATCTATACCCGGCGGCGCCTCGTGCGCGCCGGTGGAGAGATCATTCGCCTCGAGCCGATCCAGTTCGCCTTTTACTGGACGTTCGCCCATCGCCGCAAGGCCGGGTTGTCGGGACTGCACTGGTCCGAGGACCGGCTCGTCGAGGAGCTGCTCGAGCGCTACAGTGAACTGGTCGGTATCCACAGTGGCGACTACGAGCGTACCGAAGGAGCCTATCGGCGAGGATTCGACAAGAGCAATTTCGATCCGCTCAAGTCGCATGTGAACAGGTGCCTGGAGTCGGTGCTGGGGCGTCGCGCTGCGAAACCCTATCTGATCACCCGTCAGGCGCGAATTTCCGGAACCCGCTACCACCGTTTCGGGCTCGATCTGGAGCCAGAGCGCATCACCATTCACCACGGCAAGCTTGCCGCGACGGAATGCGTGGGCGACACGGATGAAAATGTAACGGTCGCCGCGGAACAGGCCGGCTGAAAGGAGGGAGGCCATGCAGATGGCAACACGACAATACGAAGTCCGTTTTCTGACCCCAGCCTTTCTGGGGAATGCACACCAGAATGGCCAGTGGCGTACGCCACCCATCAAGCACCTGCTGCGCGAGTGGTGGCGGGTGGTCTATGCGGCGGATCACGGTTTCAACGTGGATGTCGCCGAAATGCGGCGCGAGGAGGGGCTTCTGTTTGGCATGGCCACTGATGGCGACAGCCGCAAGAGTCTGGTGCGGATGCGGCTAACCAGGTGGGAAGGCGGCAAGGAGACGAAAAAAAAATGGGGCAAGCAGGAGCTAAACAAACGATTGGAAGGTGTTGCCCATCCCGAAGTCGGCCAGATCGGTCCCAAACTATATCTGGGCTATGGTCCACTCGTCGTCGAAAAAGTTGTTCAAGCCGGGCGAAGACCAGAGTACGCCACGGTGCTCAAAAACAACGCTGCCATCCAAGCTGACGAGGCTGCCGTGCTGGCCTTCGCCTTTCCCACAACCCATCACCAGCAGGAACTGATGCAGGTGACGGAGGCCAACGCACCGCGCATCGAACACGCCCTGTGGCTCGTGGATCGCTACGGCACCCTGGGCAGCCGCAGCCGCAACGGCTGGGGTTCCAGCGCCCTCACACCGCAGGAAGATACGCCGGCCCTCGCGGGCAAGGCACCCCTGCGGGACTGGCGCGACTGCCTCGATCGTGACTGGCCGCACGCCATCGGGCAGGACGAGCAGGGCGCACTGGTCTGGCAGACCGAGCCGCATGACGATTGGAAGGCGCTGATGAAAACCCTGGCCATCGTCAAGATCGGGTTGCGGACCCAATTCAAGTTTCACTCCGGCAACAATGCTGACCATCCCGAATCGCGCCACTGGTTGAGTTGTCCCGTAACCAACCATTCGGTGAGGGCCTGGGGCCGGAATGCTCGCCTCCCCAACAGCCTGCGTTTCAAGGGGCGCCAAACGTCAGACGGCAAGCTGGTCGGTGTGCTGTACCACATGCCGTGCCTGCCGCCAACCTCGTTCCGGCCTGATCGACAGGTCATCGAGGAGGTGTGGCGACGGGTGCATGCATATCTGGACGGGCAGCTCGCGCGCGAGGAGTTGCAATCATGAGCAACAAAAGATTCTGGCAGACCAAACTCGCCGCCCGCCTGCACGATCCGGGCGAGAAATCACTGATCCTCATGCGCACCCGCGAAGGCCACGAGGGCGGTACGGTGCGCGCTCTGCGCGAAAGTCTGGGGCTTAGGGAGGAAGCGGACAGCCGCGCCGTCAAGCGCGCGGACTGGTGGGCCTCGGCAGCCGACCGCCCGCAGTGGCCGAAAGCGCTGAACGACCGGCTGCACTGGACTTCCAGCCCGGTGCTGATCCACCCGATCAGCGGCGAAGAGATCAGGCTGCAAAGCCTGCGCGACACCGAACCGGCGGACATCGCCGACCGCAGCCTTCGTCACTTCGAGGCCCTGCGGGAACAATGCGGCGGCGATCCGCAAAAGACCCTGCTCGCCTTCTGGCGCTTCGGCCCCGAGCTTTCGGAGGAAGACGACCACGGCAAGCTGGGCCAGCTCTGGCAGCAGTTGCCGGCGGATACCCGGGTGCCCGACCACAGCATCTGGGAGCACCTGGATCTGACCTCCGCTTTTGCCGGGGCCTTCGTTGCCGACCCCGAAGGAGAGGTCGCGCTGCTGACGCTTGCCATCGGCCCGGTGCAGCCCTTCATCGCCGCGGCCCGCAGCACTTCCGATCTCTGGGCCGGCTCCCATCTCCTCGCGCGCTTGGCCTGGGAGAGCATGAAACCGCTGGTCGAGGCGCTGGGACCGGATGCGGTGCTTTTCCCCCGGCTGCGTGGCGTGCCCCAGATGGATTTGTGGCTGAAGGACGAATGCGGCCTACCCGAAGCCTTGTTCAAGACGGCCTTCGGCAAGGAGGAGAGCACGAACGCCGACACCAACCCGCTGTTCGCCTCCGCGCTGCCCAACCGCTTCGTGGCGCTGGTGCCGGCCTCCCAGGCCCGCGAACTGGCTGAACGCTGCCGTGACCACCTCCTGGGCTGGATGCAGGATCTGGGGCGGCGCACCGTCAAGCGGCTGCTACAGGAAGCGGAAATCGAAGCGCGGGAGGATCTCTACTGCTTCGAGCAGGCCTGCCGACAGCTCGAAGGCTTCCCCGAGGTGCACTGGGCCACCGTGCCCTTCTCGATGATCCGCGCAACGAAAGACGACAAGCGCATCGAGGGCACGCAGGCCCTGTGTGAGGCCCTGGCGCCCTTCCATAGCAAGGCGGCAAACGAACCGTCGGGCTTTCTGGACAGCCCGGCCTGGAATGTGCTGCAAAAGGAGATCGACTGGGAAGACGGCACCGCTTTCTATCAACCCAATCCCGGCGTGCTCTATCCGGCCATTTACGACCTGGCTGAACGGGTGCTGGCTGCCACCAAGGCGGTGCGCCCCTTCGGCCAGATCTGCGAAGAGGGCTGGCGCGACTCGCTCACCGGCGAGGTGGAGTGGCTGACCACCGACCGGAGACAACTGACTACCTCCTACCGGCAACAGACCGACACCCTGTGGGCCAGGATCGCCACCAAACGCCCGGCCTGGGCGAAGCAGGGCGAGCACCTGGGCGCGCTCTCGGCCATCAAGCGGCTCTGGCCGACCCTCTTCACCGAGGATGTGAACGAAAGCCTAGGGCAGAATTTCTCCCGCTTCGTGGTCTCCACCCATACCATGGCCCTGGCCCATCAGCTCGACCGCTGGCTGGAGCAGGGCGCGCTGACCGCAGACGGGTTCACCGAGGCCAGAAAAGAAAGCAACCCTGGCCAAATTGCCTTGCCCACCCGGCTGATGCTGCGGCATTGGGGGCATGCCGGCCTGCCGGATGTCCGCGCCGCGGTGGCGATCCTCGACAGGGCCCAGGAGCAGGGAAATGACGCCAAGGCCGAACACCTGCACCGGGTCGTGGAAAAGACCCTGGCCCACGGCCATCAGGGCGAAGGGCAATTCCGCCTTGAGACCTACTACGGCCTGCTGCTCATGGACGGCGACCGCATGGGCGCCCTGCTCGCAGGCAAAGTCGAAACGCCCACCTACCGCGAAAGCTTCCATCCGGACATCCGCGAGCAGTTCGACCGGTTCGCCGCCGGGAACGCAAGACTCAGGGAATATGGCGCCATGCGCCGCCCGCCATCGCCCGGCCGCCACATGGACATCTCCGGCGCGCTGAACGACTTTGCCCTGCATGTGGTGCCCCACGTGGTGCAGCGCGAATACTTAGGAAGGCTCCTCTACAGCGGTGGTGACGACGTGTTGGCCATGCTGGCCGCGGCCGACCTGCTGCCCGCCGCGGCCCGGCTGCGCGATGCCTGGTCGGGTGTATCGGGCTACGCAGCCGCGGACGACACCGACAGCCAGCGCCGCAAGCTGAAACTGGAGAAGGGCTATGCCCGTCTCGACGGCCGTCTGCTGCGCATGATGGGCAAGGAGGCCACGGCCAGCGCCGGGCTGGTGGTGGCCCACCACCAGACGCCCCTGGCGCGGGTGCTGCGGGAACTGCGCGCCGCCGAGCAGGCCACCAAGCATGTGGATGGGAAAGATGCCCTGCATCTGCGCATCCTCAAGCGCTCCGGCGGTGCGTTGAGCCTCACCCTCAAATGGGCGCAGTTGAAAGTCTTCGAACGGCTCGTTGCCTTCCTGCGCGAGCGGGCCGTCTCGCGCAGGGCGGTCTATCACTGCCTGCGCTGGCTGCGCGACCTGCCGGAGCCGGATACCCATGAAGACATGTTTGCGGCCCTTTTGGGCTATCAGTTCCGGCGCCAGACGGACAAGTCCGTCGCCGACAGGCACAACGTGGAAGGACTGGCCGCGGACATCACCCGACTGGCATGCGGTCGCATGCAGGCCCGGGAATGGATTGAGAACTTCCTGTTCAGCGCCGAGTTCGTGGGACGTGATGTGCGCTCGGCAGGCTTGCAGGAGGAGAACGGGCAAAAGGGCGAAGAAGGAGAAGCGGCATGATGGAGACGACCCGTTTCATCGAACCCCTGGACGTGCTCTTCCTACGCGGCAACAAGCTGTTCGGTGATGCCGGCAGCTATGGCGAGTCGATGATTCCGCCCCGTCCCTCGGTGGCGGCAGGCGCATTGCGCAGTGCCATCCTCGCGCGCGACGGCGTGGACATCGCGGCATTCGCCACGGGTGAAGAGCGTGCCAGGCACCCCGCACTGGGCACGCCGGCCAACCCCGGCCCCTTCCGGGTGCTCGATTTTCAGCTTGCCTGGCATGGGGCCAAGGGCGACGGCAAGGCCGAATGCCTCTACCCCCTGCCGGCCGATCTGGTGGCCGTGCACGATGACTCAGGCCACCTTCGGCTGGACCAGATTTCGCCCAGGACACTGCCACCCGGCCTCCACAGCTCCAAGGCCACGACCTTGCTGCCGGTGCTGGCCCAGGCGGAGCGCGCCAAACCCCAATCGGGCTATTGGCTTACCCAGTCCGGCATGCAGGCCTGGTTGCGGGGTGGGCTGCCGAAAATCGAGAAGCATCTGCTGGAATCACGACACCTGTGGGCAGGGGACGAGCGTGTCGGCATCGCCCTCGATCCGGAGGCCCGCCGCGCCGGAGACGGCAAGCTGTTCAGCATGCAGGGCGCAGCCTTCAGGAAAGGCGTCGGCTTCGCGGTGCGTTTTGCGGAAGAGACACTGACCGACGGCACCCTGCTGCGCTTCGGCGGCGACGGACGCGGCGCGGTACTGCGGCAATGGACCGGCAGGCCGCTCTCGGTCGAAACGGACCGCATCGCCACAGACCGCCGCTGCCGGATCATCCTCACCAGCCCCGGCCTCTTCCCGGCCGGCTGGCGGCTGCCCGGCGTGGCCGAAGACGGACGCTTCGAGCTGCAGGGGGTGCGCGGCCGGGTGGTCTGCGCCGCCGTGCCGCGCGCCGAGGTGGTCAGCGGCTGGGACCTGGCCCAGTGGGCGCCCAAGCCCGCCCAGCGCGCCGCCCCGGCCGGCAGCGTCTATTGGATCGATGAACTGGAGGCCACCTCCGAGGCACTCGGCAAGCTTGCCGATCACGGTCTCTGGCCCGAGACCGGCTACGATTCCCAGCGCCGTGTAGAGGGCTTCAACCGCTTCACCTTTGCCAGCTATTGATCGAGGAGGAAAAGATGTTCGAGAAACAGACCGCCGTATTTCTCTACGCCGTCAGTCCCGTCCACATGGGCGCCGGCACCGCTACGGGGCTGATCGACAACCCCATCCAGCGTGAGCGCCACACCAACCACCCCAGCTTCGCCGGCTCGGGCATCAAAGGCGCGGTACGCCATTCATTCGAATCCCTGGGGGGAGATAAGGAACTCATCGATCGCCTGTTCGGCCCGGAGTCGGGCAACGCCCTGCATGCCGGCGCGGTCAGTTTCGGTGATGCCCAACTCGTCGTCTTCCCGGTGCGCAGCCTCAAGGGCGGCTATGTCTACGCCACCTGCTCGCAGGCGTTGGCCCGGGCGCGGCGCCTGCTGCAACTGACCGGCACGCCGGTGGAATGGAACATCCCCGACATCGGCGAAGGGCACTGCGCCCTGACCAATGCCGATCTGCTGTCGGAGGGCAAGCTGCATCTCGAGGCCTTCGAATACGAGGCGGCTGATCTGAAGGAAAACGGCGAGAAGCTTCAGGCCATCGGCGCGGATCTTGCCGCCAAGGCTCTGCCGGACGATGACGCCTATGAGTTCTTCCGTCGGAAAATCGCCTCCGACCTCGTGCTGCTATCGGATACCGATTTCGCCTACTTCGCCGAAAACGCCACCCTGGTCGAGCCGCATGTGCGCATCGATCCCCAAACCGGTACGGCAGACGGCGGCGGGCTGTTCTACACCGAAAATCTGCCGCCCGAGGCGCTGCTCATAGCCCCATTGATGGCAAGCCGCACCCGCTCGGGCAAGGAAGACCTGGAGGCTGACGAGGCGATGTGCAAGATCCGCAACGTCCTCGATAACCGCCTGTTGCAGTTGGGCGGTGATGCCACCACCGGCCGCGGACTGGTCATTGCGCGGGTTCAGGGAGGGCTCTGAACATGAAACAGACCATGGAACAGCGCCGCGCCAGCCATGCCTGGGAGAAAGCTTACCAGGGCGTTCAACAGCATGGGAAGGAGTACGTCAATGAGGCCAAGGGACTGCCCGCGCTCATCATGAACTACGGCCTGATGCCGGTCATGGCCTTTCTCGAAGGCAAAGGCGGTCGGCATGCAACCCTGGGCGGGCACCTGCGTGACTGGCTGCATGAAACCCATAACACACCGCAGGGTTTCGAGGGATTTATGCAGCACCTGCTACAAGCCGAGCCGCGCAAATTCCAGGCCATTACCGCCGAGGCCTTCGCCTGGCTGCGCTGGCTACGGCAGATGGCTCCCGCCGTGGCAAGAGGAGGACAGTGACATGCCCATCGCAGCGGTACCCGAATACATCGGCAAGCAGGACCTCTCCCAGGCCTCGCCGGGGTTACGGTTTTCCATGTACCTTCCCATCTGGACTGAACGCTCGGATCAGGAAAAGCAGATCCGGAAGATGGCCCGTGCTAAAAGTTCCCAAGGTCAGGAACTATCCAGAATCTTCGAGCGAGAGGGGATGGATGCGGCCATTGCCCACATGCAATCCGAGCGGGGTCGGTTTCCCAACCTCTGGGGAAAGAACGACCATGGTGCCCATGATGCCTGGCATCTGGTGAACGAATTACGGGCGGATGATAAGACCCGCATGACAGCGCTCGTCGAGCGGCAACAGGCCATTGCGCAGGCCGACATCGCCGGGGATGCGCTGCTGGTGATCAACGGCAAGGCCACCGCCCCCTTCACCACGGGACTCGGCAACGAACACCCGCTGGAGAACGGTTTTGCCTTTCTCTGGCCCTACGGCCTGCCCTACCTGCCCGGTTCCGGCATCAAGGGCGTCCTGCGCCAGGCCACGCGTGAGCTGGCCCGCGGCGATTGGGGTGACACCTGTGACTGGGACGAAGCGGCCATTCAGGCCCTGTTCGGCAGCGAGGACAGCGACAATGCGCAGCGCGGAGCGCTCACCTTCTGGGACGTGATCCCGCAGATCAAAGGCAACAGCCTCATGGTCGAGGTCATGACCCCGCACCAGTCGCACTACTACCAGCAGAAGACGGACAGGAAGACAGGCAACAGCCCCACCCCGCACGACTCCGGCCAGCCCGTGCCCATCTACTTTCTTATGGTCCCTCCGGGTTCGGCGTTCACCTTCCACGTGCGTTGCGATATGTCGTTTCTGCGACGCATCGCGCCCGGTCTGGCCGAAGGCGACAGTTGGAAGACCTTGACAGAGGACGCCTTCCACCATGCCTTCGCCTGGCTCGGCTTTGGCGCCAAGACCGCTGTGGGCTATGGCGCCATGGCCGTGGACGAGGCGGCGGCTTCGGCGCGGCAACAGAAGCAGGCCGAGGCGCGCGCGGCCGCCGAGCAGGAACGACAACTGGCCGAGGCCACCGCCGGGCTGCCCGAGGATGCCGCCGAGATCGAACGGCTTCGGCGAGAACCCGCGGGGCAGGACAACAACTTTTTTCTAAATGTTGCTGAACAACTGCTTACCAGTGACACCCCCAGCGCGGAGGCGATACAACGGCTCAAGGGAGAACTGGAGCGCCGTTGGAAAGGCATTCTGACCGACCCAGACGCCACCCAAGGTAAAAAGAAAAAGCCCAAATACAAAGACAGACCCAAAAATCTGGCCAAGAAACTGCTGGAATTGGAGGCACGTCCGTGACAACCCTCATCACCTTTCTCGGCCGCGCGCCCAATGGCGAAAGCGGCCATCGCATCACTGCCCTCGCCATGGCAAGTTGGTTTGAATAAACAGCGGTGTCACCGAGGAGTAAAGCACCATGACCCAACAGCGACTCATCGTATCCACCTGTGGCACCAGCGCACTGACCAATATCGCCGGCGAAGAGCGCACGCTGGTCACGAAGTACGCCAATGCCAGAACCGCCGAGGATATTCCGGAAACGGTCCGTAAGCGGCTGCAATCGGTCATCGATGCGATGCAACGACGGCTCACCGCTGCGAAACCCGACGAACTCTCAAATCTGTCTGCTGAGCTCAACGGCTTGCTCTGGCTTAACATGGGGCAGTTGGATGCTTCGCGCGACAACCACTGGCTGATCGCCACCGATACCTGGCTGGGAAAGAGCACCGCAGATGCTATCAGCAAGGTATTGGAGCGTTATGATCAAATTGTCGAGGTCAAACCCATCTCAGACTTACGCACCGACTCGTTGGACGAATTCCATATTGCCATGACCGATTTGGCCTCCCTGTGCGCGGAGGAGGTGCGCGGATGGCGCGAAGCCGGCTGGAAAATCATCTTCAATCTGACCGGCGGTTTCAAAAGCGTTCAAGGATTTATGCAGACCTTGGGCATGCTTTACGCGGACGAGACCGTCTATGTGTTCGAGCGCACCAATGAACTGCTGTGCATTCCACGACTGCCGATCCGCATGGATATTGAGGACGTCTTGCGTGGTAACGAAGAAGCGCTTCGGGCCTTCCAGCGCATGGCGATCGAATTGCCGGTTACCGAGGACGAAACCCGTGGCCTGCCGGGAACATTGCTGATAAAAATCGATGGTGAGGTAGCTTTATCTGTTTGGGGAAAAATCGTATGGGATAACAGCAAGTACAAGCTGCTCGGTAAATCGCTGTTGCCGCCCATCACAACGAACTTGCGCTATGCGCCAGGCTTCGAAAAAACAGTCAAGCAATACCAGCAGGAAACAGATCGCATGTACAAGATCAACGAACGTCTGATGGATCTTGCCCGGCATTTGGAAGACAAGCAATACAACCCCAAGCGACTGGATTTCAAGCAACTCAAGGGGAAACATGATCCCTGGACGCATGAATGCGATGCCTGGGCGGACAAGGACGCCCGCCGAATCTTCGGTCACTTTGAAGGTGATACCTTTGTGGTCGATGACCTGCAAAAAGGGTTGCATTGATACCGGGAACTTTCCCCATTCAAATCAAAACATCAAATCGCATGACCCTCTACCTCCTCAACAGCACCATCCTCACCAACTATGGGCTGTGGCGCTTCAGCGGGCCGCTGGCATCCGCCGAGGCGCGCGCGCTTCTGGGCCGCGCCGGGCGCATTGTTTCCGCCATCGGCCATGCCGCCAGCGCGCAATTGCTCGGCGAAGTACTGGAGCGCGAGATCCCCGTCGAGCGCATCCACACCGAACTACAGCCGGGGGACCGGGCCATCGTCTTGCGGCTGCTCAAGCGGCTGCCCGAAGGTCGCGTGCTCAATGCCGCCGAGCTGCGTGCCTGACCACACGAACTCGCCATGCTGGAGCGGCTGGAATAAGCCTGCAGGGCCCGTCGCCACGCGGCAAGCTTGCCGTAGCGGCAAAAACCCCCGCCGTGGGTTTCAATAACACCCATGAACAACCGCATTCTCCATCTTGCCGCCTACGATGTTCGCGACGCCAGTCGGCTGCGGCATGCCCTGCACGCTGTGAAAGGCTATGCAACGGGCGGACAGAAGTCGGTGTTCGAGTGTTTTCTGACGCCAGGCGAACGGAACGGGCTGTTGGCCGAAGTCGGGGAGGCGGTCGATGCGTACGAAGATGCCTTTCTGCTGGTTCGCCTGGATCCGCGCTCAAGGGTGATGACGCTTGGTATTGGGGTTGAACCGGTCGATCCACCGTTCTTCTACCTGGGGTGAAGCGAAATGGCAACCGTCTATCTGGACCAGTCCGGGCTGGAGCTGAGGCCCGACGGCGATGCACTGGCACTGTATCGGCATGGCGAGCGCGTGCGGTGCCTGCCGCTGCGGCTGGTCGACCGGCTGGTCATCCACGGGGATGTGTCACTCGGCGCGGGCGTGCTCACCCGCATCGGCGAGGCCGGAGCCTCGGCGCTGTTTCTGGGCAAGCGCAACAGCCGGCGGATCGCCCTGCTCATCGGGCGCCCGCACGAGGATGCGCGTATCCGGCTTGCCCAGTACGGCGCGGCCAGGGATCCGGTTCTCGGCCCACGCATTGCAGCCCTCTGGGCTGGCCTCAAGATTCGCAGGCAAGTGCGCGTTCTGCTAACGCTGCGCGAACGGCGACCAGACCGCCGCCATGCCTTGACGGAAGCATCGCTGGTCCTGCAGCGCTGCCGCCTGCGACTCACTGGCGCCCTTGCGTCCGGCACAGGCCGGATTCGTGGCATTGAAGGCGCTGCGGCGGCGGCCTATTTCAGAGGGCTGGCCGCGGCCTTTCCCGAGAGCCTCGGCTTTCTCGGGCGTAACCGTCGGCCGCCACGCGACCCGGTCAATGCGCTCCTGTCGCTTGCCTACACCCTCATTCACCACGAGTCCGTGACCATCGCGCATGGGGCGGGACTCGATCCCTGGATCGGCTTTCTGCATGCCCCATCGTACGGCAGGGAGTCACTCGCCTGTGACCTCGTCGAGACCCAGCGCCCGGCCGTGGATCTCTGGGTCCACGACCTCTTCCGCCAGCGGCGGGTACGCTCCGAGCATTTCCGGCATGACAAGGGCGCGTGCCTTCTGGGTAAGTCGGGCCGTGCGATCTTCTACGAGCAGTATGAGCAGTTCGCGCCTGCCAGGCGACGGCAGCTCAGGCGCTTGGCGCGCCTTCTGGTGCGGACGCTTCGTGACGGGGACGACTGGCTGGAGGACGAGGATGGAGCCGAAGACACTCTATCTTGACGGACGGCAGCCCATCGCGGTCCGGCTCGATGGTCCGGCGCTGCGCGTCGAGACGCCGGACAGGGCGCCTGGTCGTTACCCGCTGCGGCGGCTGGCCCGGATTGTCGTGAGCGGGGAGGTCGACATGGCGACCCCCGCCCTCGTTGCCTGTCTGGGACTGGGCATCGTGGTCGTGTTTCTTGACGGCGAGGGCAGTCTGGCAGGTCTGTGCGTGGGCTATGGACCGTCGCAGATGACGCTCCATGAACGCATCATCGAGTTCGGCCAGCAGCCCGGCTGGCAGGAAATTTACGAAAACTGGTACGCAGCCATGGAGCGCCGGAGGGTTCTGGTCCTGGTCCGACGTCTTCGTCTTTCGGTGACCGAATTTCGACCCCTCACCGTCATGCTGCACCTCTTTTCTCGTGCTAGCCACCTCCCCGTACGAGTAATTCACCGGGCGCGGTCCTGGGCTGAGGCCGCGGCCCATGCCTGCGCGGCCCGCGCCGCCCTGGAATCCGGAATTGCGCCCGATACGCTGCATGACCCGGACCGTGATCTGCATCTGGTCCGGGATCTTGGCCGCATCCTCGCCTGGGATGCACGCGGTCTGGCTGCGGAGTATCTCTCCGGGCTTGGCCCCCACGAGCCATTGCGGCGCGCCGAGCTGGCGGCGCGGTTCGAAGACCGGCTCGGGCACCATGCTCGGGTACCCCGAGAATGCCTGAACTGTCTCGATCGGCTGATTCGCGATCCATCGCCAGCCACCGCCACGAGGCGCCGGGCACATGGCTAGCGCTGTCACAAACCGGATCAGCTTTGGCCGCAATGCCTGGCTGATTGCATACGATATTGCCGATCCGCGCCGTCTGGCCTGTGTCCACAGGCTCGTCAAGCGCCATGGCATCCCCTTGCAGTATTCGCTGTTCATTGCCTGGCTCGACCGGAGGGAGGTGGCGTTGCTGGCAGATGCGCTGCGTGGCATGATGGACTTCCGGTACGATGATGTCAGGCTGTATGCCCTCCCGACGGTGGGGGAGGTTAGCACGCTGGGGCAGCAGTGGTTGCCGGCCGGCATCGACCTCTATGAAAATGGCGTCCGGCTGTTTGGGACTGTGGGTGACAAGGCCCGGACCAGGGGATCGGTAGCCCTTTTCGGGGGCGAGCCGGGGATTAATTTCGACGATGGCTGAAAAATTGGCAAGGGGCTTTGCAAGCTATTGTAACCATGATATTTATAGGCACGAGCAGTCGGAGACATGCCCTGAACTCGAAGGGATTAAGACTCCTGGATTGCCCTATACGCTACTCGCATCTCTTGTCGGAGACATGCCCTGAACTCGAAGGGATTAAGACCTAAGTTGTAGCGGATGGGTGCTTTGTTGTCGGTCGGAGACATGCCCTGAACTCGAAGGGATTAAGACATAAAGACAATCCGCAATCGCTGAGCAATGGGTCGGAGACATGCCCTGAACTCGAAGGGATTAAGACATCCGCCTTCTATGCGCCTTTTCAATGACTTGTGTCGGAGACATGCCCTGAACTCGAAGGGATTAAGACTCATATTCACGTGCAGAGTATGTGACATCTGCGTCGGAGACATGCCCTGAACTCGAAGGGATTAAGACGTCGATGACCCAGCCTATGCAAACCCACGACCGTCGGAGACATGCCCTGAACTCGAAGGGATTAAGACTATCGCCTTCCTTGAAGGGCGCACATCTTTTGGTCGGAGACATGCCCTGAACTCGAAGGGATTAAGACTTTGTTATACGCCGAACGACGAGATGTCGATGTCGGAGACATGCCCTGAACTCGAAGGGATTAAGACTCATGCGTTAATACTTCCTTATCAGACATAGCGAGTCGGAGACATGCCCTGAACTCGAAGGGATTAAGACACATAGGGACTATCCTTATGATTTTTATGGGAGTCGGAGACATGCCCTGAACTCGAAGGGATTAAGACTCTTTACTCCATCGTCATACCCTTGATCGTATTGTCGGAGACATGCCCTGAACTCGAAGGGATTAAGACCATCAATTCAACACGCACTTGGCCTATGGTGGCGTCGGAGACATGCCCTGAACTCGAAGGGATTAAGACTTCTCAAGCTGTGGCGTTCTAATCTTCGTTTTGGTCGGAGACATGCCCTGAACTCGAAGGGATTAAGACGCAAACTGTTCGACAACATCATTGCGCTGGTGGTCGGAGACATGCCCTGAACTCGAAGGGATTAAGACATTAACAGATCATCGACTTCATTCATCCATTGGTCGGAGACATGCCCTGAACTCGAAGGGATTAAGACGAATAGCGGAAAGAAAACCCCCTGTTTCAATCCGTCGGAGACATGCCCTGAACTCGAAGGGATTAAGACATAATTTCATTGTCTCATTCTCCAAAGGTTAAAAGTCGGAGACATGC
>Ga0114931_10005105_pt1 | contig 16246 bp, 12 predicted proteins | sample 2SBtaG_FD_89579 | JGI IMG/M metagenome (GOLD analysis project Ga0114931, IMG submission 89579) | Deep subsurface microbial communities from Kolumbo volcano to uncover new lineages of life (NeLLi) - 2SBTROV14_V59a metaG | ecosystem: Environmental > Aquatic > Marine > Volcanic | place: Kolumbo...
GACTTGCTCGTGGTCGCGCTCGTTCATGCGTTCGATAATCATTGATTCTGTCTCCAACATTGTGTGATTTCGCTCCTGACGGCTCCGCCGTCGTGATTGTTGTGGTCGCGTCCAAGCGACGCGTTTGTTAGGGGGCGCCTGACGTCGCTGCGCCAGGTGACCGGGTCTTCGTTTTCAGCGTCGTGTCGTTTCCCGGAAACTGTCGGACGCCTGCTGTGGGCGGCGTTCTTCCCGTGCCCGCAGCGACGGGCGAACACTCGGGGATGATGAACAGGTTGTTGGGCTGCGAGTCGCTCACAGCGATCGCTGCCTGCGCCGCGGTGCGCATGGATTCATCTGCATTGTCCGTCATGGCGACGAAATTTCTGCGGATTTTGACTTCCGCAAGATCGAGGAAGTGCATGCACGCGGTCTTGTCGCGCTCGAACTCGACGCCGTCTTCGCCCTGACGAATCTGGCGGTCAAATCTGGATAGTGAACACGCCATCGCGTACAGCCACATGGCGTTGTCCGCGATGCGCGCCTGCACCGCCTGGCGATCGAGAATCTTCTCCGCATGGCGTCTTGATTCCACTTTGAACTGATGGCTGTGTTCACGCACCAGCGCACAGAAGCGCTTGGCGCGATCGTCAAGCGAGCCGTGCAGCCTGGTCAGGACAGGCACGCTCTTCCGCCAACCCAGCATGACCTCAAGCCCGAGCGGGATCGCAAGCTTCATCACCGACGGGCGCAGCCCATTGCGAATGATGCGCGCGAGGTTTTCACCCATCGCCTGCTCATTGTCCCAGCCGACGGCTTCCTGCACAGCGAGCATCTGCTCCGCGAGTTGCTTGGCGCCGTAGCCAAAGACGAACGACTGCATGACCTCGTTTGCGCCTTCGACGATGAGGTAAATCCTGCTGTCGCGAAAGGCGCGTTCGATTTCATTCTCGGTCATGTAGGACTCGCCCCCCATGACCTGCATCGCATCGTTGATGACCTGCCAGCCCATTTCTGAGCAAAATACCTTGCATAGCGCTGTTTCAAGCATGAGGTCGGGATGGTTGTTGTCGAGCACGCCCGTGGTCATGTAGAGCACTGCGTCTGCTGCGTAGTTGAGGGCGCTCATGCGCGCGATGCGCAGTTTGACAAGCTCAAAGTCAGACAGTGGACGCTTGAACTGGTGCCGCGTGCGCGTCCATTTGATTGCCTGGTCGGCTGCGCCCTTGGCGGCGCCAATCACGCCCGCAGAGAGCGTGCATCTGCCGAAGTTGAGGCATGTGAGCGCGACGCTGAGCCCCTTCCCCTCAATATGCAGGAGGTTTTCACGCGGCGCCTTTGCGTTCTCAAAGCGAAGGCGCGCCTGCCACGTGCCGCGTATGCCGTACTTGCTGCGGTTCTTTTCAAAGATGTGCACACCTGGCATTTCGGGTGTGCAGACAATTGCTGTAACTTTCTCTGTTTCCTTGCCAGTCTTGGGGTTGACGATCTTCTGCTTGGCCATCACTGTGAAGATCTGGGCCAAGGCGCCCGAAGTGGACCATTTTTTCTCGCCATTGAGAATGTAATGCGCACCGTCCTCGCTGACTTCACAGCGTGTTTCCTGTCCGCCAGCGTCACAGCCGACGTTTGGCTCGGAGAGGCAGAACGCGCTGAGCCAGTCCTTGGCGAGGTGTGGGAGCCACATTTTCTTCTGTTTTTCCGTACCAAAAAGGACGATCGCTTTGCAGCCGATTGACTGGTGCGCCGAAACAAGCACCGACGTTGAGGCGCACGTCCTGCCAATGCGCTCGAGGACGCGGTTGTACGACGTGACGCCCATCCCCTGGCCGCCATATTCCTTCGGAATAATCATGCCCATCACGCCGAGGTCAAAGAGCTTGTCGACGACCCAGCGCGGGATTTCCTCCTCTTGGTCGATCTCAATAGCCGGGTGCTCGTGCAAAAGGTAGTCGTCAAGGGCAGCGAGCATCTGGTCGCATCTGGCCGTTTCTTCTGGGGATGTCTCAGGATAAGGAAAGACCAGGTCTTCACGCACGTTGCCCCAGAAAAGATTCTTGACGAACCCCATGTCGTTGGGCTCAGGTCCGAGCATGCGCTCAGCGTCTTGAATCAATTCCCGATCGCGCGCAGCGAGTCCCTTCATCTTGCTCAGCTCAGCCATGGCTGTCCCTCGTATGGAAATTGCAGCGCCAGGTCATGTCTTGACTCCGCTTGTTCGCCCAAAGAAAGCCCGAAGTTTGGTTTGTGTTGCGTCGTTGCTGCGCAGGCGGATGAGTTCACGCCGCTCAACGCGCAGCGCCTCGCTCCAGCCCGCTGTGATCCCCGCGCGAACCGCTGCGACGACGCCTTGGGATGGATCGCCATCAGGGAGATCGCCCTCAATGCGCGACAAGGCGACACGCGCCTTGTCGACAACCTCGGGCATGCTGATGTTGAGCGGCTCGCCCGAGCGTGATCGTTTGGGCTTGCGCGTCGCTGCAAGACGCTGGGCTTCGAGCAGCAATTCCTCGCGCGTGCCAGCGAGGGCCTCGAACAGGCCAAGGCTGTGCGCTTCGTCTGGCCTAATCGTCGCTCCAGCGGCAGTCATGCCGATCGCTGCGCCCGGTTCAATACGCGCGGGGAGCAGATTCGTTCCCCCCCACGCTGGGCACAGACCGAGCGTCGCTTCCGGCAGGCCCACCTGATAGGGCTTGTGTCCGGTCGCTGGCTTGAGGCCAAGGATGGCGTCGCAGTGCATGGCGAGTTCGAGCCCGCCGCCAAGCGCTGCGCCGTCGACAGCTGCGACGGTCATGCAGCGGAGTGACGCGATTCTTCCCAACACGCGCTGGCCAAATGCGAGATACGCATCGAGCTCCGCGTCGGAAAGCGACTGAATCTCCGTGAGGTCTGCGCCTGCGACAAAGACGCGCGTCGAGCTTGACGCCACCACCAAACCAGCGGGATTATCGCCGATTGCATCGAGTGTCACGTCAAGCCGCTCGAGCAGGTTGCGATCGAGGACTGTCACCTTGCGCTCGGGCTGATCGAGCGTGAGTGTGACAACGCCTTCGCACCCATCATCGTCGGCGGTCCGGAATGGCAGCGTCTCCACGCTCAACAGCAACTCCTGATTGACGGGCCTGGGCCCGTGTGCGATCTGACGGCGCCGGGGGCCACTGCCGGGAACGTCGATCCTGCTCGGACCCCTGCGTTCCCGGTTCCATTTCGCCCCGGCATTCGCTGGCGATTCGGACCGGTCCCACTCCGCGGGCTCAGGGCCCACAGCTCGGTCGGTGCGGCGAGCTGATCGGCTCTTTTCCGCTGACTGCAGTATAGCGGGTCCAATGGGTGTTCCGGAGTAGGACGGATTTCCGATTCACTCGTCCGAAAACTTCGGTTGCAAGGGCCTCAGAAGGGTCACGCAGGTTGTTCTCTGCAATGTCAACTGACGTCAAAACGCTGCCGAAGAAGCGCCTGCGCCTCTGTGGACTCCACGACCTGGGTGGATACGGCGGCGCCCTTACGAACCATGGCTGCGAGGGTCGCAGTGTCTTCCTGCTCGTTGAGGGCCTGTTTGGTGGCGCGAACTGCGATGGGGCTTGCGCCCGAGATGCGCTGGGCGATTTCATCAACTTCGTCGTCAAGTGTTCGCGCGGACCTGGCCAGATGTGTCGTGACGCCTAGCCGGTGCGCCTCGGCGCCTGTCAGCGCGCCGCCTTCGAGCAGGATTCTGCGGGCGACGCCAGCCCCGGCGCGTCGAACAAGCCAGGGCGCAACGACCGCAGGACAGACGCCCAGATCGACCTCAGGAAATCCAAGAATCGCCTCGGGGTGCGTCACCGACAGGTCGCATACCGTGACAAGGCCGCATCCGCCGCCAATCGCAGCCCCCTGCACGCGCGCGATGACTGGTGTGGGAAAGGCGCGAATCTCCAGTGTGCGATCAGCGATCGCGGTGAGCAATTTCGCGGGCGCCCCCGGTTCTTGCAGCGCCGCTTTGAGGTCCATACCTGCGCAAAACGCTTTCCCTTCGCCTGCGAGGATGAGCACGCGAAGATCCTCGCGCGACGCTGCTTCGCGCAGCCGATCACCCAGCGCCCCAAGCAGATTCAGCGAGAGCGCGTTGCGAGCCTGGGGCCTGCAGAGCGTCAACCGTCCAATCCCATCTTCTACAGTGAGTATTGCAAGTTCACCCACGCGATGCGGTCCTCCAATGATTCCCCATATTACTTTCAGAGCTCCGTCAGCAGGGCGCGTTCTTCTACGTTGCCGACGATCGCAAGCGACGCTTCCAGCGCCCGCGCTCCCTGCGACTCGTCCAGCGAACTGTCGACTTCGTTGAGCCAGCGTTTCGTCGCTGAAAGCGCGTGGGCGGGCTTCGCTGCGAGCCGCTGCGCAAGCGCAATGGCTGCAGATCGAACCATCTCCGGACGATCGACGAGCGTGTGCACAAGCCCAAGCCGATGCGCCGCGCGTCCATCAATCACTGCGGGATCGAGCAGCCTATCGCGGGCGGCCCCGGGGCCAATCGCGCGTTCGAGCATTGGTCCCGAGACTGCTGGGCTTACGCCGATGCGCACGACGGGATACCCGATCCTGATGGCTGTGTCAGCAACGACAAAATCGCACGCAGCGAGCATGGCGCTGGCGCCAGCGATGGCGGCGCCGTGCGCGCCAATCACTACCGAACAGGGCGCCGACCGTATCGCCCGCAGCGCATCGGCCAGCGCCACGAGGAGCGCCTTGAGGGCCAGTGGATCGTCTCTGCAGAGTTTGAGGTCAAAGCCTGCGGAGAACGCTTCACCCTCTCCCGCGAGGATGATCGCTCGCGCCCGCTTGCTGACGTCCCGCGCGTGGGACGCTTCTTCGACACACGCAGCGACATTGTGCAGCATGTCGGGTGTGAGCGCGTTGCGTTTTTCCCTTCGATCAAGCAGGATGAGCGCAATGCGACCCTCGGTGGGCAGCGATGGCGCGCTGTCGCTGACGATCGAAATGTGCTCCATGCGGATCATCGTCACCTGCGCACTCTACCGTGCGTCAGTTTGCTTCATCCGTCGCTGACAATCGCGCTCGCTCCGTGATGTCTTTCGCGAATCGGCCTGCTTCCATGAGCGCGTCGAGTTTGATGCGCGTCGAGAACCCCGAGTTTTCGACGGTGCGCACGAGCGTTTCGGTGGCGATGTTGCCAGGTGCGGGCTTGCCAGGCTTGCTTGCGTAGGGACATCCGCCGAGCCCACCAGCGGCGCTGTCGAACGATCGCACGCCAAGATCAAGTGCTGCGCTGACGCATGCCGCCGCCCGTCCAAACGTATCGTGCAGGTGCAGGACAAGCAGGTCGCGCCTTTCAACCTCGTCAAATACGCCAAGGAGCGCACGGATGTCGCCAGGCGTCGCCACACCAATCGTGTCGCCCAGGTCGACTTCGACATCACCACGCGCGATCGCATCATCAGGACACAGCGCAAGCAACCTGTCCGCCACGCGCCGAACCTGTCCTGGCGCAACGGGCCCCTCAAACGGACACGCCACCGCGCACGAGACATAGAGCCGAACCGCCATGCCTGCATCGAACGCGCGGGAGAGAAATTCCCGAAAACGTCCGATCGATTGCTCGATGCTTGCGTTGGTGTTGCGCTGCGAGAACGTTTCCGACGCTGCAGCGAAAACAGCGATCTTGAGCGGAAACAATGCGTCATGCAGCGCGAGCGCCCGCTCAAATCCTTTATCGTTGGGCACAAGGACAGAGAACACAGGCGCCGCTGCTTTTTCTTCTGAAGCGTGGGGAACTGCTGTCCTGCTGAGCGCCCATGTCTTGACCGCAGTGAGCACCTCCTCTGCGTCAGCAAGTTGCGGGATCCACCTGGGCGAGACGAATGACGACGCCTCCACCTCGTCCACGCCGCTGAGCGCGAGCATTTGAATCAGTCGCACCTTGTCCGCTGTGGGCACGACGCCCTGTTCGTTCTGCAAGCCGTCGCGGGGCGAGACATCCGTAATGCGCACCTGCGAATCCATGGAATTATCCTACTGGCATGGCGCATGTGGCGCACTGGTGTAGAATGCCAATGTCTATAGGCTTTGGGCCACCATCGTCACGCGCATTGGCATCGCTCGCCGCCGATGATCGGCGCTCACTTCGAGCGCAGCGCGCTCGGGCAGCGTAATGGATCATCGTCCCGGCGCTCGCCTGGTCGGCGCCTGCGTTGCTCGTCACGACACAGGCGCTGTTGTGGTGGCCAGACGACAGTCCGCGCCCGTCATTATTTCGGTGCTGCTCGAACAGTCGCCTCTCTGGCTGTTGTGGGCGATTGCGACGCCTGTCGTCATGTGGGCGCACCGGTTGGCGCCCATTCGCGCTCGAGTGTTGGCGCGGTCGATACCGGTGCACATGATTACTGCGGCGCTGCTTGTTGGCTGCATCGCCGCTGCATTGTTGATCCTCGAACCGCTGGTGACAGGCGAACCGATGCGATGGCGTGGTTTCTGGGGGCAGCGGCTGCGCTTGGCGCCAATGAACGCGCGCACAGGAAAGAGATGGAAGCCTCCACTTTGCGCGCATCGCTGGCAAAGACCCAGATGGAAGCGCTCAACAGCCATTTGCATCCACATTTTGTGTCAAATGCGCTGCACGCGGTTGCAGGGCTCGCTCGTGCGGGCGACGCCGCTCGCGCCGCTGACGCTGCTAGCCCTGCTGGGCGCATCCTTGTGCTCGAGCAACATGTGGGCGCAGGCTCAGCAGGAAACGCCGAAGACCACGATCAACAACTTCGTCGATCCACCAGGGATCGAAACGCTTCCCTTTGGCGCGCTTGGCAAGGTTGAAAAACGCGGCGCGGGCGATCTTGCGATTGTCCTCATCACCGATCCCGACTTTGATGCGTCCATTTGGGACAGCTTTATTTCACGCAACAGCGACCACTACACCATGTGCGCAATCACGCCCGCAGGCGCGGGAGGCACGCCACCCTACGCCATGCCCGCTGATGAGACTTTTCGCATCACACCCTGGCTCGATGGGTATGTCGCGGGCGTCATTCACCTGATCGAGAGCAAGTCCATCGACAAGCCGATTCTCATATCCATTCGCGACACCGCAGGTTATGTCGCCCAGCGCGTGGCGCTTGATCGTCCAGATCTCGTGGGGGGGATCGCGCTCATCACCTCTGGCCCGCGCGTCATTTTCAACGTTCCGATTAGCGCCATCGACGAAACGCCACACGAGTATGAGGCCCGCTACAACCATATCGCGGAACAATACCTGCCTTTCGCCAAGACCATCGCTCCACAAAACTGGACCAACGGCGGCGAGCAACTCTTCAACTTCTCGAGTGATTACGAGCTGGCCAAGGCCATCAAGGCCAAGTACAGCGAGCGCAACGCTCCCGCGTCCATCCGTAACACCATGGAAGCCTTCACAACGAACACCGAAGCCGAGCTGCCCGACATCAAAGTGCCAATCTTTCTAGCTTTACCTGAATACAACATCGACACGATGTTCAACAACATCGCAGATGTTCTTGTCGAAGTGGGCAAGGCGCCCGACAAGGATGCAGCACTCGCATTTCTCAATGAACAGATCGCCTCCGTCGGCGACAACGGCGATCTTGACAGCGGCAAGGCCCAGTTCATGCGTTGGATGACGATGCACTTTCAAGAATGGGACAACATGGCTGTAAAAATAAAGCATAAACACATCATGATCAATCGCTTTCCAGGCGCTCACATCTTTGTCATGGTCGATCAACCGGACCAGTTCGACGCCAAACTTGCCCGTTTTTCAAGAGGCGTTCATATGATGTATGAGAGCGCCAGCGAGGAAAGCGAATGAATGAATAAGAAGATGGGTGACGGTGTGAACTGACCGTCACTGCTCAACGGGAGGCATTGCTCCGATTGTCCGCTTCGTCGAGTCGAGGGGCCGGTCGCCATGGCGCGCCCGTCATTTCACACGACGTGACTGCCCCGCACGTTCTCCCGCACAAGCCTTTTCGTCCCTTCGCAGATCACCCACGCTCTGTGTAGGAGCGCGGGTGCTTTTTTCGCATCGTGCAGGCGCACAGCCTCCATGCAGCCTGCCCAGCGCGCAGCGCGACGCGTCATTGGTTCCTGTACTGATTGCAGCTCTACGCGCAGCGTCTCCCCGCGCGCGTTCACGGTTGTCGCAGTCTCTCGAGCGTTTCATCGAAGGCGCGCTTTGCGCGGTCGAGGCTGGCCATCGATTCGTCGCACACGCCGTCAGCGGCGGTTGACCATGCGCGGTTGATCTGTCTTTCTGCGGATGCAAAGGCGTCCATGATTCTGGCGAATCCGCCCAGGCCCACCGCGCCGATGAGGTCCTCACGCATCTCAGCGAAGAGCTCCATTTCGTTGCGCTGGAGCTGGCCGATCCTGTCGACGATCGTTTCGCAGCGCAGCTCGTCGTCAGGCATCGCGAGGAGCGCGGGCAACAGATCTGTCACAACCATGCGGGCTGAGTCGATGACCTCGGTGGGTGAGCCGCCATCTTTGCGTTTCTCCGCTGCTGCTGCGATGCGGGCGCTCGCGCTTTTGCGCACAAGCAACCCCCCGCCAATGAGGGCTGCAAACGCAAGCAGAAAGAACCATTTTCCCGGCCAGCGCGACAGGCTGAACTCCTGCACGAGGACGCGATTCACCCGGCGGCCGTGCTCGACAAGGCTGGCGTTTTCCGCTTGCGCCTTGAGCTGCGCGACGAGGTCTTCGGTGAGCGCGTCGCCCTTGTCTGCGAGCGGCAGGGGTTTGCCCGCTTCATCATGGAGAATTACGCCTGTATCAGGATCGATCTTGAAACCAGCGGGCGCGTTGAGCGTCAAGCCGACAAGTTTCGCAGCAGGCAGCGACAGCGGCGCGAGGTATGCAGAGGCGGAAGCAAGGGCCCCCACGGTGAGGGCGAACGTAAGCAGCAGATTGCCAAGTGCGCGCATGGCGTGGTCCTTCCTAGCCCATGAGTAAAATGACAAAGTTCGTAATCAGTGCCAGCATGGCTTCGCCCACGATGAGCCCAGCGGCAAGTGGCACGCCCCATTCCTCCGACCAGCGCCTGCCCTTTGCCTTTGTGACAAACATGTTGAGCAAACATCCAAGGCCATAAGTGAGGATGTAAATGATGGGCAGATACATGGAGAGCCCGACAAGCACCCCCAGACCAGCAAAGGAGCCAATCCCGAGCAGCACGCCAAGCAGCGCCCCGAAGCCATACAAGGCGTAGGGCATTTCGCCGCCCTGCACGCCCGTGATGACCGCCTGCAGCGCCTGGGCCTGCGGCGCGGTTGTCTCGGTGCCCGGACCCATGGGGACTCCTAGTTTCTGCAGATTGACCTGAGAAATAAGCAGAATAGTCGCCATCGATATGAGCGGGCCAATGCCAGCCGAGAGAAGTTCAACTGTCTGCTGGCGCTTGGGGACGCCGCCGACGAGATAGCCAGTCTTGAGGTCCGCCATCATGTCAGCGGCGCAGCTGATGGCGACACACAACGCGGCGCCCACGAGAACGGCGCCCAGCACATCGCCCGTGCCCGCGAGAAACATGACCAGCACAATGGTGAGGAGGGCCATGCCCGAGATGGGCGACCAGTCCGTCATGCCCGTGCACTGCGCGATGATGATGCCCGCGAACCAGATCCACAAGGCGCCAATAAGCGCGATGATTGCAGATTTTGCAGTTGGATTCAGCGACGACAGCAGCCCTGGCTTTGCGTGCAGTGTGCCTCGCATGTACTGCTGTCTGGCGTCGGGAGTCCAGGCATTCCACTGCGAAAGCGTGTCTTCGTTTTCAAATGCGAGCAGCACGCCTTCATGGCGGGTCGTGATAGGCTGCGCGTCGCTGCTGATTTCGGTGTTGGTCACCGGGTCGCGCAGATTGAGCGGGCGACCCTCCATGAGGTTTGACGCGAAGTACAGCAGCGCGATGGCGCCAATCGCAGCGAGCACGAGCACCTTCAGGCCGAGTTCGTCGCTGCCGCCCTTGCTCTTACCTGCAAACGCGATGCTCTTGAGCGCTTCTCGAATGGCGGGAAAGGAGGAGACAACGCCCATCATGGCGCCGCCAAGCAGCAAACCTATGCCAATCGGTCGGTTGAAGTTGGTGAAGCCAAAGCCCGGCGCGTTTTCGGCGCTGATCGTTGGGGGCATGAAGCCCATCTGGAAGAGAAATGGATTGAGCACGAAATACGCAAGCACGCCACCCGCGAGCACAAGCAGTCCGGGCTTGCCTGACAGGTAGCCAGCGCCGAAGGAAAGCGGCGTGATGGCGAAGACAAACAAAATTTCAGGCGGGAATTGGAAGAATTCGCTCAGCCAGCGGCCCACGTTGATGCGATCGTCCCGAATAATGAGATCAGGTTTGCAGTCGTGGTCGCGGTCGCTCCGAAGCGAGAGACGCTGTGGATCGTTCACGCCGTCGCTGTCGCAATCGAGGAACGGATCGGTCGGCTGGGTGTTGACCGTTTCCGCAGAGAGTCGAACGTCAAGATCGCTATATCCCCACAGCGGCTTGCCCGCCCAACCAAGTTTTCGGTTCTTGAGTGATGACCATTTGCGTTCGTTTTTCGACGCACGAAACGCAGATCGGGCGAGATCGTCGCTAACCCATGCGAGATCGCCAGTGAGGGTCGCCTGTTCGGTCAACGCTTCAGCGCCAACAAAAGTTGACTTGGCCTCCGCAAGCGCCGATTGGACTTGCGCATCATCGGGTCTGGCCCCGGCGCGCTTGCGCTGTACATCGAATTTGGCGCGGGCGTCGCGCATCTGCGCGACAGCTCCACCTCGGGTGATGATCGCAGTTGGCGCAGCTTTGGCGTCGATCCAGGATGCGATCGTTCTTGTGTGGGCCGCGTCGTCATCGGCGATCTTTCCCGCAGCCACAAGCGCGTCGAGCTGGTCGAGGTGCGCTGCTGTCTGGATTCCGGGCAGCGCAGCGGGCGCAAACAGCACGGCGCCAACGACAATGCCAAAGAAGAGCACGAGCGCCTTTTTGGCGCCCGCACCGGGCGACTTGAGGATGGCGCCCACTGCTGTGCCTTCAGGAAAGCGCAAGCGGTCGATGTCGATCATCTGCTTGCGAAGTGGGATAATGAAGGCGCAGCCGAGAACGGCGCCCGCGACGCACGCAGCGGTGAGCAGCCAGAAATCAGCGCCGTCAAGCGTCAGCTTGTAGCCGAGCAGAAGCAGCACGGGAACGGTGAATATGACGCCTGCATTGGGCGTGTTGACCGCGGAAGCGATGGTCTGCCCGATGTTGGTTTCGAGAATGGACCCCTTGCGAAGGATTCCTCGAAGCACGCCAAAGCCAAGCACAGCTGCGATAGCGCTGCCCACGATCGTGAAGCCGATCTTGAGCCCCGCGTAGGTGATTGAAGCGTTCATCATTGCGCCCACGACGACGCCAAAGACGACGCTGCTGAGCGTGATCTCGCGCAGCTTCTTGCGCGAGCGCGGCGCTGGCGTTGTTGTGGCGCTTGTGGTTGGTGTGGGCGCGTCGTCGTGGTCAGGCATGCGCGGCCTCCTTCAAACGGGTGACGCAAGCGGCGTGGTCATGGTGACCGACGGAAGGCAGGAACGCAAGGTGATTCATGGCGAGAGTGCGGAGATCGTTCGCAGTCGCCGTTGTCAATGGCGCGCTGTTGTTTACTGTCCCTGCAGGAGCTGGTCGGCGAGCGCTTCCGCATTCTCGTCGCTTGCTGTGTCGGTTTTGGCGGGGCTTGATGCTCCCATTGCTTCGATGCGCGCTCGCACATCGCCAACAAACGTGATCTTGATGCCGAACCGTTCGCCAATTTTCACAGCGGCGCCAGTTGCGACGACCTTGTTGTTGACGAGAAGTTCGAGCTCCTCCTCCGGGCGCTTGTCAATCTCGAGAATGGAGCCCGGCGCGAGCGCGAGCACTTCGTTGACAGCCATTGAGAGCCTGCCAATCTCGACGATGATGGGCGCCCCCAGTTTCAGAATGTTTTGTACATTGCCCGCCATTGCGTCACGGTCGATATCGGCGCACGAGACAGCACGACTGCACGAACCGGATTAAATGGCTGTCGATCGCAGCAGACAGGTCACCCAGCGCCGACGATGCGCTCAATTTCCGCGATTGGGCTGACACCGTCAACGACCAGCCTCCAGCCCGAATCCGCGAGCGTTGTGAACACACCCTGATCAATGACGCGCCGCATCGCCTGGATCGTGGGTTCACCCATGATGATGTCGCGGAGCTCATCCGTGACATCGAGCATTTCAAAGATCGCCCGCCTGCCTTTGAACCCCGTGCCCAAGCATCGCGAGCAACCGACGGGAGTGAACGCCTTTGTTGCGCCTTCTCCTTGCCGACCCATTCGGACAACCTGGCCTGGCTTGAGCGGCGCGGACCGCTTGCAATAGTCGCATAGCGTCCGAACAAGTCGCTGCGCGAGAATGACGTTGAGGCTGTTCGCGACGAGATAGGGCTCAACGCCAAGATTGAGCACTCGAAATACGGAGCCGATCGTGTCTTTCGCGTGGACGGTCGACAACACAACATGGCCTGTCATCGCTGCCTGCATCGCTGTTCGAGCGGTTTCAACGTCGCGTATCTCGCCCACCATGATTACGTCAGGATCCTGGCGCAGGACGCTGCGCAGCATTGACTCAAACGTGACGCCATGTTCCGAATCCACCGGAATCTGCGTCACGCCTTCGACGTGGTACTCGACAGGGTCTTCAATGGTGATGACGTTGCGTTTCTCGCGATCAACTTCGCGCATGGCGTTATGAAGCGTGGTGGTTTTCCCCGAACCTGTCGGACCTGCGACAAGCAGCATGCCCGCGTTTTGTGAGCAGATTTTCTTCACCGCTTCGTGAATATGGGGAGGCAAGCCCAGCTGGTTCAGACTGCGCGGCGCATTGCGAGAATCGAGCACGCGGATCACGAGCTTGTGACCATGCACGCTGGGTGTGAAGCTGGCGCGATAGTCGACACGCTGTTTGCCGAATTTGCACGCAAGGTGACCGTCAAGCACTTCACGCACATTCGCAATCTTCAGCAGACAAACGGTGCGCACGAGCCCCAGCACGTGATCAAACGTTTTGCGCGGAATTTCCGCAGCGGTGACCATTTCGCCATCAAGCCGCATTCGCAGAAGCGCATTGTCCGTTCGGGGTTCAATATGGATGTCCGTGGCGCGGGCGCGCTCTGCGATGCGCAGGATTAATCGAAACGCAAGCGATCCATCTCCTGAGCCGAGGAGTGCGTCCGACTCCGCTCCGGAGGCGTCTATGAGCGTCGTCATGCCCGCTTCGTCGCTGAGTGGAGGAAGCGCGCGCAGAGTTTCCTCCAGCGCCACAACCCAAGGGGGTCCACCTGCGGACACCGGGCTTCCGGGCGCATGTGTTTCTTCATTGCGCCGCCGAGCGCTGGGTTGATCCTTGCTGACGCCCCGAAGGCCGTTCGCTGCGGGCGCTTCTTCTACAAGCATGCGCGCCTGGCCAATCTGAATCACGTCGCCAATCGCCAGCGCCGCTGAACGAACGAGTTCGTCATTGAGCTTGGTGCCATTGCGCGAGCCCAGGTCGCGCAGGAGAAACTTCCCGGCGCCTTGTGGCTCGATGACGCAGTGGAACCTGCTTGCGCGATGATCCTTGAGCACGAGGTCGTTGTCAGGATGCCGACCAATCGCGACCGGTTCTTCGCTGAGGCAGGCGGTTGCGTTTGACTCTCTCTCCACTCGTATCCGAAGCATGGACATGATGCCTATAGCCTATGCATTGAAACCGTTCTGCGCCCGGAATCGGGCTGTTCCGCCCAAGCAACGCTATCGGCCCTTGATCGCACAGGTTGTACGCGCAAATGACACGTTCATTGCAGATTCGTGTTGCACGGGCGTTGATTCCTGTGATACACTCCTGATGCACAGAGGAGATGGTTCGTCCGTTCCAGACGACGTTCTTTGGAACGCCCCAGCCGTATGCATTACGGAGGAGATCATGAACGTATTTCGCAGTGTTGTTGTTCTATCTGCGTCTTGCTGCTGCGCACTGATGGCGCCACTGGATTCGTTGGCTGCGCTGTCTGACCTGATTCCAGAAGGCACAGATCGCTTCGGGTCGGATCCCCCTCTGACACGGGACACCACCACGGGATTGCGCTGGCTCGATGTCGACATGACGACAGGGCTTTCCTTCAACCAGATGGAGCTGGAACTGCTGTCGGGCGGTGCATTTTCCGGCTTTCGTCACGCAACAGGCGCGGAGGTGCTGGGGCTGTGGCAGACTGCCGGCATCGTCGATATCGACGCTGGCGCGACCACTGCGAACGTCGTGGCGGCGCGTGGACTTACGACGCTCATGGGAATTACGGACACGACGCGGGATTGCGTCAACTGCCCGATTGCCACTGACACAATTTTCGCGCTCACATCTGATGTTGTGCAGATCGGTGCAACGTCATTCCTACGCGCTCCTAAACTGAACGTTTTTCTCAATGACAACAGCGCCGAAGCACTTTTTAGTGATAACAATGCGCTGCAAACTGCGACGTTTGCTTCAAACGCTGTCGGGCATTACCTGGTGGAAATTCCTAATATCCCGGCGCCTGCGACAGCGATTGCGTGCATCGTGGCTGGCGCCATGGCTGGGTGCGGGCGTCGTCGCCGGGGATGACGCCATAATGCGTGGGGTCGAATCCCGATTCTTGGCCGATTTGTTGGTTTTGAGCACATCTATCAGCGAAGTCAGTTGACAATCACTCAAGCCTGAGCGATATACTCGCGGTGATGTTCGTCAGGTATGCAGCAATTGCGATTCTTGGCTTGCTGCTGTCAGCAGCCGCCCCCCCCGCAGGCGCCCAGAGTATGGGTGATTCAGGCGGTCCGTGTTGCTGCGCTCTAACGGCTGGAGGGTCCTGTGGCTTGCAGCGTCTGTTGCAGCCAAAGCGCAGTTGCCAGATGGCAGCATCCGTCTGCGCATGCAGCGCGACGCCGATCCCTCCACTGACGCCCATGCGTCCAAATGCACGGGTGCGTCAATCGACGAACCCGAATGCGCAACCCACACATGCCGGGTCAGCCGAGATCAGCGCCCTTCACCGATCGCACAGTCAGGTGAATCTCGGCTGCTTGTCGCTTTACAGACGATCAGCGCTCGGCGCCCGATCAGTGCTATGCGTCTGGCGAATCTAGCGCGACCACACAGCGCAGCCAGTGCACAACATGAGCCAAGCTGATCTCGGTCGCTGGTTCAGTCCTGTGGGCTCCTGCACGTTTATCCCGAATACACATAGTGAATAGAGATATCATTCCGTTCAGTTTTCGTGATGTTTGTCGCGAAGGATGACTGCCTGAGGAGCCGCGTATGCGCTCGTGTCTGATTCATCAAATCTCCCTGTTCCCCGTGGCGGTCACGCTCGCCGCCTTTTCAACCCTTGGCGCATGCGCCGGTGATCCACTGCGCGATTCATTACAGGCGCTGGCGGCGCGCGATCTGCAGCCTGCCCAGGCGCAGCAGCGCCGTTTGTCGCGCCTGACCCGTTCCGAGAATTTGCATGTCGCGAATTTCCAAGAGGATCTGCAGCTCAAAGGCGACGTTTCACCCGAGCGTCTCGTTGCGCTGGCGCTGGCGCGCAACACCGCCATCCGAGCCGCTGAACAGCGCGTAGCCCGCCTTCAAGAGCGCATCGCGCAGGCGACGAGCCTTGATGACCCGAGGGTGACGGTCACGCCCATTGGGGAGATGGCTGAAACCGCTGCGGGTCAGGTGCAGGTGATGACCAGCGTGAGCCAGAAACTGCCGTTCCCAGGCAAGCTCGCCACGAGGGGCGCCATTGCGGCGCGCGATGTCGCTATCGCGAAGCATGAACTGGAGAACACCCGTCTGCAGGTCGCAGCGGATGCTCGCCGGGCCTATTGGCGCCTCTATGCAGCGGTTCGAGGCAAAGAGATTACGACGCGAAGCCGATCGCTTGTCACCCAGGCGCTGCAAGCGGCGCAGGCGCGCTATCGAGCGGGCGTCGCCACACAGGATGTCGTCCTGCGCGCATCAGTTGAGCTGCGCAATCTCGACAATGACCTGCTCACGCTCGCCCAGCAGCGCGACAGCGCCGTGGCCATGCTCAATTCGCTGCTTGATCGGCCCGCCCAGGCGCCAATCCCGGATCCCGCGCCAGCGACCGTCGAATTGCAGAATGAAAAGCTCGCAACATTGTTGGACACCGCCCGCGCCAACAATCCCGCGGTGCAGGCGGCGCTGGAGCGCGTGGAACAGTTTCGCGAACGACGCACGTTGGCGGGACTTAATCGCAAGC
>Ga0114931_10005106_pt1 | contig 16246 bp, 14 predicted proteins | sample 2SBtaG_FD_89579 | JGI IMG/M metagenome (GOLD analysis project Ga0114931, IMG submission 89579) | Deep subsurface microbial communities from Kolumbo volcano to uncover new lineages of life (NeLLi) - 2SBTROV14_V59a metaG | ecosystem: Environmental > Aquatic > Marine > Volcanic | place: Kolumbo...
ACCAAGCCCCGCCGCCGCCTTTTTCTGCCACCGACCGGCTCCCTCTCTCGCTCCTCGCCCATTCTTCTCCCATTCAGGGCCTTGGCGGAGCACCGGAGAGTGGGTCATGCTTCAGGGCTGGGGTCGCGGAACGTCCGGATTAATGCGCGGGGATGCCTGCCGAATGTCGCCGACACTGATCACCCTGGTGCTGCTTGCCGCTCTGCTGCACGCGTCGTGGAATGCCGTGATCAAGATGAGCGGCGACCGTTTTCTGACCATGGCGATGGTGATGGGCGTGGGCAGCCTGGCGGCCGTTCCGCTGTTGCCGTGGCTGCCGTTGCCGGCCCCCGATAGCCGGGCGTTTCTGGGCCTCTCGGCACTCATTCATGTCGCTTACTATTTTTTTCTGATCAGCGCCTATCGGGTGGGTGATCTGAGTCACGTCTATCCGCTGGCGCGCGGTACCGCGCCGTTGCTGGTGGCGACCGGCGCGTGGTTTTTTGCCGGTGAACGATTGGGTCCGCTCCAGCTCGCCGGCCTGCTGCTGGTATTCGGCGCAATCGTCGCGTTCGCGTTCGAATCCGGGCGTGGCGCGGGGTGGAACCCGCGACCCCTGCTGTTCGGGTTGGGTACCGCGGTCTTGATCGGCGCCTACACCGTCACCGACGGGATCGGCGTGCGGCGCACCGGCACGCCGTTGAGTTATATCGCCTGGCTGTTTTTCATCGACGGCCTGCCGCTGGCGGTGTTTGCGCTGCTTACCCGGCGCGCGCAGCTAGTGCCTTTCTTGCGCGTCTACTGGCGCGCCGGTATCGCCGGCGGCTTGATGAGCGCGCTCGCCTATGCGCTGGTGATATGGGCGTTAAGCCTGGGCCAGATGGCCTACGTGTCGGCGCTGCGCGAGACCAGCGTGGTCTTTGCCGCGCTAATCGGCGCCCGCATGTTGCACGAACCGTTCGCCGGGCGCCGCCTATTCCTCGCCGCGTTGGTGGCATCCGGCATCGTGTTCATGAGCCTGCCCGGAGCGTAGAACCCGCTCGGATCGGGAGGGCGAAGCTCTCGCTGCGCCCGGCGATTCGCCAAGAACCTTGCCGCACGGGGCAACCCGCGGCTCGGCGAGCGCCGCGTCCCGCCGCAATCGGTCCGGTTGCGCAGTGCGACCTTCGGCCCGAGCCCTTAGGTTTGCCGCTCGTAGAGTTCGTTGACTTTGGCCGCCATTATGAAATCGTTGTCGTGCAGGCCACGGATCTTGGTGGTTTGGTACATCACCTTGCAGTAACCCCAACCGAAGGTGATCTCGGGGTGGTGAAACTGCTCCTCGGCGAGGTCGCCGACCCGTTGGGCGAAGGCCTGGGCCGGCGCGAAACCCTTGAAGCGAAAGGTCCGGGTAATCCGGGTCGCGTCATCGTTCAGCGCCCATTCGCGGATCGCCTGGATCCGTTCGCCGGCCTCATTTCGATCCATTCGTGGGACGCCACCCTTGCAGGGCACGCAGGTCTTGGTTGCCAGTTGTTGCTCATCGGCCATGTCTTTACTCCGTTCATGCACGCCACCCCTTGGCGCAGCTTGTAACACGAGCCCAGCGCGGTTAGAAGCCCGGGCCACCGCGGCGACGCGCCGCGAGCGCAAGATCCGGGGCGCGGGCGCCGAAGTCATGCCGGACAATTATCCGCGTTGGCGTCGAGTGGCGGGCACCGGAGCAGATTGCGTGAACCGATACGAATGGTCGTTGCTGATGGTGTTGTCGATCCTGTGGGGTGGCACCCTTTTCTTCGTCGAAGTCGCGCTCGACGCGCTCCCACCACTCACCCTCGTACTGCTGCGGATCGGCATCGCGGCAATCGCGCAGGCCGCGACCAAGTGCGGCTCGGCGTGACAAATCTCACGCGCTGCGCCAATTTGCCCATGAGTAGACGCTTTTGGCACGCGTGCTTCGGCTATCCTTGTGGCCGAATGCGGTGGACGAGCAGTCCCACCCAACCCACAGGAGGATCCACCGGTGACACCTGATCGCAAACAAGCGCAAGCGCTGCAGCGCCTGGAAGCCTTGGACCCGGGCAACACGGTTTTCTGGGATCAACAGACCCACGCACCGAAGTTCGCCAAGGGCGTGCTGTCGGCGCCGTCCGGTGCGGCACCCGAAGACATAGCGCGCACCTTTCTAGCGACCAACGCCGACTTGCGCGCCGTTGCGGTCAACCTTGAGGAAGGCCTGGAAGTGTCGCACATGGAGTCCGACAATCAGGGGTTCCGGCACGTGTTCTTTCAGCAACGGGTGGGCGAGGTACCGGTATTCGAGGGATCGACGCAGGTACACATCGACCCACAAGGCCGAGTCGTCGCGTACAAGGATCATCGCCTGACCCGCGTCGAGGTGGACCTCGAGCCGCGGGTAACCGAGCAGCAGGCACTGGCCACCGCGCTGCGTGAGTTGGGCGCCGGCAGCGAGGGAATCGAATACGACGCGCACCTCAGCCTGTTTCGCGACACCGACCAACATCAATACCTGGCCTGGGAGGTCGAGCTGCGCAACCCGCGTGAATTCAGCGCCAACCGTTACTTCGTCGACGCCCATGACAACCGCTTGCTGTATAAATTCTGCGAAACCCGCGAGGCCCTGTCGCGTACGACCTACGACGCGGCGAACGGCGAATCGTTGCCGGGGGCGCTAGCGATACGCGACGCACAGACGAGCGACGATGCGGTGATCCAGGCCGCCCACGACAACGCCTCCGAAGTCTATGACTACTACCGCGACACCTTCGGTCGTGACAGCTACGATGGCCGCGGCGCGCCGCTGGTCTCCAGCGTCCACTTTCGGCGCGACTACAACAATGCCTTCTGGCTCGACGCCTACAAGCAGATGGTCTACGGCGACGGCGACGGCGCGCGTTTCCGACCGCTGGCCTTCGCCCTGGACGTGGTCGGCCATGAACTCACGCACGCCGTCACCTCCAGCACCGCGCGCTTCGTTTATTCCGAGGAATCAGGGGCGCTGGATGAATCGTTTGCCGACGTATTCGGGGTGATGATCAGCAACGACGGCGAGATCGTCGACTGGCAGATGGGCGAAGGCGTCTACACCCCTTTCCAGGACGGCGACGCGTTGCGCGATCTGGCCGATCCCACCCGCTTCGGGCAACCGGATCACATGAACGAGATCCGCCGCCTGGCCCCCGGCGAGTTGCCCGATCCGAACAAGAACGACAATGGATACGTCCACGGCAATAGCGGGATCCCCAACAAGGCAGCTTATCTGATCGTCGCGGGCGGCACCCACCACGGGCTACGGATCGACGGCGTCGGTCGCGCCAAAGGCGAACAGATCTACTATTCGGCGCTGACCCAGTACCTCAGCAGCGCGACCCGCAGTCGCTGGACCTTCAAACAGGCCCGTTACGCGCTGTTGAACGCCTGCCGGCAACTCTACGGCGACCAAGGCGCGGAATATGCCACCGTAAAAAACGCCTGGGCGGCGGTCGGAGTCGGCGAGCCGGCCACGACCAACGGACGGCTGACCGGCGCCGCAACCCCCGGCGCCGCGATTCCGGATCAGGACCAAACCGGCGTCACCAGCGTCATATCGCTCGGCGAACCCGGTCGCATCAAGGAAGCGAGCATCCGCGTCGCTATTCGTCACAGCTACATCGGCGATCTGCGCGTCGTCCTGCACGCGCCGTCCGGCCCGCGGGTGGTGCTGCACGATCGTAGCGGGGGCAGCGCCCACGATATCGCCAAGACCTATAGCCCGGCCAACACCCCGGCGCTGCAAGCACTGGTCGGCGAAGACAGCCTGGGCGACTGGACGCTCACGGTCTCCGACCATGCGCGATTCGACACCGGCGTACTCGAACGCTGGAGCCTGAGTCTGGACACCGAACCGGCGCTTCCCAGGCAAGTCCGGTACACCAGCACCCCGGACCTGGCGATCCCCGACAACGACCCGCAGGGGGTCATGAGCGTGATTCCGGTCGGCGCGCAGGGACAGGTGTTGAATCTGACCGTCGAGGTCGACATCGAGCATAGTTACATCGGCGATCTGCGCGTCCGCCTGGTGACCCCCGAGGGCAGCGAATGGGTCCTCCACGACCGCGCCGGCAACAGCCGCCGGGATCTCCGGCGCGGTTACGCCACCGGCAGCGACCCGGCCTTGCGCGAACTCGTTGGCACGGCGCTGCACGGCGACTGGACACTCAAGGTATCGGACCATGCCGACGTCGATACCGGCACCCTGAAGGCCTGGAGCCTCACCATCAGCTATCGCTGATTACGCTGCGGCCAGGCGCACCCGGGCTTGCCGCATGGCAACCGCGGGAGGACGCGGCCAGCGGCACGAATCCACGTCCATCGGGCGTTGCTGTTTGCCAAGGAAGACCGACCAATCCGGTCGAAATCCGCTTTTCCGCGGTGGCGCATCCCCGATACCGACGGGCTGATGCCGCTCTTCCGGTAGGGCCGGCCCGTACCGAAATCTCCGAAGCGCCACGCCGCAGCGTCCCGTTGCTCACGTGAGCCCACGTGTCAATGTTGCGGATGACCGGACACTGGGTTACGGTGACGATAAGCGCTGATCGGGCTCGAATCGCACTACCGCGTGGTCTCGGTGTACGGGGCGAGAGGGGGTTGAACCAAGAAACCTTGGTTGGACGGGGTGAAGGGTGCGTTTGCGGGGGTACAGAGCAAGACACAACGATGCGGAAAAGTCTTTACTATTCCAAAGAGTTGTAGCGCCGCCCTGTGCCGTCGCAAGCGTGCCATTCACCCCGTAGCGTGATCCACCCGGGAGGTGAACACGGCAATTGAAACCAATCGCTTTCATGGCAATCAGTTGCTATGAAATTGAAGCAGTCAACCGAGGAATCCAGGTTGAACACCACACTGGCGCATAGCGCAGGCGCATCAAGGGAGCCTGTCAGCTAAAGGGGTGCGAATGGGTACCGCCCGGAGGCTTGCGCTTGGGTCGCTCCCATCGGAGACGGCAGATGGCCTTCCACACGGCGCGGCGATTGAGGGACTAGCTGTCCGCGCACGGCACGTGGTGAATCTCGGGAACAAGTTGTGATACGCCTAACGCTGCAAAACGTCGTCAAAATTGTCAACAGTCAAACCCATCTCTATGGCATCGATCTGGATCTCGAACCCGGGTCGTTCAACGTACTGCTGGGTCCCACGCAAGCGGGAAAAACCTCGCTCTTGCGGCTGATGGCGGGGCTCGATCGCCCGAGTTCCGGAAAGATCATCGAGGACGACCGTGACGTCACTTCGGTGGGTATCCGCCAACGCAACGTGGCGATGGTTTACCAGGAGTTCGTCAACTATCCCTCGTTTACTGTTTTCGAAAACATCGCCGCGCCGCTGCGCCGCGCACGACACCTGCCCAAGAAAGAGATCGACGCCAAGGTCAGGGCCACGGCCGAAATGCTGCACATCGAGCGCCTGCTCGATCGCTTACCGGCGGAACTCTCCGGCGGCCAACAACAACGGGTCGCCTTGGCCCGCGCGCTGATCAAGGAAGCGCCGCTGCTGTTGCTCGACGAACCGCTCGTCAACCTGGACTACAAGCTGCGCGAGGATCTGCGCGGCGAGATGCGCCAAATCTTCGGCAACGGCACGACCACCGTCGTGTACGCGACCACCGAGCCCGCGGAGGCGCTGTTGTTCGGCGGCAAGATAGGCGTACTGGACGCGGGACGCCTGCTCCAGTACGGACCCGGACTGGATGTGTACCAACGTCCCGCCACGCTCAGGGTCGGCGAGATCTTCAGCGATCCGCCGATCAACGTCCTGCGCGCGAGTATCGGCCCGCAGGACTGCCGCCTGTCGCCGAGCGTAGCGTTTCCGCGCACCGACCACATGCGCGCCTTGCCGCCGGGCGACTATACGGTGGGCCTGCGGGCAAATCAGATCGACGTGGTGCAACGATCCGCGACCGCGGTCGTGATCGAGGCGACGGTCGAACTCGCCGAATTCAACGGCTCGGAAACCTATCTTCACGCCAAGCACGACGAATTCACGCTCATCGCGTTGCTCGACGGGGTGCGCGAATACCCGCTCGGCGAAGCGGTCAACCTCTATTTCGATCCGGACCAACAGTTCGTTTTCGATACCACGGGGAAACTGGCGGTGGCGCCGATCCGGAACTTGAACGACACCAGGGCGGCCTGATGGCGCGCATTGAATTCCGAGGCGTCGCGCACAGTTATGAGACCTCTCCGGTGACGCCCGCGGACTACGCGCTGCAGACCACGGATCTGGTTTGGGAAGACGGCGGCGCCTACGCGCTGCTCGGGCCCTCGGGTTCCGGGAAAACCACGCTGCTCAATATCATTTCCGGACTGGTGCACCCGAGCGCGGGTCGGATCCTGTTCGACGGTAGCGATATCACCGAATTATCGACGGCACAACGCAACATTGCGCAGGTGTTTCAGTTCCCGGTGATCTACGACACCATGACGGTGTTCGACAATCTCGCCTTCCCGCTGCGCAATCGCGGGGTCGCGGCAGCCGAGGTGCGGGCCCGCGTCATGCGGGTGGCGGAGTTGCTGGAACTCACGCACGACATTAAGAAGCGTGCCCGGCGTCTGGCGGCGGATGCCAAGCAGAAGATCTCGCTCGGCCGCGGACTGGTGCGAGACGACGTTGCCGCGATCCTGTTCGACGAGCCGCTGACCGTCATCGACCCGCATGTAAAGTGGAAGTTGCGCCTCAAGCTCAAACAGATCCGCAAGGATTTCAAGCGCACGCTCATCTACGTGACCCACGATCAGGCCGAGGCCCTGACCTTCGCGGATCAGGTGGTTGTCTTATGCGAAGGTCGGGTGGTCCAGGCCGGCCGCCCGAGCGAGTTGTTCGAGCACCCGGCGCATACCTTCGTCGGCCACTTCATCGGCAGTCCCGGCATGAATCTGCTGCCCTGTACCATCGACGCCGAGGGGGTACGGGTGGACGGACACTCTATAGCGCTCGATGCCGCATATACGGAGCAGGCGCGGCGCGCCGTGGGCAAGCTCGAACTCGGGATCCGCCCCGAATTCCTGCGTTACGAACCACAGGCCGGGAGCGGCTACGTGCCGACCGAGGTGACGGCGATCGATGATCTGGGCAACTACCGTGTCGCCACGGCGCGACTCGGCGAACAGTTGGTGAAAGTGAAGGTGGGTGAAAACGCAAGAATCGCGGCCGGGCCGGGTTGGCTCTATTTCCCTCCCGAGTGGACGCGTCTGTACGTCGACGGCGACGTACTGAAATAGGGGGCGGAAACGTGCAGAAGACCTTCGACAACCGCGCCTGGTTCCTGGTGCTACCGGTCGTCCTGCTGGTTGCCTTCAACGCGCTCATTCCGTTGATGACGGTGGTCAACTATTCGGTCCAGGACGTCTTCGACGCCACCCATCGGATTTTCGTCGGCACCGAGTGGTACGGGGAGATGCTGCACAGCACCCGCCTCCACCGTGCGCTCTGGCGGCAGCTCGTGTTTTCCGGACTGGTGCTCCTGATCGAACTGCCGCTGGGCGTGTTGGTCGCGCTCATGATGCCGAAAAAGAGCGGCTGGGCGACGTCGTTGACGCTGGTCCTCGTCGCCCTCCCGTTGCTCATCCCGTGGAATGTGATCGGCACCATCTGGGTCATCTTCCTGCGCCCCGACATCGGCTTGCTCGGAGATTTCATCGCGCACACGCTGGGCATCCATTTCGACTATCCGACGGTGCCGATCGAGGCCTGGATTTCGGTCATGTTGATGGAGGTGTGGCACTGGACGCCGCTGGTCGCGCTGCTCGCCTATGCCGGCCTGCGCGCGATCCCCGACGCCTACTACCAAGCGGCGCACATCGACGGCGCGTCCGGTTGGGCGGTGTTCCGCTACATCCAACTGCCGAAGATGCGCGGCGTACTGACCATCGCGGTGCTGCTGAGATTCATGGACAGCTTCCTGATCTACACCGAGCCGTTCGTGTTGACCGGTGGCGGGCCCGGCGACTCGACCACCTTTCTGTCCATCTACCTGGTGAAGATTGCCATCGGCGAATTCGACGTCGGGCGGGCGGGCGCCTTTTCGATCATCTACTTCCTCATCGTGTTGGCATTCAGTTACGTCTTTTACCAAGCGCTGCAGCGTGTCGGCACGGGGGAAGGAAAATGAAAATCCGCATCCGTGCCGTCGGCTTGATCGGCTACCTGGCGCTGTTGCTGCTACCCATCTACTGGATGCTCAACATGTCGTTGCGCCAGAACAACGACATCATGTCGCGCCTGGCCTTCTATCCGCATCACCCCACGATTCACAACTACGTGCAGATTTTCAGCGACCCGTCGTGGTACATGGGTTACGTCAATTCGCTGGCCTACGTGAGCCTCAACGTGGTCATTTCGATGGTGGCGGCACTGCCGGCGGCCTATGCCTTCTCGCGCTACCGTTTCCTCGGCGACAAGCACCTGTTCTTCTGGCTGCTGACCAACCGCATGGCCCCGGCGGCGGTCTTCCTGTTGCCGATCTTCCAACTCTATTCGGTGCTCGGACTGATCGACACCTACTGGGCGGTCGCCCTCGCCCACACGCTTTTCAACGTGCCGCTGGCGGTGTGGATCCTGGAAGGTTTCATGTCCGGCGTACCCAGGGAAATCGACGAAACCGCGTTCATTGACGGTTACTCGCTGCCGCGCTTCTTCATTACCGTCTTTCTCCCGCTGATCCGCGCCGGCGTCGGCGTGACGGCGTTTTTCTGTTTCATGTTTTCCTGGGTCGAGTTGCTGTTCGCCCGCACCCTCACGATCACCGCGGCGAAACCGATCGCGGCGGTCATGACGCGCACCGTCAGCGCCTCCGGGCTCGACTGGGGCCTGCTCGCGGCGGCCGGCATTCTGACCATTGTCCCCGGGGCGCTGGTGATCTATTTTGTTCGCAATTACATCGCCAAGGGCTTCGCCCTCGGCCGCGTGTGAGGAGGGGGGCGTTTCATCGTGTTGGCGTGGATGGTGTGGACCCTTCCGACCGCGATTTTCTTTGTCACGATCGCGATCATTCTGACCGCGATGACGGTTTGGCAGATCGCCGCACCGAGTCCCGAACGGCGCGGGTTTCTACCGATTCCAACCACTCCCGGCGATCGTCTGTTCGTCGGACTGTTGGTGAGCGGCTATGTGCACCTGGCCTGGATCGGACTGACTACCGCAAACCTCTGGTTCGCGTCCGCGATCTCGTTGATCTGGCTGGCGGCCGTGATGCGCTGGGGCTGAGTACGCGAGCGCGGCAAATACATCACGGCGTCCGGTGTAAAGGCCTTCGCACCGGCGCCGTGTGCCGGGCAACCGGCTCGATCTCGAAGGCCACCACGGAGAAGTAACCATGAGCGGTACAGCGAACAATAAGACTGCACGGGGCGTGCTTTTGAGCTGCGTCGCCGCGTCGCTGCTGGGGGCCCTATCGGCACCGGCAAACGCGGACTTGGCGGCCGCCAAGAAATGGATCAACGGCGAATTTCAACAGTCGGTCTTGACCAAAGCCGAACAACTCAAAGAGATGAAATGGTTCATCAAGGCGGCCAAGCCCTACCAGGGGATGAATATCAAGGTCGTTTCCGAGACGATTCCAACCCATGCCTATGAATCGAAGGTGCTCACCAAGGCATTCGAGGAGATCACCGGAATCAAGGTGGTGCACGACACCATCCAGGAAGGCGATGTCGTTGAAAAGCTGCAGACGCAGGTGCAAACGGGGAGACCCATCTACGACGCCTATATCAATGACGATGATTTCATCGGCTTCCATGCACGTTACCCGTACACGAGAAATCTGACCGATTGGATGGCGGGCGACGGCAAGGACGTTACCGACCCGTATTTCGACCTCAAAGACTTCGTGGGCTTGGCGGACGCGACCGGACTGAAGTCGCGTGGATTCAAAGGGAAACTGTGGCAGTTGCCCGACCAGTCTTTCATCAACGTGTACTGGTTTCGCAAAGACTGGTTCGATCGGCCCGATTTGAAGAAGAAATTCAAGGCCAAGTACGGCTACGATCTCGGTGTGCCGCTCAACTGGTCGGCCTATGAGGACATCGCCAATTTCTTCTCCTATGACGTCCAGCAAATTGGCGGCAAAGCGGTGTTCGGCCACATGGACTACGGCAAGAAGGCCCCCGATCTGGGCTGGCGTTTTACCGATGACTGGCTGGGAATGGCCGGTGAAGGGGATGTCGGCGTGCCGAACGGCTACCCGGTCGACGAATGGGGCATCCGTGTCAAGGACTGCCGTCCGGTCGGCGCCAGCGTGAGCCGCGGCGGCGCCGTCAACGGACCGGCCGCACAATACGCGTTGCGCAAGTACATGGAGTGGCTGCGCAAGTATGCCCCTCCGGGCGCGCTGGGCATGGACTTCTACCAATCCTTGCCGAGCCTCGCCAAGGGCAACGTTGCCCAGCAAATCTTCTGGTACTCCGCGTTCGGCGCCAGCATGGTCGCGCCGCGTAGCAAGGGCAACAACACGGTGGACGAGAACGGCAAGCCGCTGTGGCGGATGGCCCCCACACCGCACGGACCCTATTGGAAACCGGGGATGAAGTCGGGTTATCGGGACGAGGGCTCGTGGACGCTACTGAAAAACGTCCCGCTCAAGCGCACCAAGGCGGCGTGGCTCTATGCCCAGTTCGTGACATCGAAGACGGTGGATCTGAAAAAATCGCACGTCGGCTTGACATTCATCCGCAAGAGTAGCATCCAGGATGCCAGCTTCGACGATCCGAAAGGCGAGAAGTACGGTGGACTGATTCAGTTCTTCCGCGGCCCCGGCATCAAATACTGGACGCCGACGGGTCTGAATGTTCCAGACTACGCGAAGCTCGCGCAACTCTGGTGGCAGAACATCGGTGAGGCGGTCGCCGGCGAAGTGACACCCAAACAGGCGCTCGATAACCTGGCGGCGGCGCAGGACAAGGTGATGGCGCGGATCGGCCGTTCAGGCTTGCAGGGCAAGTGTGGTCCGAAGCTCAATCCGAAAAAGGATCCGGAATACTGGTACAAACAGCCGGGTGCGCCGTGGCCGAAGCTCGCCAATGAGAAGCCGCAGGGTAAGACGATGCCCTACGACCAGATCATGAAGGCAATGGAAAACGGGACGTTGCCGCTCTAGACACCGGCGGTCTTAAAGGCAGGTGCCGGTCCCTCCAAGGGCCGGCACCTGCGCGACCGGTCGCACCGACACGCCCTCAACCGATCGCGACCCGGGGGACGGAGTATGCTCCCAGCCACGCATCGAGCCGCGTGCGGGTCTCGGGTAAGGCCCGCAAGCCGAGTTTGGTCCGACGCCACAAGATATCCTCGCTGGTCCGCGCCCATTCGTGATCGACGAGGTATCGCAGTTCGCCTTCGTAGAGCCCGTCGCCGATCGCTTCACCGAGGTCGGCGAGCCCGCGCGCGTCGCCAAGGATCCTGGCGATGCGGGTACCGTAGGCGCTCGCCAGCCGTTCACGGAGTTCCGCCGGCAACCACGGGTAGTGTTCAGCGCACTGCTGGAGAAAATCGTCGAAACGTGCCCCCCCGATATCACCACCGGGCAACCGCGCGGACGCGGTCCAGGGCCGGCCGATCTCCCCCAGACGCGGTGCGAGCCGCGCCACGACATCCTCGGCGAGTTTGCGGTAGGTCGTGATCTTTCCCCCGAATACCGACAGCAGCGGCGCCCCGTTATCCTGCATTTCGAGCACGTAGTCGCGGGTTACGGCCGACGCGGAGCTCTTTTCGTCCTCGACCAGCGGTCGCACCCCGGCAAAACTCCAGACCACATCGGGTGGCCCGATATGGACCGTGAAATAACGATTCACGGCGGTACAGAGATAGGCCACCTCGTCGTCGCTGATCGCGGCTTGCGCGGGGTTCCCATGCCACTCGACATCGGTCGTGCCGATCAGCGTATACCGCCCTTGGTAGGGGATCGCGAACACCACACGCCCGTCCGGATTCTGAAACAGGTAGGCGAAGTCGTGATCGAACAGCCGCGGCACCACGATGTGGCTGCCCTTGACCCGGCGAATGTGTCGCCGGGCGCCAATCCGCAACGTGTGGTCGAGAAATTCGCTCACCCACGGCCCGGTCGCGTTCACCAACGCCCGCGTCCGTACCTGACGGAGCCCGCCACCGCCCGCGTCAGCGAGATCCATCACCCATCGCTCGCCGTCGATGCGCGCGCCGGTACAGGCGGTGCGGGTCAGCACGGTGGCACCGCGTTGCGCGGCGTCGACGGCGTTCAACACGACCAACCGGGCGTCGTCCACGCGCGCATCCGAATACTCGAAGCCACGGGTGAACTGACCGTCGAGTACCGCGCCCGCCGGATGGCCGGCAACCCGTATCCCGCACGATCCCGGCAACAACTGGCGCTTGCCGAAATCCAGGTGGTCGTAGAGAAACAAGCCGAGTCGAATGAACCAGGCAGGACGCAACCCCTTGAAGTACGGCACCACAAAGCGCAGTGGTCGGATGATGTGCGGCGCCGCGCGCAGCAACACCTCACGCTCCACCAGGGCCTTACCCACCAGGCGGAATTCGTAGTGCTCCAGGTAGCGCAGGCCGCCGTGGATGAGCTTGGTACTCGCCGAGGAGGTGTGGCTGGCGAGATCGTCCTGCTCGCAAAGCAACACGCGCAACCCGCGGCCGGCCGCGTCCCGCGCGATTCCGGCCCCGTTGATGCCGCCACCAACAACCACCAGATCGAAATCGCTCTCGCGACCCATCGCCCGTACTGCCCCCCAACGAGTCTTGCGGTTCAGAAATGTGCCCAAGCGGTCAACTACATGCCTCGACCGGCTTGCGCGCTTCCTGTTGCTTGAAAGCGTGAATGATACACGCCACGATGCCGGCGCGTTTCGGAAACCCGGATTTGTGGAGCGAGTATCGTCGGTGCATGGAATGCACTCTACCCGGCGGCCTCCCGAGCGGCGTCCAGGCGCGGCAAACGCGGGGACATGATTCGTATCGTGTCCCCCTCGAAGACCGGCGACAGCGGCGGTCAGCCGGGATGGCGCATGACGAGTACACAACCGTTTACCGTTCGACGCTTGAATCCTCTTAAAGTATCCTCTGGATCAATCGGCTCGTAACAGCAGATTCAAAACAGTGACCAGCACCCTTCTAGCGATTGATCAAGGCACCACCAGTTCACGCGCGATCCTGTTCGACCTCGACGGACGACCGGTGACCAGCGCGCAACGCGAGTTCCCGCAGATCTACCCGCACTCGGGTTGGATCGAGCACGATCCGGAGGCGATCTGGGACACCACCCTCGCCGTGACCCGCGAGGTGCTGGAGGCGGCGAGCAACGTCGCGGGGATCGGTATCACCAATCAGCGAGAAACCACGGTGGTCTGGGATCGTGCCAGCGGAAAACCGGTCTACAACGCGATCGTTTGGCAAGATCGACGCACCGCGGAAACCTGCGAACGGCTACGCGCGGCGGGCCACGAGGACGAGGTGAGCGAGCGCACCGGCTTGCTCCTGGATCCGTACTTCTCGGCAACCAAGATCGCCTGGATCCTCGATCATGTAGACGGTGCACGGGCCCGCGCCGAGGCCGGCGACCTCGCCTTCGGCACCATCGACAGCTTTCTGATCTGGCGCCTCACCGAGGGCCGGGTACACGCGACCGACGTCACCAATGCCTCGCGCACCTTGCTCTACGACATCCACCGGCAGTGCTGGGATCCGCACCTGCTCGGACTGTTCGGCGTACCTGCAGCGATGCTGCCCGAGGTACGCGACTGCGCCGCCGATTTCGGCACTACCAGCGCTGCGGTATTGGGACGCTCGCTACCCATCGGCGGGGTCGCGGGCGACCAGCAGGCCGCCGCGATCGGTCAAGCGTGTTTCGCGCCGGGGATGATCAAGAGCACCTACGGCACCGGCTGCTTCGCGATCGTCAACACCGGCGAGCAACCAGTGCGTTCGCGAAACCGCTTGCTGACCACCGTGTGCTACCGCCTCGACGGGCAGACGACCTACGCGGTAGAGGGTTCGATCTTCGTTGCCGGCGCGGCGGTGCAATGGCTGCGCGACGGATTGGGGCTGATCGCTTCGGCGGCCGAAACCGAAGCGTTGGCGCAGGGACTCGATTCCAACCACGGGGTCTACATGGTGCCCGCCTTTACCGGGCTCGGCGCCCCGTACTGGGAACCGCGCGCGCGTGGCGCGTTGCTCGGCCTGACTCGCGACACGGGACGCCCGGAGATCGTGCGTGCGGCGCTCGAGGCGGTGTGTTATCAGACCCACGATCTGCTCGCCGCAATGCGTCGCGACGGCGCCGCACCACCCGCGACACTGCGCGTCGACGGCGGCATGGTCGCCAACGACTGGTTATGCCAATTTCTCGCCGATCTGCTCGACGTCCCGGTCGAACGCCCCCGGGTCACGGAAACCACCACGCTCAGCGCGGCCTACCTGGCCGGACTCCAATTCGGTCTGTTTCGCTCGATCGGCGAGATTACCGAGCGGTGGCAATGCGCACAACGCTTCGAGCCGCGCATGGATGAAGCGACCCGGAGCGGCTTGATCGAAGGTTGGAGCGCCGCGGTGACGCGGATCCGAACGAGTTGATGCCGCCCGCCAGCGCGCCGGCGCGACCGCACGCGATCCCGCGCGGGATCTGGGCGCTCGGCCTCGTCAGCCTGCTGATGGACACCTCGTCGGAGGCGATCCATAGCCTGCTCCCCGCCTTTCTGGTCACCGTGCTCGGGGCCAGCGTCGTCGCGCTGGGCCTCATCGAGGGGGTGGCCGAGGCCACGGCGGCCTTCGCCAAGGTCTTTTCCGGCGCCCTGAGCGATTATCTGGGGCGGCGCAAGGGGCTGGCGCTCGCCGGTTACGGTCTCGCCGCGATCACCAAACCGATGTTTGCGCTGGCGACTTCGGTCGACTGGATTTTCGCCGCGCGGGTCATCGATCGGATCGGCAAAGGGATCCGCGGCGCACCGCGCGACGCGCTGGTCAGCGAAATTTCACCACTCGATATCCGCGGCGCCTGTTACGGGCTGCGCCAAGCGCTGGATACGGTCGGCGCGTTCGCCGGCCCGTTGCTCGCCATCGCGCTGATGCTGTGGCTGGCGGGCGACATGCGCGCGGTGTTCTGGGTGGCCGTGATCCCGGGGGTGCTGGCCGTATTGGTGCTGGCGGTCGGCGTACGTGAACCGGAGAACGTCAGCCCGGCACGCGCCGCTCGGGTGGCGTTGCGCTGGCAGCAGATCCGCGGCCTTGGCCGCCCTTACTGGTCCTGGATTGTAGTCGCCACGGTATTTACCCTGGCGCGCTTAGCGAGGCATTCCTGGTGCTCAAGGCCGAGACCGCGGGCCTGGCGCTTACGCTGTTGCCGTTGGTGTTCGTGGTGATGAATATCACCTACGCGGCGAGCGCCTACCCGATCGGCAAACTATCCGATCGCGTCGGGCGCCGCGGCCTACTGGCAATCGGCTGCGCGGTGCTGATCGCGGCGGACGCGGTCATCGCGCTCGCTAGCGGGCCGATCATGGTCTTGATCGGGGTCGCGATCTGGGGGCTGCACATGGGCTTCACCCAGGGGCTGTTCGCGGCGCTGGTCGCGGACCACAGCCCGCCCGAACTGCGCGGCACCGCGTTCGGGATCTTTCACCTCACCAGCGGCGTCGCGTTGTTCGGCGCCAGCCTGCTCGCCGGGGTGTTGTGGCAACAGCTCGGCGCCGCGGCGACCTTCACCGCAGGCGGCGTGGTGGCCGCTCTGGCGCTCGCCACCCTGAGTTCGGTGCCGCGCTGAGCGATCCTCGGGACCCTCCGCAACCGCGGTGTCGCGTAAAATCCGCACTCAATCCTGCACGGTTTTCAGGATGATCTCCTTGATGGATCCGACCCGCGCGTCGCTACGCCGGCAACGGGTGGGTAGTGACGCCAGTTCCCCAATCGCCTTCGGAGTGGTGGGTGGGTGCCCGGTGGCGCGCTCGAAGGCGTCCGGAAACTTGGCCGGATGGGCGGTCGCCAGACAGATCGCGGGCCCGTCGGTGACTTGGCGCGCGGCCACCACTCCGACCGCACTGTGCGGATCGATTTCGACACCACGCGCCGCGCCGTCGCGGATACAAGACAGTACCGCGTCGGTATCGACCCGCACCCCGGTGAACCAGCGCCGCGCCTCGGCGAGTTGCGCGGCGGACAGAGCGAATTCGCCGTCGTCGCGCAACGCCGCCATCTTGCCACGCACCTCGGCGCCGTCACGCGCGCACAGATCGAACAGGAAGCGCTCGAAGTTGCTCGCCACCTG
>Ga0114931_10005107_pt1 | contig 16243 bp, 11 predicted proteins | sample 2SBtaG_FD_89579 | JGI IMG/M metagenome (GOLD analysis project Ga0114931, IMG submission 89579) | Deep subsurface microbial communities from Kolumbo volcano to uncover new lineages of life (NeLLi) - 2SBTROV14_V59a metaG | ecosystem: Environmental > Aquatic > Marine > Volcanic | place: Kolumbo...
ACATTTGCGGCCCGCGCCCAAGCCGAACTGGAGCGCCGGCATATCGAAGATGAGCTGTTGAAATACCGCCACCACCTTGAGGAGCTGGTGCAAAAACGCACGATGGAACTCCGGGCCACGCATGAACAATTGGTGCATGCCGAAAAGCTGAGCGCTGTCGGCAAACTGGTGGCCTCTATCGCGCATGAGTTCAACAATCCTATTTACGGCATTCGCAATGTGCTGGAACAAATCGCCGAAGGCGTGCCCATGGACCCCACTTACCAAAACATGGCCAGCCTGGCGGTGCGGGAATGCAACCGCATAACGAATCTGATCAAAAAACTTCAGGACTTTCACCGGCCTTCTCCGGGCATCACCGCCCCCCTGGATATCCACGGCGCCATAGACGATATGGCCTTATTGATCCGGAAAAAATTTAAGGAAAAAAATATAAAACTGGAAAAACACTACGCTGCCAATATGCCTGAAATAGACGCCGTGGTCGACCAGATCAAGCAAGTCATCCTGAATATCCTGCAAAACGCCGAAGAGGCTATGCCCAAGGAGGGTGGAACCATCACCATTACCACACAGGTTCGCAAGGATTCCATCAAGATTCTTTTCCGGGATACGGGCAGCAGTATCTCCCCGGAAAATGAAAAACTAATCTTCGAGCCTTTTTTCACCACCAAATCAGCGGTAAAGGGAACCGGACTGGGCCTTTTCGTTTCTTATGGGATCATCGAAACTCACGGCGGGGACTTGCGGGTTGACAGCCAACCCGGCCAGGGAACCACTTTTACCGTCACTCTTCCCGTCAAGCCCTGAATATCTGTTCTACTCCGGCGGCGGAAATAAGATTTTTATTCAATCGATCAACTTCCAATCTTCACCGTTCCAGCGCAGGATGGTGCCGTTATCGCCGACCACAAAAATATTATTCTCGGAACTGCCCCAGATGGCGGTCAGGTATTCTTCCGTATTGGATTCAATGCGCGTCCATTGGCCGCCATCCAGATACATGATCATGCCGGAGTCGCCGACGGCAAACACCATGTCTTTCGATGGCCCCCAAACATCCAGAAAAAACTCCATGGTGCGCGCCGGCATTTCCTTGAATTCGACGCCGTCAAACCGGAAAATAGCGCCATCGGAACCGGCCAAATACATGTCCCGGGGACCGAATCCATAGAACCCGTAAAACTCGGCGTTGGAGTTCAGGGTCACGCGCCGCCATTGGTCTCCATCCAGCCGCAGGACAAGGCCGTCATAGCCGACGGCATACATTCCTTCCCGGCAGCCCCACAAGCGCGTGATATCGGTGTCGGTGCCGGTCTTCATGAAACTCCAGGCCGAGCCGTCGTAATGCAGGATTTTGCCGATCCGGCTGCAGGCGTAGATATCATCCGCGGCCAGCCCCCAGATGCCCGTCATGGGGGGCAGGCTTTCGGTATCCTCCACGGCCCAGGCCGAGCCGTCGTAATGCAGGATTCTGCCATCGGTGCAAACGGCGTAGACATTGTCCGGAGCGCTGCCCCACAAGCCTTTAAAAGTCCACCGGCCTGCGGCATCCATTGCGGTCCACGTTTCGCCGTCGAAGTGCAGAACCGTGCCCTCGGCGCCGCCGACAAAAATATTTCGCTCATCGAATCCGTGGATACAGATGAGGTGATTCTCGGTGAGTTTCGTCATTCGGGTTTCGCCGGGTTTAAAGGGACATGTCGTTCCATTTTTGACCATCGTAACGGATTACGCAGCCATTATCTCCCACCGCATAAACGCAGTCGGAACGCAGGCCCCTGACCTTGGTCAGGTAATTTTCGGTGCCGGGTTGCTGGGGGGTCCACTGCCGGCCGTCATAGTGCAGGACGGTGGCATTATCACCGACGGCAAAAATATCGTCCGCGGCGGTTCCCCAGAGACTCAACAGGTATTCCCTGGTGCCGGTTTCCATGCGCGTCCATTCGCTGCCGTCAAAATGCAGGATGGTTCCCTCGGTGCCGGCGACATACACGTTATCCGCATCCGTACCCCACACGCCATAAAGAGAGATGGTTTCCTCGGTCAAATCTTCGCGGCGCTCAAACTCCTTGCCGTTAAAAAAACGGAAAATGCCTTCGCCGCCCACCGCAAAAACGTGCTCGATATCCTTTCCCCAAAATCCGAACAGGTCATGAATCGTGTTGGGTTCCTTGTAATGCCACCGCTCGCCATCCCAGAACAACACCCGCCCGCCGGTGCCAAAGACGAAAACATTGTGGGAATCGAAGCCATGCACGGAATTCAGGGAATCGACGTTGCCGATTTCGATCCGGTTCCATGCCTTGCCGTCGAAGTGCAGGACCATGCCGCCGATGCCCACGGCATAGATGTCGTTTTCACTCGCCGCCCACAGGCCCATCAGGGGATTGGTGTTGTCCGTACGCACGGAAGTCCACTCCTCGCCGTCAAAATGCTGCGGGATGCCATCTTTGCCCACGACATAGATACTGTCTTCGCGGAACGGCCAAATATCGTTCAAATCCGGTTTTTCACCAATAAACATAAAACTCAGACACGGAAAAAGGGGAATGGCTTGGCGGCCCAGTTACGGTGAGAAAACAACTTTGGAAAGTTTTTTCAGTTTGCTGGAGTTTTTGACCTCGGCCTGAACTTCCTCGCTGATATCATTTTTAATCAACACCAGCGTTTCCAGGTTTGCCAGGCAATCGGATTCCGCCAAAGCCCGCGCACCGGCATCGCCAATCTCGGTTTCATAAAGGTCCAGGAGGGTCAAGTTTTTGAAAATTTTGGAGCCGGCAATGGCCCGGGCGCCCCGGGACCCGACAGGATTATAAGTCAGGGTCAGTTGAGTAAGGTTTTTCAAAGTTTCCGACTGCGCCAGGGCTTCGACACCCTCGCCTTCGATGAAGTTCCAGTTCAGGTTCAGTTCGGTCAGTCCGGAGAGATTTTTGGAGCGCGCGATGGCAAATGCGCCTTCATTGCCGATATTGTTGCGGTAAAGCGATAACAGGTTCAGCCGGGTCAGGGTTTTCGATTCGGCCAGCGCCCGGGCGCCTTCGTCGCCAAGGGAATCGCCGATCCAAAGGGAAACCAGGCTGCCCAGGGTCTTCGATTCGGCCAACGCCCTGGCACCGTCGGCGGTTATTTTATTGTCGCTCAAGATCAGTTCCGAAAGGTTTAAAAAATTTTTGGAGGCCGCAAAAGCCTTAAGCCCTGCGTCGGTCACCTGGTTTTTAAACATATTCAAAACGGTCAAATTTCCGGCATACTCGGATTCCGCAAGGGCAATGATCCCTTCGTCGCCTATTTCATTGAACTCCAGAAACAAAGCGGTAACGCCTTTTAACTGATCCGACTTGGCCAGGGCAACGATCGCGTCATCCTGCAATTCTTTTTCGCGCAGGTCCAACTCGTTTTTTTCAACGTCGTAGCTCTGCCGAACCAATTCTTCCATATCAACATCGCTCATGGCTACACCCTCTGGAAATAATCGCAAAAAAAGAGAACAAACCTGCTGGTATTGGCTGAATGCCGCATTTTAGGCCGACCCTCCGGACAAAGTCAAAGCTATAATTCACAGCCGGCGGCGGCAAGTTTAAATTGGGAAACAGCCGATTATTAAAATATTTTAATTTTTTTTTCAACGTTTTTTAAGTAAGATTCTCATAAAAACAACGCGAGAGCAATGCGTTTCCCTATAAACGGGGAATAGGCCATGCTCCGCGCCGGGGCAAAACCCGGAAACCAGTCAGTTCAAAATGGTTAAGAATTCATATGACTACGAATATTGAAGAAATCACGCAAATTGTAAAGCGCTCCAACGCTTTCCTCCAGGAAATCCTCGGCGAGATAGACAAGGTGTTGGTCGGACAAAAATACATGATCGACCGCCTGATTCTCGGCCTGTTGACCGGCGACCACATTCTGGTGGAAGGGCTTCCGGGCCTGGCAAAAACGACAGTCGTCAAAACGCTGGCGCAAACCATCCAGGCGAAATTTCAACGCATCCAGTTTACTCCCGACCTTTTGCCGGCGGATATTCTGGGCACGCAGATTTATCAGCCGAAGACCGGCGAGTTTATCGTCAAAAAAGGGCCGTTGTTCGCCAATATCATCCTGGCGGATGAAATCAACCGGGCTCCCGCCAAGGTGCAAAGCGCCCTCCTCGAGGCGATGCAGGAACGCCAGATCACAATCGCCGACCAGACCTACAAGCTGGAGCAGCCGTTTTTGGTCATGGCCACGCAAAACCCCATCGAACAGGAGGGAACCTACCCTCTGCCCGAAGCCCAGGTGGACCGGTTTATGCTGAAGCTGCGCATCGGCTACCCGACCCGGGACGGGGAAAAAATTATTATGCGCAGAATGGCATCGGTCAACAATCATTACTCGATCAACCCCGTGGTTCACCCTCAGGATATTTTAAAAGCCCGGGAATCCATGGAATTGATGTACATCGACGAGAACCTGCAGGATTACATTGTCAACATTGTCATGGCCACCCGCGACCCGAAAGCGTTCAACCTGCAATCGCTGGACGGCATGATCCAATACGGCGCGTCGCCGCGCGCTTCCATTTATCTCAACCGCGCCGCGAAAGCCTACGCCTTCATGCAAAATCGCGGCTACGTCATTCCACACGACATCAAAACCATCGGCGCGGACGTTCTCCGCCACCGCCTTATTCTGACTTATGAAGCGGAAGCGGAAAATATCACTCCCGATGAGATCATCCAAAAAATCTTCGACACCATCGAAGTGCCTTGAGCCTCCCGCGGATATGATGCTGCAAAACCTGGCCGCCAGATTGACCCGCCTGTTTCACCCACCCCCGCCGCCGCGCGTCCCGGAAAAACAAATTCCCACCGATTTGCTGAAAAAAATCCGGGCCATTAGGTCAAGACCAATTACCTGGTCAACAGCGCCATTGCCGGCGAATACGTCTCGGCCTTCAAGGGACGGGGCATGGAGTTTTCCGAGGTCAGGGAATACACGCCGGGCGACGACGTTCGCCTCATCGACTGGAACGTCAGCGCCAGGGTCGGCCAACCTTTTGTCAAGGAATTCCGCGAGGAACGCGAACTGACCGTCATGTTGATCGTCGATGTCAGTTCCTCGGGTGAGTTCGGTTCGGCGGACCGGTTGAAGAACGAAATTGCCGCGGAAATCGCCTCTATTCTCGCCTTTTCGGCCATCAAGAATAATGATAAAGTCGGCTTGATCGTCTTCTCCGACACGGTGGAGCATTATATTCCGCCGAAAAAAGGCAAGGCCCATATCTGGAACGTCATCCGCACGATATTGAACTTCACGCCGGAAGGTAGAAAAACCGATTTGAGCCTTCCCCTGCAATACCTGCTCAATATCCAAAGGCGCAAGACGGTAGCGTTCCTGATTTCGGATTTTCAGGCGGCAGGATATGAAAAAGCCTTGAAGCTGGCCAAACAAAAACACGATATTATCGCTATCGTCGTGACCGATCCGAGAGAGCTGGCGCTGCCGGCAAACATCGGCCGCATTCATTTGGAAGACGCCGAAACCGGAGAGTCCATCGTCGTGGACACCGGCGACGAAAGAATTGTGGAGCGTTTCCACCGCATCAAGCAGGAAGAAATGGAAAAACGAAAAAAATTTTTCCGCTCCACCGGCTTGGATGTCATCGAAATCATGACCGATCAATCCTTGACCGAGCCTATTATCCGTTTCTTCAAAATGCGGGAGAAAAAACACTAAGATGAGCGAACTCAATTCCAGTCAAAATCAGGCGGGTGTCAATAAGCCTATCAAGATTTTCGTTATCGTCCTGACCATTATCACTTTTATTGCCTTTGTCATCTTCGCGTTTCTCCTCTTAAATAAAATATTCTCCTCCTCCGGGACAAAAAGCTGGGACAAACAGTTGCTCCAGGTTGGGGATCGGCTCAAGAACGAAGGCCTCCGGGAAGAAGCTATCGCGCAGTACAAGCAATTTCTTTCGGGCAAAAAAATCGACCGCGCCGCCAGGGCAGAGGTTTCGTACTCCATCGGCACTCTCTACAAGGAAAAAGGAAACTGCCGGCAGGCCCTGGTCTGGTTCTTTCAGGCCGAGTTGGCCGACGCGGCAACCTCTCGCAAAAATAACATAAATTCAGAAATTGCCGATTGCCGCCGGCAATTGAAAATCACCGCGCCGGCCAATTCAAAATGACCATGCAACTCCCCCAGTTTCCCACAGCCGCCGCCGCCCTTCTAGCGGCACTCATGACGGCGTTGCCGTGGCAAATCCAGACCGGACCGGCAGAGGCCGGCACTTCTTCCCCCATTTCAATCGAAGCCGGGGTGGATAAAACCAATATCACTGTAGGGGACGTTGTCACTTTTTCCGTAACGGTGCGCACAGACCCGGACATTCAACCCTCCACTCCGGATTTTTCCGGGAAATTCAAAGGATTCGATCTCATCGACAACGGTGCCGGAACACCGAGGAAAGTGGACGGTCAAATTGAATTCACTTACTGGTACCGGCTGCGCGCCGACCAGCCCGGAGCTTATACCATCTCTCCGGTGCCTCTCACCTTCATGGCTCCGGACCCGAAAAACAGCGGCGAAATGGTGCAGGGACAAACTCTGACTCCGAAAGTCCAGGTCGAAATCAAATCTATTCTCCACCTGCAAGGGGAGCCGACGGATATCCGCGATATCAAATCGATTCTGGAAATCCACAACGGATGGATGACGCTCCTGGCGGTCGGCCTGCTGTTACTGGCCGCGGCAGGCGCGGCCGCCAGGTTCCTGCGCGGCAAAAAGACCCCGGCACGGGCGGCGCCGGCGCAATCCATCGCCTTGCCGCCGCATGAACTCGCCCGGCGCGAACTGCAGGCTCTGCAAGCTAAACAGTGGATGGAAAAAGGACATTTCCACGAACACTATTTTGCGCTGTCGGAAATCTTTCGCCGGTATTTGGGCAACCGGTTTTCTTTCCCGGCGTTGGACTGGACTTCGGAAGAGATCTCCCGCAAACTCCGGGAATACCCCGATATCAGTACGGAGTTGCGGCAACAGGCGCAAATTATTCTCGAACATACCGACCGGGTGAAATTCGCCAAACAGATTCCAACGGCCGGCGATGCCATCCAAACCATGAACGCCGTGCTGTCGTTTATTCATTCCACCCGTCCTGTCGAAGAGGTGCAGACGCCGCAGGCCTGAATACACCATGCCGTTTTTCCGCTTTCAAGACCCCTGGTTTCTGCTTTTTCTTCTGGTCATTCCATTGTTTTTGATGATGGATAAAAAAAAGCGCTGTGCCGTTTTCCGCTACTCCTCCATCGCCACCTTGAAAGCCATACGCGCGTCGGGAAACAAAATCCTGGAAAATATTCCGCTGGCCCTGCGTTGCCTGGCCATAGCGCTTATCGTCATGGCTTTGGCCCGGCCGCAGGAGGGCCGGCAAAGCAGGGAAATCCTTTCCGTCGGCGTCGATATCGTTTTGGCCATCGACACGTCGGGAAGTATGGCGGCGCTCGATTTTACCAGGGACAACAACCGGATCACCCGTTTACAGGTGGTCAAGGACGTGGTCACCGAATTTGTCCGTAACCGGGACAGCGACCGGATCGGCATCGTTGCCTTCGGCGCCGAGGCATTCACCCAGTGCCTCCTGACGCTGGACCACGACATCCTGCTCTCCCTGCTGGACAGGCTGACCATAGGAATCGCCGGCGACTCCACGGCCATCGGCTCCGCCGTGGGAATCTCGGTCAAACGCCTGAAAGACCTGAAATCCAAATCCAAGGTGATCATCCTCCTCACCGACGGACGCAACAACGCAGGCAATATTCCGCCCCTGCAAGCGGCGGAAATCGCCAAATCCCTCGGTATTAAAATCTACACGATTGGGGTCGGCACTCACGGAGAAGCTCCTTTCCTGGTCGATACCGTGCTTGGCAAACGGTATGTTTACCAGGAAGTCGATATCGATGAAACGACTCTGAAAAAAATATCGCAATTGACGGGGGCCAAATATTTCCGGGCCACCGACCTGGAATCTCTCAAGGACATTTACCGGCAAATCGACCGGTTGGAAAAATCGAAAGTGAAAACCATCGAACACACCAATTACAAGGAACTGTCCGCCCTGTTTTTGATCCCCGGACTTTGCCTGGTGTTATTGGAAATCCTCGCATCCGCAACCCGGCTAAGGAGAATCCCCTAATGCGTTTCGGTCAACCCGAATACTTTCATTTGCTGTGGCTGTGCGTGGGGCTGATCTTGTTTCTCGTCTGGACGGAGCGAAACAGAAGCCGCCTGACAGCGGCGTTTTGCGATGACCGGGTTTTGCCCAAACTCCTGGACCGGCAAGCTCTGAAAAAGCGGAAAATCCGAAACATCCTCGCGGTTCTGGCGGTAACCTGCCTTATCCTTGCGCTGACCCAGCCCCGCTGGGGATTCAAGTGGGAGGAACTGCGGCAGGAGGGTGTGGATATTGTCGTCGTTCTGGATGTCTCCAGAAGTATGCTGGCGGAAGACATCAAACCCAACCGGCTGGAGCGCGCCAAGCGCAAGGTCAAGGACTTGATCGGAATGCTGGCGGGCGACCGGATTGGCCTGGTCGTTTTTGCCGGCACCAGTTATCTGCAAACGCCCCTCACCCTGGACTATGCCGCCGCGGAAATGTTCCTCGGTATCATCGACACGGACTTGATCCCGGTTCCGGGAACCGTCCTGGGACAAGCTATTCGCACCGCCGTCAAAGCATTTCCGGACAAGAGAAAAACCGCCAAGGCTATTATCCTGATCACCGATGGCGAGGACCATGAGGGCCATGCCCTGGAAGCCGCCAAACTTGCCGGGAAAAAGGGTATTAAAATCTTCGCCATAGGCATCGGCCGGGAACTGGGCGCGCCTATTCCCCAAACCGGCCAAAAAAGCGGTTTCGAAAAGGACGAACGCGGAGAAGTGGTTTTATCCAAACTGGATGAGACGGGCTTGCAAAAAATCGCCTTAGAAACCGGCGGCATCTATGTCCGCTCGGTTACGGGAGATATGGACCTGAGTAAAATCTATCTCGAAAACATCAGCCGCAAGATTGGCAAAAAGGAGATCAAAACGGCTCGAAGAAAAATCTGGCAGGAAAGATTCCAATGGTTTGTCTTGATCGCCCTCATCTGCCTGGCCGGCGAGTTTCTCATAAACGAACGCAAGACGAAACCGCAAACGTAACCGGGAAAACCGTCAAACCCCGCGCCCGCGCCCCGGAAATCTTCAAAGAGCCTTCCGCAAAAAAAAACAGCGCCGGGGCAACCGCCCCAGCGCTGTTTAGATAAAAACAACCCAGCTTACTTCACTTCAAAATTAGCTGTTACGGATCCTTTGACTTCAATCTCCTGGGTTTGCGAGCCGGCATAAGGATGCCATGCGGTCACCTTGTATTTGCCATCCGGAATACCGTCGATTTTGAAAGACCCGTCGGCTCCAGTGATAGAGAAATAAGGATTCCAAATAATTCTGCCATACGACTCCATGAAGTTGTGCTGGTCGCACTGGACGAAGAAATGCTTGTCCTTTTTCTTCTTGAAGCGCTTGAAGGATTTGGTCACGTCCGCCTTGTCTCCCTGAGAGGGCAACGGTTTGTTGAACAAGGTCTTGCGGTTGGCGCCCGCGATGGAATAACCATGCGGATTGTGCAGAATATTCGGGTCCTTGTTTTCTATGACCGTGTTGACGAATTTCTCCTTCTTCATCCATTTTTCGGTCTTGCGGATGGGAAACATCTTGGGAGTAATCGCGCACTTCTCGAAATTGATTTGTGTCGTAACTTTTGGCCAGTCTTTTCCCTTGTCGATGTTTTCAATAAAAACCATCGCATCCATCAATTTTCCGCCATTAGCGGTGATTTTGTGGTCAACCCGAGTCATGGTAGCCTTATCGGCGTCGGGGTGAGTCACGCAAAATTCAGGGTTTTTCGCTTTGGCAAGATTAATCTTGATGTCCTTGAGAGGCCCGCTGTAAGACACCGTACCGCTGATGGACCCACTACCGGGTGCTCCGCCTTCGTAGCCTTTCTTCTTGGCAAAGCTGGTACCGCTCCCCCAGGCAAACGCGAGTCCTAAAACCAATACAAAGGTAATAGCTCTTTTAATCATTAATCGTTATCCTCCTGTTAGATTTTATTTTGGAAAATGCAGCAACAAGGCCGGGAACCGAAGAACCCGTCTTGCCCCGCTTATCCGGGAAAGCGCATGAAAACCAGCACCCTCCAAGCGGGAAATGCGAAAAAATGGGGACCTCGGTTAAGAGGCCCCCACAATTTCATTTAAGAAACCACGAACAGGCCTTACTTGTTCATGGATAACTTGTCGTCGCTTGCCTTGGATGCCGTCGTGCTGACACCCCGGACAGTCGCACCACCCAACGGCAGGATCGAAGGATCACCCTGCGGCAGAACCTTGAAATAGCCCCATTGACCCGCCTGCTGATACGGCGTACGCGCATTCAGCCAGAGGTAGGTTCCGGGGAGATGATAGGTTCCACCCGCTCCGTTGAGCAGATAAGCCTGGATGTATTCTCCGGCTCCAAACTCTTCCACGTCGATCATGTCAGAGCCAACCTGGCGGAGGTGGCGGCGCCACTGATGGCCATCCAGGTTGAACATCTGATTCTGCTCGTTGTGGGCGCCGAAAACGTTGATCATAACCTTGTCTCCGGCATGAGCCTTCAATATAGGTGTGGCCGGGTCATTGTCCGCGGCTACGCAAGCCGTGAAGATGTTGCCCAGTTCGCACCCTTCATCCTCGCGGTAGCTCCAGGGTTCCAACCTGTAGTTTACGCCCGTCAGCCCCGCGACGTTCTGCAGGTAAGGCATAAACGAGGTGCCGAGGATATTGTCCTCGTCCTGGAAATACAGCGCAAAGTCTCGGTAATTCTCAAAGTCCCTGTTTTCCGCATAGGACTTATCGACAATAACGTCCGCTTTCCAGGAGTTTGCGAGAGAAATATCCTTCCCGGTCTCCGGGTCACGGTAAACGGAACCTCTGGGGCCGATAATGATGCCGCCAAAGAGGCCGTTACGGACGTTAGTTACCAAGTTTCCGAAATCCCAGATCAAGGCGCCGTTCAGGTCGTAGTCGGGAGCTGCATAGTACTCATAGTTCATCGACTGACCTGGAGCGACCGTCTGGTCCCCCGGGTTATTACCAACGTTGATCCCTTGGGAAGTCAGGGGATTGAACGCCATGTTGTCAATGTGCATCGACGTATTCCCCTTCTTCAGGCGGTTCGTCAGCTTGATCTTGACACAATCGCCAACGTTCGCCCTCAGGGTTAACGGATGCGGCATTTGACCGCTATCGGCTACTTTACTCAACTCGCTCTCCAGGGCAAATATCTTGCCTTCAGCATTTGCTACCTGGAGCTTGCGCTCGAAGTCCACTTCAATTTCATCGTCGGTCTTCGGGTTAAACTTCAGAGCCTTGTCGATAGCGACGACGCTGAAATTTTTCACCGGAGCATCCGACGGACAAAGCTGAGTCGCGGACTTCGGAGGAGTCAAGTTGTTGGGCAGAGGTTTCAAGTCGGGCTGCAACTCGTCGAAAACGCGCATGATCCCCCAACTGCCTTCACCCAGATGCGAGCTACGGCCATCATAGAAGATGTAGTCACCAGCCATTTGCTGATAACCACCCGCCGTGGTAGCCATATCGTAGCGTTCCGCAATACCGATGTGGATGGTATTGGTCACGCGGGAGTCCTTGTCATACCTGTCGGGCCGGTAACCGTGGCCGGACAGGTTGAAGGTATGCGTCTCGTTCATCATGCCGTGCAGGAGCCGAAACATGACGCTGTCGCCCAGATAGGCGCGCAACATGTAGGTGCTCGGGTCTCCGTGCGGCCTGCTGCTGAACAGCATGTGCGCCGGGCCGTTCTTCAACCTGGCAGCCAACGAGGACGATTTGAAGTTAAACCCGCCGCCCGAGGTATGCGTCCCGCCATTCAGGTACGGGAACGCCACTTCCAGCAGGTCATTCGGCATTTGGAAGGAAATCGACTGTCCGGCGGCGAGCGCGTTCTCACGGCTCAAACCGGGAGGATTCCCATAGTTAACCAACTGCGCGTTGTGCGGAACCGTGTCGTGCAACTGAACGACGATTTCACGGAAACTGCCGCTGCGGTCATACGCGACAGGCTCGGTTCCACGAATATCGACCACGGGGCCCTGGCGAACCAGTTCGCCCGTTGTCGGGTTATGATAGGTCGATCCCCACGGTTCGACGATCGTCGATCCGATGCCGCCATGCGGCCAGGTCGTCGCGCCGAAGGCGTGGTCATGCCAGAACACCAGTCCGACGTCAACATCCAGCCAGTAACGGTAACGGACATACTCCGTGGTGACGGTTTCGCCGGCCGTATGAGCCTTTGTCAGCGGCTCGGTAAAGGTCAGCGTGTATTTTCCGTCACCCAGTCCGGCGCCGTTTTTCGGGTTCGTCTTGGGATCGGGGCTGATGGCCGCAATCCAGCGGGATTCCTTGCCGGATGTTGCCTTCGCCACCTTTTCGAGACCGATCATGATGTCCGCGCCCTTATGAAAGGGAGTGGCTTCATGCGCCATCTCGATTTGCACGGACAGATCACCCGGAGCGGCATCTTTCAAAAGATGAGCGTTCATGGGAATAGGCATATTCACATGATGCCCGTCCTTCTCCTTCTTGGTGAACTGGGTGTACGGCCGCATTGACTGGTCGTACGACATGCCGGAGATAACACCATCCGACGTGGTGACGTCAAACTGCCACATGTGCGGATGAATATTGACCTTCGACATCTGGAAGTTGGTGAAATCATCGTCGGTCCACTCGCTGTAGAGCAGAACGTCGATGCAGTCATAGATATTGCCCCGGTAAACCAGAGGATTGCCGAGAGCGGGGTTTTTCTTCACCGCGTCCACATCCTCTTCCAGAACGTAAATCAGCCCATATTTGTCGATGACCGGCGGAGTATCGCCAATGGCCGCCGACAACTGGATGGGCGTATTGATAAAATCGAGACTGTACTGCTTTCGACCCGCGCCCTCGGGGCACAAGCTCCAGCGGCCATGTTCCCCCGGCCTGGCGGGCATCGAGTTTTCCACGTTGGGACCCATGCCATCGCCGCCCGGCTCGGTTGCCGGAGCGTTGTGATGGGTCTGGAAGTGAAACGGCTCCAATATCGGCGCCGGGCCGTGCATCCGCGCAAACGGAACACGCTTCCCGAAATGCGGCGACATATGCGGCCACGCCAGCTTACCTCGCGGACCCCACTGAATCGGATACCGTTTGCCGGGAATAGGCGTCTTGAACTTAGGCCACTCGAACGTGGACTCACGTTCCGACATAGCCGTTTCGCCATCCCAGGCGTAATCCCACACCGAACCGTCATAAGCCAATATCTGGCCTTTTTCGTCATCCGTGTGACCGGGTTGGCCCTGCGGCGGCAACCAGGATTTTACCCAATCCTTGATATTGACAACAGGAATCGGCTTGCTCCAGTCGCTGGCTTGGGTGCCGCCAACAATCTTGAACTTCTTGCCGAACCAGTCCAGCGTCTGACCGACCAGCTTGTCGGAGGTCTGACCGTGCGGAATCCTGCCCTTGCGGTCAGGCAACTCCGTCAGCGGCCGCATGACGTCGGTGCTGTCGTAAGGATAGTTTCCGGTTTGCAGGGTGTTATAAACCCTCCAGTAGCCCCACATTCCGGCAACGTAGTGATGCGCCACGTGGCAATGGAACAGAAAGTCACCCGCCATGTGCTGACACAACCCGGAACCGCACTCCAACTGCAAGTCCAAGGCTTCGGCCGGGCCGATAACTTCTACGTCCACCCGGTCGGTCGTGGTGCGGATAACCGGATATTTAACAGGCCCCCACCAGCCGGCGTTGAGCAGGTTGTTTTCCTGCACTTCGCGTTTCGGTGAGCGCTGCCAGCGAATGGTTCCGCCATGCGGATGATGGGAGTGGAACACCTCGCCACCGCCGTGAATCAGGCGAAACTTGGCCGGGTCACCCAGATACGATCTGGGAATGGTCGTCGGCGCATCGCCGAATGTATAGGAACTGTAAGCCAGCGACTCGTCCTCGAAATGGAAGAACTTCTCCTGATTCGCCAGCGGGTTGATACCGAACGGCTCGCTGCGGTAGTTCAACGCCCGGGCGGAAGGCCGGTAGGCGTCGGTTTGCGGGTCGCGCTGCGGAATCATTTCCCCATGGGCGTTCAGGGGACGAAAGGATTCGTCACCGATCTCATGGTAAAAAAGCGTGAATTCACGGAAATCCCTGATTTTGGGATTCGGGTTGTGAATGATGGCTTCCCAACCGTTTTCCAGGGGTTTTCCTTCTTCCCACGGACTCAGGTAAACGGACCCCACCTGCTCGACGACGAAAGCGCCCATCAAGCCCAAGGCTTGCGGGTCGCGCCCGGCATGACTGGTGATCGTGTGAGCGCCTTCCTGCTCGTCCACGGGAATCTGCCATTCAAACTCCTGGCTTCCGCCGGCCTCAATGATGGCTCCCGGAGTCGCGGCGGTAACCGGCGCGCCGGAGGAGCTGATGATCATGGCGGAACCGTTGACCTGAAATCCGACATCTTCATCTTCCACTCCGTTGGTGACTTTGAAGCGGATGCAGTCGCCCTGGTTGCCGCGAATGTGCAACGGCTGAATGGCATCGCCCTGCAGGCCGTTGGAAACCGCGCCCGGATCCGTAAACACCTCACGGGCCGCCGCGTTTTTCTTTTCTTCCTCACGGACTCTGGAGACGTCCTTGGTCAAGGCAAACATATAACCGGGGTAATAGTCGCCCCACTGATTCAGGGTGATCTCGACGTTGATCGCGGTGATGTCGTAAGCCTTCACGGGAGCGGAACTCGAGCAATGCCCGCCACCGATAGAACCTTTGGCCGCCGTCGGCGAAGGCCCAAGCAAATAGGATTGCCCCATTTGATGAGCCGCCCAGGAATCATGGAATCCGCCGCCCGCGGACGCGGGAGAAACGTGCTCCTGCACCTGGTCAACGAACTTTTTCTTCATGTCACGAAAAGTTCTTTCGAGCTTTTCGCGCCTGCCCTGGAGGCCACTCATCATCTCCTCGTAGTCGATCTGCTTTTCAAGCTTATCGAGCCAGGCCGGCCGGTCAACGGACGCCATTTTCACGGTGTCCTGGGATCCCGCAGTCTTTTCCACCGCGCCCACGGCCGATATGCCGAGGCTCAGGGAAAGGAAGACCCCCAAGATAACGGATAAACAATTAGTCCTTCTCATAAATGGAAATACCATTTCTACCCCCTTTTTGTTCCAAAACTTTTTGGATTAAGGATCTAACTACACTAGACAACCTTTTTCCCTCCTCTTGTTTGATGCTTTTATTCGGGCTTGTAAACTTCAACCCCCCATTAAAGCTAAAACCACAGTACTTCATTACTTCTAAATTCTTGTATTCCTAACTGCCACCTCAACCCTTGCCGGGGAGAGTGACGTGAATGGATTCCTTATCTCGAACCACAAGCAAAAACAGCCTCTCCTTCCGGGGGATTTGGCTGACCGCTTTTTTAAATTGCTCTCGGGAAATAATTTTTTTACCGTTGATGGCGGTGATCAAATCGTCTTTTTTCAACCCGGCTTTTTCGGCGCGGCTATGGGGGATGATTTCGGCAACGACCACGCCTTCCTTGTCCTGAGCGGCCCCATCAGCCGCCGCCCGCAGGTCGTGCACCAGCAAGCCCAGGCCGCGAACAGGGCTCGTGAGAAGCCGTGAGGCGAACTGCGTCGGTTTCTTCAGGATTCCAAGTTTGACGGAAATAATTTGCCGTTTGCCTTCACGGATAATGTCGAGGTTAACGGATTGGCCGGGGGAAATGGATCCGATGATGCGGATCATGCTCTTGGAGGAGTCGACCGCCGATCCACCCACTTTCAGAATGATATCGCCCACCCGCAAACCGGCGTGAAAACCGGGGTCGCCCTCAAACACGGCATTGACGTAAACGCCCTCGCCTTCCTTGACCTGGGACTCGGCGGCAATACCCGGGGTGACCGGTTCGATTCCCACCCCCAGCCAGCCTCTTTGCACTTCCCCGACTTTTATAAGCTGGGTGACGATCCTTTTGACTATATTGGAAGGGATCGAAAAGCCTATATTTTGCGCGTAATTGATGATGGCCGTATTGATGCCGACTATTTCACCTCTGACGTTCAGCAAAGGCCCTCCGCTGTTTCCCGGATTGATGGACGCATCGGTTTGAATGAAATCCT
>Ga0114931_10005108_pt1 | contig 16242 bp, 13 predicted proteins | sample 2SBtaG_FD_89579 | JGI IMG/M metagenome (GOLD analysis project Ga0114931, IMG submission 89579) | Deep subsurface microbial communities from Kolumbo volcano to uncover new lineages of life (NeLLi) - 2SBTROV14_V59a metaG | ecosystem: Environmental > Aquatic > Marine > Volcanic | place: Kolumbo...
GCATCGGTTTGATTACGATTTTCGCCGTTTACTTTCTAATTATGGTTGGTGGAATAGTCCGCGCTTCCGGTGCCGGCATGGGTTGCCCTGACTGGCCTACCTGCTTTGGTCAACTGGTGCCGCCAACTGATGAGGCACAACTTCCAGCTAATTATCATGAAATCTATGCTGACCGGGGTTACGCCAATACCGATTTTAATCCTGTCAAGACCTGGACTGAATATTTAAACCGCTTGACCGGCGTTACGATCGGCCTGTTAATCCTGTTAACGGTATGGTATTCCCGAACTTATTTAAAATCAGACCAGGCGGTTTTTTATTTGTCCCTGACGGTGTTGCTATTAGTCGCTTTTCAGGGCTGGTTGGGATCACGTGTTGTCGCAAGCAACCTGCAGCCTTTTATGATAACGCTGCACATGCTGCTGGCATTGACAATTGTCGCGCTTTTGATTTATGCCATTGCCCGTTCACAACATGATTTTATCAGCCGCATGGATACCCGTCTGTTGCCTGATAAATTCAGCAGCGTTTTACTCATTGCGCTTTGTATGACCTTAACCCAGGTAGCCATGGGAACGCAGGTTCGTGAAGCGGTCGATATGATCGCGCATAATCACGGTTATATTGATCGCCAATACTGGCGCGACGATTTTCCGATAATTTTTTATGTGCACCGGTCATTTTCAGCGCTGATCCTGCTTACCAATCTCTGGCTGGTTTGGCAGTTACGCCGCTCAATAAGGAATAAAACTTTATTAAAAACCGGCTACACGCTTGCCGTGCTCATTGTGCTGGCAATACTGGCCGGCATTTCCCTGGACAGACTGGGTATGCCGCCCGTTGCGCAACCTGTACATTTGTTGCTGGCCAACTTGATATTCGGCGTGCAATTTTTTATTTTTATTTGTCTGAAATATTCACACCGGGCAATCAACAGCTGATTGATACCTGAATGCGTGACTTCGCTGCGGCTATTTTTCTTTATGTAGGAGGGCCTTACCGCAACATGGGTCATTTCGCGGACCAAGATCCCTCCTGATAATTTCAAAGTAAATCGCCGAGATTAGCGGATCTTAATCTATATAGCCCGGCAATTTTGACGGATTTGATAAGTTGGCGGGGAAAACTTTTGTCTTAGCTTTGCAGTCACTTGTTGCCTATTTTTCGAGGTTCGCCATGTCAGTTGCGCATATATTTGTTTCTGCAATTTATGGCGGGGCTTTATCAATACATTTAAGCCTTTGCTTAAAAAGATTTTTTGTAATTTTAAGGCCCGGTATTCCTTTTTGAACAGACCCAGCGAAATATCGCCTTTCTGAGGGCCGCTTCTGAACAGCCAAATATCCTCAGCGCCCTTATCTATAAGCAGCGTTACATTTTTCTTAGACTCTGAAAAACTTGCCGCGGCTGGATAATACACCAGATAACTGCCAATCTGATTAACTTCTCTAACATACAATTTAAAACTATCAGCCATGATATCTGCCTGCCGACTCCAGTTTTGCAGTTCCACCGGCTTGGGCAGAGGACCAACCTCGACACAGAAACTTTCATCGTGGCGCGTTGCACCTGTAGGCCCGGTATGTAGGGTATTTTTCTCGGCAGCGACGGACAAAGTCTGGCTTTCTGCCTTTTTATGCTGATAATAACGGACAATGTGTGCATCAAATTTTTGCTGTACAGGTACTTTTTCTTGAACTTTCGGGGCACGTGTTGCTGCTGATCTTTTCATACTGGATTTTGCGTCTAAAACCCGTGTTTTCTGCGTCAGCGGTGCAATAGCTTTTGCTGGGCCAGCCTGAACTACAGTTATTTCCGTAATTGACACATCAGCAAGGTCTTTTAGACTTTTTTTATCAAAAGATTTTTGATATTCAGATTTCTGCTGCTGTTGTTTATGAAATTTTACGCCATGCTTTACAGACGCTAAGGATGCCGTTTTATTCTGTAGCCGCGACTGTTTTGAAGCGCGTGTCAACGCTGCAACAGTCTTATTAAATTCCGGGCGCTCACTGACCAGCAGAATCTGTTTTTCTTGTTGCGTCGGCTGACTCTGCTTGTGCGGTGCAGTATTCAAACCACCTTGTTGCATTTCCCATAGGAAAAATACAATGTTGGCCAACAGTATCAGAAAAAAAAAGTATTTCATTCAGCCCCGCCCAATACCAGCGCCAGACCCTGTAAAACCAGATCAGGTTCGATTTTTGCCCGGTTTTGTAATTGTGCGTTAAGCAAAGCGGCATCACCTCCGGTCATTATCAACTGCGTAGCTTTATCCTGGCCACCGAGGATGTGTTCAATCAATCCTGTTGCAGCAAACACAGTCCCACTATGAATTGCCGCCGCGGTATTATCGGCCAGACCTGGCGGCCCTGTCTTTTGGCTCAACGTCAGGTCCTGCGTACCTTCTGCCAGAGCTGTTCTCATCAGCGCCAGTCCGGGGGCTATCACACCCCCCAGATGCCGGCCCCGGCTGTTTAGCAAATCTATAGTCATAGCGGTGCCACAATCAACCAGGCATACCGGCAAGCGGTGATTCTGGCGTACTGCCAGCAAAGCCAGCCATCGATCCACGCCCAGCGTTTCAGGCTGTGAGTAGGCATTAACCACGCCATAGGCATGACCCTGGGTATGCGGGGTTAATATTTCAATTCCCGGCCAGAGCTTGGTGATAACCACCTTGATCTGGCACAACAGTGTTTTAGCGCTGACACAGGCAATTGCCGCCCGGGCAGGTGCATCAATGTGCTGCCAGCAGGCCAACAACTGCGCTTGCAGAGCATCGCTATGATGATCTATGGCTGTGCCGGCAACAATACCGGCCGGGTACTCCAACCCCCATTTAATGCGGGAATTACCGATATCTATCAATAGATTCATCGATTCGTTGGTGCAAAATTTTAACCTGTAGAATTCAGTATTAATTTTTGGGTTGATAATATTCCATCAATGTTGAGTTGATGAACCATACCCGTTAATTCCTTTATGAAAGCTGACTTCACCCGAGGCAAAGGTACGCAATTCACCGTCCCTGTCCTCTAACAAAAGCAGTCCCTTATCATCAATGCCTTTTACAATGCCATCCATCGCCCTGTTGCCTATGAGCAGTGTTACCGGCTTTTCCAGCATACAATCAAAACTTCGCCAGGCATCCAGATAGGTATTTAATCCGACGCTTTCATAACTTGAAATTAAAGGCAGCAATTCATTGATTAATGCAGCAGCCAGAGCATTCCTCGAAATGCCCTGCGCGCCTCCCATTATTCTGGTTAAATCCGTCCATTGCTGATCGATCGTCTGCGCCTGATTGTCTGATAGTCGGATATTTAAGCCAATACCAATCACCGCAGTACAGGGCCCATGGGTTTCACCTGACATTTCAACCAAAATACCACCGAGTTTTTTGCGGCCCTGCCAATATAAATCATTGGGCCATTTCAAGCCAATACCGGTAACATTAAGTTGCAACAGTGCCTCAATAACGGCAACACCGACCGCCAGACTGAGTCCTGCCACCGCCTGCGGGCCAGTTTGAAAATCCCAGCGAATGGATAAATATATGTTATGTCCAAACGGTGAAACCCAATGCCGCCCAAGCCGCCCTTTGCCTGAAGTCTGATGCTCAGCAAGACAAACATGACCAGAATGCGTGGAAACATTTTCGAGTTGGCTTAAATAACTGTTTGTTGATTCAAGTTGATCATGAATTTCCAAGATCTGCAGTTGCTCGCGTGCCGCATCGGAAAGCAAAGCGTCAATCTGTTTGTGTTCAAACAATTCTATTGGATGGTGCAGGCTGTAGCCTTTGCCACTGATGGCATTAAATTCCACACCGCAGCGCGTCAAAGCATTTAATTGCTTACAAATGGCTGAACGGCTTATATTGAGATCACTTGCCAATTCTGTACCGGAATGGAATTCTCCATCCGCCAGCAAATTTAGAATTCTTTTTTGATGCCTTGATAAATCCACAGAAAGTCAGACCTCTTTTTTACTTCTGATTTGCTGCATCTGCCGTTTAACCACATGCTTAATCAACAATTCACGATCCTGATCCTTAATATTCAGATAATCAACGCCAATCATATAAGGAAATTCACTGTCCGGATTTTCATTTTTTCTGCAATTGATGACTTTTACAAAGGTGACAATCACAGCCATGCAGGAGGTCAGAAGCATTTTGATTTCCAGAAAATCTCCCGCCTGCAGTGCTTCTTCACAATCAAAAGCCAGGCCCGCAGCGCTGAGATTGACATTGCGCGCACTTTGTTCGGTAAAATTCGTTCCCTGCATCACCAGAGCACGACCAATCAAATCAATTTTATCGTCCATTAACTTTAAATAATCAGCGATATCAGGATCGCTGCGCTCTACCCGGCGCAATATCAATTGCGCCTCCTGCGCCAACATATCCATCGCCGCAGACAATGAACTGGTGCTGAGTATATCATCCGATACATAACTGAAATCATTGATTTCTTTTTCATCGACTTTTTTATAAAACAGGTTTACTTCGTCATCAATACGAAAATAACGGCGCCTGTCTTCAGCATGCATTGCTTGCTTTTCTTTCATCAAACTTATCCTCGAGTATATGCTGTGTCTAACACTAGACATTTAATTTACACCCATAAACCTAGAAAAATCAGTTGGATCAAAGTTCCAAGGCGGCTGCCCTAGAATAGAGAGCCTACTGCAGAAAAGTTGATTTTGGCCAGATTTTCCCCTAATTTTCGTTACACGGCCCACTATTCGCCTCAAATTATGAAAAAACCGGACTCAAAACAACTTTCCCTCGCTACGACTTCTATTCTCGGACAGCCTCCTAGCACAAACTATTAATTCCACAGCACCTCAAAAAAATGCCCGCTTATCCGATGGGTGAAGCTAATTATTTAGGATGATGCGCGGCATAGCTCAGCACATTCTAAACCTGTGATTTTCACGGTAATCAAAAATCAGGGGTTCTCTGCATCATTCGTGGGATCATCCTGAACCAATATAATTTCCACACGCCGGTTTTTGGCCCTATTCTCAGCTGAATCATTGGGAAATAAAGGTTTGGTGTCTGCATAACCTTCAACCACCATCCGTCTCGGATCAATACCTTTATTTTCCAGCAAAAAATGCGCTACGGTAACTGAACGTGAAGCGGACAATTCCCAGTTTGAGCGATACCAGTCCGTGTTTATCGGAATATCATCCGTATGCCCGGCGATCAAAACCTTGCCCTTGGCATTTTCTACCGACTCGGAGATTTTTTTCATGACCGGTTCAAAGCCAACTTTTAATACCGCACTGCCCGACGGGAAAGAGCCTTTCTCATTGATGCGGATGATAATTTTTAATCCATCCGTTTCCACGGAAACCAAACCGGCAGTAATTTCTTCCTTAAGTGATTCACGAATTTTTTCCGCTTCATCCTGAGTTTCCTTGAGCATTTCCTCCTTCAACTGCGCCTTTATCTTCGCCATGTCCTGTTCGGGAATTTTAAGATTTTGTGACATCTGCGTCACAGTCTGCTTAACTTCATCCAAAGGCGTCGGTTCGGTTGGCGCCGGCGAAAAATGCTGAGCTATAATGCTGGTACCCATTGGAATATCATAAGTAGGCACCTCCTTTTGAACGCCAAAGGCATCCTTGACTGACTCAGCCATTTTTTTGAAGCGTACAGCATCCATAGTTGCGAATGACAGTAATAAAACAAAAAAACACATCAACAACGACATCAGGTCGGCAAACGTCGCCAGCCATAAGGGCGCTCCTGCCGGAGGACATTTTGGGCAATTATCAGCCATCAGTCTGGACTCCTGAAGGTTTATTCATCATCAGATTTACGTTTTTTCTCGGCAATATAAGAATTCAACAAGGCTTCCAGTACTTTCGGATTCATACCTTCCTGAATGCCGGTAATAGTATCGAGGATTAATTCCTTATTGGCCCGCTCATAATTTAGGATGCTGCCCAGTTTATCAACTATCGGCAAAGCAAACACATTTGCGATCATGGCGCCATATAAAGTCGTTAACAGCGCCACGGCCATGGCCGGTCCAATGCTGGCTGGATCCGACATATTCGCCAACATCTGCACCAGACCAACCAGGGTGCCTATCATACCCATTGCCGGCGCCAGATCACCAACACCTTTCCACATATCCTGGCCGACTTCGTGCCGGCTGATCAATTGATTGATTTCCTGACTCAGCATTTTTTTTACAAATACCGGATCATGACCGTCCACACACAGACTGACACCTCTTTTTAGAAAGGGATTATCAATTTCCTCTCCTTCCAGGGCCAGCAAGCCGTTTTTCCTGGCAACATCCGCCAGACGCACGGCATCTTCAATTAATGCTGCAGGCTCTTCTTTCTTGTTTAGAAAAGCCTTACCTAGCACCCCAAAAGAGCGGGAAAAATCAGACAACGGTATGCGCATCAGTGTTACACCGAATGTGCCCCCGAAAACGATCAGAATCGAGGGCATATTAACAAACAACATCACATCACCGCCGGTCGCAATCGCGGCAACAATAATGCCAACACCCAACAAGAAACCAACTAAGGAAGCAATATCCACTTAGAAACCTCTTATAATTCACACAATCACTAAAAACAATTCAAGTATAGAACAGCTTCCGAAGAAAATGTGATCCATTTCATGGAATGTCCGGCCGGTCAGGGACCCACTCTATTCTTCATAGACCCGCGAGGAGGCTGGTCGAAATGATTGTTCGAGGGTACTGATTACCGTTATAGATATGCCTCTGTTTCCATACTGATCAACAATCTACCTTCATACTTTGAAATAGGCTGAATAGTTTCTTAAATTTAAGGTCATCGCTCATACTCCCGATAGAGTTGCATGTGTTTTTTTGCCTGCAACAGTTTGCCCTGATAAGTATATAACTGGGCTGTCTGAAGATGCAGCCCTGCTAACGCCAGGTGCCGGGTTTGTTTGTCAAGTTGCGCAATATACGGATCACCGGACAAGTTAAACTGCTGCATGAATTGAATGAGAGCATTCCCAGCCAGCCAGGAGGCGGCCCCGGATTTACTTTGCCATTGTGTGACCGGTGACCTGAATTCTATCAGTGGAAAATCATCTGTATTCAAAGCCAAACCCTGCAATTGTTTGCGTAATTGGTTTGCGTTGCCAATATAGTGCATCATAACGGGCTGTTGATCTTCACAAAGGTTTCGCGCCATCTTGCTCTGCTCATTCAACAACATTTGTGGATGTTGATGACCCAATAACCCTATCACTGGCCTTAAAGCCGAAAAATCACCCCGCCAAACGGTAACTTGGGGAAAAACCTCAAGCATAGTCCGCAATATAATTTTAAATTCATCTGCACTTAACTGGTAGCCTGGCAACCATTGCATAAATAAGCCACCGGGAGATAAATGCCGCCAGACCTGCTGATAATGTTCAAGTGAGTAAAGATTACCCGTACCGGCTTTCCATGGCACAAATAAATCGCTGATAATGACATCGAATTGTGCATTGCTGCCGCGCAGATAATTACGGCCATCTTCTGGAATAATCTGGACCCTGGGGTCATAAAACAAACCGTTTGTATAAGCGCCAAAATATTTATCCGATGCCTGTACAACTTCCGATAGTAATTCGGTCACCAGCAAGTGTTTCACCGGATAAGCTAACACGCCGCCGGCTGTAATCCCCGTCCCAAGACCCAGTAAGTAAACGGATTGGGGGGCTTGATACAATTGCAACGGCAAACCGGCTTGCAGTCGCTCCAAAGCTGCCGATCCCGTGCCGCCCAGCGTGTAATAGTTGTTGACTTTAATCTTCAGCTGATCCTTCCGGCGGATTACCGCAACCGTCGCGGCACTGCCCTCCCAAACTTGCAGCACACTTTCCTCGTCTATAACCGGTTCAACTTTCACTACCGGCAGCCTGCCGGGATCCAGTACCGAAACAGATAGCAGTATCCCGAATGCCGGCAGTATCATCCATAGGGTTTTATTGCCGCAACACCGCAAAAGCCAATATCCGGCTAATAGAAAATACAGCACCGCAATCAACCTGATTCCCGCCCAAAGGCCAAGCTGATCTAGCAGCACAAAACCGGCCAATAACGAACCACTGATGGCGCCTGCTGTATTGTATGCTGCCAGGCGCCCTACCAGATAGCCATGAGCTTCACCACTGCGCTCACCCAGTTTAATTAACAACGGGAAAACAATACCCAGAAATAATAATGCCCCCGCCATAACAACCAGGGCAGTCCCGGCGATATTCCGTAAATAGCCCGGCCAATCTCTATTTGCGCCCAGATAATGTAAATTGTCCGTCAAATAGACAAACGAAAATGGCGAGAGCGCTACTAAGAACGCCCCCATCAGCAGTACCACAAATAAAACAAATTCAGCTTTAAGCTTGCTGTACATCAAGCGATTGGCAATAAAGCCGCTTAGCGCCAGACAAAACAAAAATATAATGAGGATCAGGGAAAACGTATAAACGGAATTCTGCAGCACCTGAGCGAACATCCTGCCCCATAAGACCTGCAACCCTAACGTCAAAAGTCCGGAAAGAAAAGCCAGTAACGGCAACGCCTGACTTACCTTTTGACGCCGATGCGGCTGTATAGAAAATTGCGTAACCGGTGTTGAGCGGGCAACCCAGAGCACCGCCACAGCAATCAATAACGTAATCGATAAAGCCAGACTATAGGTTTTGTTATAACCAATCACACCAGGCAATAAAAAGCCGGCAAGAAAGACCCCGAAAACCGCCCCTAAAGTATTCACGGCATAAAGCAGAGCGAATTTACGCCCTAATTCTGCACTTTCCCTTACTAAATAATGGCTGAACACGGGTAATGTTCCACCCATAAAAAATGCCGGAGGAAATAGCATGGTTATCGCCAAACAAAACTTGACCAGTATTAATAAAAAAGACTGCTCCGCAAACCAGTCAAATAACAACGGATAAATCAGGCCATAAAGATAGAGCAGAAAAAAATAACCCAAGGCACAAACCGCCACGCCACCTTCCAGCAACCCATAAAGCCTTAATGGATTATGCCGCGCAACACGCTGGCCCCAATAATATCCGCCAGCCGTCAATCCGAGAAAAAAAGCCGCCAGTGTGGTTGCCATGGCATAACTGCTGTTCCCAAACAGCAAACCCAGTTCTTTAAGCCAAAGAACCTCATATATCAATGCCGACATACCGGAGAAAAAAAACAACAGCAGTGCGAGGTAAAGCTTTCGCTTAGTTTTCAGCATCAATCAATTTTTGATGAATTTCAACAAAAAGAAAGGGGCCAATGCCCCTTCATCACTTGTAATCGGAATTTGCGTCATCTATAAGTTCTAAAAAGGAATATCATCATCAAAATCTTCATAGGCTGCAGGTGGGGGTGAATCAGGGCTTTGAGCTGGCGTTTGTTGTGCTTGTTGAGTGGGTTGCCCACTAGCAGCCGGCGCAGACGTTTGCATAGCCGGATTATCATTAAAATTTGCTGTGCCACCGCTACGGCTACCCAGCATCTGCATTTCTTCAGCTATGATTTCAGTTGAATAACGATCCTGGCCATCCTGACCTTGCCATTTTCTTGTTTGAATACGGCCTTCGATATAAACCTGGCTGCCCTTGCGTAAATATTCGCCTGCAATTTGCCAGTCTGTTGAAAAACACAACCCGATGCCATTCGGTTGCCTCTCTTCTCTCACCCGTTTGGCGGTCTTTCCAACGCCTTGTTGTTGCCAGTCTAATATTGGTTACCGCGCCACCACTGGGCATATAACGCACTTCAGGATCCGCCCCAAGATTGCCAATCAACATTACTTTGTTGAGCATGTCTGTCTCCGTAATTTCAGAAAATCCCTCGTTGTAGTCATTAGCCTACCTTTCAATAAGGTTATGCAAGGTATCGCGGTTCGAGGGGCACCGAAAACCATTAAAATTTATCTATTCCTATTGCGTCTATGCAATAAGAAAGACGATTATTTACAACCTCCAATTTCCAGCGTTGGTCCATCTGCCGTTAATCATGAAAAGTAATAAGGATGCAGGCGCACTGATAGCTAAAAAAACAGCGTTGCCAATTTAGATATTATTCCATTGCAATAATAAATTTTGCAACCGTTCTTTGTCCAATTTCTGACTATCCACTTTCAGATAAGCCACACCTTCCTTAAAATGTAGCCTGGCTTCGGCAACACCGGGAATTTTCAGCAAATCATTGGAAAACTGATCCGCTTCCTGTTCCGGCACTTTATCCAGAGAAACCAGCATATTGCCCAAATAACGCGGTGTGCGCATAAACAAAGCAACCAGCAACCAACTGAGCGCTGCCAGCGCACAAAACAGAAAAACTGACCAAGCCCCGTATTCCCCAAATAACCAGCCACCCGTCATACCCCCCATAAACGCACCCATAAATTGCGAGCTGGAATAAGCCCCCATGGCGGTTCCTTTTAAATCACCGGGCGCCGTTTTGGATATCAAAGACGGCAAGGTTGCCTCCAACAGATTAAAGCCGCAAAAAAACAGCCATAAACAGCTGATAATGCCAGTCAGACTTTGATTAAAGCGCAAAAAACCGGTCTCGGCCAATACCAGTGCAGCAATAGCGCCCATGAAAACAATTTTCATTTTGCGTTTTTTTTCGGCCAGAATAACGAACGGTATAATTGTAGCCAATGATGTGACCAGCACGGGCAAATAGACTTGCCAATGCCGTTCCGGCGCCAGACCTGCATCACGCATAAGTAAAGGAATTATGACAAAACCAGCGGTCAGAACCATATGTAAAGTAAAGATACCATAATCCAGGCGCAATAAATCAGGACTTTTTAATACCTTGGAAAATTGCCCGGGCACCAATTCTGCATCACGATGAATTTTACTCTTTACCGGATTTGGAACGATAAACAGGATCACCAGTATCGCCAGCAACGACAAGGCCGCCGTCAGCCAGAAAATACCTTGAACACCCGCCAGACTGGCCAAAACGGGTCCCAGTGTTACCGCAGCAGCAAAAGACAAGCCGATGCTTGCACCAATCATGGCCATGGCCTTGGTGCGATGCACCTCCTGGGTCAAATCTGCTACCAGCGCCATTATAGCAGCGGCGATTGCACCGCTGCCCTGCAACGCACGGCCCAGCAACACACCATAAATTGAAGTCGACATGGCAGCAACAACGCTGCCACTCGCAAACAGCAACAATCCGATAACAATTATTTTTTTTCGGCCGAAACGATCGGACAACAAGCCAAAAGGTATCTGCAGCAATGCCTGCGTTAGCCCGTAAATACTAATGGCCATACCGATTAAAAACGGCGTTGCACCGCTCAACTGTTCAGCAAAAAGCGACAATACCGGCAAAATCATAAACAGACCCAGCATGCGCAGGGCATAAATACTGGCTAATGATAGTGTTGTGCGTTTTTCCAGAGCAGTCATCGGACTGGTTATATCCTGAACCTGTGTCAAAATAAATCTCCTTACAGAACTGAAAGTGCAAAAGCACCTATTATAACAAGCATAAGCTTACAACGTGATGAAGCAAATACCTCGCCTGGCTTTCCATATAAAACAATGTTCTGTCGAGCAATTGTTAAATTCAAACCATTTCGTTATTCCATTCTTAGACGGTAAGAGATACACTTAAGCTTTTTATCTGCTGCGTCTTTCATATTAGAAACTATAAATACGCGCGTAAACGCATTTCTGTATTAATTTTGTGCTGCAGACTTCCATCTGCTGCAGAAAAAATTAATATTTAACAGCATCTAAACCGGGGGAGTTTCAAGCCATGGTAATAACAAATAATAAGCTTTATGTATTCTTCCTATCCATACTGCTTACAGCTTGTGCAACAAGCCTTGACAAGTCAAAACCCAACCATGCCGTCAGCGACACACCCGGGTCAACAGAATATCATGGCCCTAAAGCGCGTTTGGCAGTCATTCGTTTTACTAATAATACCGACAACAAGCAATAGTATAGCGATAGCATAGGCGATGGGCTTGCCAATCAGCTTTCAGACGCCCTGTCAGCAAGCAATTATTTTATCACTATCGACAGAAAAAATTTAACAGGCAAATTGCTGCCGGAAAATGTGCTTACTAAGGCCGATAAATCCAGCCAACGACGGGCCAAAAGAATTATTCGCTCTAACAAAATTGATTTATTGGTGTTAGGCAGCATTCTCGAACTAAGTGGTAACTATTCAGGCGTTAAAACATCCGGCGGCTTACTTTCTTTCCAAGCGGACGCGGTAATAACCATGGATATTACCCTTATCGATGCTAAAACTTTCAGAGTACTAAGTAATAGCAGCTTTAGTAACCAGGCTCCAGCAACGCAGCGTAAAACCAGGTTATCCTCAGCCTTAAGCAAGTGGCAAGGCACCGGTCTGGATCAGGCCTTATCTGAAGATATAGATGATGCCGTAGCATTCATAGCAGCCAATGCGCCGACACGTTTTTTTCATTATGATGAAACAGGCAAATCCCTGAGTAAACAGGAAAGCCAGATGCGCGCCAAGAATCGTGAAATGCAAATGTTATTAAATGACTTAGGCTATAAGGCCGGTACGGCTGATGGCATTATCGGCCCTGGAACACGCAAAGCAATTTCCAAATTTCAAAGGGATCAAGGCCTCGCAGTTACCGGCAAGTTAAACCCGGCCACTAAACGCGCACTGCGCAAATTAGCCAAAAATCCGTCATAATTAATTTGTTATAAACTGGAAAAGCCAGTCGACGGCTTTTTCTGGTTTATAACAGGTCATCAGCTACCTTAAATACTTTCATAAAACGTCCTGCCACAGCGCGGTTCGTCATTTCTACTCGCATGGCATCTACACATAAAAACCTATAGAGAGGATGCAGGTTAATGATTTATTCTGTTTCTACAACAGGGATTTTGTAGCAGAGCTTACAGGAAGTATTCACGCGTCCCGATAAATCAATAACCTGCATCCTGACTGCTAAAGAAGCTATCCATACTTCGCGCGAAGTAGAGTTCCTCGAAGGTAACAATTCATTGTTTTTGTATCAGCTGCCATTAAGCGGTATATTATCCGGTTCCTAAATTTTTCCATAAGCGATCAATGGATACGATAAGCATTCGCGGCGCTAGAACGCACAATCTAAAAAATATTGACTTGGATCTCCCCAGAGACGCTTTAATTGTCATTACCGGCTTATCAGGCTCGGGAAAATCATCCTTGGCCTTTGACACCATCTATGCCGAAGGTCAGCGGCGTTATGTAGAGTCCCTTTCGGCCTATGCCAGACAATTTCTTTCAATAATGGAGAAACCGGATGTCGATCATATTGAAGGCCTCTCACCTGCAATTTCCATTGAACAAAAATCAACCTCCCATAATCCACGTTCTACGGTTGGCACCATTACCGAGATATATGATTATTTAAGATTATTGTTTGCCCGGACAGGTACGCCGCGCTGTCCGAAACATCAGATCTCACTTGAAGCCCAAACAGTGAGTCAAATGGTTGATCAGCTGCTCAATCAAGAGCAGAATGAGCGCTGGATGCTGCTTGCGCCAGTCGTCAGCGAACGTAAGGGTGAACATATACAATTATTGGATGAACTCCGGGCGCAGGGCTTTATACGCGCACGAATTGATGGCAAAATCTACGATCTGGATGAGTGTCCTGAACTGGACTTAAGAAAAAAACACAGTATTGAAGTGATTGTTGACCGCTTCAAAATTCGTGACGACATCAGCATTCGTTTGTCCGAGTCCATTGAAACAGCGCTAAGAATTTCAGACGGCATTGCTATTGCCGCCTCCATGGAAAATAAACAACAGGAAATTTTATTTTCGGAAAAATACGCCTGTTCGCATTGTGGCTATAGTCTCCCGGAACTGGAGCCCCGAATTTTTTCCTTTAACAACCCTAAAGGCGCCTGTCCAGATTGTGATGGCCTGGGAACACGCCAACATTTTGATCCCGAACTGGTAGTACACAACCCCGCTGTAAGTCTGGCAGGCGGCGCCATTAGAGGCTGGGACAGGCGCAATGCCTATTATTTCCAGACCATCTGTTCATTGGCCGAACATTATGGCTTCAACCCGGAAACAGCTTTTTCAGAATTATCACAAGAAATTCAAAAGATCATCCTCTACGGCAGCGGCAGACATGCCATTACCTTCAGATACCTCACCAGTAACGGCAAGACCCGCACAAAAAAACATAGCTTCGAAGGCATCATTGCCAATATGGAAAGACGTTATCATGAAACCGATTCGCAAATGGTCAGGGAAGAGTTGGCTAAATATATGGCCAATAAAGTCTGTACCAGCTGCAAGGGCGCCCGACTCAACACCGGTGCAAGAAATGTCTTCATTGAAGACATTTCACTGCCGCAAATTACCGCCTATCCGATACATACAACACGGACATTTTTTCAACAATTACAATTACCCGGAAAAAAAGGTCAGATTGCCGCAAAGATAGTTAAAGAGATCCAGGAACGGCTTGAATTCCTGGTTAATGTCGGGTTGGATTATTTGACCCTTGATCGTAGTGCCGACACCTTATCGGGCGGTGAAGCACAGCGTATTCGTTTGGCCAGCCAAATCGGCGCGGGACTGGTCGGGGTTATGTATGTGCTTGATGAACCCTCCATAGGACTGCATCAACGTGACAACCAACGCCTGAAACACCTTATTTAAATTACGGGATCTGGGCAATACCGTTATTGTCGTTGAGCATGATGAAGAGGCTATTTTAGCTGCCCAGCATGTCGTTGATATTGGCGCCGGTGCTGGAATACATGGCGGCTCCATTGTAGCGCAGGTACACCAAAGGAAATTATGGCATGTAAAAAGTCTTTGACCGGACAATACCTATCAGGAAAAAAACAAATTGCCATTCCGAAAACCTTGACCCGCAATGATGCTGAACACCAAATCATAATACGCAATGCTTCGGGCAACAACTTAAAAAACATTGATATTTCTTTTCCAATAGGATTGCTGATTTGCGTAACCTGTGTTTCAGGTTCTGGAAAATCAACGCTAATTAATGATACTTTATTTCGCTACGCTGCCAGGATGATTAATCGTGCATCCGCTGTGCCAGCTCCTTGTGACAGCATTGAAGGACTGCAGCATATTGATAAAGTGGTGGATATCAATCAAAGCCCGATCGGGCGAACACCCCGTTCCAACCCGGCTACTTATACCGGTCTTTTTACCCCAATACGTGAAATTTTTTCCGCGATGCCCGAGGCCCGCTCACGGGGTTATACCCCCGGCCGATTTAGCTTTAATGTTAAGGGCGGACGCTGTGAGGCGTGCAAAGGGGACGGCGTTATAAAAGTTGAAATGCATTTTCTTCCGGATATTTTTGTACATTGCGATGTTTGCAATGGCAAACGCTATAACCGGGAAACACTGGAGATACGTTACAAAGGAAAAACCATCAATGAAATTCTGCAAATGACGGTGGAGGAAGCCGCTGAATTTTTCAAAGCAGTGCCGGTACTGTCTAGAAAATTACAAACATTGCTTGATGTCGGTCTAGGTTATATTACCCTGGGGCAAAATGCGATTACCTTGTCGGGAGGTGAAGCCCAGCGCGTCAAACTGGCCAAAGAACTCTCAAAACGTGATACCGGAAAAACCTTATATATATTAGATGAGCCCACTACCGGTTTGCATTTTCACGATATTAAGCAATTACTAACGGTATTACATACGCTGCGCGATCATGGCAACACGATTATTATTATCGAACATAACCTGGATGTCATCAAAACAGCAGACTGGCTTATTGATATGGGGCCGGAAGGCGGAGATGGCGGTGGGTTACTCGTTGTCCAGGGAACTCCAGAGCAAGTGGCCCGACATAAAACATCGCATACCGGCGCCTACTTAAAGAAATTATTCAGTTGATTACCATGCAAGCCGGGGAATGAAGCGTTAAGGAACGTGCACGAAATAGCTTGAACAACTTTGAAGTGGGACTTTCGTCCCACTGCTGGGGGCTGAAGCCCCGCTTTCATTGTGCTGGTTGCTGATTTTATTTCGTGCCGATTCCTAAAGACAATATGCGCCGACTTACCCTATTGTCTTTTCATTTTGATGAAGGATTTTTGTTTCCGTGCTTATCCTGTTGTCTCCCATGCACATTATTGGCAGGATACTGACATCTGCATCACCCACCACATCTTATACGTCTGGGAGCAAACCGGATTAGCACGCTTGATTCTTAAAGATCGCCTGA
>Ga0114931_10005109_pt1 | contig 16239 bp, 16 predicted proteins | sample 2SBtaG_FD_89579 | JGI IMG/M metagenome (GOLD analysis project Ga0114931, IMG submission 89579) | Deep subsurface microbial communities from Kolumbo volcano to uncover new lineages of life (NeLLi) - 2SBTROV14_V59a metaG | ecosystem: Environmental > Aquatic > Marine > Volcanic | place: Kolumbo...
ATTTAATGTCACAGCAATTAAAGCAGATCCGTACCTAAACATAGATGCTGGTACTATGAACCCCACCGAACATGGTGAGGTTTTTGTTACCGAGGATAAAGACGAAACTGATCAAGATTTAGGCAACTATGAAAGGTTTTTAGATGAAAATATATACTCTATCAATTATATAACTTTGGGCAGAGTATTTCAGACTGTTTTAGATAAAGAAAGAGCTTTAGAGTACAAGGGCAAATGCGTTGAGTTTTTCTATCACACACCGCTTGAAATAATACATCGTATAGAAAATGCCCAGAAAAAAGCCAAAGCTGACATTAATATTGTAGAAATTGGCGGCACTATTGGAGAGTATCAAAACATACTTTTTCTGGAAGCGGCTAGAATGATGCACCTCAAAAAAACAGGCGATGTGAGTTTTGTTATGGTTTCGTACTTACCAATTCCTAGTAAAGTCGGCGAAATGAAAACCAAACCCACACAAAATGCTGTGCGCATGCTTAACTCCACGGGTATCCAGCCTGATTTTCTTATTTGCCGGTCAGATTATTCTTTAGACAATAAAAGAAAGGAAAAATTAGCTTTATCGTGCAACATGACAACTGACAACATAATATCTGCTCCTGATGTAGAAAGTATTTATGCTGTGCCTATAAATTTCAAGAAAGAAAAACTTGATGAAAAAATATTAAACAAACTAAGCTTAGAGCCAAGGCAGACTGACCTTAAGGAGTGGACCAAGTGGTATAAGTCAATTAATAATATTAAAAAGGAAGTTAAGATTGCCATAGTCGGCAAATATTTTGGCACAGGCAAGTTTACCTTAGCAGATTCATATATTTCAGTCATAGAATCACTTAAGTTTGCAGCTTGGGCCAACAAGGCAAAGCCTGTGTTAGAGTGGATCAATGCAGAGAAATTTGAGACCGATAAAAAGGCACTAAAAGAGTTAGGGGAATATGATGGCATACTAATTCCTGGCGGCTTTGGCTCCCGAGGTATAGAGGGAAAAATCCTTGCAGCCAAGTATGCAAGAGAAAATAAAATTCCATACTTTGGCCTGTGTCTTGGCTTGCAGATTATGACTATTGAATTTGCCCGCCATGTCCTGAAATTACGCGGTGCCACCAGTGAAGAGTTTGCCAATATGCCCAAACATCCTGTAATTCACACAATGGAAGATCAGATGCAGAAGATTGAAGATAAGGATTATGGAAATACAATGCGCCTGGGGGCCTATAAATGCAAACTAATAAAAGAAACCAAAGCCTATAAGTCTTACCTAAGTGCTGGCTGGATCAAGGCCAAAGGTTCAAGTGTTATCTCAGAGCGCCACAGGCATAGATATGAGGTTAATAACAAATACAGAGAGAAACTAGAAAAGAAAGGCTTGCGCGTAGCCGGCATTAACCCTAAGCGCGATTTAGTGGAGATTTTAGAAGTGGCAGACCACCCCTTTATGGTGGGCACACAGTTTCATCCAGAATTCAAATCCCGCCCCCTCAGGCCCCATCCGTTGTTTTATGAGTTCATAAAAGCGGCATTAAAGCACAAAAGTAAATAAACACAAACCTGATTGAAAAAAAATTAGGAAAATGGTACTGTTTTTATGTTTTAAACTTTTGTGTTTTTTTTATATGAAAAGAATACTTATATTCTCTACAGCTTATTTGCCGCTTGTTGGCGGGGCAGAGATAGCTGTGAAAGAAATCACTAGCAGGATTGACGATATAGAGTTTGATTTAATTACTGCTAAGCTAAAAAGTGGCTTGCCTGCAAAAGAAAAGATTGGTAATGTTGTAGTTTATCGAGTTGGCGTCGGCGTTTGGCTGGATAAATTTTTACTGCCTGTTTTTGGCTTAAGCCTGGCTTTTAAACTTTATAAAACTCAAAGGTATTCACTAGCTTGGGCTATGATGGCCAGCCAAGCTAGTGTAGCGGCTGTGTTTTTTAGTTATTTAAAAAAAGTAAAACTTTTGACTACCTTACAAGAAGGGGACGAAGAAGAACACTTGAAGAGGTATGTTTCAGGCAGCAGTTTGTTATACAGCTTGCTAATCAAGCCCTGGCACACTCTGGCAATAAAAAAAGCAGATCATATACAAGTGATAAGCGAGTATTTAGCAAAACGAGCTAAATTATCTGGAGCAAAATGTTTTATTGAAGTTATTCCTAATGGTGTAGATGTTGATTTGTTTACTCAAAGCATTCCAAGCAAGATCCAATTTGAGTTAAAAAATAAATTAAATATTGCTAATGCGAGAGTTATAATTAGTGTTTCACGATTAGTCCATAAAAATGGCTTAGATACTCTTATCAAAGCGTTGAAATATATTGATAATATAAAGTTGATACTAATAGGTACAGGCAATCAAGAAAATAAACTCAAAGCTTTGGATGTAGAAAATAAGGCCATTTTTCTAGGCAATATTCAAAATAATAAAATTCCGAGCTACTTAAACATTGCAGATGTGTTTGCCAGACCTTCTCGTTCAGAGGGGCAGGGCATAAGCTTTTTAGAGGCCATGGCAGCTTCAGTGCCTGTGGTTGCTACACCTGTGGGAGGGATAGTAGATTTTATAGAGCATGAAAAAACAGGCATGTTAGCTCAAGTAGATAGCTCCGAAGATGTGGCGCAAAATATCCAGAAATTATTAGATAATGAGGATCTAAGAAAAAAAATTATTGAAAATAGTTTAAATTTAATTAAAGAAAAATACGACTGGGATCACATAGCTCAAAAAATGAATAAATTATTTATTAAATTATAGTGCATACAACTTGTATTATTTCTCGGCCGAGAAATAATACAAGTTTAGCTTTTAAACCATATGAAGTTATCCAAAGATAAACTAGCTGACTTGCTAAAGCAAGCAGAAAAAGCCCATGCAGAGTATGAGCAGCAACTAGGTCACAGAGATGACAACTGGCCTGAATGGTATGCTGAGTTTATTATCAAAAAATTAGAAAAGAATGACAAATATGCAAACTGAAATTGAAGCTAAATTTACAAATATTGATAAAGAGGAAATTAGGAAAAAGCTTGAGCAACTGGGATCAGATTTGATTCATAAGGAACGGCTAATGAAGCGGAGAGTATTTGACTTTCCAGATGCACGGCTTTATAAAATAGGCGGCTGGGTCAGAGTTAGAGATGAAGGCGATAAAATCACTTTGTCTTATAAGCAGCTTAATGACCGAACTTTGCATGGCACACAAGAGGTTAATTTGGTTATAGATGATTTTGCTAATGGCTGTAGATTCATAGAGTGCCTTGGTTTGAATGAAAAGGCCTATCAAGAAACTAAAAGAGAGTCATGGAAGCTAGGCGATGTAGAAATTGAAATAGATGAATGGCCTTGGTCCCCGCCGTTTATGGAAATAGAGGGGCCGACTGAAGAAAAAGTTAAAAACATAGCTACCCAGCTTGGCTTTGACTGGTCTACAGCGTTGTATGGCAGTGTTGAGATTGTATATCAGAAATACTATGATGTGACAGAGGAAGATGTTGATAGTTGGCCAGAAATAATTTTTACCCCAGTCCCTGATTGGCTTGAAAAAAAACGTATAAAAAAATGAATAAGAAAACTAAAATTATTATTGCTGCAGAGATATTTCCTCCCGACATAGGTGGACCGGCTTCATATGGCAGTAAGCTAGCAGAAGAGCTGGTTAAACGCGGTTATAAGACGCGAGTAGTAACTTATGGCGAAACAAAGCAGGATTTTGGTTTCAAAGTCAGTTATGTTTCTAGAAAGATACCTTTTTTATTGCGTCAGATAATATATGGAGTAAAGTTACTCTTCATAGCTAGGGGAGCTAAGGTAGTTTATGCTCAGGGGCCAAGCGTTGGCCCGGCAGCGATACTGGTTAAATGGCTGAGGTTTAAGCGTGTGGTGGTAAAGTATGTAGGTGATCAGTCCTGGCAGCAGATTAGAGTCAAAGGCTCTACAGTGCCTTTTGAAGAATATATGGATAGTTACGGCAAAAAGTGGTGGGACGTAAAAACCTGGTGGATCCAGCGCTGGCAAAAGTTCTCTCTAAAAAAAGCTGACGCTGTTATCACGCCAAGCTTATATTTAAAAGCTGTGTTGGTTAAATATTTGAATATAGATCACAGTAAGATAATGGTAATCCCCAACGCGCCGGTCGTCCATAAAACAAGTACTAATTTGCAACCACAGCAAAAAGTATTGTATTTAGGCAGGGTAGAAAACTGGAAAGGGATTGAAGCGCTATTAGAAGCTATGGCAGATTTACAGGAATATAAACTTTTAATAGCCGGCGCTGGCAGCAAGCTAGCAGACTATAAGCAGCTGGCACATGATAAAAAATTAGACGACGAAGTTGAGTTTGTCGGCCAGGTCTCCCATGATAAGTTGCAGGAATATTTCAAACAATGCTTCTGCTATATACTGGGTTCAGAATACGAAGGCATGCCGCATACTGTGCTTGAGGCTTGGGCGCACGGCTTACCAGTAATTGTGTCAGACTTTCAGCCAACACCGAACTGGTCAAACACGAAGAAACAGGCCTGGTGTTTGAGCAAGGCAATGCGGTGCAGCTTAAAACAGCTATTGCCAAACTATGGGTAAATAAAGACTTGAGAGATAAGTTAAGTGCTAATGCTTTAGAGGAAGTCAAGAAATATACAATTGATGATATGACAAGTAAAACTTTAAAGATTTTGCTGGGTTAAATTTAGCTAATATTAGCTATTTTTGCATTAAAAGACTTGACAAATTTTGAAAATTTTGTATTATAGTAATAATAATCACGGAGAGAGATCTTTAAAACTTAATATTTAACTCTTTGAGGAGAGAGTCAAAACCAAGTTTTTTGTATTTTTTGACTTCTACCTCTAGAGAAGTTTTTTTTGTTTCTCTGCACTTGGAGGTGAGAGTATCCGATTTTCGGATTTATATAATGGATCATTTAGTTTTATTTCGGCCTATCCTGAAATTTCTCTAAGTCCCATTATCATCTAGTACGTTTCTTTTTAGAAACATAAGCTAGATATTTTAGCCCATGCATAAATAATTTTCATAATTATTTGGGCCCAATCCCACCTCCAGTTGCTGAGGAAACAAACTCAAAAGTCCTCTCTTTTCTGAGTTTTTAAATATATTTGAAAATTTTGAAAAGGAGGTCTTAGGTTAATCAACCGTCAACCCACGGCAATTAACCAAGGAGCAACTATGTTAGAGAAATTGTCTGAACAGATGCGGTATCAGATAAAAAAAGAAATACCGCATTTGAAAGCTCAGCTGGAGATAATTCAAAAATCAATAGCTGAGTTTGAGTCAGATTTTTCTGGTAAATCAAAAAAGGATTTGGTTTGCCAGATTGAAAATCTAAACAAAAATATCGGCAGGCTAGACGTTCAAATGAGAGTAGTTAAAGTCTGGTTTGAAGATATGATTTAGATTTTCAAGAAAATCCTCAAAAATAGCTTGTGGCCAGGTATTGTGGGACTTGGCCAAAAAGCAAGCTATTTTTTTCCCTCCTCTCGGGCTGGAGACCTCGTATCTTCAGCCCGCCTCTTATTTAAGTTTCTGAATAAATTGGAAATTTAAATGAGCAGGTATGGTCCTAAATTCGCATTACCCACTGGTACTAATTTTGAAATTCTTAAATCGTCTATTTTGTTAGAAGATAACTCTCCGATTAAAAGGGGATAAATAGGCGACTGACTTACAAAAGTCAGCGAGGAAATTCAATTGTAGGATTAATTAGAATTTCCGAGGGTAGTTGAAAAGCTATCCTTTTTTATTTGACTAAAATCCTCATTTTGCTAATATTTTATTATACCCGGTAGCGGAAATTGGATAAGCCTGCTGAGCTGACTGAAGAAAATTTTCAAATTGGGCATTCCTGGATTCAATTATTTTATAAATAGGCTTAAGATTATTTATTAATTTATAAACCAAATTTTTATTTCCTAGTATGATTACAGCAAAAGAGCTACGGCAAAAATATTTAGATTTTTTCAAAAGCAAAGGGCATGCCATCATTCCTTCTGCTTCTTTGATTCCAGAAAATGACCCGACAGTCCTCTTTACCACGGCTGGCATGCATCCGCTGGTGCCTTACCTGATGGGTGAAAAACATCCAGAAGGAAACAGGTTAGCTAATGTGCAAAAATGTATCAGAACACAAGACATAGAAGAGGTAGGTGATAAAACTCATGATACTTTTTTTGAAATGCTGGGCAATTGGTCACTGGGGGACCCTGAAAAGCCTGACGGCATCGGGACAGGCTACTTTAAAAAAGAAGCCATCGAATACAGCTGGGAATTTTTAACTAGTAAAGATTGGCTGGGACTTGATTCTAAGAAGTTAGCTATATCAGTATTTGTTGGAGATGATGATGTGCCGAAAGATGAAGAAGCAGCTAATATTTGGAAAAGCATTGGTGTACCTGATCACAAGATAGCTTATCTTGGCAAGGAGGATAACTGGTGGGGTCCAGCAGGCCAGACTGGCCCGTGCGGCCCTGACACTGAAATGTTTTATTGGTCAGGCAAGTCAGAGTACCCGCCTGAAAGCAGCAACCCAGGCACAGAACCTGATAACTGGCTGGAAATATGGAATGATGTATTTATGCAGTATGATAAAAAACCAGACGGTAGTTATGAACCCTTAAAGCAAAAAAATGTTGACACAGGCATGGGCGTAGAGCGGACTCTAGTTGCTTTTAATGGGTTGAGTGATGTGTTTCAAATTGATACTTTTAAACCATTGATAGAAATAATTGAAAAAATTTCAGGTAAAAAGTATAATTTTACACCAGGTGATTTGGGTTATGAAAAGATGCCTGATTGTTGGGAAAAAGATATTCGCTCCATGCGAATCATTGCCGACCATATCAGAGCGTCTGTTATGATTATGGGTGACGATAGAAACATCGCTCCCAGCAACGCAGACCAAGGCTATGTGGTGCGCCGTTTAATAAGGCGCGCTATAAGGCACGCCAAGCTGCTAGGGATAAGAGATGAGTTTACTTTTCAGGTTGCAGAATGTGTAATTGAAATTTTTAAAGATGTTTACCCAGAAGTAGAAAAAAATAAAAGCTTTGTAGTAAAAAACCTCAGTAAAGAAGAAAAGCAATTTTCAGAAGTTATAAGTAAAGGCATTAAAGAATTTGAAAGAGTCTCTGGCAAGTTAGAAAACAAAGTGATAGAAGGTATAGATGCATTTAATTTATTTGCCACCTACGGTTTTCCGCTGGAGATGACTAAAGAACTGGCTGAAGAAAATGGCTTGCGAGTTGATGAGGAGAGCTTTTTGCAAGAGTTTAAAAAACATCAAGATTTATCCAGAGCCGGCGCTGAACAGAAGTTCAAGGGTGGACTAGCAGATCATAGTGAAGAAACCAAGAAACTCCACACGGCTACTCATTTGCTACAGGCAGCTTTGAGAAAAGTCCTGGGCGATCATGTAGCGCAAAAAGGCAGTAATATTACTAAAGACCGCTTGCGTTTTGATTTTTCACATCCGGAAAAGATGACCGATGAGCAGATTAAAATGACAGAAAGTCTAGTCAATCAAGCTATAGCTAAAGATTATCCAGTCACTTGGCAGGAGATGACGGTTGAAGAGGCAAAAAATAAAGGCGCTATCGGGCTATTTGAAGAAAAATACGATACCAAAGTAAAAGTCTATAGCATAGGCAACCCAGATGAAATGCCGCGGGCTACAATAGACGCCTTAACATTCAGCAAAGAAATTTGTGGCGGGCCGCATGTAGCCAGGACTAGCTTGATCGGCAAATTCAAGATTATAAAAGAAGAAGGAGTGTCTGCTGGGGTGCGGAGGATTAAAGCAGTAGTAGAATAAATTAAATATATGTCAAATACTTGGCAAACAAAATCAATAAAAAAGCCCAAAAGAGCAATGCCAACAAGATCTAAAGGTATTAGAGCCAGAAGACCTGGCCCCAAGAAGAACGGCAAAGGCATGGGACGCTGGCTGATTGGAGCATTGATACTTTTGGGTTTTTTTTATATTTTATTTTTTTTAATACCTAGGGTAGATATTACTGTCATACCCGAGTCAAGAGTGGTGAGCTTTGAAGATACAGTAGTTTTAACAACAAAAGAAAATTTGCCAAATGAAGAAGCTTTGGCAAAAAAAGTCCTAAAGGGCAAGAAAGTCTTTGTCACGGATAATGAAGAAGATGTTTTTGAAACTACTGGTGAAAAAGATATTGGCGATAGAGCGGAGGGTACAGCTAGATTTTTAAACTTTACTGGGCTGTCCCAGCTGGTGTCTATAGAAGATGGCCTGGAAACCAACGATGGCAAGCTGTTCACTGTTAAGTCGCCTCTAACTATTCCTGCAGCTTCAGTTTCACCAGAAGGGGATATTGTGCCTGGAGAAATAGAAGCTAATGTTGTAGCTCTAAAGCCTGGCGAAGAAAGCAATATCTTGCCCCAGAAAATATTTATAAAAAGCGTGCCGCCTGAAAAACAGCTTAAAATTTTTGCAGAAACAAATTCTACCCTGCAAGGGGGCACCTCTGAAGTGGTTCAAGTCATATCCCAAGAAGACATAGATCGGGCGCAAGAAGAGCTAAAAAATAAGTTAACCACAAAAATTCTGGAGAAAATTTCTCAAAATTTACCAGACGAAGAAACCTACATGGAGGAGACTCTGAATTTTACTAGAGAGGATTTTAGCTCTCAAGTAGACGTTAATGTTGATGATGAAACAAGCGAGTTTAGCTATAAATTAGACGCTAAAGCAGAAATAATGGTTTATAAGAATGAAGATTTAAACAATCTTATAAAAAAATCGCTTAGTGAAAAGCTTAACGCTAACGAAATGTTTTTAAGCGATGAGCCAAAGGATCTTGAAATTGTTAACATTGCTGACGATCCTGCGGGCAACTTGCTGCTATCTCTTAGGGCAGATTGGTTAGTTAGTCAGCCTATTGATCTTGAGCCAATACTAGCAAGTTTATTGGGCAAGCGCGAGGCTGACGCGAGACGAATCATACTAAAAGAAAAAACTGTAGCAGATGTGCGTTTTCATTGGAGTTTTGCCATAGCTAAAAGGGTGCCAAATATTGAGAGTCATGTTAATTTAAATCTTGGAGCAATTAATTAATGATAAGAGGACTGTCCTGTTTGAACAGGACAGTCCTTCTGTGAGATTATGTTCAGTCAGCTTTATTTTGTATTATTTGACTTTTAAGCTGAAATGTTATTTAATTTATACAACATATCCACAATTTCTATATTTGTGTATATGTTGACATTATTAAGATAATCCGTATAATTAAAAAGACAAAAAAAATTATAATTTATTTTGATATTATAAACGAAGGTTAGCTAATTTTAGCTAAGCTTTTTTATGCTCTTAATGCAAAATACCGATGAGCAAAAAAATATATCCCCTGAAGAGAAAGCAGAAAGCGCTGAAAATCAAAACCTTAAAGTAAATAAAAAAGGTTTTATTGAGGCCACAGGGGAAATAGAAGAACTGTTGCCAGGGCTAAAGTTTAAAGTGATTTTAGAAAATGGCCATGAAATAATGGCAACGTTAGCTGGCCGGATGCGGATGCATAGAATAACTCTGGTTATGGGTGACAAAGTTAGAGTAGAAATGAGCCCTTATGACTTAACTAAGGGCAGGATTACTTTCCGCCTATAACTCACTAAATCCCTTATTCTTCAAAAAGGATATTTAAAGGACATTCATTGAAAATATCTCCGAAGGCAAGGGAATTTGTATTTAATTAATTATTTTAATAAACATGAAAGTTAGATCCTCAGTAAAAAAAATGTGCATTAAATGCAAAGTAGTTCGCCGCAAGGGTCGACTTTATGTTATTTGTGAAAATCCTAAGCACAAGCAACGCCAAGGCTGATAAATGACAGCTGACAAGTAACGGTTAACACCAAGAGTTAACAGTTAGCTGTTAGAAGCTAATTAATATATATGGCACGTATAGCTGGTATTAATTTACCAAAAGAAAAAAGAATAGTGGTAGCTTTAACCTATATTTATGGTATTGGCCATACTTATGCTAGCCAAGTTTTGCAAGAGACTGAAACTGATCCTAAAACTAGAGTTAAAGATTTAACTAATGCAGAGGAAGATAAGATAAGAGAACTGATTGAGAAAAAGTATAAAGTAGAAGGAAACTTACGCAGGGAAGTCCTAGGCAACATCAAAAGACTAAAAGAAATTAAATCTTACAGGGGCACAAGGCATGAGAAAAAATTACCAGCTAGAGGACAAAGGTCAAAAACTAATGCCAGAACCAAGCGGGGCAAGAAACAAACCGTTGGTTCAGGTAAGAAAAAATCAGCAGCAAAAACTTAAGAAACTACCTACTTAGCTTTTTGCCTTATTAGGAATGATTATTTATACACAATCCTAACTAGTCAAGAAGCTAATTAGCTAACAAGCTATAATTATGGCAGGAAAAACCAAATCTACATCTAAGACCAAGACAATTAATAAAAAACCCAGAAGAAAAAAGAAGTCTTATGATTTTAATTTACTTGACGGCAGGGGGCAGGTTCATATTAAAGCTACTTATAACAACACCGTAGTAACCATAACTGACCATCAAGGCAATACAATTGCCTGGGGGTCAGCTGGCAACGCTGGGTTTAAAGGGCCCAAAAAGTCTACCCCTTATGCTGCGCAGCAAATAGTAAAACTGCTGGCAGATAAAGCAAAAGGCAAAGGCGTTAAGTCAGTTGATGCTTTCGTTAAGGGGCCGGGCTCTGGCCGCGAGTCAGCCATTAGGGCGCTAAACGCCAATGGCATTCAGGTTTTATCAATCAAGGATGTAACACCAATTCCACACAATGGTGTCAGGCCTCGCAAACCAAGGCGAGTCTAAAATTATTATATGGCTAGAAGATTAACTCCAAAATGCAAACAATGTCGTAGAGCAGGTGAAAAGCTGTTTTTAAAGGGTGAAAAATGTTTTACCGCCAAGTGCCCCATAGTTAGAAGAAACTATGCGCCTGGCATACACGGCCCAAACCAAAGGACTAGGCTTTCTGAGTACGGCATGCAGCTTAAAGAAAAGCAAAAAGCCAAAGCTATGTACCGGCTTATGGAAAAACAGTTTTTTGGCTACTATGAAAAAGCTCTAAACTCTCCGCGGGAAACAGGGCAAGAAATGCTTAGTCTTTTAGAGCGCAGGCTTGATAATGTGATTTATAGATTAGGCTTGGTTATGTCTAGAGATCAAGCTAGGCAACTTGTAACACATGGGCATGTAAAGGTGAATGGCAGAAAAGTAAACATCCCTTCATACCAAGTAAAAGTTGGTGATAAAGTTGAATTTAAGGAAAAATCTAATGACCTATCTATAATAAATTCTAGTATTGAGAAGAAAAAATCAGAAATTCCAGACTGGTTAAATCTTGAGGTTAAAGACAAGGCTGCTCAAGTAATAAACCTGCCAAAAGAAAAAGACCTTGACGTTGGTGTACAAACAAGACTTATTATTGAATATTACTCACGTTAAATAATTTATTTATAAGCTAAACTTATGTCTATAATTCCACTGCCCAGCAAAGTATCATATGACAATAAAAAGAATTTCTTTACAGATTTAGTTATAGAGCCTTTATACCCGGGATTCGGTACAACCGTAGGCAACTTACTTAGAAGAATATTACTGTCCTCGCTTAGCGGGACGGCAGTTACGCGAGTAAAGATTGCTGGCGCTGGACATGAATTTTCAAACTTGCCGCATATAAAGGAAGATGCAGTAGAGTTGATTTTAAACTTTAAAAAAATAAGAGTTAAAGCGCTGCAAGAACTTACTGAACCAGTGATAGTTAAACTCAATGTGTCAGGTGAAAAAGATGTTACCGCAGGGGATATAGAAACTTCAAGCGAGGTAGAGATTGTCAATCCTGAGTTAAAATTAGCCACTATAACCGATAAGGCCGGTAACTTTGATGTAGAATTAACTATTGAAACAGGGCGTGGTTATGTGCCAGTTGAAATGCAAGAAAATCAATCAACCGAAGTTGGAGTAATTGCTATTGATTCTATGTACTCGCCAATTATCAAGGTTGGCATGGATATTAAAAACGTAAGAGTCGATAAGATGACAAACTATGATAGTTTAAAGCTGTCCATTGCCACAGATGGCACAAGATCCCCTGAAGAAGCCGTCCATGAAGCCATAGATATAATCAGGGAGCAGATTGACACTATATACTCAGGCGGACAGACAGAAGAAGCTGCCGCTGTTGCCGAAGAAGAGCCTGCTGCTGAAGAAGCTGCAAAAGAGCCAACAGAAGAAGTGGCAGGGACAGAAAACTAAATTACCTTTTAGATTTTAACTTTTTATGCGCCATAGAAAAAACACAAACTCACTAAGCCGAAAATCAGCTCCTAGACGGTCTTTGTTAAAAAATTTAGCTGAGAGTGTGATTTTGTATGAAAAAGTTACAACCACTGAAGCTAAGGCTAGGGTAATAAGGCCTATAGTTGAACGCTTAATTACTAGATCCAAGAACAATGATTTAGCCAGCCGCCGTTACTTATTACAAAGGCTGCCTACCAATAACTCAGTTAAAAAATTGTTGGAGGTACTTGGGCCTAAGTACAAAGACAGGCCAGGCGGCTATACCAGGATTACCAAGGTTCCAGCCAGATCTGGAGATGGGGCTAAAAGAGCAACTATAGAACTAGTTAAATAATATGCAAAGAGATACTCACAATTTAGATGCTACAGACCAACCCTTAGGCAGGCTGGCAAGCCAGGTGGCGGTTTTGCTGCGTGGCAAACACAAACCAGAATTTGAACCAAATAAAGACGCTGGTGATATTGTTGTGATTGACAATATTAAAAAAATAAAGTTCACTGGCGATAAGCTAAATCAAAAAATGTATTATCATTACTCCGGTTATCCAGGTGGCTTAAAGGAAGCTAATATGAAAGAGCTAATAGCTAAAAAGGGCTATAGTGAAGTGCTAAAAAAAGCTGTTTGGAACATGCTGCCTAAAAATAAGCTTAGGCAAGGAATGATAAAGAGATTAAAAATCAAATAACGCGCTATCATTTTACAGTTTATAGAATACTTGTTACTGTTTACCTACAACTATGCCAACTAAACAACAATCAGAAAAAGAAGAGATCAAGAAACCAGCCAAAACTGGTAAGTATTTTTATGGCCTAGGCCGCCGAAAATCCAGTATTGCTCAAGTGCGGCTTTACCAAAAAGGCAAAGGCGAGATCCTCGTCAATGACGCCATTTTTAGTGATTATTTTAATTTTCCTACATGGCAACTGACAGTTCTAGCTCCATTAACAGAAACAAACTTGGCTGATAAGTTTGACGCAGTTGTAAAAGTAACAGGCGGAGGCAAGAGAGGACAAACAGAAGCTATTAGGCTAGGCATTGCCAGGGCACTGCTTGAATTTGATAAAAATTTGCGCCCGGCTTTAAAAGCCAAAGGCTATTTATCTCGCGATCAGAGAATCAAAGAAAGAAAGAAACCTGGCCTCAAAGGCGCCCGTCGCTCCCCGCAGTGGTCAAAGCGATAATTTATATATAATAGATTCGATAAAGCCCCAGTAGATCGGGGTTTTTTTGTATTGAAAATTTTCATTTTTCTTGATAAGATTGAATTATGTCTATAGCCAGAAATACACTTTATTATTCTTCAGCCCTAGTGTATCAAAAAGTGCTAGGGTTTATTTATTTTGCTTTAATTGCTAGGGGGTTAGGAGTAGAGGTAACTGGCCAGTATGTGTTTGCCTTATCTTTTACCACTATCTTTGCAGTGCTGGCAGACATAGGTTTTGCACCAGTTTTAACCCGTGAAATTGCCAAAGATAAGACAAAAACCCAAAAGCTATTTGCCCAAGTATTTTCAGTTAAGCTATTTATCAGCGTCTTAACTTACGGCTTAGTAGTCTTGTTTGTCAATCTGCTCGGCTACCCTGGCATAACTAAGACTCTTGTATATATAGCAGGCGGTGTTATGCTGCTTGATTCTTTTAGTTTGATCTTCTGGGCGGTGTTTCGTGGCCGGCAGAATTTAAAGTTTGAGGCCAGGGGCGTAATAGGCCATCAGACTATCACAGTTATCCTAGGGCTTGCAGCCTTGTATCTAGGGCTGGGGGTAAAAGCCTTGCTAGCTGCAACTCTGGTAGCTAGCTTGTTTTATGCTCTTTACTCACTTAGTTTGCTAGTCAGAAAATTGCAGCTAAAACTGAAGCTAGTTTATGATAAGCAAACAGTCTATTGGTTTTTAAAAACCGCCCTGCCTTTTGCTTTAGCCGGAGTTTTTGCCAGGATCTATACTCAAATAGATACCATAATGCTTTCTAAAATGGGCTGCACAGCTCAAGCCATCTGTGATGCGCATGTAGGCTGGTATGGAGTGGCTTCTAAGGTCACGCTAGCATTACAGTTTATTCCTTTAGCTTTAGCTGCTTCTTTGTTCCCTGCTTTTTCAGAACAGTTTGCTGCAGCTAAAGAGAGGCTTAAAGAAACTTATGAAAAAGCTTGGCGTTATTTAGCTTTATTAGTCGTACCGCTGGTAGCTGGGGTTGTGGTTTTGGCTCCTGAAATTATTTCAAATATCTGGGGGCCAGATTTTTTGCCAGCTGCCCAACCTATGCAGATTTTGATGGTCTCGCTAATTTTTATATTTCTTACCTTTCCTAATGGGGCGCTGCTTAATGCTGCTGGCAAACAGTTAACCAATACATCATATATGGGTATAGCAGTGATGGTAAATGTGATGCTTAACATATACATGATCTTAAACTACCAAATGACAGGCGCAGCCATAGCCTCTATTGCTTCTACGTTTGTTTTGTTCTGGCTTGGCTTTATAAAGTCTAAAAAACTTATAGGCTTTAATTTTATAGATCTGCTGTCTAGATTTCTCAAAATTTTAACTGCTGGTGCCATCATGACTTTAGCTTTACTTTATCTAAAAACTTATTTAAACTTATTGACTCTCATAATTATAGGGGCGTTGGTTTATTTATCAGCTATATGGTTTATTGGCGAGCTAAGAAAAGAAGATATAACTGATATTAGGTTAATTTTTTCTAAGAAAAATAATATATGAAAAAAGTTCTACTAATCACAGAAATGTTTCCGCCAATGCTTGGCGGGGCAGCTAATTATTACTACAAACTTTGCGCTAATTTGCCAGCCGCTAATGTAGTGGTGCTGGCTGACAATAGTTATGAAGCTACTAGGAATTTAACTTTCAAGAGTTTTAAATTTAAGGTTTACTATAAATCATTTTTCTTTAAAAATAAATATATTTGGCCCAAGTGGTTAAGGTTAATTTATGAAGCAAATAAGATTATCAAACTAGAAAAGCCTCGGATATTATGGGTAGGCGAAATATTGCCAGGCGGGCTGGTGGTTTTACTGATTTCAAAAATTTACGGGCTGCCTTACTTTGTCAGCACCCACGGCTCAGATGTACTAAATCCTTTATACAAGCCTGGCATTAAGGGCCGCTGGAAAAGGTTACTTGTTAGAAAGGTTTTAGCTGGAGCTAGTTTTGTAACTGCCAATGCAGAATACACACGCCTAATTTTATCCAAAATGGGCATTCCTCGAGATCATTCAGTCACTATCTATCCCTGCGCTACATTTAAGCCGCCTGTGCCAGAAAATACAACCTCAAGACATATTGAAGTAATCAAAGAATTAAAAGCAGCTGGCTTTAAAATCCTGCTAACGGCAGTGGGCCACATGGTACGTCGAAAAGGAATTGACAAGGTTATAGAATCTTTACCCTTGGTCTGGTCAGAAAAACCAAAAATAGCCTATGTGATTACGGGTGATGGAGCTTATAAAAATAGATTAGAAAAGATGGCTAAGGCTAAGGATAGCTTTGTTGATAATAGATCGAGGATTATATTTACTGGGCCTATATCAGAAAGTGAATTAAAAAAAGTATATGAGCTGACTGACATTTATATTATGATACCCAGAATAATACAGGGTTTAACAGAGGGATTTGGCATAGTATATCTGGAAGCTAATCATTTTGGCAAGCCTGCCATCGGTTCAAAAATAACAGGCATACCAGAAGCTATAAACGCCCTGTCGGATGACAATCATGATAAGGCTACAGGGTTATTGGTAGATAACCCAACCAACCGCAGAGAGATAGCCAAGAAAATCCTGATGTTAGTAAAGGATGAAGGCTTAGCTAAAAAACTTGGGGCAAATGGCAAGATCTGGGCTGAAAAATTCAACTGGGCCACAGAAGCTA
>Ga0114931_10005110_pt1 | contig 16238 bp, 14 predicted proteins | sample 2SBtaG_FD_89579 | JGI IMG/M metagenome (GOLD analysis project Ga0114931, IMG submission 89579) | Deep subsurface microbial communities from Kolumbo volcano to uncover new lineages of life (NeLLi) - 2SBTROV14_V59a metaG | ecosystem: Environmental > Aquatic > Marine > Volcanic | place: Kolumbo...
AGAAGCAAGGCAAACGGTTGTGTCATGCCTGGACTAAACTCAGCGGCGAGGGGATCGACAAATTCTTCTTATCGAACCGAAACGGAAAAAACGCGTTTTTTACTGGTTTCCCGGCGTCTCGGCGTCTCCGCGGTGATTTGATTCCTACTGGCATAGCGATGTAAGGTTAGTCTGGCGCGTCGAATGTCGCCGGCCCGCGCGCCGGTGGAAAACCAAACTTCCGCGGAGGATCTCTCGCCATGGCGGACAAGCGACTTCTGGCCGGGGCGGCTACGAGCAACATCACCCCGCCGCTGGGCATCTCGCTAAACGGCGGCATGCGCGACCGCGCGGCCGCGCAGATCCACGACGAACTGCATGCCCGCTGCCTGGTACTCGATGACGGCCATACGCGGCTGGCCCTGGTCGTTTGCGACAGTTGCATGATTCCCGGCGAGATCCACGAAAACGCCAAACATCAGACACACGAGCACACTGGCATTCCGCTCGACCGGATGTTGATTTCGGCCACGCACACGCACACCGCGCCGACCGTGGCGGGCGTGTTTCAGAGTGAGCCGAACGAGGAGTATGCTGAGTTTCTGGCGCTGCGGATTTCGGACGGAATCCGCCGCGCGGTGAACAATCTGGCCCCGGCCAAAATCGGTTGGGGCGTCGGCAGCGAACCAACGCAGGTGTTTAATCGCCGCTGGACCATGAAGCCCGGCGCGATCGGCGCCGATCCGTTCGGCAAGCTTGGCGATCGCGTGAAAATGAACCCGCCGCGCTCCAGCGACCAACTGCTTGAGCCGGCCGGTCCGACCGATCCACAGGTTTCGATTCTGGCCGTGGCCACGCCCCAGGGGCGTCCGATCGCGCTGATGGGAAACTATTCATTGCACTATGTCGGCGCAGCCGGCCCGGCGCACGTGTCGGCCGATTACTACGGCATGTTCGCCCGAGGCGTGACGCTTGCCCTGGCCGATCCTTGGCAGGATCCGCCGATGGTCGGCATGCTTTCCAACGGCACCAGCGGCGACATCAACAACATCGACTTTCGCCATGTCAGCCCGCGGCAACCGCCTTATGCCCAGATGCGCAAGGTGGCCCATCTCGTGGCGGCCCAGGCCCAAAAAGTTTATGGCGAAATGAAGTTTCACGATTGGGTGCCGCTCGACATGCGCGAAGCCCGCTTGGAGCTAGCACGCCGCCTGCCGAGCAAGGACGAAGTCGAGCGGGCAAAAAAGATTCTGGCCCGGGCCAGCGGCGAGCCGCTCCGCCGAATAGAAGAGATCTATGCCCGCGAAACCGTGCTCATGAGCCACTGGCCGCCGACCAAGCCCACCGTGGTTCAGGCCCTGCGCATCGGCGAGTTGGGCATCGCCGCCAGCCCGTGCGAGACGTTTGTCGAAACCGGCCTGGCGATCAAGGCCCACAGCCCTCTGAAGCCGACGTTCACCATCGAGCTGGCCAACGATTACGCCGGCTATCTGCCCACGGTCGAGCAACACCGCTTGGGCGGCTACGAAACGTGGCGCGCGCGGTCGAGCTTTCTGGAGGTCGGGGCCGAGCCGAAGATCCGCGGCAAAATCCTCGAACTCCTGGGGCAACTGGCCTAGCCGCCGGGAGGGCGCCGCTCGTGGGCCGACGCAACCTTGCCCCCGGCGCAAGGCCCGACAAAGCGCAAAAGAGCTTACTTTCGCCCGGCCCGGGGGCGGAATACACTAGAACCAACGTGTGAACCGTCCGGGGTGTGAGGCACGCTAGAGCAACCTGTCCATGGCAGTCAAGTGGGAGAGCGTCATGAGGTCGATCGGTCGAGGAGTCCTGGCGGCGGTGGCGACCGCCCTGTGGGCCATCAGTTTCAGCAGCGTCGCGGTCGCCGGCGACATCCAGTTCAAAAAGACGCAGCTCGACACCGTGTTTCGTAGCGAAGGCGTGGCCGCCGGCGACTTCAACGGCGACGGCAAGCTGGACATCGCCGCGGGCAGCGTCTATTACGCCGCGCCGGATTGGAAGATGCGAACCATCGCGGATAAGCCACGGAAGTTCGATCCCAAGGGCTACAGCAACACGTTCCTCAACTTCGCCGACGATATCAATCACGATGGCTGGATCGATCTGGTCGTGGTTGATTTTCCCGGCCGGCAAACTTGGTGGTTCGAGAACCCGAAAGGTTCGACCGGCCCGTGGAAGCGGTACGAGTGCGTTCCGGTGACCAATAACGAAAGCCCCACGCTATGGGACGTCGACGGCGACGGTCAGCGCGAGCTGGTTTTCTCGAACGGTGATTTTCGCCTGGCCTACGCCGAGCCGGGCGACGATGTGACCCAGCCCTGGCGGCAAGTGCCGATCTCCGCGCCCAAGGCGCCCGGCACGCAGAAGTTTTCGCACGGACTGGGCGTGGGTGACGTCAATCTCGACGGCCGCGCCGACGTGCTCACCACCGGCGGCTGGTGGCAGGCGCCCGAAGATCGCGTCCACGGCAAGTGGGCCTTTCACGCGGTGAACTTCGGCCAGCCCTGTTCGCAGATGTACGTCCACGATTTCGACGGCGACGGCGATCAAGATGTGCTCAGCGCCAGTGCCCACAACTTCGGCATCTGGTGGCACGAACAAACCCCGAAGGGCTGGAAAACCCACGAAATCGACCGCAGTTTTTCCCAGACGCACAGCCTCTGCCTGGCCGACATCAACCAGGATGGGCGGATGGACTTTGTCACCGGCAAACGCTGGTGGGCCCACGGCGGACACGATCCCGGCGGCGATCAACCGGCCGTGATGTATTGGTACGAACTGACTCGCCGCGACGGACGGCCCGTGTGGACCGCGCATCAGTTCGACCACGACAGCGGCGTCGGCACGGAGTTCGAGGTAGTCGACATCAACGGCGACGGGCGGCTCGACGTCATTACGTCGAACAAGAAGGGCGTGTTCTATTTCGAGCAGGTCGCCCCATAAGGCCATAAGAATTGTCCGGGACTCATGCCGGACGGCAACAAAAAAGAAGAAGGCCGCCGCGCGGGGGGAATTGCACGGCGGCCTTTTTCGGGGGGGAGTGTCACCCGGTCTCGGGCAAATTGCCCGAGCGTAAGGGTGATTACGCTTGGTCGGCAGCGGCCTTTTAAGGAATCCGTTTCTGTAGCTCTTCGATCATCTCACGCAGTTGATCGAGCCGCTTGTTAACGCGGTCTAATTCCCGCTGGCGCGCGTGCTCGATTTTTTCCCGTGCCTCTTTGGCCGCCCGGTGGGCCTTCGCGCGGGCTTGCTCGACCGCATGGTCGACTTCGGGACGCATTCGTTCGAGATAAGGACTGATCGCCCGGCGGCCCTGTTCTCCGAAGCGGACGGCGCGGTCGGGAAACCGCCCTAGGAAGGCCTCGACATAGCGCCGCACTTCGCCGGGCAACTCACCCAGGGAATCTTCCGTGACCTCCCACCGCTGATCGCCCTTCTCCACGACGATCTTGCCCGGCGTGTCGCCCTGTTTGGTGATCGTGATCCTCAGGTCTTTGGGAAACTTGATCTTCCGTGGATGGCCCGGCATGAACAGCGTCATGTTCCGCGGCAGCTTGGGCATCTGGCTGTCGGGAAAGACGCGCTCGAGCAATTCACCCAGCGGCTCCTCGCCGGAAGGACGTTCAGCCAATTTTTTGGGCCGCTCGACCGGGGTGACTTGAACGTCGAGCGGTTTACCGCCACGTAGCAGCGCCAGCCGCAGCGGCTTTCCGTCGGCCGAATTGACCGCGCCGGCCAACTGAGCGATCGACTCCAGCGGTTTGTCATTGACCTTGACGAGCACATCGTGCTGATGAATGTCGGCCTTGGCCGCCGGGCTGTCCGGCACGACCCGGGCAACGATAAAACCTTCGCCTTCAGCCAGCCCCAGTTGGTCCCGCAGCGCCGGTCCGGCGGGCAGGCACAGCAGGCCGATCCACATTAGTTTTGCGATCATGGGAAGACCATCCTTTCATCAAATGAGTAAGCGTTGGTTCACGTCAGGCGAATTTTGACCGCTCGCAGCCAGAATGAGTTTTTTCGGCGGGCTGGCAGGGCCGAGACGGTTCGGGTTACTGAATTTCATATCCGCTGAACTGCACCTCGACACGATCCACCGGGACCAAGCCGCGATGGCCGTCGCCAAACTCGGCCGGCCACCACTCGTGCTGCCGCTTGATTGGGTGGCCGCCCAGCTCAAGCGCGGCGAGCACCTTGGCGGAAAGATCCGTCGTAGGATCTAAAACCCAGGCCCGCGCGGACGGGTCGGCTTCCGCCGGCTCGACCGTTTGCGTTCCGTCAAGATCGGCCTGGACAAGCTCTTCGTTCGTCGAGGCGGCGCCGCTCGCGGTGGGCAGCGTACCGGCAGCGTCTCGCGCGACATCCGCGTCGGTCGGATGCGGAGATTCGGTCGGCGTGGACGACGTCCCTAGCGAGAGCCCCAGCGTGAAGGTGATGAGCAGGCTTGCCGCCAAGGCGAAAAAGTTCATCGCCGCGCGTTTCGTGAAGCGTCCGTTTCGTTTTTCCGGGCGGCGTGCTAATGCAGATGCGATATCTTCTTCTCCTGCCGCGGAGGTTATCGACGGCAGCGCTTCGCGCCAACATTGATCTTCGAGAAAGGCCAGCGCGCAGCGGCGCCAGCCGTCGGGCGTTTCGGACAATTGCTCGATCAGCGCGCGGCGGATCGGCTCGTCGAGCTCGCCGTCAACAAGCCGCTCGAGCTGCTGCTCGAACTGGAGCGGATCCGTACGGCCGTGGTCGATTCTGTCGTGCATGGTTCTTTGTCAATATGATGTTCTTTGTCGGCACGGCGCTGTCGTGCATGGTGCTATGGAGCGGCCTCGATGACCTGCATCGCGGTCAGCTCACCTCGCAGCTTGGCCCGCGCGCGATGCAGTCTCGATTCGACCGCGCTGTGGCTGGTGCCCAAGTGTTCGGCAAGCTGGTGATAGCTCCAGTTCTGGGTGTATTTCAACAACAGGATTTCCGCGTCGCGTGGTGACAGCCTAGCCATCGCCGCGCGGACTTGATGTCGTCTTTCGTCGCCAAGCAGCCAACTTAAAGGGTCCGGTTCGTGGTGATCGCTTTCACCCGGTCGCGCCACGCCAGCATATCGCTGGAGCAACTTTCGCTGCCGTCCGCGACGCCGGCGATAAAGTAATGATTGCCGCACGGCCAAACGATATAGCCATGGTGCCACCTTTTCGCCGTCCCTAAGCGGCGCCTGTTGCCGCACGGCCGCCAGCGAGACTTCCTGCATGATGTCGTCCACCGCCTGACGATCCGCGACGCGAGCCAAGATGACCGTGCGCAGCCAGCAATCGTGCCGGGCCAGCGTGCTCGGCCAATCGATTGCAAGCCCTGCGGCCGGCTCTGTCGCGCCGACCTGATCGCGGTTTCTTGCCATGGTCATAAAGATAGTTGCCGCGGCGTGGATTTTCTTGCAGACCTATTTTCGCCCCCGCCCGGAAAAGGCCCTTGCGTTTGCTGGTAAGGAACCTTCAGGAAAGGGTTTATCGCGCTGTCAAGCATCTAGCGAAGATCTGTTTCCTTTGCTTCATTCGCCGCGACACGGCCAGGATATTCCATTGTTCGCCACCGATGCCGTCTGTGCCAGACCCCATGCAGCCGGGCCGTTTTCTCCGCGGGGCGCTTCTCCTAGAATCAAGGCTCGCTTCCTCCGCGGCCGCTGGCTTTCCGCAAACACAAGGCGGTCCGCGATGCGGCGGGCGATGATCAAGGGCACGCCGATGGCAACCAGAACCAATATGACGAATCCGCTGGCTTGGATCGAGCAAGAGTTGGCTTCGCTGGAAGCCGCCCGGTTGCGGCGAAGGCTGGCGGCTGTGCGGATGGTCGACGCGGTTCACGTCGAAGTGGATGGCCAAAGGCTGATCAACTTCGGCTCGAACGACTATCTCGCGCTGGCCGCCGATCCGCGACTCGCGGCGGCCGCCGCCAAGGTCGCCGGGCGCGACGGTTGGGGATCGGGCGGCAGCCCGCTGGTGACCGGACGAAGCCTCGCGCTGGCTGAGCTGGAAACCGAACTGGCACGGTTCGAGCAGACCGAGGCCGCGCTGGTCTTTGCCTCGGGCTTCGCCACGAATTTGGGAACCGTCACCGCGCTGGTCGGGTCCGGCGACGCGATTTTCTCGGATCGCTTGAACCATGCCAGCCTGATCGACGGCTGCCGATTGTCGCGGGCCACGGTGCATGTCTTCCAGCACGGCGACCGCGATCACTTGGCGTCCTTGCTGCGCGACGCGCGAGGGTCCGGGCGACGCCTGATCGTCTGCGACAGCCTGTTCAGCATGGACGGCGACTTGGCTCCACTGGCCGAGTTCGTGGAACTGGCCGAGCGATACGACGCCATGTTGCTCGTTGATGAGGCCCACGCCACGGGCGTTTTCGGTGCCGGAGGTCGCGGCGTGGTCGAGCATCTGGGCGTCCATTCGCCCGCGCTGGTGCGGGTCGGCACGTTGAGCAAGGCGCTCGGTGGAGCGGGAGGGTTTGTGGCCGGTTCCCGGTCCATGGTTGATTGGATTGCCAACCGCGCTCGAAGTTACATTTTTTCGACCGCCCCACCTCCGGCCACCGCCGCGGCAGCCCGGCAGGCGATTCGCCTGGTGATCGAGGAACCCGAGCGACGAAAGATCTTACTACAGCGCGCCGAGATGTTGCGCGACGAGCTGGTCGATCAGGGCTGGAACGTCGGCCCGTCGAAAAGCCAGATCATTCCCGTAATGATCGGCGACCCGCGGCGCGCGCTGCGGATGGCGCATCGCTTGCGGCAGCGCGGATTGCTGGTTCCCGCCATTCGCCCGCCGTCGGTGCCCGCGGGAACATCGCGGTTGCGGGTGAGCCTTAGCTATGCGCACACACCGGCGATGCTCGCCGAGCTAGCCACGGAACTGGCCCCTTTACGCCGCGAAGCGTGAGGGGCGTCGGACATAGGGTCTCAGGATGGCCCGCCGCCGCGATCCACCGCCGCGCATGCCGCAGAGTCGATTTTCGCGTTTGAGCGCGCGTGATCGCTGAGAGTTTGAAAACGCCGCGGGTCGGTTGATCGCGGCGTCGTCACGATAGGCCAGCGCCTCGATCTGTTGTCGTAAGACGTACCAGATGTTTACCGGCATGCTTTCTCCGTGCGGCGGACGGTGCGCCGGCGCTCCGAGCGCGACGGCGGCACGCCCTTTCCCCAAGATTCAAGACCCGGTGAATTCCCTTTCCAGCTTATCGACCGCGGCCGCTCGACGCCAAACGATTGATTCTTTCGCCCGCCGCGGCATGGACCGCGCGCCTCGCACAACGAAAGGTCCGCGTGATACGCCTATTCGTGCCGCAGGGCTTCGATCGGATCCATCTGCGCGGCCCGCATGGCGGGATAAAGTCCGAAGATCACCCCCACCACGACCGAGATACCGAAAGCGATCGGAATCGAGATGGGCACGATCACCGGTTCGACCGTGCGGACCACGTCGGGCAGATTTTTGACGGCGGCCGGAAAGAAGCGCTCGATCCCCGCGCGCGCCAAATGGCTGACCGGCCCGCAGGTCAGCCCGCCCAGAATGCCCGTGATCCCGCCGACGACCGACAGCACGATGGTCTCGGCCAGAAACTGTCGAGTGATGTCGTGGCGTTTGGCGCCCAAGGCGCGGCGGATGCCGATTTCGCGGGTTCGTTCGGTGACGGTGGCCAGCATGATGTTCATGATGCCGATTCCGCCAACGACCAGCGAGATGGCCGCGATCAAGCCCATGAAAACGATGAACATCAGCCGCGTGGTCCGCGCTTGTTCCAGCAGTTCTAGAGGCACGGTCAGCGCGGTGTCTTGTTTGTCATGGTGGGCGCGCAGCGTTTGCTCGACCAGGTCCGCCGTGGGCACGACTTCGGCGATGTCGCGCACGCGCAGCGTGACTTGGGTCAACTGAATGTCTTCGCCCTCGAACGATCCGCTGCGGCGGGTGATCACTTGATCGCCGATCAGCGACCACAGCGTGGTGATGGGAATATAGACGTCGCTGGAAAAGTCCTGCGCGGCCAGTGACCCGCCGATCGCCGCAGTCGGCGCGCGTGATTTCATCACGCCCACGACGACGTAATAATCCTCTTCCACGTGGATCGATCGCCCGATGGGGTCTTGAAACGGAAACAGCCGCTCGGCGACTTCGGCGGCCAACACGCAGACGTTTTCTTGGTTGCTCGTTTCGGCGGCGGCGATGAAATGACCTTGAGCCACGCGCAACCGGGTGACTTCGGCGTATTCGGGCGTGCAACCGACCAGCCGTCCGTCGACCACGCGATCGGCATAACGAAATTGGCGGCGGATTTCGCGAATCGGCAGCGCCCGCTCGACGGTCGGGATCGTCTCGACGAGACGTGCGTAGTCGTCGCGGGTAATCCCGTAAGGCACCGGACCACGGGTGCCCAGCGTGGTTTCGCTGGGCGGTTTGATCGAGCGGACGATGATGTTATCGGCTCCCAGGCCTTCGATCTGCTCTTGGGCTTTGCGGCTGATCCCTTCGCCGATGGCCAACAGCCAGATCACGCTGGCCACGCCGATAAAGATACCCAAAACGGTCAGCAGCGAGCGCAGCGGATGCAACAGCAGGCTTTTGACGCCCAAACGCCACGTGCGAAACCCGGGCAGGGGAAGGTTCATTTCAGGCGCTCGTCCGATTGAATGACACCGTCGCGAAATCGCACCACGCGCTGCGTCACGGCGGCGACGTCCTCTTCGTGCGTGACCATGATGATCGTTTTGCCTTCGTCGCGGTTCAGCCGCTGAAGAATGTCCAAAATTTCGCTAGCGGTGGCGGAATCAAGGTTGCCGGTCGGCTCGTCGGCAAGGATGAAATAGGGGTCGTTGGCCAGGCTGCGGGCGATGGCCGCCCGTTGTTGCTGTCCGCCGTAAAGCTGAGTCGGCCGGTGGTGCAGGCGGTGACCCAAGCCGACCGCATCGGCCAATTCGCGACATCGCCGCCGCCGCTTCGCCGTGGCGAGCCGCCCCTGGTAAGAGAGCGGCACCTCGATGTTCTCGATGACCGATAGCTGAGGAATCAGATTGTAAGATTGAAAGACGAAGCCGATTCGCGTGGCGCGGATCTCGCTACGTTGATCGTCGCTAAGCGTGGCGACGTCGTCGTCGCCGAGAAAGTATCTGCCCGCCGTGGGGCGATCGAGGCAACCGAGCAGATTCAGCAGCGTCGATTTGCCCGAACCCGAGGGGCCCATAATGGCCACATAGTCCCCTTCGGGCACGTCGAACGAGACGCCTCGCAAGGCATGCACGACTTCGCCGCTCAGGACATAGTCCTTGCGCAAATCCTCGATTCGCGCGGCAAGTTTCATCCGCCGGCCCCTCCGCCCGCCGACGTGCCTCCCCCCGCCGGACCGCCCCCCGCGCCGCGGCGCATGGCGCGAAGCCGGACCATCGAAGCGGTCATTTCCCGCTTGTCGAGGAAGCCGTCTTTGTTCGCGTCGCTGCGCTGGAAACCGGAACGGAACTGCTCGGGTAGCTCGTCGCGGCTCAGCTTGCCGTCGCCGTCCTTGTCCATCCGCTGAACCATCATCGCGGCGAGTTGTCCGGGGGTCATATCTTGCATGCCGCCGGACGATTGGTTCTTCTTCCGGCCGGACTTGCCGAGCTCGTTCTTTTGAGCCGGCGTGGAATTTGGTTTATCCGCGGACTTCACGTCCCCGCGGGCCAAGCGTTCCTCGCCCGTTGATTTCGTGCTGGACGCCGCCTTGGCTTGGTCGGCAACCTGTTGTTGCGGAGGAACCGTCGGTTTCGAGGCGATCAGTTCCTCGGGCGTCGGTTCGGGAAGATCGACGTAATCGATGAACTTGCGCGGGTTCATGACCACTTTTTCGTCCGCCTTCAGGCCATCTTTGATGACAACGAATTTTTCATTCGACGAGCCGATGCGAACCTTTCGCGGCTGGAGCCCATGCGGGGTTCTCAGAAAGCAGAAGGTCCGCCCTTGATCTTCCAAGATGGCTTGCACGGGAACCTGCAACGCTTGGCCAAGCCGCTCGACGAGAATGCGAACTTCGGACGTCATGCCCGCCCGCAGCTTGTCTCCCGGAGGATTGGTAATCTTGATGTAGGTGGCGTATTCCTTCGTGCTGTTGCCCCACCAACTGCCAGGCACGGGATACTCCTCGACCTTGGTCACCGTGCCGACGAGCTCGACGTTCGGCAGCGCGTCGATGTGGATCGCCACCGGCATGCCGGGCTGAATGCGATCGATGCGGGCTTCGCTGATTTCGGCCTTGACCTGCATGCGCTTGGGGTCGGGAAGGCGGACGATCACTTGCCGCTGGCGAACCGGCGAACCTTCTTCGATAATCACTTCATTGTTGCCGCGGCGGTCCGACTTGTTGGCGTAGACCACTTGGCCATCGGAAGGCGCGCGAATTTCGCACTTGGCGATCTGATCTTCGATCAATTTGAGTTGGGCCAAGTCGAGCTCGTGGCTTTTTTCCTGCGATTCGAGATTCGCCTGCGCACTTTCAATGTCCGCGTCGAGCTGGCTGAGCATCTTGGACTTGGTGTATTTCCGCAGCACGTCCAAATCGGTCGTCGCCGCGGCCAGGTCCATGCGAGACTTCTCGACGGCAAAGCGATCAGCCTGAAGCTGTAGCTTCGTGACGTAGCCCTTGGCCGAAAGCATCTCGCTGTAGCCCAAATAATCCTCGGCGCGGTGCAGATTTTCCTCGGCCACGGCCACGGCCGCCTGCTTGGTTTGTTCCTCTTGCCGAAACGTGCCTTCGATGTATTCCAGCCTGGCGATCTTCGCGGCTTCGAACGTGCTGCGGGCTTGAATCACGGCGGCCTTGCTCGTGTTGCACGTAATCTGTTGCCGGGTCATCTCGTCGCGAAGCGAGGACGAATCGAGTCGTGCGATCAGGTCTCCCGTGTGGACATACGATCCTTCGGGCACCAGCTCCAGGATCATCGTGCCGCCTCCGCTGCCCGAGCGGGATTGCACCTCGCACCTCACCTCGGTGTTCTCCGAGCTTTCCACTTCGCCGTTTTCGGTGACCACGTATTCAAAGGGACCCTGCTCGGCTTGGTAGATCACCGGTTCGAAGGGCAGTTCCACCGCCTGGTGAGAAGGCCAGAACTTCCAAGACGCAAGGGGAATGGCCGCCACGACCGCTAGCCCCACGATCAACCCCGTCCATGAGATGCCGCTTCGCCGGATCGCGCGTCGCTCGTGGCGAACCGTTGGTACAAGGTGGGCCATGGGGCGCTCGGATCGATTTTGAAGGTCAGGTTTTTTGCCCGGGCAGGAAAGCGGGCTGGGAATGTGGAAGATCAGTTAATCTCAACCAATCTCATTGTATGCCGATCTCGCGCCGGTGTCATCTTTGGGCCGCGCGGCTTGCTTCCTTGTAGATGGCCCGTTGGACCGGTCGCCAATTAAGCGGCGGTTGGTCCGGCTGCTTCGAATCGGCCGGTTTCTCGGCCGGATCAAGCGTAACGGTGGTCGCCTCAAAGGGATCGAAGCCGGCCGTCTGGACGGTGTGCTCACGCGATTCGGACATACCCTGCTCTAGATTAAACCCCCGACCTTCGCGCGAAGTTTCGCTCTCCGCCGGCTTTTCACCTTCCGCCAAGGGCCACGCTTCGTGGGTCGGTGGCAGAGCAGGCCCTTTTTCCCGGCCAAGATTCGAGGCATTGAGCGGGCCAGGGTCGACCCAAACCCCTCGATCGTCAAGCTGCATCGTGCCCAGGTCGAAATCAAGCCCCAGCCGCTGGATGTCGTAGTTGACCCACACATTGAGAAAGTCGTTCTGCGCGGTGGCTAGACCTCGCAGCGCGTCGACCAGGTCGCGGGCGGTCGTGGCACCAAGCTGCAAGGCTTCGCCCGGCTTCGGCGGCTCGCGAAGACGCAACTGAGCCTGTTCCACCTGGGCGATGGCAATCAGCACCGAAGCGCGGCGGATTTCCAGGTTCAGCTGATTCAGTTCGATCGTCCGCAACGTTTGACGCAGACCGGCGCTGATCGAGTCTTCCGTGACCATGAATCGCCGCCGGGCCTGCTGGTATTCAATCAACGAAATCCGATACGTGTTGCGTTCGGCCAACCGGGTAAGCGGCGCGTCGAATTCCAGGCCGACCCGCAGCCGTCCGGTGGTGTTGCGGAATCGGACCGGGTTGTCGCCGACCGTGCCGAGATCGCCGCTGAAGGTGAAGTCCAGATCGCTTAACAGATCGTTGGCGTTGAATTCGACAAGCCGCCATTGGTCGACCAACGCCGCCCGGGAATTCATCAGGTCGCGGCGATTTGCTTCGGCGATTTCCCATGCCCGCTCCGAGTTTAGTTCGACCGGCACCGTCTTGATCGTGTCGAGCCGCGTGCGCGCTTGAACCAACAGCAATTCGCCGAGTTGGCGCGATAGCGTCAGGCCTTGATCGGTGATCGCTTCGCGCACCGGTTGCGCAATCGGATCGCCGGCCGGCCGGCCTTGGATCTTGGCGGCCGTCTGATCCAGGCGGTCGAGCGTTTGTTGGAATCGTCTGGCCAGTGAAACCAGATCTCGCGAGATCGCCTCGACGCGCTCGTTGAACTCGTTGACGTCATAGAGCTTTGAGTCGACGTCGCCGGCTTGGATCTCCGGCCGCTTGGCCAGCCGCGCCAGATTGGCCCGCCGCTGAGTCACGTTGGCTAAGAGTTGTTGGTGATCTTGCTCGACAAGCTTGAAGTGCCCGGCGGCCGCCTGACGTAGTTGCCGTGCGTCAGCGGCCAAAGGTTGCAGGTTGCCATACCGCGCGTCGGCCGGAAGATGGCGCAGCGCGTTGAGCAGATCGACCAGTTTATTTTGAATCGTGGTGAGTTTGGGGTCGATCAGATCGAAGCGGTCGAGCAGCGGGTCGCGGATCACGATGTCAACCTCGGGCGGTAGACCGAGACCGACCTTGTACTGGTCCAGGCTGTTTTGATAAGCGGTTTTCAGCGACAGCAGTTGGCTTTCGGTGTTGAACAACGCGGTGCGGTTTTGGTTGACTTGGAACAGGTCGATCCGCCCGGCATCGTAGGCCGCTTCGAGTTGAGCCAGCGCGTCGCGCAGCCCGGCGACGTTGGCCTCTTGGAATTGGATCTGTTTCTGATCTTGCAGCAAGCCGACGAAACCCGAGGCCTGCGCGGCGCCGGTTCCACCGCCTCCGCCCCCGCCGAACGCCCCCCCGCCGACGACGCCGAAACCACCGCCGCCGACGCCGGTAAAGCCACCCAACCCCGAACCGCCGAAGAAACCGCCTCGTCGCGTCGGGCCGGGTCCCGGGTTGCGGCCGATCATCACTTGCAGATAAAAGCCGCGACGAAAGCGTTCCATCTGTCGCACGTTGGCCAATAGCACCCGTTCGCTGAGCGTCAGCGTCTCGAGCACGCGTGCCCGCCCCGCCCCGCGCAACAAAGGCTGCATCAGTGAAAAGTTAAGTAGACTGTTGACCGTCTCCGTATCGGGGCCGGCGAACTGCCAAACAAACGAGTTCGCGAAGCCAACCACCAATTCGCCCCCGCTGGCCAACATCCGCCGCATTTGAAGATCCGTATCGGTTTGCAGCGTGCTTGACGATCGACCGCCCCCGCGTACCCGACCGTCGGAGGTGAAAAAGTTCGAGTTGCCGCCGAAGAACTGGGCATCGAAGCGAAATCGCTCAAACGATACGTCGAGCGCCGATTCATAAAGCGTTTCCAGAGACTGCTGAAAACTACGCGAATTGACCAGCGCCAGCTCGACCGCCAAGTCCTGGTTCACCGCGATCTCACCCTGCTCGTTGGCTGGCAACGCCGAAACCCACTGCAAATTGTCGACCGACGGTAGATCGCCCGCACGGTGCCAGCAGGGATAGCCCTCTTTGCAGTCGACATGGTGCATCAAGCGGTGCGACGTCGGATCATCCGGCGGCATCGGCGGAAAGTCGGGTGAGGTGGGATCACTCAGCCGCGACCAGGGAGCGGGCTGAATCGTATAGCCCTCGAGCGGCCATCGTGGGTCATTGGCCTTTTGCGCGACCAACCGGGCAACGTCTTGATCGGCCTGAGTCCTGTAATACTCGCGACTACAGCCGCCCAGAAGCAGCGCGACGGACAGCATCGCCAGGCCAAGACCTCTTGTGCGGGATGGAGGCTCGTGTTTCATCGCCCGACCTCCCTCTGCAAGGGATGGCTTGTGGGGTCGGTTTCGGTCGGGTGGTCGCGATCCGCTCGCGCGGTAGCCGCAACAAACCGTTCGAGTAAATCCGCGAGTCTCTGCCGCGAAGGCGAACCAGGCTCCTCATCGAGTTGCCGGAGCCAAGGCGCAAGCCGCACCAGCGCGGCGTCCAACGCCAGACGACCTTCCGCGGTGAGCCGCCACAGTTGACGCCGGCGATCACGCGACGAACGCTGACCTTCCAGCCACCCGCGACGGCGAAGTTGTTCGACCAACTGGCTCACATGCGCCGCCGACACCGCCAGACCTCGCGCCAGCTCGCTTTGGCTTAACCCCACCTCGTCCACCTTCCGGCACGCCCACAGCAGCCATAACTGCGGCTCGTTCAGGTCTTGTCCGGCAAGCCGCTCGGCGACTTGCGTCCGCAACCGCCGCCCGCATAGGGAAATCGAACCGATCAGCTCGACCCACTCATGTGGCATGGAATCCCGGGCAAGCGTCTCGGCGTCGTTGGCTCGGCTGCGTATCATCATGAAGCAACGTTCCCTTGCCGTGTGAGCGATGTGAAGAATCCGCTACCGCACGTGGGAGGACGAGTCAGACCCCACCACCAAACCTTTTAAGGTTGAATCGTCTGGATGTTGAATCATTCGGCATTGAACGATTTCAACTTGAACGGTTGTGTGGATTATTCGGTCGCCGGTTCAAGCTGGGAATTCGCGGGAATTTACGTTGTGCCGCAGCGCAGACTGCGCAGCTTGACACCCCGCCGAGACCTACTTATTATCGAATTAGTGTCTACGTGTGTTCGGCGCCGGGGAGGCCCGTGTCGCCAGTTGCTGCTGGGCACGCATCTTCTTTTTCTTTTGTGTCCTTTCTTCTCTGCCTTGCCCATGGGCAGCACGCCACTTGGTTGAGCCAGCATGAACATTTGGAATAAGGTTCTGCTCGGTTTAATCGTGCCCGCGTCGCTTCCCCTCTTTTACGTGGCCGCGCGCACGTTGAAGACCGAGCAAAGCTGGGGCGAGGCAGTCAATCGGCTGCAATCGCAGATCCAGCAGACCAAGGCCGAAAACGAGCTCACGGCCGAAGGGGACGCCAACCACGATGGCATCCGTCAACTCAAGAACAAGCTGTTCGCCGTAACGCTCGATCGCGGACGGGTCTGGTTCGACTGCCAGCCGAACAAGCCCCAGATCGATCCGCAGCAGGCGGTGACTGTCACGCTCGGTTTGAACGAGCGCTACAATTCCCAAAACCTCGAAGACGGGCTCATCCTATACCTGTTCGAGCAAGCCGACCTGCAAAAGGATGGCCGCTACCTGGGCGAATTCAAAGTTTCGGGCATCGGCGAAGGGCAAATCGTCCTCGGCAGCACTTTGCCGTTGCGTGATGAGCAACTCAAGCGTGTTTCCAACCCACAGGGACCGTGGACGGCGTACGAAACCATGCCCGCCGACAGCCACGAGATCTGGAAGCTTGTCGACGAGGCGAGAATCAAGGAACTGCTTGGCGACGCGGCCGAGGAATACCTCAAAGACGGCAAACCGTCGATCGCCGGCGATCCACCCGAGCACGTGATTGACGGCCGCTACGTGCGGCAGTTGCGGTCGTATGCGACTGAGTTCTACGAGTTGGATCGCTTGCGTACAATCGGCGTCGATCGCATCGCCGCGGCGAAGCAAGACCTTGGCTACATGCAGGCGGCCGTGGCCGATGCCGAGCGTCAGCGGCAATTTGGCGAGCAACAGGTCGCCCGGCTCAAGGCAGACGTAGCCCGTATCGAGCGTGAAAACAAGGCCGTGGCCGACTTGCGTGATCGATTGCGGAAGTCGCTTAAAGAGACGAGCGAGGCCAACGTCGCGGCGCTGGCACAAAACCGGCGGATGGTCGAGGAGATCACGCGGTTCCAGTTCCAAGCGCTTGCCGAAGCCGACTCGACCGGCAACCCGTGACCGGCTCCCGTGTCTCGCTCCGCGTTCCACCCCGCAGCCCCCATCGCCTGACCGCCTTTGCACAACCGCGGCGTCCGGGTGCGGCCCCTCCCTTTGGGCCTCAAGAAAAACCGCGGACTACCACGCCCCGCTTGGCTACGA
>Ga0114931_10005111_pt1 | contig 16237 bp, 14 predicted proteins | sample 2SBtaG_FD_89579 | JGI IMG/M metagenome (GOLD analysis project Ga0114931, IMG submission 89579) | Deep subsurface microbial communities from Kolumbo volcano to uncover new lineages of life (NeLLi) - 2SBTROV14_V59a metaG | ecosystem: Environmental > Aquatic > Marine > Volcanic | place: Kolumbo...
CTGAAGAGTTCACGGGACAACAGTGACATTTTGTAAATATTAGCTGAAGCAGGCGTGTAGTTATGCAAATTCGTCTTGGCGAGAGAACAGCGTCATGCGCCGGTATAATGTTCGTTTACGCAGGCAGGATTACCCATGCAACGATCGGTAGTGAATCGCGCCCGGCGGCGGCAACCGCGCCGCCTGGAGGGCCGCATCAATACGAGAAACGCGCTGACAGGTGTTTTGTTGCTGTTCTCGGCCTGCTTCGTCATGCCTCCCGCTCAGGCAACCGGCATCGAGGTCGAGGACGACGCCGGTCGCCTGGTCAGACTGTCTGCACCGGCCCGGCGGATTGTCAGTCTCGCGCCACACGCCACCGAACTGCTGTTCGCCGCCGGCGCCGACGACCAGGTTGTCGGGGTAGCGGGCTACAGCAACTATCCGCCGGCGGCGCGGCGACGCCCGCTGATCGGCGATGCCGGAAATCTCAATCTCGAAGCCATTCTCGCCCTGCAACCGGATCTGGTGGTGGCCTGGAAAAGCGGTAACGTCGCACCCCAGGTCGAACGCCTGATAGATTTGGGCCTTAGCGTGTTTTATAGCGAGCCACGCCGGCTGGAGGATATCGCCACCAATCTGCAACGACTGGGCGAGCTGGCCGGTACCCGCCCGGTGGCCACAGCGGCGGCGCAGAGTTTCCGCGAAGGTTACCGAAAACTCGGCCATGAATTTTCACACCAAACGCCGGTACGCACCTTTTATCAGATCTGGCACCAACCGCTGATGACCGTCAATGGCGAACAACTGATCAACCAGGTGATCGAACTGTGCGGCGGCCGGAACATCTTCGCCGGGCTGCAAACTTTGGCGCCGGTGGTGACCCGCGAAGCGGTTCTCGCCGCCGATCCCCAGATCATTATCGCCAGTGGCCGTACCCGCGAACGCCCACAATGGCTGGCAGACTGGAAAGACTGGCCACAGCTCTCGGCGGTGCGCAATCACCAGCTGTATTTTATCGAACCCGACCTGATTCAGCGCCAGACACCGCGCCTGCTCGAAGGCGCGAAGATCATGTGCCGGCAACTGGCGCAGGCGCGGCAAGGGGAAAAGGGTCGGTGACGAATCGAGCAAGAAAAACCGTCGTCATTCCGGCGCAGGCCGGAATCCAGCGGTTTCAACAACTTTCTGGATGCCGGAACGCGTCCGGCATGACGCTGAAGAGTTAACGGGACAGCAGTGCTTTAACGTAATCATTATCGCTTGTCACCGCCTCCTTTCTCCCACAGCACGTCGTCGATGCCGTCCAGTCGGTTGAGTGTCCGCGCTATGACAAACAGCAGGTCCGACAGGCGATTCAGGTAACACAGGCTGGCCGGATTAACGGTTTCCCGATCCGATAGAGAAACCACCCGCCGCTCGGCGCGCCGACACATGGCACGCGACAGGTGACAAGCCGCCGCCGCGGGACCGCCGCCCGGCAGGATAAATTCCTTCAACGGCGATAGTCCGGCGTTCAGCTCATCCAGATGGGCTTCCAGCCGTTCGACTTCCTGAGCGGTAGTGACAGAGTGTCCGGGAATCGATAACTCGCCGCCGATATCGAACAGATCGTGCTGAATAGCGGTCAGTGCCTGCCGAATGGCTTCGGGCTGGGTCTGCGCGATCAACATACCGATAGCGCTGTTCAATTCATCAACCGTGCCAATCGCTTCCACCCGCAAGCTGTCTTTGTCGGTCCGCGAACCATCACCCAGGCCGGTGGTGCCGTTGTCACCGGTACGTGTGTAAATTTTCGAGAGTCGATGTCCCATCATCCCATCCCTTCAAAGCTTACCCGTAAACCCGAGCATGTAGTTTCTTCCCAGTGCCTCAAAACCATCCGCGGGCTCGTAATTTTTGTCCATCAAATTATTGATGCGTGCCTCCAGACTGAATTGCGGTGTCACGGCATAGTTCAGGGCGGTATTCAGCACCGTGTAGTCTTTCGCCTTGATCACGGCCGCCGTGGCACGGTCAATATCCTTACGCTTACCCACATAGTCGACGCCAAGATAGGCATGAGCCTTGTCCGTCACCTGATAATTGAGCGTCGCACTCGCCTTCTTCCTTGGGCGTCGCAGTAACGGGCGATTACTGTTATCGCTCACATCCGCATCGGTAAAAGTATAGTCAACGCGCGCCGACAAATTCGACAGAATGTCAGCGGCGACAAACGTCTCGAAACCACTCAGATGGACTTTATTGATATTTTCCGGCGTACTGTTGAAGTTGACATCGAAGACGGTCTCGATCAAATCCTTGATGTCATTCTTGAAGTAAGTGATGCCGAACGACAACCTGTCCGCGAATAAAGACTGATCGAACCCCAACTCCCAGCCGAAGCTTTTTTCCGGATTCAGGTCCGGATTGCCACGGAACGCGGAACCGAAGTTATTCGGCGTGAAGCCGGATAACTCAAACAACGATGGCGCCCGGAAGCCGGTACCGGCACTGCCGCTGAAGCGGGTATGAGTGGGGCGATGCTGATACACCCCCGTCAACCGATAGGTCAGCTCGGAACCGAAATCGTCGCGATCGTCCAGGCGCAAACCGGCGGTGCCGAAAATGCGTTCCATAAAGCTGAATTGGTCCTGCACATAAGCATAATTGGTACGCTCGCCGGCCTCGGAAAGTTCGCTGACGATGAAGCCGCCGAAATCCGAAAAGCCGTCATTATTCATGCTTTCCTTTTTCGTGCCACCGCCCAAAGTCAGGGTATGGTTTTCGGCCAGATACAGATCGTTGTTAATAGTCAGTTCCAATGTATCACCCTGAAAACGGGTTTGCTGCAACGTTTCGAAGGGATTACTTCTGCGGTTATTGTTCCTGCGGTTGTAATCGGTATAAGCGGCCGCCAGCGTTGCCTCCCAGCGGCCATCCAGCAAAGCGGCCCTGCTCTCACCGCGTAAAAAGTACTCGCGGTTTTTCAACTCGGCATCGGCATCTTCTATGGTGCCAAAACCCACTTCAGGATCGATGCGCTGCTTATCGCCGATATAACGTCCGAACAAAGCGAAATCAAGCACATCGCTCGCCGCAAACCCCAGTCGCGCTGACAAGGTGTTGTTGCGGTAGCGGTCAGCCTCGTCCGGCAGGCCGCCACGCAGGTCTTCGGGCGTTACCGAACTGGCATGGGTCTTCAAGTGTGTGCCGCTGAGTGAATAATCAAACTGATCACTAGCGCCCCGCAGCCCCAGTTGCTGGTAGTTGCTGCTGTGATTGCCCGCCTGCAGGCTCAGGGTGGCGCGTGGCCGGCCCTGGCCCTTACGGGTGACGATACTGATAACACCACCAATGGCGTTCGCACCGTACAACGTGCTTTGCGGGCCACGCACAATCTCTATGCGCTCAACGTTATCCAGCACCAGGCTGGAAAAGTCCACGGCGCCGCTCGGGCTGCTGGGGTCGGCGATATTGATCCCATCCACCAACACCAGCGTATGCGAAGAACTGGCGCCGCGCATGAATACCGAAGTTTGCTGTCCGGGCCCTCCGGCCTGCACAACATCCACACCCGGCACCGTACGCAGCGCCTCCGGAACCGTCTTCAACTGTTTACGTGAAATATCCTCGGCGGTAATCACCGTGACCGAACTGCCTAACTGACTCTCGGGCGTGGCCAGACGGGTGGCGGTGACCACGATAGGGTCCTGTTCGGCGAAAGCCCCGAACGGCGCCAGCAGTGCAGCGGCCAGCGCCAGATTGACACCGAACGGCGTTGAAGAGAATGATGACATGATTTGTTTTCCTGTTACCGGGCGCACACCCGCGCGCACGGATCTGTGTTAAAAGCAAACCAAAGGGAGGAAAACAAACCGCAGCGGGCAACACCCTGCAGCGCCGTCGCCCTCCGCGAATGGCTGTGTGGCCGCAGGCCGGTCTCCGGGCTTACGAGTGAAAGTTCCCTTTCCAGCGAATCGCCTTCCCGTGGATGACCACAGTGGCGTTGTGATTCGCCTTTACTCGCTTACCGTTGCGGGGGCAGCGCCGGCATTGCACGCGATGGAATCGCGGCGCACCGGCTTCCCGTTTCACTCCTTGGGTGGATACCCTTGGAGCACCTGAAGCGTGGCTGGACTGTAAATAAAATCGGGGCGGATTTCAAATAATCGTTCAGAGATTCACGTAACCGCGTTCTTCGTGGTCGGTAATATCCAGGCCCTGGGTTTCTTCGTCCGCACTGACACGCAACCCACCCAAGAGAATATCAACCACTTTCAATATAAGCAGCGTCACAAATGCGGTAAACAGCGCCGTCGCCACGACACCGATGGCCTGCACGCCGATCTGCTGACCCACGCTTTCAATACCGTCGGCGAAACCCTGGCCGCTGAAAATACCCAGCTGCGTCGAGGAAAACACACCGGCGAGCAAGGTGCCCAGCATGCCGCCGACCCCATGCACCGGGAATACGTCCAGAGAGTCGTCGATTTTCCACACGCGCTTAATCAGTAGGGTCGCGTTAAAACAGACAATGCCGGCACTGACGCCGATCAACAGCGCGCCGGCCGGTCCGACAAAGCCCGATGCCGGTGTAATGGTGCCCAAGCCCGCGACCATCCCGGTGACGGTGCCCAACGCGGTCGGTTTACCGAACTTGATCCATTCATAGAACATCCAGGTCATGGCGCCGGCCGCCGCCGACAGGTGAGTCGCCAGCATCGCCATGGCGGCATCGCCGTTGGCCGCCAGCGCACTGCCGCCGTTGAAACCGAACCAGCCGACCCACAACATGCCGGCGCCGGCCACCGTCATGGTCATATTGTGCGGCATCATCGGCGAATCGGGGAAGCCACGGCGCGGACCCACGACCAGCGCGGCAACCAGGGCCGCGACGCCGGCCGTGATGTGCACCACCGTCCCACCGGCGAAATCCAGCAGACCCATATTACCCAACCAGCCGCCGCCCCATACCCAGTGGGTGATGGGGGCATAGACCAGCAACAGCCAGAGGGCGGTGAACAGTAACACGGCGGAAAACTTGAGGCGCTCGGCAAAACCGCCGATGATCAACGCCGGCGTGATAATCGCGAAAGTCATCTGAAACAGGGCAAACACCGACTCCGGCAAGCCACCACTGAGCGAATCCTCGAGCACGCCGGCGAACAGGAACTTGGACAGGCTGCCGACGTAGTCATTCCCATCGGCGAAGGCAATGCTGTAACCTGCGACCAACCACAGCAGGGAGGCGATGCCGGCAATGGCAAAACATTGCAACAGGATCGACAGGACGTTTTTGGACCGCACCAGGCCGCCATAGAACATGGCCAACCCCGGTAAAGTCATCAACAACACCAGCGCCGTCGAGGTCAGTATCCAGGAGGTATCCGCTGCCTGCAGCCCACCGTCTGCCAGCGCCATACCGGGCAGTAGGGATAACGCCACGCCACGCAGTAATATGCTCATATTTGCCCTCATTTTTATCTATTTCTCACCAAAACCGGGCAAATTTACCGCAACTCAGCGCAAACTGCACTTATTCGGGCCACTAACCGGAATTTTTGCACCTAAATGGGGTATCTTTCATGGCGCCCGGCCACCCCCATTTAGCCGCTTAACCGCTCCCTTGATACAGGTCAAATACAAATCACGCCCCGTCAAGCAAACTTCGCCGCAATACCGCTTTGGGCGGCAAAATGCGATTGCTCGACTACACTGAAACCGGGAAGCAGAGACATTGCCTATTTGGTTCGAAAAACTGTCTTCCCGGGTGGTCGCTTACCCGGTCGCCGCCATCGTATTGATGTTCCTGGCCGGCATTATCGCCTGGGGCGGTTTCAACACCGCGCTGGAGGTCACCAATACGGAAGCCTTCTGCATCAGTTGCCACGAGATGAAGGACTATGTGTTTCAGGAATACCGGCAGACGATTCATTACCAGAACGGCAGCGGGGTGCGCGCCACCTGCCCCGACTGCCATGTGCCCAAAGACTGGGGCCATAAGGTAATGCGCAAAATCGGCGCCACCAACGAGCTGTTCCATAAGCTGATCGGATCCATCGACAGTCGCGAGAAATTCGAGGCCAAACGGCTGACCCTGGCGAAGGAGGTCTGGCGCACTATGCAGCGCACGGATTCCCGCGAATGCCGCAATTGCCACAGTTTTAAGGCCATGAAACCGGCCCGACAACGTGAAGTCAGTTGGCAACAGCACCGGGCGGCCCAGAAAGACGGCAAAACCTGTATCGACTGTCACAAGGGCATTGCCCACAGGTTGCCGGAGGCTTTCCTCGAAGCCGAACACAAGCGTTATGAACAACAGAAAGTACCCTGCATTCAGTGCCATTCCGGGATGGCGCACGCCAGTGAAGACGATGGCTGGACAGATTGAATTTTTCGAAGCGGGCCCGGCAAGTGCCCGTCGAACCACACCTAATAAGCAGACCGACAAGGAGGCGCTTATGCCGACAACCCAGACACCCCTCTTAGCGCTCGCTGCTGCACTGGCCCTGGTGGCCGGCACAGCCCAGGCGGCGGCCGAAGCGGCGCTGGTGAAAAAAGGCGAACAGCTCTACAACCAGAACTGCAGCGTCTGCCACCAGGCCGACGCCATCGGCAAGCCGGGTTTTGCGCCCTCGCTGTCCAACCCCGAATTGCTGAGCGCGGCATCGGACAAATTTCTCATGGCCACCGTGCGCGACGGCCGCACCGGCACCGGTATGCCACCGTTTGGGCACCTCGGGCGCGAAAATGTACGCGCCATTATCGCCTTTCTGCGTTCGCACCCGCACCCGCCGAATCGAGCGGCCGAAATCGACGCCCAGCCGCAGTCGCAGGGCGACCCAAGGTTGGGTAAACAGTGGTTCAGCGACATCTGCTCGACCTGCCACGGGAGCAAAGGCGACGGCTATGCCGCCGGCGGCACGGGAACGGCCATCGGCAAACCGGGCTTTCTGGGCAAGGCCTCGGACGGCTTTATACGCACCACGATCAAACACGGCCGCTCCAATACCCGCATGCTGGGTTTCCAGGGTGCCAGCGGCCTGGCCAATCTATCCGATCAGGAAATCGATGACATCATCGCCTACCTGCGCACTTTGCCGAATCAGTAAGAGGGAGACACGCCCATGAAACGCTTTAAAATCAACCGCCGCGATTTCCTGAAAAGCAGCGCCTATATTACCGGCGCCGGCAGCATGATGGCTGGCGCGAATCCGGAACTCGAAGCCGCCCCGGCCGAACCGGCGGCAGCCAACCGCACCACGGCGCTGGCCCAGTGCCCCTACTGCGGCGTGGGTTGCGGCACCGTTATCCAGGTGGAGAACGGCAAGATCGTCTCCATGCGGCCCGACAAGGACCACCCCACCAATTACGGCCTGCAGTGCATCAAGGGCCTGACCGCCGCCGAACCGATTTACGTCGACCGGATGGAAGGCGATTCCTACGTGCGCAAAGACGTCTGGGAGGAATGGAACAAACCCGGCCACGGCGACCTCGAATACGTCAGCAAAACCAAAGGCTCGTTCGACGACGAGCACTTCGTGCGGGTTCCCTACGAGAAAGCTTCCGACATGGTGGCCCACAAGGTCGCGCACCTGGCCAAGAAATACACCGGCAACTCGATCGCCCTGTACGGCTCCGGCCAACTGACCATGGAAGGCCAGTACCTGGAAAATCTGTTCATGAAAGGCGTGCTCGGTTCCAACACCATCGAGGCCAATGCCCGCATGTGCATGACGTCCGCGGTCACCGGTTACTTCAAAACGCTGGGTTCCGATACACCGCCTTTAGCCTACGAAGACATCGAGCTGTGCGACATGATTATGCACTTCGGTCATAACGCCCGTGAATCGCACCCGATCATTTTCTGGCGCGCCGCCGACCACAAAAAGAAAGACGACATTCCCACCGTGGTGGTCGATCCACGCTTTACCGGCACCGCCAAGGGCTATGCCGACATCAACGCCAAGAACTCGGTACACGTACCGGTATTGAACGGTGACATCAGCTTCCTGAATGCTATCGCCCACGTCCTGCTCAAAGAGCACAAGGACGTCATCGACTGGGATTTCATGAAAGCCCATACCACCGGCTGGAAAGACTACGTCGACGGCGTGCTGGCCGACTACAGCCCCGAACAAGTGCAGGACCGCATGGGCAGCGACGAAGTGACACCGGCACTGATCCGCAAAGTCGCCGCCATGTTCGCCGACGCCACCCGCAAGCGGCTGGCGCGCTCCGGTGGTAAGCAGGCCGGCCAGAAAGTCGGGGTACCGGGTGGCGAAGGTTATGGTGGTGTCATTATCATGTGGGGTATTGGTTACAACCAACACATCCACGGCCAGCACAACGTCATTTCCATCGTCAACCTGCTGACATTGACCGGCAACCTGGCCAAACCCGGCTGCGGGCCCTTCTCCATGACCGGTCAACCCAATGCCATGGGCGAACGCTTCACCGGCGGCCTCACCGGCCGGCTGCCGTTCAACCAGCCGCTGAAAAATGCCGCGCACCGCAAGCACATCGCCGCCGCCTGGCGCATTCCGGAAAAGAACCTGATCAACGCCATGAACTCGAAAAACCCGGGCATGGCGATCGGCATGATGGAACGCGCGCTCAAAGGCGATGTGAAGGCCATGTTCTTCGTCTATGCCACCCACATCGATCTGCCCGACCAGCAGAACCTGGTGCGGCCGGCGATCAGCAAGACCTTCAATGTCGTGCAGGAAATCTACCGGCATGCGCCCAATAACCTGTATGCCGACGTCATCTTCCCGGCCGCCACCTGGGGCGAAGTCGATGGCGTCTACATCAGCTCGGAACGGCGTATCAATATTCTGCAGAAAGCCGCCGAACCGCCCAAGGGCTGCCGGCCCGATATGGATATGGTGATCGACAAAGCCAAGGAAATCGGCACCCTGCTCGGGCTGGACATGAAAAAGGCGTTGCCCTACGAGCGCAAGAAAGACGGTTTCTATGATGCCCAGGAAATTTTCCGCGACGTCGTCAAGGCCTCCAAGGGCACCGACACCGACCTGAGTGGCATTCTCGAAGTGGAAAAAGTCGACAAGCTGACGCCCTACCAGCAACTGGTCAATCTGCGTGGCATCCAGTGGCCGGCGCCGACCTATGCCATCGCCAAAGACGGCGGCACCAAGCGGCGCTACATGATGCAGGAAGGCGACTGGCCCAATCGGCCTTACGGCTACTTCCGTACCAAGGACGGCAAGGTACATTTCAAACTGTGCCAACAGGACTACAGCGACCGTAAGGCCGTCACCGCCAAACTGATGGAGTTTGGAGCCAAACCCGGTGTTTACACCATCGACAACATCGCATTACTCAAGGAAGCGCGTGACAAGGGTCTAACCCCGGATCTACCGGACGACGAGCACCGCGGAAAATCCTGGTCAAAGGTACCCAAGGACAAGTACCCCTACTGGCTGGGCCTGGGCGTGGTGTATGAACACTTCCATACCGCCAAATCCAATCGCAGTCCCACCACGCGGCGACTGGTACCGGAGATGTATGTGGAAATGCACCCGGACGACGCCAAAGACCTGGGCGTCAAGGACGGCGACAAGGTCCGGCTGGTAACGCGTCGCGGGCACTTCGAAGCGCGCGCCCAGGTCGGTACCAACAGCCTGGTGAAGCCGGCGCGAAACAGCGTGCCGCGCGGCTACCTGTTCAGCCCGTGGAACCTGTCGGTAGCCGACAGTGCCGACCCACGCAAGAACAAGTGGCTGGTTAATTCGACCTCCAGCCGGGTGTGGGACCTGGTGTCCGGTCAGGTGGACTTCAAGAAGCTCGCCTGCCGGATCGAGAAGGTGTAAGCAGGCGAGTCCGACCATGCGCCGCCGGCACTTTCTCGAAGCACTGGCAGCGGCCGCCGCCACTGTCGTGGTGCCGGGCGGTGCGTCGGCGGCGCCCGCCCGTGTGTCGCTGCGCTATCTGCGACCACCCGGTGCTTTAAGTGAGAAAGACTTCGCCGCCGCCTGCATTCACTGCGGGCAGTGCGGCGAGGTCTGTCCCAACCGTTGTATCGACTATTTCGGGTTGGAAAACGGCCTGGCCTCGACGGACACGCCGTATATCATTCCCCGCGACAAAGGCTGCATCCTGTGCATGAAGTGTGGTGACGTATGCCCAAGTGGCGCCATACAGCCGGTAGAACGCACGGCCGAGGCCATTCTCGACAAGGTCAAGATGGGCCACGCCGTGGTGGATAAAAGCCTGTGTCTGTCGTACCAGGGCAAAAGCTGCGGCGTGTGTTACCGCGCCTGCCCGTTACAGGATGTCGCCATTACGGTCGGCATGATGGAGCAACCCCACGTCACCGACCGTTGCGTGGGCTGCGGCTTATGTGAACGCTCCTGCATTCAGATGCCACAGGCGATACGGATTATTCCGGATTACAGTTAAACGAGCGAAACCAGAATCGGCGTGCGTAAGGGCGGGCTTATCCGCGAACAAACCAGCCCGGTTCGTGGGCAAGCCCGCTCCCACAGGTTAGTATGATGACTGCTGCAGTACCTAAAAAAACCTTCTTCCTCTGGCGCCACCTGAACAAGCTGCGCTGGCTGAGCCTTACCCTGGTGTTCGCGACCTTGTTGCTGCTGCCGGCGCTGCACCTTTACCAAACCTACGTCGCCGCGCACGCTTACGACTTGCTGGCGCCCGATGAACAGCGCTTTTACGATGTCATGGAAACGCTGACTTCACCGTTCACCAACGACCCCGCCGAAGACCTGGATGCCGTCAAAGGCACCACCTGGTCGGCCAACCTGTTCGGCCTGAAACTCAGCGATCCGCTGGCGGCCGTCGGCCAAGTGGCGGCGGGCCGCAACCTGTACACGCCGTTTCTGCTGACCGCCTTGATCCCGGTCCTGTTCACTCTGGTGCTGGGGCGCTTTTTCTGTGGCTGGATTTGTCCGGCAACTTTCCTGTATGAACTCAATACCAACCTCGCCGTCTGGTTACGGCGGCTGGGCTTGAAAACCGGCAACCGCCGCTTCGACCGGCGGATTAAATACGGTGTGCTGGGCATCGGCCTGCTGCTGTCGATTATCAGCGGCTCGGTACTGGTGGCCGGTGTCTACCCGCCAGCCATCATCGGCCGCGAAGCCTATTACGCCATCGCCCAGGGTGGGCTGGGCGTGGGTAGCGTGTTCTTTGTCGGCACCCTGTTGTTTGACCTGATGGTGGCGCGGCGCGGCTTCTGCCGCTATGTCTGCCCGGGCGGGGCCTTGTATTCCCTGCTGGGGCGCTTCCGCCTGGTGCGCATTCGCCGTGTGGTGGAAAACTGCAACGACTGCGCCAAATGCAATGCCGTATGCGAATTCGCGCTCGACCCGCTGCACGACGATTTCGGCCAGGAGTGCAACAACTGCACCGCCTGTATCGCCGTGTGTCCCACCGACGCCATGACCTTCACCTTGCAGCTTTCGGATATTCCAGCGCAGGGCCCCGGCCACCTGGGACACCAGTACCGCAAGCAGCGTGCCGGTGACGCTGACGACCAACCGCGGCAGGAGGTGGCCTGATGCAACGACGCCGTTTCCTCACCCGCCTGGCGGCAACGGCTGCAGCCACCGCGGCCGCGGCATTGCCCTACGGCCTCAACCGCCTGCTGGCGCCACCGGTTCAGGCGGCCCCGCGAACCCACCTGCGGCCACCGGGCGCGCTGGCCGACGACCAGGCCTTTATCGATGCCTGCATCGGCTGCGGCCTGTGCGGCGAAGTCTGTCCGCCGCGCTGTATCCGTTTTCACGAACGTGACGGAGCCGGCTGGTTGAACACGCCGTATATCAACCCCGAGGAAAAAGCCTGTATCCTGTGCAACAAATGCATGCAAGTCTGCCCCACCGAAGCCCTGACCGAAATCCCCCGCGAGGACATCGACATGGGCATCGCCCAGATCGATCGCACGGCCTGCTACCCGTGGGTGGACCACGGCATTTGTGGCGCTTGTGTCAGCGTCTGCCCGCTGGGCGAAAAGGCCATCAACTTTGCCCTGTGGAACCAGTACCGCCCGGTGGTCCAGACCGGCTGCGTCGGCTGTGGCCAGTGCGTCGAAGTCTGCCCACACCCGAGCCTGCCGATCGCCATTGTCGAACGCTCCGAGGGAACCATCACACCCCACCGGATATGAAACACTTGAAAACCGTCGTATTGTTCGTGCTGTGGCTATGGACCCTGCCCGCCCTGGCGCATCACGTGCTGGGCCGGCCGTCCTACAGTCTCAACGAAGACTCCAACACCCCGCCCAGCATGCAGATGGAAACGCAGATCGGCGACTACTTCGTCAATTACATGGTCTACCCGGCCTTTCCACGACCGAATGAACCCGGACGCATCAACCTGTATGTCAACCACCTCGACGGCAGCGCCCCCTTTGCCGGCAAGGTCACCTTCCGCGTACGCGACGACAGCTGGTTCAGCCGCCATGAAGAAACCATCGGTGAACAGGCGCCGGACGACAACGTATTCCGCCAGGGCTTCGTGTTTTCAAAAAAAGGCGACTACATCATTACCGCCGCGTTCGAAGCCGACGGCCAACCCTATCTGATCGATTTCCCCCTGCGCATCGGCCAGCCTTCGCCGGTCGGACCGCTGGGCATCAGCGTCGCCGTGCTGCTCAGCGTACTTATAGGCGTCAGCCTGATTCAGCGCCGGCGCCTGATGCGCGGCAAAATCCGCGCCGCGCACGAGGAACAGGCGCGATGATCATGACCCATCCCGGCCTGCCATGGGGCTGGGAACTGGCGGTCTGGGCGGTCATGCTGCTGCTGACCCTGCGCGCGCTTTACCGACCGGTGGCCGCCAATCCAGGCCAGTGGCGTTACACCCTGACACGATTACCGGGACTGGGCGCACTGGTGCGCTACGCGACCCGCCATCCCGGGCCGTTGCTGGTGCTGAAAGTCTTCAGCGTGGCACTGTTTCTGCTGGTCATCGTCGCCGGCCTGGCCGGCAGCCCGATTCCGGAACGCAATATCGCCACCGCTCTGACCTGGAACCTGTGGTGGACCGGTTTGATCGTCAGTGTGTTCTTCCTGGGGTCGGCCTGGTGTGCGGTATGCCCGTGGGATACGCTCGCCGATTGGCTGGTGAAACACCGCCTGTGGCGGCGTGCCCCGGCCGAGCGCAGCCTCAATCTGCGTGTACCAATCCAGCTACGCAATATCCTGCCGGCCCTGCTGCTGTTTATCGGCCTGACCTGGTTGGAACTGGGCGTGGGCGTCACCACCAACCCGTATGCCACCGCCTCGATTGCCTTGTTGATGCTGGTACTGGCGACGGTGTCGCTGGCCCTGTTCGAACGCAAGGCGTTCTGCCGTTACTTCTGCCCGGTAGGCCGCACCATCGGCTTCTATGCACAGCTCGCGCCGGTGGAACTGCGACCGATCAGTACCGACGTGTGCAGCACCTGCACGACGCTCGATTGTTACCACGGCAACGCCGACATCGAACCCTGCCCGACCCACCTGGTGATGGGCCGCATCAGCCAGAACACCTATTGCACTTCCTGCGGTCACTGTGCGCAGTCCTGCCCGCACGAAAACATCGCCTGGCGATTACGCCCACCGGGCACCGAAGCCAGTCAGGACGCGCGGCCGCACTGGGACGAAGCCTGGTTCATGCTGGGTCTGCTGGCGCTGACGCTGTTCCACGGCCTGACGATGATGCCGTTCTGGGAAAGCTGGATGACCGGGCTGGCGCGCCGGATCGGTGATTCCGGCCAATTGCTGTGGAGCTTTTCCATCGGCCTGACGGTCAGCCTGGTGGTGCCGATCGGGGTATATGCACTGGCGGTGTGGCTGACACAACGCCTGGTCCGGGTATCGCTGCCCTTTTCCCGCCTGTTTGCCCGCCTGGCGTTCGTCGCCGTGCCGCTGGCGTTCGCCTACCACCTGGCGCACAACCTCAACCACCTGGTGCGGGAAAACGACGGCCTCGCCGCCCTGTTCACCAACCCCCTGGGCAATGGCGCGCTGCCGCTCAGTATGGCCGAGAAACACGCCCGCCACCTGCACCTGCTGATCCCCCAGGATATGTTGTTCGCCTTACAGGCCGGGTTGATGATGCTGGGTTTCTACCTGGCGGTCGAAGTCATCCGGCGACGCAGCATGGGCCTGACCGTCAACCAGGGCGCGGCCAGCCGCCTGCGCCTTTTGCCCCTGCTGGCGTTTACCCTGCTGATACACGCCACCAGCCTGTGGCTGCTGGCACAACCCATGATCATGCGGATGTAGTCGCCGTGGACCGTCGCAGTTTCTTTCGACGCGCCGCACAGAAAGCCGGCCACACCTTGGTCCGCGAAGCCGACGAACGGGTCAAAGCACGCGCCCGGCATTGGCTGCGCCCGCCCTACGCCATCGACGAACTCGACTTTCTGCTTGCCTGCACGCGCTGTGGCGAATGCATCAGCGCCTGCCCGCACCAGGTCATCTTCGCCCTGCCCGCACGCCTCGGCGCCCAGGTCACCGGCACGCCGGCACTGGACCTGCTCAACCACGGCTGTCACCTGTGCGCCGACTGGCCGTGTGTCGCTGCCTGCGAACCCGGCGCGTTGCGTCTGCCGGAAACGGCGCAAGGACAGGAGCCGGGCGTCGACACGCCTCCACCACCACCCAGACTGGCAACCGCCCGTATCGATACCACCCGCTGCCTGCCCTATCAGGGCCCGGAGTGCGGCGCCTGCGACGGCAGTTGCCCGGTGGACGGCGCACTGAGCTGGGAGCAATTCAAACCGAAGATCGATAGCGCGCTGTGCACAGGCTGCGGCTTATGCCGCGAAGCCTGCATTGTCGAGCCTAAAGCCGTTCAAATTGAAGCGCTGCAGCCTGAGCCATCGCAACCGGCAAGTGACGGCCGCCAGGAACGCAGGGACGGTTAAAACGGGGAGGGGGCGAGGGTTGACAATCAGCCCGATAAGGTTGACAATTATTCTCAATAAGGTTGACAATAATTTTATGTAACCATCTGAATTATGGTCGGAATCCGAAAAAGAGGCGAAATGATTCGCCAATATATACTGGATAACGTCGAGCACCATCCAAAAGATATTGCTGCCCTAACCTCTCGAACGTTCGATATCTCGCGTCAGGCAGTTAACAAGCATATTAAGCGACTCGTCGATCAAAATGCGCTATTGGTCCGTGGCACCACCAGAAACAGGCACTACATCCTTCGTCCGTTAGAAAAGTGGGAACACATATATCCGCTTAGTGGTTCATTAGCCGAGGATACGGTATGGCGAACGGATATTGCTGAATTTGTAGGCAACTTGCCGGATAACGTTGTTGATATTTGGCATTACGGATTTACCGAAATTTTAAACAATGCGATTGATCACTCAGCGGGAAAGCAAGTTTATGTTCAAGTAACCAAGACATCGACCACGACCGAAATCGTTGTATATGATGACGGCGAAGGCATCTTTAAAAAGATTCAACGCGAGCTAGGGTTGCTTGATGAAAGACATTCAGTCCTGGAATTAGCAAAAGGAAAATTAACAACTGACCCGGATAACCATACCGTTGAAGGAATTTTCTTTAGTTCGCGAATGTTTGATAATTTTGCGATCTTGTCCGGAAATGTTTATTTCTCGCACAAATTTAATGAAGTTGAAGATTGGATTTTAGAGCGCCGAAGATTTCAGACCGGTACCGGCGTATTCATGATGTTATCGAATAGTACCTCAAGAAGCAGTAAACAAATCTTCGATAGCTTTACATCCGATGATGACTATGGATTTACGAAGACTGTCGTGCCAGTGCGTCTAACCCAATACGGCGACGATAAGCTTATTTCCAGGTCACAGGCAAAAAGGCTACTAGTCCGCGTAGAGCGGTTTAAAACAGTAATTTTCGATTTTGACGACGTTGAAAGTATCGGGCAGGCTTTTGCCGATGAGATATTCCGTGTTTTCAAATCCCGGCATCCAGAAGTTGAGCTGATATATACGAAAACAAACAAGCAGGTTCGGCAAATGATTTCACGAGCTTTAAGCAATATACAGGTATAGCGTTAGAATTAACTCTGCAGAAACACACTTGCAGGAGCGGGCTTGCCAGATTCGTCACCGCGCAGCGGGGCGGGGTGCTCGCTATTGTTGGTTTTTAACCGTTCGACCAGAGGTTGTTGCCATCACACAAAAACACCCATCTCCATCCACCCTGTGCGCATCTGCAAGCCCTGCCGCCGCGAGCACTTCGGCAAGACCCGCCTTCGCTTGTCCGGAATGGCGTGTGAAACCCAGTACCACTCTGGC
>Ga0114931_10005112_pt1 | contig 16235 bp, 9 predicted proteins | sample 2SBtaG_FD_89579 | JGI IMG/M metagenome (GOLD analysis project Ga0114931, IMG submission 89579) | Deep subsurface microbial communities from Kolumbo volcano to uncover new lineages of life (NeLLi) - 2SBTROV14_V59a metaG | ecosystem: Environmental > Aquatic > Marine > Volcanic | place: Kolumbo...
CTGCAGCCCAGCTCGCGGGCGCGCCGGCGGTAGCGCGCGTAGCTGGTTTCGTCGGCGTGCAGCTCCACCCGTTGCGCGCGGCCCATGGTCTCGCCGGCGCGATCGTGGACCGAAGCGTAGCGGGTGCCGGTTTGCAGCCGCTTGCCCAGGGTGTTGCGCACCAGCGCCAGCTTCCAGCGCAGCGACTTGTCGGCGAACCGATCGCGCACCCGCTCGGGCGGCGGTGGCAACGGCAGCCGGCTGGCGGGCGGCAACCCCTGGGCCAGGTCGTAGCGTTCGGCGAACAAGTCCATCATGTACATGGCGCCGGTGCCGTCGACGAACGAATGATGGAAGCTGAACATCAGCCGGCTGGCAGCACCGGAGCGGAACACGTCGATGGTCCACGGCGGCCGGCAGTCGATCGGCATGGTGCTGTTGAAGATGCCGTTGGCGGCCTGGTCCATGTCGGTGTCGTGGACGCGCACCACATCGCGGTCGTCGAACACGCCCAGCGGCGCCGAGAACCGTTCGCAGCCCAGGGGCGAGCTGCGCACGAAGCTCCGCGCCAGCGGCACCTCGCCCAGCAGATCGCGCGCGGCCGAGCGCAGGGCAAGCTCGTCGATCGGCGCGGCGGTGTCGAACCACAAATGATAATCCATCAGCCCCGCGTAGTCGGTGCTGATGAACAGCCGGTCCAGGCCGTTGAGGGGGTGGCGGCGATCCTCGGGGGCGATGAACACCAGGCCGACGCAGGCCACAGCGCCGGCGATACATACCCATAGCAGATCGGGCGCGACCGCTGGCAGCAGCGCCAGGGCGAACGCGCACTCGACCAGGCGCGTGCGCCGGGGCAAGCGCAACAGGGCAATGGCGCCGACCAGCGCGACGAAGATGCCCCAGCCGGTTCCGCTGACCACGGCAGCTGCGCCGGTGGCCGCGGTGTACAGCGCGGTGAGGCGAACCGCGACGGGAAAGCCGCGGAGCCGGGCGTCGTACAACGGGTGCGCCATCACCAGCCAAGAACCACGAAACGCCGGGTCAGTCCAGGCCAAACGGGGCGCAGGGTTTTCGAGTTCGATTCACGTGCGGGTCTGATATGGTGCGCAGCTGCAGCGTGAGCGTCGCCAGCCAAATACGCCTGAGCACGGGCATTTCGATGCGCGTGCACAGCGCCGGCGACGGCACGCCGGCAGTGTTTCTCCACGGCTTTCCCGGACTGGCCCAGTGCTGGCGCCGCCAGCTGGCCGAGCTGTCCGACTCGTATCGCGTCATTGCTCCGGACATGCGCGGCTACGGCGGTACCGACGCGCCGCGGTCGTGGCGCCACTACGGCCTCGAGCAACACCTGATCCCGGATGTGCTGGCGCTGCTCGACGCGTTGAACATCGATCGAGCTCACCTGGTCGGCCACGACCTGGGCGGACTGGTGGCGTGGCAGCTGGCCCAATGCCACCCCGAGCGCGTGCGCAGTCTCGCGGCGCTCAACTGTCCGCACCCGGCGGTATTTCTGCGCGCGCTGCGCGACGACCGCCGCCAGCGCAACCGCTCGGTCTACATGCTGTTGGCGCAGCTGCCGTGGTATCCGGAGCGCAAGATCGCGCGCAACGCCGAGCGCTACATCACCCGACTGATGCGCGAGCGCGCGGTCAAACCCGAGCGGTTCAGCGACGACGAGCTGCGCCCGTACATCGTTCAGGCGCGCGCCGGCGTTCACGGCGGCCTCAACTACTACCGGGCGCTGTTGCGCATGCGGCCACGCACCCACCGGCGTATCGAGGTGCCGGCGCTGCTTTTGTGGGGCGCGCAGGATCACGTGCTCGGCGCCGAGTTGGCCCAGGCGTCGCGCTACGCGCCGCACGTTTCGGACCTGGCCATCGACGTGATCGACGGCGCGGCTCACTGGGTGCAAATCGATGCCAGCGAGCGAGTGAACCAACGTTTGCGCGACCACTGGAGCCGCGCGGAGCAACGACGTGGGCGTTCGACGTGAATACAAAAAAGTAGCCGAGCTGACCGCGAGCCACTGGCAGCGGATCGAGGACCAGGCACGGCTGGTCCTGGGCGATACCACCGGGCTGCGCCGGGACATCGAAGAGCGCGAGCGGGTGGCCATCTATTGGAACGACGACGCGCTGGTCGGCCTGGTCACGCTCGACCTGCGTCACGAGCGCTTCGCTGGGCGCCAGGTCGTCGGCATCTACACCGGCAATACCTGGCTTCACCCGCGCTGGCGTGGCCGCAACCTGATTCAGCGCATGGGCCTGCTGTCGTACGCCGAGAGCGTGGTTCGCTGGCCGCGCGCGGACAAGTACTGGTTCTTTGGCAGCAACAACTTCAAGAGCTACCTGGTGCTGGCACGCAACCTGCGCCAGTTCTACCCCAGCCGCCACGCGCCAACGCCTCAATTCGAGACCGAGTATCTGTGCCATTTGGCGCGCGCCATCTACCACACCGACGTCGACCCGCAGCGGCTGGTCTACGAGCCCACGTCAGCGCGATCTTTTTCCGAAGAAGAAACACGCATCCCCGACCGACTGCGCGATGATCCGGATGTGCAATTCTTCGTCGACCACAATCCGAACTATCCTCGTGGCGCAAAGCTCATGTGTTTGGCGCCGTTGACGCTGACCAACTGGGCCAGCATCGGACGCAAGGCGCTATCGAGGGTGGTTCGGTCCAAACACCGGTCTTGACACGGATTTTGGAAATGTTAGAGAAGCGGAATTCTCCAGCTGGAGACCCCCTAACGTGGACGTAGTCACGAGCAAGCACGCCCTGAACGCGGGCGAGTCCGCTGTCGGCGGCAAAGCCTTCGGGCTGGCGCTGCTCGAGCGGGCCGGGGCCCACGTGCCGCCGTGGTTTGCGGTGCCGGTGGCCTTCTACGAGCGCATGTGTGCCCAGCTCGAAGCGGCCAGCGCCGAGGCGATCCTCGCCGCCGACATGCCCGCGGATGTGTCCGCTGCCATCGCCGCCGGTTTGGACCAGCTCGGTCCCGGCCCGTATGCCGTGCGCAGCTCCATGGTGGGAGAAGACGGCGGCGCGTTTTCGTTCGCCGGTCAGCTCGAGTCGTTTCTGTTTCGCAGCGATGCCGCCGAGGTGGTCGACGCGGTGAAGCGGTGCTGGGCGTCGGCGTTCAGCGACCGCGCCCTCGCGTACTACGCGCGCACCGGCCGCGCCAGCGATGGCATTCGGGTCGGTGTGGTCGTGCAGCGCATGATCGACGGCGCCGTGTCGGGTGTGCTGTTCACCGCCAACCCGGTCAGCGGCCGTCGCGATCAGGCGCTGTTGACCGCGGCGTGGGGGCAGGGCGAAGGCATCGTGTCGGGTGAGTGCAACACGGACGAGATCATCTGGGACCATGGCGCCGGCGAGCTGTCGTATGTCGTCGCCGACAAAGACGTCAAACGGGTGCGCTCCGCCAATGGCGCCGGCACCACCCAGGCGGCCGTGGCCGAGGCCGATCGCAAGCGGCGCTGCGTGTAGGCCGACGATGCGGCGGCCATCGTCTGCGAGGGACTCCGCGTAGCCGACGCGCTCGGCGCACCGCAGGACATCGAATGGACCCTGGCCGGCGGCACCCTGTATCTGTTGCAGGCGCGGCCGATCACCGCGCTGCCGGCGCCGCCCAACACCGATGGGCCGGTCGTGGTGTGGGACAACAGCAATATCCAGGAGAGCTATTGCGGGGTGACCACGCCGCTGACGTTCTCGTTCGCGTCGCGCGCGTACGAGACCGTGTACCGCCAGTCGGCCGCGGCGCTCAACGTGCCGCGCGCGCTCGTCGCCGCTCACGCGCGACAGCTGCGCAATTTGCTCGGGCTGATCCGTGGTCGCATCTACTACAACATCAACAACTGGTATCTGGGCCTCACACTGCTGCCTTCGTTCGACCGCAACAAGGCGGACATGGAGCGGATGATGGGGCTGTCCGATCCCGTGGACTTCGTCACCGACGACAAGCTGTCGCTGGGCCAGAAGCTGCGCCGGTTGCCGGCGATGACGCGACTGGCAGCGCGGCTCAATCGGCTGATCAGAAAGCTGCCTGCGAGCGTGCCGCGGTTCTTGGCCAACTTCGAGGCGGTCTACCGGTCGCTGGACCGGAGCAGGTTCACCCAGGCCACGTTCTCTGAGCTCATGGCGGTGCTCGATCGGCTCGACGCCGAGGTGCTGCGTCGCTGGGAGACGCCGCTGATCAACGACATGGCGGTGATGATGAGCAACGGCAAAGTGGCGCGGCTGCTGGCCAAAACCGGCCTGGAAGACCACGCGGCGCTGCACAACAACCTGCTCTCCGGCGAAGAAGGCATCGAGAGCACCGAGCCCACCAAGTACCTGCTGCGCCTGGCCGCCGAGGCGCGCAACCGGCCGGAGCTGGCCGCCGCGATCCGAGCCGGCGAGCCCAACGAGGTGTTCGAACAGCTGCGCCGCGACCATCCCGTGTTCGTCGCCCAGGTCGACGACTACATCGAGCGCTACGGCGACCGCACCATGGGCGAGCTCAAGCTCGAGACCGTGTCGCTGCGCCAGGACCCGACGTTTGTCGTCGAGGTGTTGCGCAACTACTTCGACCGCGACGATCTCACGGCCGACGTGCTGCAGCAACGCGAGCAAACCATGCGCCGCGAGGCCCAGGCCCGGGTCGAGGCGCGTCTGGGCTGGTGGGGGCGGCGCAAGTTCCGTAAGGCCCTTGCCGCCAACCGCCGCGCCGTGAAAGATCGGGAGAACATGCGGCTCACGCGCACGCGACTGTTCGGCCTGTACCGTGACGTCTACCGCGCGGTCGGCGCGCGCCTGGCCGAAGCGGGCAAGCTCGACCGTGGCGACGACGTGTTCTACCTGACCGTCGGCGAGATCGACGAGTATCACGAGGGCAGGGCGGTCACTGCCGAGTTTCGCGGTGTGGTGGCCGCGCGCCGTGCCGAGTTCTCCGACTACGAGCGCACCGAGCTCCCGCATCACTTTTCCACGCGGGGCCCGGTCTATCACGGCAACGACTATCGCTACGCCGGCGCGGCAGCGATCGATCCCGCGGCGGAGACGCTGCGGGGCACCGGCTGTTATCCGGGGGTGGTCGAGGCGCCGGTGCGCGTGATCGATTCGCCCAAAGACGAGCTCAGCGTCAACGGCAAGATCCTGGTGACCATGCGCACCGATCCTGGCTGGGCGCCACTGTTTCCCACCACCAGCGGCATTCTGGTAGAGCGCGGCAGCACACTGTCCCACTCGGCGGTGGTCGCGCGCGAGCTGGGCATTCCGGCCATCGTCGGCATCCCGGGGCTCACCAAGATCGTCGGCGACGGCGAGCTGGTGCGCATGGACGGCGCGACGGGCGAGGTCCAGCGCCGCGGCAACACAGGTGAGTCATGAGCGGCCCGGGACAGCGCAGCGAGATCGCCGGCGTGCTCGCGTCGGACACGATCCGCTACTCGCAGGTGTGGGAAGACCACGTGATGCTCGAGCGCGGCCTCGACATCCGCCCGGACGACGATGTTCTGTCCATCACCAGCGCGGGTGACAATGCGCTGGCGTTGCTGCTGGCAGGGGCGCGCAGCGTCACGGCCATCGATCTGAACCCGGCACAGACGCACCTGTTCCGGCTCAAGCTGGCCGGGATTCGCGCGCTGGCGCTGGCCGAGCTGCGCTGTCTGATCGGCGTCGATGCCGGCCCGCGAGTCGAGCTGGCCGAGCGGCTGGAGCCGGCGCTGGCGGACGACACCGTCGCGTTCTGGCGGGCAAATCGCGCGCTGATCGCCGCGGGGCTGCTGGGCTGCGGGCGTCTGGAATGCTACTTCGGTGACTTTCAACGCCAGGTGCCCGAGCTCGTCGACCGGCCGCTGGACACCCTGCTCGCTCTGGACGATCCGGCGCGCCAGCGCGAACAGTTCGCGACGGTATGTGGCGCGCGCTTCGAGCAGGCGTTTCGCCATCATTTCGGCCGCGACATGATGGCCCGGCAGGGGCGCGATCCGGCGCAGTTCAAGTACGTGGACGAAGGCGATGTCGGCGGCTTCTTTTTCCGCCGCTTCCGCCACGCGTGTACGGAGCTGCCGTTGCGCGACAATTTCTACATCACGTCGTTTCTCACCGGCGCGTATCGCGATACCGAGCGGGTGCCGCCGTACTTGCGCCCGGACAACTTCGCCCGGCTCAAGACCCTGGTGGACCGGGTGCACGTGGTCACCGATGAGCTCGAGCGTTTCGTGCGCACCGGGCCAAAGGCGGCGTTCAGCAAGCTCAACCTGTCCGACGTGTTCGAGTACATGTCGGTCGAGGCTACACAGCACTTGCTCGGTGCCCTGGCCGAGTGGATGCGCCCCAAAGGACGCATCGCATACTGGAATCTGCTGGTCCCGCGGTGCAGCAGCGAGTCCCAACGGGGGCTGCTCACGCCGCTCACCGCGTTGTCTCGACAACTGTGGGACAGCGACCGCGCGTGGTTCTACCGCGCGTTTCACCTCGAGGAAGTTGCGTCATGATGAGACCTGATCGCCGCGTGTCCCGCCGGCTGTGTGTGCAAGACCACGACCAAATGTCTTTGGTGTTCGAGACCGTCGACGGCGTCGCGTTTGCCGGCCCGGTGCGCGACATCTCGGAAAAGGCGGTGCGCGTGCACATCGACGACTGGGAGCGGGCGCCGCTCAAGAAGACCCCGGTGTACGAAGCGGCGCTGCGAGTGAACGGCTCGGACGCCTTGACTCTGCCCAGCTTGATCGTGCGCCTGGTTGCCACGCCGAAACGCGGCGGCCTGGTGATCACGCTCACGACCGAGGACGCGGCCACCGCGGCGATGCTGTGGCAGACGGTGGAGCGCTACACCCGGGACCGGCAGCTGCCCAACCAGGACAAGCGGGCGCTCGCTGAGCCGCTGGCAAAGATCCCCGCGCGCGGCCAGTACAGCGAGGCGGCGCGCATGGAACGGCTCACCTGGCTCGAGGGCGTTTCGGGCACGTCGCTGATGGCCTTGCGCGAAACCCGGGTGGAGCCCGAGCGCCTGACCAGCAACGTGGAGAACATGGTCGGCGCGATCGAGATTCCGGTCGGTCTGGCCGGGCCACTGGCGTTTCGCGGCCAGCACGCCCAGGGGATGGTGTACGCGCCGCTGGCCACGACCGAGGGCACTCTGGTGGCTTCGTGCAGCCGCGGCGCCACCGCCATGACGCGCTCGGGTGGCGTCACCACCCGCGTGATCGGCCAGCGCATGATGCGCGTCCCGCTGTTCATGCTGAGCAACATGGAGGGCGCGTTTACATTCGCCAACTGGGTTCATGACCACGTCGAAGACCTGCGCGTGCAGGTCGGCCTGGTGTCGCGCCACGCCCGGTTGATCTCGGTGGAGCCGGTGCTCATCGGCAAGATGGTCCACGTCTACTTTACCTACGAGACGGGAGACGCGGCGGGGCAGAACATGACCACCGCCTGCACCTGGCAGGCGTGCCAGTGGATCATGAGCCAGACCAAATACCTGGCCGAGGTCGAGTTCGAAAACTTCATCATCGAAGCCAACGGGTCGAGCGACAAGAAGGTCACGTACCAGTCGTTCATCGCCGGTCGCGGCATCCGCGTGGCCGCCGAGTGCATGCTGCCCGACGACATCTTGCGCAAGGTGCTCAAGGTTACCCCCGATCAGCTGATGCAATCGTACGCTGGCTTCGTCGCCGGCAGCATTCACGTCGGCATGGTCGGCTTCAACATCGATGTGTCGAACATTATCGCCGCCATTTTTACCGCCACCGGACAGGACATCGCGTGTGTGCACGAGTCCAGCGTCGGCCAGTTGCACCTGCAGCGGGTCGACGAGGGCATTCACGCCAGCCTGGTGCTGCCGAGCCTGATCATCGGCACCGTGGGCGGCGGCACCCACCTGCCGGGCCAGCAGGCGCTTTTGGAGATGATCGACTGTTTCGGCCCCGGCAAGGTCTACCGCTTCGCCGAGATCATCGCCGGGTTCTGCTTGTCGCTGGATCTGTCCACCCTGAGCGCGATTTGCTCGGGCGAGTTTGCCAGCGCCCACGAGCGCCTGGGCCGCAACCGTCCGGTCGACTGGTTCGGTCGCGAGGATCTGGACATCGAGTTCTTCGAGCCGGCGCTGCGCGAGACGGTGGGCGATTCGTCGATCAAGATGCGCAACGTGGTGCCCACGGACATCGACATGGGCTCGAGCATCATCACCGAGTTGACGGCGCGCAAGGTGGACAAGCTGGTCGGCCACATTCCGCTGCGCCTCATCTACAACGCCGAAGCCGGCGACGGCTACCGCGATGTGGTGGTCAAGGTCAAACCGTCGGACGAAGAAGTGGTCCTGATGGTCAACGGTCTGGCGGCCATGTGTGGGCCGATGCTGGCCAACGCCCACAACCGGTTCAAGCGGCGCACCGGCATGGCGCATTGCCACGTGCGCGAGCTGGGCGTCTACGACCAATCCGATGCGCGGTTCGTGCGCAACGTGCCGAAGATCTACCGCACCTACCGCAACGACGAGCGCGAGGCCTACGTGGTGGTGATGGAGAAGCTCGAGCACATGGTGCTGATGGACACCGCCGACGACGCGCTGGGCTGGACGCGCAGCAACATCGAGATCGCGCTGCGTGGCATCGCGGAGGTCCACTCGATCTGGCTCGGCCGCGAACACGAGCTGTGCGCCAAGGCATGGCTGGGCGAAGTGCCCAGCGCCGCCAGCATGGCCGAGATGTCCGAGCTGTGGCGGGCCCTGGCCGAGCACTCCCACGAGGAGTTCCCGGAGCTGGTGTCGCTCCAGCGCCGCGAGCACTTGCGCGGGTTCGTCCGCAGCATCGGCGACTGGTGGCCGGAGCTCGAAGCCATGCCACGGACGTTGGTCCACAACGACTTCAATCCGCGCAATGTCGCGTTGCGCGACAGCGAGAACGTGCGCCGGTTGTGTGCTTACGACTGGGAGCTCGCCACGCTGCACGTTCCCCAGCACGACGTCGCCGAGTTCTTGTCCTTCGTGTTGCGCCAGGGCGTCAAGAAGCGCCAGGTAGACCGGTTGCTCGATGTTCACCGCCAGGCGCTGGAGAAAGCCGCCGGCGTCGACCTCGATCCGGACATGTACCGCCGCGGCTACCGCCTGGCCTTGATGGACCTGGCGATCAACCGCATGGGCCTGTACCTGATGGCTCACACGTTCCGCCACTACGGGTTCATGGAACGGACCATCAACTCGCTGTGGTGGCTGCTCGAGCTGGAAGGGCTGCTCGACGAATCGTTCTTCGCCGGCAAGTAGCTCAGCACGGCCGGGGTAACGACGAAGTCGGCGATCCAGGCCAGGGCGATCATGGTCGCGCCGAGGTAGCCGACCATGGCGTTGGGCCGGAAGTAGGCGAACGACATCACCGCGAAGCCGCACACCAGCACGATCGTGGTGTAGCTCAGGGCGCGACCGATCTCGCGGAAGGTCTGCTTGACCGCTGCGTGGGGGGCGAGACCGCGGTCGCGGGCGCGCGTGTAATGGGTGAGGAAATGAATCGTGTCATCGACGCAGATGCCCAGGCCGACGGCGGCGACCAACACCGCCGGGCCGTCCAATGGCACGCCGGCAAGCGCGCACAGGCCCAGCGGCATGACGATGGGCACCACGTTGGGCACCATACTCACGACGCCGATCACCAGCGATCGATATACCAGACTGATGAGCAGCGTGATCACGATCAGCGCGATGGCCAGTGACTCCAGCATGGTGCGGCTGAACTTCACCATCATGTTCATCTGCATGTAGTAGTTGCCCGTGAGTCGCATCTTGTCGGCCAGGTCCGGGAACTCGGTGCGGGCGACGTCGCGAATCCGGTCGTAGGCGGCCAGGGTGACGCCGGTCGACGCCGCACGGGTGCGGATGGTCACGCGCAACGACTTGTGGTCGGGCGTGATGAACACGCTGAGATTGTCGGTTGGCTTGGCGCCGCTCTCGAAGCTCACGTAGTACTGCGCGATCATGTTGTCGGCGCCCTGGGCCGTGATCACGGTCTTTTCCTCCGTGACCGGATCCACGATGACGTGGGGTTTGCGCGCCTCGGGCGGAATGTCACTCTCGACCGGGACCCGGTAGTAGGCGGCTTTGTTCTCGTTGCGCACCTGGTGCATCTTGCGCAGCACGCCCAGAGGGCTGTCGAAGTTGGCGAGGATGCGCAGCGGGGAGCGCTGGTCCGTTGATTCGCGCTCCAGGCGTTTTTGAAACTCGTCGAGGCGGTGCAGGAAGGCTGCGGATTGCGCGATGGGCTTGTCGCTGTCGAACAGGATCTCCAGGTCGCCGGTGCCGCCGATGTTGTCGTTGAGCCACATCACGTCGGCGACTTGCGGGTCATCCTTGCCGAACATCAGCTGCATGTCGGTGTGGATGGTCAACCGCGACAGCCCCAGGGCGGCCAACACCGTGAGGCCGATGGCGGTCGCCACGATGACGGCGCGCCGGTTGATGACGAAGTCGCTGAGACGATCAGTAAACCCAACAAACCGATCCGTCTCGGTCTCGGCCTCGGCCTCGGCCCCGGAGACCGGCAATGAAAACAACGACAGTACCGCCGGCACCAACGTCATCGACAACAACCAGGCAATCCCGGTGCCGATCGCGGCCGTGTAGCCGAACATGCTCATCGGCGTGATGCCGCTGGACATCAGCGACAGAAAGCCGATTGCGGTGGTGACTGACGTGAGCAACACGGGCAGCGCGTTGCTCTGGACCACGTTGATGATCAGCGCGCGCTTGTCTTTGTAGTGCCGTCGCAGCGCGTAGTACGCCGTGACCAGGTGGACCGCATCGGCCACACCCACGGCGATGAGAATCACCGGCGTGAACGCGGTCATACCGTTGATCAGGTCGCCTTTGGCCCAAATAACCCCCATCATGCCGACGACGGCCAGCATCACCACCGCAAGCGGCAGCAGGACGCCGCTGGCCCGGCGGTAGATCATGAACAACAGCAGGCCGATGACCAAGAACATGACGCCCATGAGCCGCATGTCCTTTTGCGCCGTGTCCTGAAAGTAGTGCTGCATGACCGGGCCGCCGGCGAGGTGAAAGTCGTAGCCTTTGGTCTGGGCCAGGATCTTGCGCACGCCGGCGAGCGCCTCTGACTGGGCCACGCTGACGTGAACCTCCAGTCCGGTCTCCTGGCGTTCGCGATCGTTGCCGAAGATCTTCTGCAGCTCGGCGGCGGACTTGCGGGGGCGCAGCGCCTGCACCAGGATCGCCGTGGCGCGGCCGTCTTCGCTCACGATGTTGCGCAGCAGCCGCGGCTCGCCGATGTAGTTGTCGAAGCTCGCGCCGGCGCCCAGCAGCTCGCGAACCGGCGCTTCGCCGACGAGGTTGGCGGCGTTGCGCGCGCCCAGCACGGCGACCATGCGGCGCAGCTTGGCGGCGCGCGAGTAGCTGGCCGGCGGCTTTGCGAATAGATCGCTCACGATCAGCCCGGGCTCGGCGTCGGGCCCCTTACCCACCTTGCCCCAGCGAATCCATGGGTTGGCGGTCAGGCTGCGCACGGCGCGCACGTAGCGCACCTTGGCCAGCTTGTCGGTGAGCTCGGCGATTACGTTGAGGGCTTTGTCGCCGAAGACCCCGAGTGGATCGTCGCGGTCCTCGAACGCGATGACGATCGCGTCTTGCCCGATGTACCGCGTCTCCAGCTCGCGATAGGCGCGCAGCGCCGGGTTGTGGGTGGGAAACCAGATGTCGGTGCGAAGATCGAAAAAACGCGGCTCGGCCTTCTTCGGTGGCTTGTCGGCGAGCGCGTCGACCTGCTGGGTGAACGTCTGCACCCGCTGCCAGCCCACGGCGAAGCAGCCGAACACGGCCAACAGCACGGCCGCGGCGACGGGCCAGCGGTAACGATAGGCGATATTCAGCGAGCGTTCAGACCACATGCCAGGACACCGAGTCAGCCCTTGTACTGACTCGGTGCTCGCTTGTCACGCCAAATGTGCGCCGAGGCTGACTCAGTCCGACGGGGGGCGCCCCCCTAGTTGAAGTCGACCGTGTCGAACGAGCGCTCGCAGGTTTGCGCGATCGAGACGTAGCGCGCCTTGTCCATGACGCAGGTAACGATGACGGTCTTGTTGCCCTGCGGATCCGCGATCATCGCTTGCACCACCGCACGCTGCTGGCCGCTGCTGGTGAAGCTGCCGATGAGGTAAATCGCCTCGTTGTTGCCGAACATCCGCTTGCCGTAGTAGGCGAGGCTGAAGTCCGGGTAGCCGCGGCGATACGCGGTGAGCACCGCTCCACGGAAGCGCTTGACCGCCGAGGCGCTCAGGACCATGGGCCGCATCTTTTTGAGACCGAGGTTGTCGGCGAACCCGTTGTTGCCCGGGCGGTACCAGCGCTCCTTTTTGCTGGCGCGCCGCTTCCATCCCCTGGGCAGGACGATGCTGTAACCATTGGCGCTGCGGTAGCGCTGGGTACCGATGCGGAACGTGCTGACCGGCTGTCGGTTGATGCGGTAGTTCTTGACCTGGCCGTTGTTGAACTGCACGTGGATGCCGATGGGCGCTGCCGAGTAGCCGCGCCACCAGATGGCGAAGTTGTTCGACCTGGCGCGGCGGCGCAGGTAACGGTGCTGCGGGTACTCGGCAAACGTGCTGTGCTGGCGCTGATACTCGATCCACGCGATGTGTTTGACGGCGTCCGGCGCGTCCAACTCGACACGGTAGATGCTCCACTTACCCCGATCGGGCTTCTTGGTGAACTTGAACTTGACCATGCGCGCGAGTCGGTTCCAGTTCGGACCGGCCTCGATGCGCGTGGGCGGCGCCCGGTGCATGTGCACACTCACCTGGCCGTCCTTGTACACGACCTTGGCCTTGACCGGGTGCCACGAGTAGCCGCGCCAGGACAGCTTGAAGTTGTTGCTCCGGGTGGTGACCCGGTAGTACTGGTGCGAGTTGAACTCGGGGAAGGTGCGGTGCTGGCGCTGGTACAGCACGTGATCGATCTTGGCGATGACGCTGTCGGGCGCGACCATGCTGATGCTGTAGTTGGAGAACTTGGAGGTCTTGGACACGATGGTCGCGGTGAATCGGATCCGCCGTGCCAGGGCGTTCTTGTCGAGGTGCGGCTGGCGTGGCTCGGAGCCCGGCTTCCATCGGCCGGGGTATAGCTTGGAGATCTCGCGTTTGTCGGTGGCCGACAGCACCCAGTTGGAGTGCAAGCGCACGTGTTCTTTGGTGAACTGGGGCGGGAACGAGTACAGCATGATCGAGTCGGGATCGAAGTCGGTCGCTTTGGTCGTCGCCGGGTTGAGACGGCGGAAGATGTTGGAATCGACCTTGGCGGCGTCCCAGCCCTGGGTGCGCCGGTAGTATGCGTACATCAGCGGCTTGTTCCAGGTGAAGTGAATCTTCGGGTTCTGGTGCTCGTGGAACAGACCGAGGGCGTGGCCGAACTCGTGGAGCACGACGCGACGGATCTCCCGGTCACTCCTGGTGAACAGGTGGAAGTTGAAGTTCATGGTCGGTACGGTCTTGGGCCGGTAGGCGGCCTGACTGCCGATGATCGACCAGTAGCCATTGCGCTGGAAGCTGATGCGAATGGTCGGCCCGCGCGGGGCCGGCTGGTTGGGCGGATAAAACTTGAAGTTGATGTTGGCGTAGTGCGTCCACTCGTTGGCGAAGTGCTTGACCTTGGCCCACTTGTCGGGGGAGCCGTCGAGGAACTGGGCGTTCAGTGTTATCCCGGGCTCCCAGGTGTAGTGGCGGGTGGCCGCGAAGAACTGAACAGAGTTGTCCTCGGCCAGACCAAAGGCACCGCACGGCGCGTCCTGGACCTTGTAGTCCGGCGTGCCCAGGGTCTTGGGCGCCTTGTCCGACGACGCGGTTTTCGGCTGCGGCTTGGCGGTTTCGTAGTGGTAGTGGTTGGTCGTGCACGCGACGAAGAGTCCGAGCGCGGTAATGCCAACAGTGGCGAGTCGGGCGCGTAGCGGTGCGTTCACAGCTGATCTCCCATTTGTGGTCCCCCTGATCTGATTTTGAATTGAAGCACGGCGTGGGGGTGCTCGCAAGGGGTTTGGGGTAGGGTCAGCGCCATGAATTCTCATCCGTTGCACCGACTGTTTCGCTACGCGCGGCCTCACCGCCGCGCGTTCGGCACGGCCGCGTTGTACTCGGTGCTCAACAAGTTGTTCGACCTGGCCCCACCCATGCTCATCGGCGCCGCCGTGGACATCGTCGTCTCACGCCAGGACTCCTACATTGGTAAGCTGGGCTACGCCGACGTACATACCCAGCTGTGGTTGCTCGCGGGTGTGACCCTCGTCATCTGGGCCGCAGAGTCCGTGTTCGAGTACGCCTACTCGCTGGCGTGGCGGCGGTTGGCCCAGACCGTCCAGCACGAGCTGCGCGTCGATGTGTACCGCCACGTGCAGACCCTGGAGATGGCGTACTTCGAGGACCGCAGCACCGGTGGTTTGATGTCGGTGCTCAACAACGACATCAATCAGCTCGAGCGGTTTCTCGACGACGGTGCCAATCAGATCATCCAGCTGGCGACGACGATCCTGGTGGTTGGCGGCGTGTTCTTCGTGCTGGTGCCTTCGGTGGCGTGGATGGCCATGCTGCCCATGCCGTTCATCATCTGGGGCTCGATCTGGTTTCAGCGCAAGCTGGAGACCCGCTACGCGGCCGTGCGCAACCAGGTGTCGGTCATCAACAGCCAGCTCGCCAACAACCTCACGGGTGTTGCCACGATCAAGAGCTTCGTCGCCGAAGAGTACGAAGTGGAGCAGGTAGCGGCCGAGAGCCGCCGCTACGAGGACGCCAACCGCGCGGCCATCTCGCTCAGCTCGGCGTTCGTGCCGCTGATCCGCATGTTCATCGTGATCGGGTTTTGCGCCATCTTGGTGTACGGCGGCCAGATGGCGCTGGACGGCTCGCTCAACGTGGGCGCCTACAGCGTGCTCGTGTTCATGACCCAGCGGCTTCTGTGGCCGCTCACCCGGCTCGGCAATGTGCTCGATCTGTACCGCCGCGCCATGGCCTCCGCCAGTCGCGCGCTGGACCTGCTCGACACCCAGCCCAAGATCGTGGATGGTGCGGGCGCCCTGCCATCGCCGGTGCGCGGCGAGGTAAAGCTCGACGAGGTCGAGTTTCACTACTCCCACACCACCCGCGTCGTGCCGGTGTTGCGCGGCGTGAGCGTGACGATCCCGGCGGGCGAGACCGTGGCGTTCGTCGGCTCGACCGGCGCCGGTAAGTCCACCATCGTCAAGCTGCTGCTGCGGTTTTACGACGTGCAGTCCGGGACCGTGTGCATCGATGGCGTGGACGTGCGCGACGTGCCCATGGCCCAGTTGCGCCGGGCGATCGGTCTGGTGAGCCAGGACGTGTTCTTGTTCCACGGCAGCGTGCGCGACAACATCGCGTACGGCAGCTTCGACGCCAGCGACGCCGACATCGAGGCCGCGGCCAAGATAGCCGAGGCGCACGATTTCATCACCGCGTTGCCCGACGGCTACGACACCATCGTGGGCGAACGCGGGCAGAAGCTGTCCGGTGGCCAGCGCCAGCGCATCTCGATCGCCCGCGCCGTGCTAAAAGATCCGCCGGTTCTGATCCTGGACGAGGCCACGTCGTCGGTGGACAACGAGACCGAAGCGGCAATTCAGCGCTCGCTCGAGCGCATCGCCGTGGGCCGTACGACCATCATCATCGCTCACCGCCTGTCCACCGTACGCAACGCTCACCGCACCTACGTGCTGGCCGACGGTCGGATCATCGAGCGCGGCAGCCACGATCAGCTCGTGGCCGGCGACGGCGTCTACGCGGCGCTGTGGAAAGTCCAGACCGGCGAGACGGGCGCTACTACTACCAGTCCACCTTCGTGAACGGCGGCGTCACCAGGCTCTGGAGCGACATGCTGCGGTTGCCGGCGCGAATGATGATGTAGCCCACGCCGCCACCGCCACCGCCGCCGCCGCGTGCCGCCGTGGACGCCGCTTCGCCGTCTGCCGACGTGCCCGCGCCACCGCGACCGCCGCTGGTGCCCATGCCCTCTTTGTCGCCGCCCGAGGCGCCGAACGGCTCGAGCGCGCCGTCGTCGCCGCTGCGCGCGTCGTTGGTGTCGCAGCCACCGCCGCCGCCGCCGCCGTTGGCGCCGAGCAACCCGCCGCTGTCGATACGCACCTGTGGGGCCTCCAGGCCGATGTAGCCACCGGAGCCGCCGCCGCCGCCGCCCTGGCGATTGTCTTCACCGCCTTCGCCACCGGCACCGCCGGCGTTGATCGTGCCGTCGATGCGGATCGACGTCTGGGAGC
>Ga0114931_10005113_pt1 | contig 16235 bp, 12 predicted proteins | sample 2SBtaG_FD_89579 | JGI IMG/M metagenome (GOLD analysis project Ga0114931, IMG submission 89579) | Deep subsurface microbial communities from Kolumbo volcano to uncover new lineages of life (NeLLi) - 2SBTROV14_V59a metaG | ecosystem: Environmental > Aquatic > Marine > Volcanic | place: Kolumbo...
ATTGTAAACCGGAGACTATACCGGGAAAACAAGAAACAGAGTGAGTATTATGGCAGACAAACCACATCTCAACTTAGTAATTATTGGACATGTTGACCACGGAAAGTCAACTATGACCGGGCACCTGCTGTACCTTGCTGGTGCAGTAGATCAAAGGACTATGGACAAGTACGCCGAAGAGTCCGAGGCAATCGGAAGAGGTACTTGGAAATTTGCATGGGCACTTGATAAACTGAAAGAGGAGAGAGAAAGAGGTGTTACAATCGATATCGCTTTCTTCAAATTCGAGACTGCAAAGCAGATTTACACCATCATCGACGCACCAGGACACAGAGATTTTGTGAAGAATATGATCACTGGAACTTCACAGGCAGACGCAGCAGTTCTTGTAGTTTCTGCAGAGAAGGGTGGTTTTGAGGCTGGTCTCTCAGCACAGGGTCAAACCCGTGAGCACGCACTTCTTGCAAAGACACTGGGTGTCAATCAACTCGTTGTTGCAGTCAACAAGATGGATACTGTCGATTATAGCGAGGACAGGTACAATGAAATTAAGGAAGAGATTGGTCGCTTCCTCAAGGGTATTGGTTACAAGCTTGAGGATGTTCCATTCGTACCAGTTTCTGGAATTGATGGACATAACCTCAAGGAAGATATGGGCAAGACTCCTTATTACAAGGGTCCCACTCTGATGGCTGCATTGGATAATTTCAAACCTCCCAAGAAACCAACTGACAAACCACTCAGGCTTCCTATCCAGGATGTCTATTCAATCTCTGGTATTGGTACAGTCCCCTCTGGTCGTGTCGAGACCGGTGTGATGAGACCCAAGGACAACATTATCTTCGTTCCATCTGGAAAGACTGGTGTTGTGAACACAATCGAGATGCACCATGAGGCAATCGAGGAGGCACAACCTGGTGACAATATCGGTTTCTCCGTCAGAGGTCTTTCCAAGAAGGATATCAGGAAGGGTGAAGTTGTTGGTCATCAGAACAGTCCCCCTACTGTTGCTACAATGTTTACAGCTCAGGTTATGGTTATGAGGCATCCAACAGTCATCGCACCTGGATACACCCCTGTCATCCACATTGGTACCAACCACGTTGCTTGTACCTTTATGGAACTCGTTCAGAAAACCGCAAAAGGTGAGACTACTAAGAACCCCGATATTCTGAAGAACGGTGATTCCGCAATCGTCAAGATGGTTCCTGTTAAACCTACTGCCTTGGAGAGCTTCAAGGACTTCCCACAACTTGGTAGGTTCGCAGTTCGTGACATGGGTCAGACCGTTGCAGTCGGTGTGATCATGTCAATCGACGAGAAGCAATAAGCATAATTAGCTTAAAGCAAATTTATTCATTTAATACAAGAAATTTATATTTCATTTGTAACCTAAGAATCATAGAAGGAATTCTCTAGACATGATAAATTGATAATTTAGCATCTTTTGAATTCTTCTCTCAATCCTTCTCAAACTTTATTTTCTGAAAATTATAGATTTTATTGTGGACAACCCTCACGGAAATCCAGTACTAAGTATAGAAGTCGAATCAGTGGATGCTCGTATTGTCCAATTCACACTGATCGTTCAATCACATATCGCAGAGGAAAAGTGTGTAAGCTGTCGAAGATATCTCAGAAAGTACATAAAAAATGACTTACCAAAAATTATTCGAGCAAAACTTAAGAGATACATAGGGATTGGGAAAAAACTAGGTGCAGTCTATCATGATGTGATTTTTGACAATACTGTGATCAGAGGAAGTATAGATATTATCTCCCCTCTCAAATCTTGTCCACTTAATTCACCCGTTATTTATCGTGAGCATAATTTTGGTTCTGCTGACATATTCAAGGTGCTAGATGATGGTAGATTGTACCTTCTATGTGAAAACTGTCAAGCAATGAAGGCATATCCAGCCCCGTATTCTGATCGTCTCCTAATGAGAACTCGATCTCGACACTACTGGAAGGATGACTATGTGTACGCTCCTTTCCTTCTGAAAACAATTGGTTGTGTACCTTCTCTGATCCTCCACTCAGATCTTGATACCTATGTTGCAGAATCTGTTGCAATTCCTTCCCTCTCAGATCTGCATGCTGTTTTCCTCGCAGACGAGTATCTTCAATTTGATTTGGTACATTACGATTTCGATTTGCTCTATCAACTCTTAGATCTCGTAATATATGATCCTGCGTTCTGATCTTGTATTGAAATATTAGTAAAAGAGCTTATGCAGAAACCATATTAGAAATATTGTAAGTGTTTGCTGTGGCTAATTTTGAGGTTATTTAATGAGTCAAAAATACGGGAATCAATCTTCGCAAAACGAATGTATCAGATAGAAAGGTTGGTAGTACTTTCAAACTTCTTGCACTCAGAAATATTGGAGATGGAAAACCCATTTATTTATATCCAACGGGGTCTATTTCCTGATTCCAAATGATGAAAGTTACTTATATTCAACTCATCTGCAATTACAGGTGAAGAAGTCATTCCTGCTTTTTAGTAGATCGTAAATGAATCGTATTCTTAAATCTGTGAGTTGTATAAATACTGGAACAATGAGAAAAGAGATAAAGAAGAATAACTAATTCTATTCAGGTGCTAATAGGAGCTGCTGCCCTCAAGGAAATTACCAAGCAAATGAATAGGGTACTTCATGGTATTGAGCGTGGGATGATACATAGCCAGTATGTAGAGACCAAGGTGATTAGGAATTACTCCGGATTGAATGATCAAAAGACAGAATATTGGCTAAGGAAAGCTCATAAATTAGATCTAATTAGGAGATGGACAGGACACTTTGTAGGCTATGAATTGACAATTCATGGATACGATGCACTGGCTCTGAATGCTCTCTATGAGAAGGATAAAATCCGAGAAATTGGTATGGAAAAGGGGACTGGAAAGGAATCGGTCGTTTACTATGTACTAGATCCTAAGGGTTCTGAAGCTCTTCTAAAATTCCACAGGGTAGGGTACACCAGCTTTCAGCATGTACGGAAAAAGAGACGGTACACATCAACCAAGAACCATATGTCCCCACTCTATGCCTCTAGGCTATCTGCTGAAGCAGAAGTCCGGTGGCTCAAATTAGCTGCAAAGCACAATCTTCCAGTTCCAAAACTATATGCACAAAATAGGCATGTCATCATGATGGAGGACATAAAGGGTTATGATCTTAATCTCGTTACAGAGATTGATGAACCTGACTATGTATATGAGCAAATCTTGGATTTTATTCAATCCGCTTGGGAAATAGGATTCATCCATGCTGACCTATCGGAATACAATATCATCATAAGTCCAGATGCAAAGATCACAGTCATTGATTTCCCTCAGGCAGAACCCATCAATCACCCGAATGCAGAGGAACTACTTGAGCGGGACATCATTAATACTACCAACTACTTCAAGCGAAAATTTGGGCTTAGCTCAGATGTGGAAGCGATTAAGACTTCAATAGTAGGTGGGAAAGAAATGGATTATTAATGATTAAGTGTGAAGAGAGATTAGCTTGACGCAGATTCTGGCTGCATTTGATATTCTTCCCATGTCAGGAAAAAGTGGAGATACCCAGATAAGGGTTGCTCTAGCTGTAAAAACTAAGAGTGGGAAGATTAGGACTTGGGAGGGTGTTGATCGCCGGAAATTCTTCAGCTTGATGCACAATTTCAAACCAGAGCTAATTGGCACAGATAATCCTTATGAAATTCTTGAATCTGGTGAGGACTATACCTCATTCTACAATAGACTTCCTCCTGTTTCTAGTCTCGTCCATGTTAATGCAGATCACCGTGGGAATATGGTCAATCTTGGATCCTTGATGAAGAAACACAGGGTCAAGGGATGGGACAAGAAATCCCCTCTGAAGACTGCTCTCTCTATAATAAAGCTTCTTGAGATCGGTGAGGGTGTTGCTATTGAGCCTTTTGAGTCAGAGACTATTATTAAAGTAGGTCAACCAAAGAGGCACAAGAAAGGAGGTTGGAGCCAAGCAAGGTATGCTCGTCAGAATGAGGAAGTTGTTGCCTTCATCACAAACACTATCAAAGAAATCTTACAGAAAAATTCCATTGAATTCGATCTCGTATCCGTAGAGACCAAATATGGTGCAAAATCCAGTCGATTCCACACGTTTGAAGATCGTCTGAAAATTGCACAGCTTTTTACAAATGTGAGATTGCGACCTGCACAAGTGAAATTTATCAGCCCTTCAAGACCTACCGTCAAGAAGCGATACCTCAGGAAGGAAAATCATCCAAAGGTTATGACTACTAGATCATACCAGCGTAGAATACTTGTGGGAATTGATCCGGGTACGACCGTTGGGATAGCCATTCTCGATCTCAATGGCAAACCTCTAGAAGTTCTTTCACAACGGCAGATCTCGAAGGGTGAGATAATAAAGACGATAACTGAATACGGTATTCCAGTAGTGTTCTGCTCAGATGTAAGTCCAACTCCTCAACTTGTGAGCAAGTTGGCAGCTACCTTTGAAGCAGAAATCCTCTCACCAAACTCTTTGCTCAGCAAATTGGACAAGAGAGAACTTGCGAAAGAGGTAAATTTCAGAGTAAACAATAATCACGAATCTGATGCTCTAGCCGCAGCAGTAAATGGGTATAAACTGATTAGATCGAGATTTGATAATCTCAATACAGAGGGTCTTAAAAGGATTGAAATTGACCTATGCAAGGCTCTAATTCTCAAGGGATTGAACTCTGTAGATGCCCGAACAGCTGTTCTTAACATGCGCAGAAAACATGAACGAAAAGTCTTGGAAAGAGAACCAGAGGGTCCTAATCAGCAACTTCTCAATCGGGTAGATAATCTTCTGAAATTCATGGCAGAGAGTGAATTTACGCTAGCCAATCTTAGAGCGCAACTCTCTAAACTTGAGAGTGATATCGAAAGGGAGCGTATCCAGAAGGATCGATTGACGAGGGAGTTGAAGAAATCTCGTGACCGGAATATTCGTGAAGCCCTTGCTAAAGAGCTGGTGGCAAACAAATCACGAGAACTGTCGAGTATCCGGAAGGAGTTATCTATGTCTAAAATGCAGAACAAGAAACTTGAGAAAAAGATCAAATCACTTCAAGAAGCTCTATGGATTGGATTACAGAAGGGTGCATATCCACTCAAGGTACTGGATGTTTTCTCTGGATCTGGAATAGAAGAGATCTATGCACAGCTAGTGAGTGAGGGAGATCTAATTCTAGTCCTGGATGGCTCTGGAGGAGGACCACGAACTGCATTAAAACTTGTCGAGAGAAGACCTCGGATAATTTTCGTGCGTGATAAGATGTTTACTTCAGAAGCACTAGAAGTCTTTCATGATTTCAAAATTCCTGTCATGGATGCAGAAGGATACAACATAAGAGTACTTGAGAGTGTGGCTATTATCCACCCTCTTGATTTTGAGAAAGCTATCCATGACTACGAGACATTACTCAGAAACCAGACACGTATCAAGAATATTGATGGGATTATAGGTGCACTATCAAACTACAAGTTTGAGAGGAGATCAATAATGGAAGCTCCTAACTATGACGACTATGAGTTTGAGGAAGAAGAAGAAATCTGAAACCTACATCTTCTTGACTCAACTCAACAGGTTCATATTTCACGTTACATTCATTAAGTGAATTCATCAGTTTATCGTACCCCACCGCTCTAGCTAGTGATGTGATAATTCCCTTCGAAGAGCTACAACGTACAATCTCTCTCACCCCTTTCTGTGGGGATGGAAGATTTTGAACCATACTGAAAGATGTGACTAGATCTGATGATTCTTTCCTTAATGGTAGTTTTTCTCCGTCAGCTGCAATTAGGTGCACAGAAGAGTAATTTCTTTGGGCGACTTTCAGCATACCAATTGATATATCAAGTATGACAATCTCACGCTTGAGGTACCGAGCTAATAATCCAGTACCTCCGCCAGAGTCAATTATCAGGGAAGATTTATCCCCTAAAAAATCTTTCTCAAATGCTGAGTACTTGTGGATCTGGATGTTCCAGTATCGATCATCATAATGTTCACTGGTTTGATCATAGGCTGATTGCATCTTCTCCTTCTTATCCACAATAGATCTCTAATATTTCTGGATTAAAATTCTGGGATGAATACGTTTCTTCTAAGTTTAAAGGTTCTGCTGTATAATCTACTTGAAGTACTGTCTCAGTACCTTATTTGTGGATTATTTGAATTCCATCCTGTGAGTTAGGTTCTCGCGATAGCTCAATGATTGAATGCACCGATTTTCTTATATCACTCGCGATCAGATACCAAATATAGAAGAGGTGAGATGGTGTCTACAACCGCTGAAAAGATCAAGGAGATTGAGGATGAACTCAAGATCACAAAGCACAATAAGGCCACAAATTCTCACATAGGTAGGCTCAAAGCGAAGCTTGCCAAACTAAAAAGAGAACAACAAGAGCAGATATTAGGTGGAAAGTCTGGTGGAGGTAAAGGATATGACGTTAAAAAGAGTGGTGACAGTACTGCAGCACTTATTGGTCTACCATCTGTTGGAAAATCCACTCTTCTAAATAGACTTACCAACCAAGACTCTGAGGTAGGTGCCTATGCATTTACGACTCTCGAAGCAATCCCCGGTATTTTGGATCATAATGGTGCTAAGATCCAGGTCATTGATCTCCCAGGTATAATCTCTGGTGCATCGAAAGGCAAGGGAAGAGGTAAACAAGTGCTCGGTGTCGCGAGAAGCGCAGATCTCATTCTCATTGTTCTTGATGTCTTCGATGCAATAAATCAGTATAATATGATCCTTCATGAGTTGTACCACTTTGGTATTCGACTGGATCAGAAAAAACCCGATGTAGTCATTAAAAAAACTAATCGGGGAGGTATTGGAATTGCAACTTTACATAATCTTACAAAGATTGATGAAAAGACTATCAAGGCAATTCTTGGTGAGTATCGTTTGATCAATGCAGATGTGACTATTCGGTCAGATATTGATGCAGACCAGCTTATTGATATTGTTGAAGGGAACAGGGTCTATCTGAAGTCATTAGTAGTGCTCAACAAGGTAGATCTCGCACCTCCTGAACTGTTGGAAAAAGTCCGAAGTGAATTACCCCAGATTGAGCTAGAAATATCTGCTGGAACTGGGTATAACATGGAGAAGTTAAAAGATGTTATTATGGATCGCCTTGATCTAATCAGGGTATACATGAGACCTCATGGTGGTGAAACTGACTGGAATGAACCTTTAATCGTCAGAAATGAATAACCATTGGTGAAGTCTGTGACAAATTACATAGCTCTTTCCGACAAGAATTCAAATATGCAAGAGTCTGGGGATCAAGTATAAAACATGATGGTCAGAAGGTCCATATTAATCATAAACTAGCTGATGAGGACGTCCTTACTATAGTAAGAAGTGCCCGCTAGATTTGTAAGAAAAAATAAAATAGGAGACTTTATAAGGCACGTCAATTCATTTCAACTTGGACAAAATGGTCGATGATGATTTTTTTCAGTCACTTAAAAATTCAATAGAAAATGCCCGATCAGACCAAATCGAGATAGGTGAACAAAAGCGAAATATCAAGAGGATATGCGTGATTACTGATGATTTCGATGATTACGACAAACGATTCAAGTTTGGAGAAGAAATGGCAGAAACGTATGGGTCAGAAATACTGAAAATTTTCCTGTACAACATAGAGACACTTCTCAAAAAGCAGTACTCTATTGACGAATTCAAGGAGGCTCCTCAGGAGCTTGTACAGGCAATAAAAAATCACTCTGCTCACATTAAGGAGCTCAAGGAGGAAAATGTGAGAATCGTTCTGGATAGCACAGCAAGAGGACTGCTTTATGCTCTTCGTGATCTTAGGCAAAGTGATTCTGAAGAGAATGGATTGAGTTCATCTGATGCCACTGCACTTGCTGATTTCCTTCTCACCAATTTGGATCGTGAGAGGAATATCTCATACACTGTTGGAGAGCTACTCAAAGAATACAAACCTCAAATTGTCTACTTTAAACCTCCTCTTCTTAGAAATAGGGAATCTATCTCTGAAGAAGGATTTAATTATGTCACCCTCCAGATTCTTAAGAAGAAACCTAATGGTACTTGGGTGATGATGAGAGGTAAGAAAGGAATTTCTGATGTCAAGAATGCCGTATTCTTTCTACTTGGCGGTCAAGATCTTCCTACTGTATTGCGGGGTGCCCATGCTGCAGTTTCCGTACTCCCCGATTTAAAAAATGTAAATATGCAGTATGTAATCCTTATGGACCAGAAGAAAGTAAATATGGCTTCTTTAGTCTCTGAGACGAATTCTAATGAGGATTTAAGGCAACTCCTTTCCAAGAAGATGGAAGAAGTGGTTGGGAATGTGAAGATAGGTGGAAAAATCCCCGAAACCACAGTGAAATTTGGAGAGATCGAAAGTGATCTTCCAAGTATCCTTGAAGAGATGCATCCAGATCTTCTTTTCATTTCTCCCAAAGTAACTACTGACAACCAATTTGATCAGGAATTGCTTGATGTTGTCCTTGTTGCTGTACAGAATAATATTAGCGTATTCATCACCTATTAAGGAGGCTTTAGAACTGTCTGAAATCAATCTAACCAACCTCTTCATCCTTCTTGGAATATTCATCGCAACATATGCTCTCATAGTGTGGAAAAATTTTGATAAAAATATGGCTGCATCTCTAGGGGCTCTTGCTAGTTTAATCATTGGAAATGCAATTGGTGTTTTCACACAAGAAGAATTTCTCACTGTTGAGCTAGCTCATGATTACGTCATACTTGCAGTTCTCTTTGGAAATCTCCTCATTGTTGCTGTGGCGTCAGAAGTTGGGATTTTCCAGTTCATCTCTGTCTTTCTCCTCAAGGTTACAAGAGGTGATCCAAAGAAACTATACTATACCCTTGCAGGTCTGACATTTCTCTTGAGTGCAGTGGTCAATACAATTCCTGCAATCCTCGTGGTTGGCGCACTGACCATTGTCGCTACTCAAGAACTGGGATATGACCCAAAACCATACATTCTGATGGAAATTGTTGTAATAAATACTGGAGGATTGACTACTGTCATTTCTGCTATTACTAACCTAATAATCGCAGCACCTTTCAAGATAGGCTTCCTTCAGTTTATCGTTATAGGAGCTCCACTTGCTATAATTCTACTTGCTGTGAGTATATTCATGATGATCAGAATAGTCCCTATCCCCAAAATCTCTGGAGAAGAGCTTGAGGAGAAGCAATTACAAATTGCTGGTTACAATGAATGTAATGTTGTGAAGGATGTGAGGAAATTCAAACTTACTGGAGCTGTCTTTGCAATTACCATGCTTCTTCTGCTTCTTTCGGACAATGTGGGGATGGACATAAGTGTTATAGCTGTTGGTGGTGGGATTATCATGGTATACACCTCAGGCTATACATTTGAGAAAATTCTTCCAAAGGTTGATTGGACGCTACTCGGTTTCTTCACCTCACTCTTTGTTCTTATTAAAGGGCTTGAACTTGTTGGGCTATTGGATCTTCTCTCCAATTTCTTGGTGTACGTAATGGATCAGTGGTTAAATGGTAACTCTATATTATCTGCTCTACTCATCCTTCTCTTTAGCTCTGCATTCTCTGGTGTACTGGACAATGTCGTTTTGGCTGTAGCACTTACCCCGATTCTTGAGAAGATTGCTGTAAGTAATCCTGCACTTCATATCGGAGGAATGGTTTGGGCCCTAATCATTGGAACCAATCTTGGAGGTGGATTGACTCCTATTGGCGCTCCTCCTGTTGTTCTTGGACTGGGTATACTTTACAGAGAGACTGGATCAAAGGTAGGTTGGGGAGAATTTTTCAAGAAAGTTGGTATGGTGACTCTGGTGAGAATCTTCATAAGTGCAATATATGTCATTTTCCTCGTTCTCCTCTTCTCGTCAAATTCTCTCATCAACTTGTAGATTATCATACTTTTAGAATGTAAGCTTTTTCATCTATGATGATTATAGTAATGATGTACATGTCTGAAGAATTTTGGAGACCACTAGATAGTGATGTTGAATTCAGATTTTGTGAGATTTGCGGATCCGAAGAGGTGAACTTTCTCCAGTCTAAGGAGGAGAATGGTGTAACTCTAATAAGATTCCTCTGCAGAGATTGCCATAATAATAGAAATGTAGTGGTAGACTCAGTTCGTCAAATTGGTGACGATGAAGTTATTGATGGAGGAATAAGGGAAGCTTGGCTAGATGAATTCATCGAAGAGCAGAAAGCTTCTGGTTCACTTCAGAGTATCGGAGAAGTCGCAATTCACACTGAAGAATTGAGTTATGCACAGGCACCTGAAGAGGAAGAAGTTCCTGAGTACTTTGCAGATGAGATTGAAGAGGAAGATTACACAACCATGGCAGTTGCTCCTTGGTCAGCAGGGTTCGTTCAGGAAGCACTTTTTGGCTCAGACCCAGAAGCATGGCTGAATGAGCAGGGTGCTTTTCAACCTGAAAATTTAGATGTGACTATTCAGACCCTCATTGGTCTCAGTCACAATCAGACAGGAGCGGTTAAACTGACTTCAATCAAATGCATGGGTACAGCTGCGCAGAATGCAAATGTAGAGCAAATAGAAAAGATGAAAAAAGTATTGAAGATGCATGCTGAAGATCAGGACGAGCTTATTGCCCAAGTTGCAAATTCCACACTAAGCTCGATATAATCCTGCTATAATACCTAGGTATTCCCCTAAGATTTATAAGAATCTTGTTGAACATTTCTTACTGGAGTAATCAAGCATGAAATTAGTAATAGTACACCTTCCAAATGAATTCCTCTATGGACTTGACGAGCTTGTGAGGATGCAGAAATACCCGACAAGAAGTGAAGCAATACGAGTGGCCATCAGAGATCTCCTCAAGGATGAACTATGGGCACATCAACTTTCAGCTGCTAAAACAGCAACAGTCTAATCTTCAGGTATTCTTCCCAGTAATCTTTGCATGAATCTACGCGATTTTCGTATCACTCCGATCCGTTTCCCTCCAATCTCTCCGTTTGAAAGGTTAGAAAGAACCTCTTCGACATTTTTTGATTCTTCAATGATGGTATAAGCAAATCCAAATTCCGATATTCTGTGGGAATCTGAATTGCCAACTCCAAAGAGACCTGTCCTTTCAACTGCCTTTTTCCCAAGGTAATTGAAGTATCCTATAAGCATTGATGCATTAAGAACCTCCAACCCATCAATTCCTGTAGTAAGTACCCGATCTCCTTTTCCCTTACGAAGAAGATCGTAAGGATGAGCTGCAACCGTGAGCTGAGCTCCCAAATCTCTTGCCAAGGATACTGTGTCTTCCATAGTTCTTTTCTGCTCAAGAGAATCTATCCATCCATAGACCAGAAGATGCCCATCAGAAGTTGAAACCTCCTGTGCAGGAACTAGGATCACCTCAGTATCTCCTTGCAACTTCTCTATCGCACGATGACTCCGTATGTCATTGTGATCTGCAATTGCAATGGCTCCAAATCCTCTGTCCTCTGCGTTCTTGATATATGAGGAGATTTTGGTTCTACTGTCCCATGAGTATTCTGAATGTAAATGGAGATCTACCTTCACTGAAAGGACACCTGAGGCTATATTCTTAACATTTAGTCTATAATCTCGTTTATCTGAGTCCCCTTACACACGGGACAATTTGGACTGGATTCTAGCCATTTTAGCAGATGCGCAGTATGAAACTCATTGTGGCAATCAGGGCAGATCGAATGCTCACTTTCATTTATCTCCAGAAAGCAAACTCCACAGATATGACCGTACCCGCAAATGCTACAGGGAAATTGCCGGATTAGAGTATGGCATTTGGGGCAGTTCACAAAAATCTTGACATCCAATTGACTACTAAGCTCATAGCCTTCTACATCATCAATCGAGATTGAGTGTTTTTCAATGAAGATCTCCAGATTCATCTTCATTGTGACCTTTGCAATGGGGACTTCCTCCATGAGAATCGTATCTAAGAGAACTGGAAAATCCTCTCTCTTCCCAAGGAGGCAGATAGTGGTGAAGAGTGCCATTCGTACTGATGGATCCTCTTCCATCTGAATTATATCAATTAGGAGGGGATTCAATAATGTATTTCTTGACTCTTTTATTAACGCAATGGCATTCAATTTAGCAGGAATCTCACCATCAAGAAGGATATTTCGAAGAGTCTTATCCGAAAATTTCCTTGCTTCTGGATCACTTAGATCATTGATGGTGAATTCCAAATCCATTTTTAACGCTCCATTGACTGTAATAACCTGAGTATATCACTCCTATTTTTACCCTTGTTTATTTGTCTTACTCCTATCATGAAGAGAAATGCAATAGTTGATGAAACAAACGACAAAAAGGCTGTAATTGGATCCAATGTGCCTTGTTGGAGATAATATCCTGATAAAATTATTCCTCCTACAAATCCACTAATGAGAATTGTCAACCCAAGGTATTTAATTCTGTCCCGGGAATACCTAACTCCGTACCAGTAAGACATACTTGAAGAGAATGCAAGACTGATGAATGCCAACATCTTTTCTACCGATGTCTCGAAATTATTTGCTGTAAAGCCAAAGTAGGTCATTACCAATATTGTGATAAAGGTCACTGCTGCGAAATTATCCCCTATGTCAAACTTACTCTCTATCCAGACGGAGATGATGTATATGAAGAAGGCCAATGAAAGCATAATAGTCGCAGTGTTGGACATCCCAAGTATCTGTGGGAATTTCAATCCACTATCGAGAAGTGATGTACCATACATAAACCCAGTAGCATAGTAAATAATAGTGGACAAAATAACTAGGGTATTATCCTTAGATTTTATACCTAGCACCATAGAAATAAGGGCAAGTCCAACTAGTGCAGGAAAGATACCTGTCATTTCAACCTCAAATGCCAATATGGACAAGACAATTGAGAGGATTACTATGAACGAACCTATTGCGAAATCCATTCCCTTCTCCTCATCGGTTGGAATATTCACTAATAGCTTATATATTGCTCCCAATATTATTGGAACCAGATATATGAATGATATCCAAACAGGGAGTTCAACCTGTCCAAATCCATAGTCAAAAGTTGTAAGAAAACCTTTTGCGAGGATGTTGATCATTAGCGATACAATCATGAGTGCAATTGAAACAATCATTAAGCTTCGACCTTCATGGGGACTCTCAGCTTTTGTTGTTACAAGTAGTGCTAACATCAGAGGGCCCTCTATAAGAAGGAATGGGACAATCCAAGCGATAGATAAGTTTCTAAGCCAAAGAATGAAAATTGAGCTCTGTATTATTCCCATGATTGTCACAATATCCTCAATAGAAGAGAACTTATGGTTGACGAATCTAACCACCATTCCATCACCTTCAACAGGAGGGAAGAGAGTGAATCCTTCCTCCCTGAAGTCCAAGATTATAATCCCTTGGAAAAGGATTAAAAGGAAAACCCATAAATAATCAATGTAGCCTCTTAAGCTGGACTCAACAAATTGAGAGAGTATATTCATGCTATCAACGAATCCTCCAAGAAGAACAAGGTTGACACCCATCAGGAATTTTTGAGAGCTATAGATATTCTTTGTTGACGCTAAAACCTGTATTGACATGATAAGGAAATTCATCACAAATATGACAAAGACTAGGGCTGCATATGGTGCACTTATCCTATTGAGCAAGAATATTGATGCCAATTGATAAGCGGAGAGGATCACATTATGTCTCACACCACTTGATCTCCAGAGCAGAAATGTTGCCACCAAAAATGGTAGACCCATGACTACTGAATCTGCAAGGGATAATATGCCAAGAGGAATTGTTGAGAGAGATAATACTGCCACTAGGAAAGGACCTGATTTATGCTTAGAATAGGCTAAGAATGCAATGCTCATGAGGATCTGAATGGAAGCAGAGATACTGAAAATGCTGACATCCATGAAGTTAATTATATAATGATTGGGAAATCCAATTAATCCAAGCATCCGAACTGACAAAAGCTTTACGAATAAGACTACAGGCAGCATAAGTGAAACAACTTTCAACTCAGCCTTTGACAGAAACTCGTAGATGAAATAGATCAGACCAATTGAGGTTGCACTTACAATGAAGATGAGAGGATCTGAAAAGTTAGCCAAAAGAACATAGATGCTTGATATTACAATCAATCCATAATAAGTCAACTCAAAGTCCTTATTCACTAATTTCCTCCTCTCTACATTCACAATTGCGATAAGTGCTTGGATAATATAGAAGATGAGGAGATTGATCTGCTCTGGTGAACCAAAATTAGCCAATGGTATTGCAAGTACAGAGATTGAACTTGCTAATTGCCAAACTGACTTACTTCTGTACTCATACAGTGCGACTGCAACTATGTAGATACCCATGAGCATTTGAAAAATAAATGGATCTACTCCCTTGACTACAAATGCCAGAAGATCAAGAAATGCAACAGCAGAAGTACCTACTTCAAGATATTTATCTCCCGATACTATACTGGTTTCGATTATCAGCCAGGTACTCACGATGAGCATGATTATCATATTAACTCCAATCTCTATCTGAGATGATCCAGTAGCAAGGGTGTAACTTACATCCCCAAAATTACCAAATAATGATAACAAGGAAGAACCTCCTAAGAATATCGCTAGCCCAAGATTGTCTCTTGACTTCAGTGTGTATTTAAGAAAGAGTAACCCAGTCGAAAGAGCAATTATAGAAATACTAACAAGATCAAACTGAGTAAGCGTAAAGAGATTTACAATCCCACTCATGGCTATTGCCTCACCTAACAATGGAGTGCTTCCATCCTTCCAATACTTGGATACTATCATCAATAGAATTGGCACAAGGTAAGTCAAAAGAAGCAGATTCTTAGCAACAAAATGTTCTGAATTAAAGACTATGAGTTGGAACCCTATGAGTACAAATGTGAGATCAACAATTGAATTAGTTTCCTGTCTGAATATTCTCGTGATTACATATCCAAGATTAACCACAAAAATTGTAGCAACTAAGATCAGTGTAGAAGATCCAAATTTATCGATTTGAGATATAAATGGACCAAGAGTTAGTGTCACAATTACCATACTAGAATTTCCAAAGCTAATGAGCAGATCATCCTTGGCATCTTTGGAGTAATTTACTCCAATAATTGCAATCGATCCAATTGCCAGTGGGATGGCTGCAGAGATGAGTGACATCTGAATTTCAGTGAATAAACTGTAAGTGAATGCAGGTACAATTCGAGGAAGAATATATCCAGCAATTGCAAGTGTGAACCCTGAGACCCTTCCTGACCGAGCTAAAATGATATTCATCCCACTCCCAACAGATGATACGATGATGACTACAAAGTAAACAAGTGGATCAACTACCTCTGTCAGGGCCAGAACAATGTAGAGTCCTAACCAGATAGTGATGTCTCTCCCAACTGATCTAATCCATGTATCCGTTCTCTTCCTCATCGAATCCCTAAGGACTAGAAAACTCGTCAGGATGACTAAGAGGGAATATCCTCCGAGGGTTATGCTCAAAGAAAGTAAGTCTCCTGCGATATACGCTGTACTGATATAAGGTAAGAGAACCGGAATTATTGTGCCCCAATGTCTGCCCCTTGTCAAGAACATCATAACCAGATTCACTGGGAGCAACATTAAGAGCACAGTGACCAAAAATAAGTTTGTGGAGCTTGTCATCATAAACGCACCTGTTATCGCAAAGACTCCAAAGGTGAGATTTATGAAAAGCGAGAAAGAGAGTTCTTGATTTCTTATCAGAAAATTCTCAAATAACCTCATGATCTCAGAGGTAGAGCTGAGTAGAAGATTAGTTTCACTCTTCTTTTCTATCCTCTCAGGTGCAATGTTTGAAAGCGTGTGGAATGATAGTCCTGAGAACAAGACATAGAGTCCAAAAACGACAAATGGACCAAACTCTTCTATTCCCAGGAGATCTGTGAACTGGGTGAGCTTCAATCTGTAGTTCCCAAGGTATTGGGTGATAAGTAATGACGCAGTATTGAATATAAGTGCTACTTCATAATTTTGTCTACGGTTGACATTGGAAAGACTCGGGAGAAAAATCGAAATGGGGAATACCATCAAACCAATTGAGGCGAATAGTACAGACTCACTCCCATTACTATACGCATTTGTTAGTATAAAACTATTCACCACTGTGAGCCAATTTGTCATTATAAGGAATGA
>Ga0114931_10005114_pt1 | contig 16235 bp, 11 predicted proteins | sample 2SBtaG_FD_89579 | JGI IMG/M metagenome (GOLD analysis project Ga0114931, IMG submission 89579) | Deep subsurface microbial communities from Kolumbo volcano to uncover new lineages of life (NeLLi) - 2SBTROV14_V59a metaG | ecosystem: Environmental > Aquatic > Marine > Volcanic | place: Kolumbo...
CTGCATCAACCACACCACCTGAGTTATCATAAAATGATGGGTTTGTGACAGCTGAGTCAAAAGCACTGCCTAAACTACTTCGTTTATTTCTGATGATTCTGACATTGCCGCCAAACTGAATCGTATGATCTCCCTTAATCCATGTAAAATCATCCGTAATGTTATGGGTGTCTGTTACACGGCTTAGTGTTCGGGAAAAATTCCGTGGAGAAAACACAAAACGGAAACTGATGCTCGGTGCATCCGAATCACCTTGATTACTAAACGATTGGTGCGTCAATCCATAACGGAAGTTATTGATCTTGTTTCCGCTGATTGTCCAGTTATGTCCAACGGCTATGCCCGATGGATGACTCCAAAGATTTGTCTGCACCGTATCAGGAAAACGTGATGTTCCTGTACTTGTATCCCATTGATAATTTCCTCTTACAAAGAATGTCTGTGAATCATTAATATTCCAATCAATCTTTGCAATATGGGTATTCTCTTTTATACTTCTCGGAGAGTTGAATCTAAATCCACCGGTGTTTACGCCGTCTCCGACTGAAGTATCATTTGATGGATATCTGTTTGCAGCGTCTGCTAAAACAGCAAGAGATGCAGGGTTTATTCCAGCCTGGTTATAGATTGCATTAAGTTCGGCTAAGCCAATCGCACAATTGCCACCGTTACAACTCGGACCCGTTCCTTGAAATCTAATTTCTCCCGTTCCTAGATGTGCTAGAGGAACCGTTCTTACTACAGATTGTCCCAATGTTTGCTGTTGGCGTTCAAAACTATAAAAGAAAAACACCTTGTCTTTCTTGATAGGTCCGCCAATTGATCCACCATAAATGTCTCTTGCAAGACTTGGTCTTTCAACACCAGCTAAATTATTAAAGAAACTATTTGCTGAAAACGCTGTCGGTCTATAAAAATAAAAACCAGATCCGTGCAAATCATTCGTACCGCTCTTTGTTACAAGCGAAATCTGCGCTCCGGATGAACGTCCTTGATTCGCATTAGCGTTTACGGTTGTGATTCTAAATTCTTCAACTGATTCCGTTGTTGCCCTTAATGCAGACCCCTGACTAGTACTAAACTGAGTTGAACGACCACCTGTTTGTTGGTCATTGATATCAACTCCGTCAAGTGTGATATTTGCTTGATCACTTCTGCCGCCTGCGACATAACCCTGTCTTGTTACACCCGGTTGGAGACTTAAAAGGTCATTTACCCTTCTAAGGTTTGTCGGAAGCTGTGTAATCTGTTTTGGCACAAAGTTATTACCAATACTCGCATCCTGTGTATTCACAACAGATTCAATCGTATTGGATGTGACTGTCACAGTTTCTGAAACCGCTCCGGCTTCAAGGCTGATATTGGTTCTTGTTGTTGAATCAACCAGTGCTTTTACGCTGCTTGTGACTGCCTTCTTAAAATTATTTGCCTCAACCGTCAATTGATAGGTTGCCGGCGGTATGCCCGGGAAACTGTAACTACCGTCGTTCTGAGTAGTGACATTTCTGTTAAATCCCGTTGCTGTGTTACTAATCGTTACTTTTGCACCCGGCACTACTGCACCAGATTGATCGGTTACAACACCACTTATGTTTGAGGTTCCCGATTGTGCGAAAGCACCTCCAACCAACATGACCATTACAGCCATTGTTAGAAATGCTTTTGATCTTAAAATAAATCTCATAGCTCCTCCATTTAATACTTTTTTATTTGTCTAAAAAGACGAATACATAGGATTAATATGCACGTTGTATTCCGCTTTTTTGGTAAGGAGCGTTCATCTCGATGAGGAAATAAATAAAATAAAAAATCGTATCGTTTTATTTGATAAGAAATACTTGTGGACATTGCTAATGGATCGGAAGAGAAATATACGAGGATTAGTGCAACTAAAAAAACGATAACAAATATCTAAAAAAATAATAATTTTCCAATTTGTGAATATCAATTGAATCAGCGAGTTTTGGTTCAGTAAATTGAAGAGAAGTTCAATTCAATGAATAATCTCTCTTAATTCCGTAAAATAGTTCTTCGCGCGGCGAGATTGTAAGGTAGGATTTTGGATTAAGAACTGGAACCCATATAGGTCAAAGAGTCTGAACTGTTACGGTAAGTGGAGAGGAGGTTGATATGAAATCGGTGCTAAAGTTTCTTAACAAACTAAATAATAATAATGACCGTGATTGGTTTAAGGCTAATAAACTGGAATATGAATCTGCGCGAGATGATTTGATTGTTTTTGTTGACGAAATGATCGGGAGAATTGCGGAGTTTGATCCGTTGATTGAAGGTTTAGATGCTAAACGCTGTCTTTTTCGAATATATCGAGACGTTAGGTTTTCAAAAGACAAAAGACCATACAAAACTAATTTTGGAGCTTCTATAAATCCCGGAGGCAGGAAATCTTCGGTCGCGGGATATTACATCCATCTTGAACCGGGGAATTGTTTTTTAGCCGGTGGAAATTATATGCCGGATTCAAAGAATTTGTTAGCGATAAGGAATTCAATTATTGAAAATCCAAAAGAATTTTTGGCAATTGAAAAGGATAAGAAATTTAAAAAATCCTTTGGAGAGATTTACGGTGCAAAATTAAAAACTGCTCCTCGCGGATTTCCAAAAGACCATGAAATGATAAAGCATCTTAGATTAAAGGGGTTTATCGCCTATCACGACAAGATTCCTGATAAAACTGTAACAGGTGAAAAATACGGCGATTATGCAATAAAGGTTTTTCAAGTTATGACACCTCTAATAGACTTTTTGAGAAAAGCCACGAAAGCGAAAAAGTAGAGTCATTTTTCATTACTTTAGAATCGAGATATGAAACCCAATATTCCTAAACTAATTTTCGCCGGCGTCGCAAGCATTTATTTTCTTTGGAGTGTTTTTGATCCGATGCAGGGAAGTTTTTTGGATTTGGTAGATTTGCCAATTCATGAAACGGAGCATCTTATTTCCGTTTGCTTGGGGAGTTTATGATGATTGCGGGCGGTTCACTTTTTCAAGTGATTTTTCCGGCAATTTTCGTTGGTTATTTTTGGTGGCATTTTAAACCTTATTCAGCCGCAATTGTTCTTTTTTGGGTTGGACAGAGCATACTGAATGTCTGGGTTTATGCCAGTGATGCAATTGTGATGAAACTCGTCCTGACTAGTGGTTTTACTGGAAGCGAGGGAAGTTTTCACGATTGGAATTACCTATTGACCGCAACAGGATTAATCGGGGAAACTAACTTAGTCGCCGGACTAATTCGATTCACGGGTACAGGAATAATAATTATTTCGATTGTTATTTCTATTTATTATAGCTTTGATAAAATTGAAAGTTCGCAGAAAACTCATTCGGATTGAGAGAGTAAAACCGCGAGCCCAAAATTGAAAAAGCGTTATTTCGCGACTTTTTCGGCACAATCTTTTTTTAACGATTTAGTTTGAATGCGGTCATTAAGCCTTTACGGTCTAATTTCGAAAATCTCCAAACCGATCATATTCCTGCCTAAATAAAATTTTGACCAACCCAAGTGCAAGAAGTTTTCCGTCTTCCGTTCAGAACATTGTAGCTACAAAATTTACGTAAAACATGGAGGAAATAGGACTAATAAGTCTATGGAAGAGCGCATCGGACGTTTCCAATGCCGCTCAGCATATCCAAAGAAAATATTATTCAAAAAACGAATAATGAAATACCTATTTATGACACACCTGAGTTGAAGATGCTTTAGACATATCTTGTTACTCAAACACTTGAGAAATTTGACGATTGGGTAATTTTACCGCAAAATGTTTGTAAATTTACCAATCATTTTGCGGTGTTTTATGAAAGTAACTTTAATTACTGGTGCATCGAGTGGAATCGGCGAAGCATTTGCGCGCCGTCTTGCAGCGGACAAACAGGATCTCGTTTTAGTGGCGAGAAATGAAGGCAGGCTCGCTGCAATTTGTGAGGAGTTGGCGAATGAGCATGGCATAACGGCGAATTATGTCGCGATTGATCTTAATGGATACCTTGCTGACGAAACTCTGTTTAACGAAACTGAAAAACATGGTTTCGAGGTAGATTGGTTGATTAACAATGCCGGTTTTGGATCGATGGGTGATTTTTCAAAACTGGACCGCGAAAAGGAAATGGATATGATTGGGTTAAACGTTATGTCATTGGTTGCTTTGACGCATCGATATCTAAAGCAGATGCGAAAACGCAAAAGCGGGACGATTATAAATGTTTCTTCAACCACGAGTTTTCAACCGATTCCATATATGGCGACCTACGCTGCTACCAAAGCGTTTGTCACATCCTTTAGCGAAGCACTTGCGGAGGAAAATCGTCTTCATGGAATTAGGGTTTTTGTTCTTTGTCCGGGCGCGACAAAAACGAATTTTTTTGAAGCTTCAGAAATCAAAGATCCGGTTAAAATAAAGGGAATGGAGACGTCGGAAGAAGTGGTTGAAGCGGCATTAAAAGCACTCGATAAGGGAAAAACAACCGTGATTTCAGGTTGGGTAAATTATTTTGTGTCACGCGTCGGTTCGTTTGCGCCTACAAGAATAGTTACTCGATCAATTGGTAGTATTTTACGGAAAAAGTTAGGGGAACGCGACTAGTTTGTGCTGCGGAAAATTGTTATTTTGATGCGCACGATTTAGTTAAGTGCGTTCCTTTTTCGTGGGTTTTTTTATTGCCAGAAACGCTTATGAAACGTTCCACATCACCAACAGATATAACGCAATACCTTGCTAAATGGAGGCAAGGCGATCAAGAAGCTTTGAGCAAACTCACCTTGATTGTTCATGACGAATTCAAGCACATAGCAAGAAGCTATCTCCGCCGTGAAAATTCTAATTGTTCAATACAAACGACCGAACTTGTTAACGAATCCTACATTAGACTCATGGGGCAGCGTTCAACAGATTGGCAGAACCGGAAACATTTTTATGCCGTTGCGGCAAAGGTTATGCGTAATTTTTTGATTGATCACGCCCGAAAACGAAAGAATTCGAAAAGAGGACGAGATTTTAATTTTGTCGCGATTGAAAATATACAGCTTGCGGATTTGGAGAAGGAAATTGATCTGATAAAACTTGATGATGCCTTGACCCTTTTGGAAGAAATAAATGGACGTCAGTCACGAATTGTCGAATTGAAATTTTTTGCAGGTATGACTTCTAGGGAAATATCGGGAGTGCTTGATATTTCCGAAATTACCGTTAAAAGGGACTGGTTGAAGGCGAAAGTCTTTTTGTATTCGGAGCTCTCCAAATGAAAAATTCGAATTTTCAAGACAAAAAGCGGGTAGTCAGTGTGTTCGAAGAGGTTCTCGATGCGCCTCCGAGTGAGAGAGAAAAATTACTCATTTCTCGTTGCGGAGAAGATAAGAGTTTTCGGAGCGAAGTTGAAAGGATGTTGCTCTTAGCCGATTCGCTTGATGATTTCATGGAAAAGCCATTGGTAAACGAAGCATTTAATATTTATGAAAATTATGTGAGCGATAATTTACTTGGTCAAAAAATCGGCAAATTCACCTTAAAATCTACTATCGGACGAGGGGGAATGGGGACAGTCTTTCTCGGTGAAAGGGACGATGACGTCGAGCAGCAAGTGGCAGTTAAAATCATTTCGCCACAGGCAAAGAGTAAATCCGACAAGAAAAATTTCAGACGCGAGTGTCAGATTCTTGCTCAACTCGAACATCCCGCAATTTCACGTCTTCTTGATGCGGGCACAACGGAAGGCAAGATTCCTTATCTTGTGATGGAATATGTTGAGGGTGTCTCTCTCTCAGAATACTGCGTAAATAAAAAATTATCGTTGGTAAATCGTCTCAATCTTTTCTTGGAAGTGTGCGAAGCAGTAAAATTTGCTCATCAAAACCTAATAATTCATAGAGACTTAAAACCTTCAAACATACTCGTAACTGAAGATGGATTTCCTAAACTACTTGATTTCGGAATAGCAAAAATGCTCCATCATAAGCCGTTTGAAGCCATAGCGGAATCGACACTTACAACTAAGATCTTAACGCCAAATTATGCGTCTCCCGAACAGTTAAAAGGCGAAACTATTACTACAGCCAGCGATGTTTATAGCCTGGGCGTGATTCTCTATGAAATGTTGACCGGAAAACGTCCCCACGAATTAAAGAACAAATCGCTTCCCGAGATTCTCAGAACTATTTCGCAAGAGACACCGGAAAAACCGCATCTCAGGAGTCGGCTGCAAACAAGCGATGTTTCAATACCCGACGAACAAAAAGGTTCAATCTCTGTTCCAGACCCCAAATTATTAAAAGGTGATTTGGATACGATTATCCTAAAATCGCTCGAAAAAGATGTTAAAGATAGGTATCAAACGGTCGAACAGCTTACCGATGATATTAATCGTTATCGAAATGATTTGCCCATTTTAGCAAAGCCGCCTTCAAATATTTACAAATTTAAGAAATTCGTATCGCGTAATCGCCTTTCTTTTGTTCTTTCGTGTATCGCCCTGTTTCTCGGGATAAGTCTGCTCGCTTTTTCAGTTTGGTCGGCACAAACCTCGGCAAATCAAGCAAAAGAAAATCTTTGGCGCGCCTATGCCTCGGACATGAACTTGGCGATGCAGTCGTACGAAACGGCTAACATAATAAATGTAAGGAAAACATTGGCGCGCTACAAAGATTATGATGCCCGCGGATGGGAATACAATTTTCTAAGCAATTTGGCGAACCCTAAATCAAAGATCGCTACCTTAAAGCACAAATCTGAAGTTTGGAATGTGGCTTTTTCCCCCGATGGAACAAGATTAGCAACCGCCTGTGCAGATGGTTTTGCGAGAGTTTACCAAGTCCCTTCCGGTAAACTCTTGATTACCACGGCTGCAAAAGAGAAAAATGTTTGGAAAGTAGTGTTTTCTCCCAACGGAAAATTTCTAGCAACCGCTTCGGGTGACTCTAATTCAACGTCCGTAAAAATTTGGGATGGATCTACCGGCAAGGAAATAAGGTCGCTCATCGGACATACTGATCGCGTTCGCGCAATTGACTACTCTCCCGATGGAAAAACCATTGCGACCGGAAGCCGAGATGGAACAATCCGGCTTTGGAATGCGAAAAATGGAGAGGAAATTCGCAAGATTGCGTTGCCGAAGGTTCGCAACAAAGAGACCGAGACCCATGACGTCGCTTTTTCTCCGGATGGTATGAAGCTGCTTTCAGGACATGGACATTATGCCGCAGTTTATGAACTCGAATCGGACAAGTTTGCTTTTCTCAAAAAAGGAGTCGCATCATATCTCGCCGTGGCATTTTCGCCTGACGGTAAACGTTTTGCCCTAGGGCAACGCGAATCGAAAATTGAGGTCTACAATTCAGAAACCCTAAAACCTGAACTTAGCATAGCCGCACATAAAGCAAACATAAACGATATTGCTTTTTCGCCGGACGGAAAAATCATTGCTTCTGCGAGCAGCGATCGCACCGTTCGATTCGTTGACGCTGAAAATGGCTTGGAACTGACGACCCTAAGATTGCATGCCTCCGATGTCTGGAGCGTCGCGTTTTCGCCTGACAGCAAATATTTCGCCTCAGGAAGTACCGATTTCGACACCTGTTTATTTGACCGCAGTGAATTTATGTCGTCATCGTCCTTTGGAGCACAAATAGGATTTAGCCGACAGTTGTCCGCGATATCCCCGGACGGACAGCTAATAGCTTCGGCGGATGGAACAGGAACTGAGCCCTTAAACGTCATCTACGAAGTAAAAACCCGACGGCAAAAATCGATCTTCTCCAAGGAAATAATCGACGTAGGTACATTTTCACCTGACAATGCGTTCTTGGCGGCAATAACACGGGAAGGTAATCTCGTTATTTGGAATGTGGACGATGGAATTGAATTCCTCCGCTTCAAAGCCCATGTTAGCCCGGGCGGCGGATTGAAAGCAGGGCGCACAATTGCTTATTCACCGGACGGAAAATATATCATTTCCGGCGGTTCCGATAAATCGGTTAAGTTATGGAATTCAGAAACAGGAGCGCTTGTTCGCGATATTTATAAATTCAAAGGGTATGTAAATATTGTAGGAATCTCTCCAGATGGCTCACGTATTTTTGCGGCGAGCTCAGACTCCTCCGCGCTGCTGTTCGATTTTAAGTCCGGCAAGGTTATCGGGGACCTCGGGAAACAGCCAAAGCCTATCCTCTCCACCGTCTTTTCACAAGATGGAAAAACTCTCGTTACCGGAGGTGCGGATGGTGCGATTAAAGTGTGGAGTGTGGATGAAGGCAAAAATATTAAAGCTTATCCGGGAAGCGCGGGTTTCATTTGGCAGCTGGCGTTTTCACCAGATGGGAAAAGACTCGCGTCCGCAAGCGGCGAAGGCATACTAAGGTTTTGGGACACTGAATCCAATTCGCAAGTTTTTGCTATTCGAACGGATTCAGCAGTAACAAACTTACTGGCTTTCACACCTGATGGAAGATTTCTTGTTTCCCATGGAACGAAGGAAAGAATACGGCTTTGGGAATCCATTGCACGGTGACTAGTTTCATCAAAAATTCGCGCGTATTTCAGCACCCTCTCATAATTAGTTTTTCGTGCCGCTTTTTTCATCAACTTAAAAATCTTTAATCCCTGAATGATACTTTTTGGAGCCGGATTACGCTTGTCTAAATAACGATAGAAATCTGCTTGAACTAACGAGCGTCGATTTGAGAAGAAGTATGGGAAGAACCGTGAACCAAAAGGAACATGTAAGATCAGGATTGCCTCTTGCCAGGGATAAAGAAATAGTGATTCAGGATACTAATAACGAATTACTAATCTACGACCTTAAAACGAACAAAGCCCTCCACTTAAACGAAACTGCTGCCATGGTTTGGTCGCTATGTGACGGTAGGAGATCTGCGGCACAAATTTGCGAAGAAATGGGTTTGAAGCTCAACACTACCGTGAGCGAGGATCTCGCTAGATTGGCGCTAGATTATCTTGACGAACACAAACTACTCTCGACTGAAAATAAAAGAAATTGTTTACCTGTTGAGACTTCGCGAAGGGAAATGCTTAAAAACGTCGCGGCAACTTCGCTAATTGCTCTTCCTTTGATTTCGTCAGTCGTAGCCCCGAAAGCAATCAATGCACAGAGCAATTCATGCGCCCGCGGCGTCTGTTTTTCGGCGGGTCAGGACTATTGTGCCGGATACCTCGGACAAACGATCACGGCGACCGGACATACCTCAAATAACGGAACCTGTATGGGAATCGTAACCTCTGTTTCAGTTACCTGCTCCGGCGTTGTCGGTGACCCATTCGACGTGTCGCGAACATAACTGGTGATGTCTAACACAACGCTGATCGAGACCTCTACTCGGCTAGAATTCAGGGATTTAGGCAAAAAAACGGAAGGGTGCCTGGGGAAAATTTTCTCGAGTACCAATCTGTAACTCGCAGTCGGGAGCAACAACGTCGCTTGCTAACAACATGATTGAAACCTCATGACCCTCATAGGATGTGATTAAACATCATTCGGAACGCCGTTGCAATCAACAATCAACTCGGAGCTCAATCCAATCTCAACATATTTCCTTTTTTAGACCTCGATGATACGTTTTCGGATCGAATTACGCTTGTTATAAATATCGGCAAGAGTATAGCGCTATCCGCGACAGAAACGTCAGGTTTGGTGAGAACTCTTCCAATTCCGAAAGGTATTTATTTCATTCCAGACCGATGCGGAAGCAAATGAAACATTCGCTTCTTCCTACGTCAGCGGAATAAACGAGGTGAAGATGGAAAAGGACTCAGCAGCAAACGAACAAAAAAAGGACCTACTACCTCTTGCTAGAAGCAAGGAAATCGTCGTGCAAGAAATCAATCATGAGTTGCTTGTTTATGATTTGGAAACGAATCGAGCTCACAACTTGAACGAAACTGCGGCGGCAGTTTGGAAATTGTGTGATGGAAAGAAGTCATCTTTTGATATCAGCCATGAGCTAGGTGAGAATTATGGAACGCCGGTATCCGAAGAATTAGTTTGGCTCGCGATTGAGCAACTTAACGGAGATGGCTTACTTGAAAATTCCCCCGTTACTAAACTTCAAGCGATAGGCATTTCGAGAAGAGACCTAATCCGTAAAGCCGGATTTGCATCGATGATTGCGCTGCCCATCGTGTCGACCATAATTGCACCAAAACCAACATCTGCTCAGTCAGTTCAGAGTCCTTGCCTTCCATTAAATGTGTGTATTGGTCCAAGTAACATCTGCCCGCCCGGATGCAATGGCAGAACGATAGTTTATGACTTTTACCAAAGCAATAACGGAACGTGCACTAACCTTCAAGGAACCAACATTCCACTTGCTTGTGGTCCCGGCGGATTCTTTTCGGTTCTCGATATTGAGGTAACCAGCGCGTGAGCATTGTAAAGACAAGATTTTTCCGACGCCATCAAGCCTCAAAAGAGGTGCTTCACCCTTATGTTCTGAACGATTTTAGAATTAACCAACGGAGTAAAATATAATGAGAAAGTTAGGTGTACTTTTGTTTTTTTTCACAGTCAGCGTAGCAGTTTATGCTCAACCAAATCTGAAATTGGATACGGCACTCGGGAGATTAAACAGAAGATTCGAAAAAGTCGAAAGTATCAAAAGATTGCCCGAGGATAAAAACAAGAAAATACGCCTCGAGAGGGCGATAAGATCAGCCGAAAATGCACTCGGAAGATTTAAGAAAAAATATCCTAAACACGACATAAGCACGTTTGAACGAGATTTAGCGAACTTTAAGAGCGGTAAGACCCCAGATGGCACTTCAGAATCAATATCGCGGTCTTCTTCATCAAATATTTCTTCTTATGCTAAGGCGGAAAATCTCATTGAAACAATTGATGAAATTCTCCGCTTTTTGCCGGACACAAGAAAATTCTTACAAAATGATAAAAATGCCGTTGAATTAACAAAACAGAAGCTGGAAAGATTTCGCAACAAAATGAAGAACGTTATAACACCGGAATTCATTGGACTTGCAAACGACGACTCAAACCGCAAGATCAAGCGAGCTTTGGATAAAGTCCGTCGTGAGGCAAAATCGCTAAAGTCGAATTTGTCTAGGATTGATGTAAAGAGGATTAAAAATGAAACAAAGCAAAATCTAATGCTCTCGAGGTATTTCAGGGTTTTGTTTGCGCAGGAAAAGCTACGCCTATTAGGCAAAATTTATCAAAACCACGCTGATGTAAAGGCTGCGAGCAAAATCGCGGATGACCTGATTGCAAAGCTTGGGACGATTGATGACATAGAAAAACAAGGCGCAGCAAACTATGCGGCATTGGTAGCAAAAAGGCGCTTATTTCCAAATCGGCAGAAAAATAGATCGCTAAAGAATCAGGCAATAAGAGCGTTTAAGTCGAGTATCTTTACTCGAGGCAAATTTTCAAGTAGTCAGATATTGAAGGTTCATCTTGTAAGCTCTGGTTGGAGTGTGCAGCGTAATAAAGTGACCGGAATAATATTAAGCCGAGATCAACAAGCTCAGTTAGCAGTCAAAACCGCCGACGGGAAATGTCACGCATACCTAATACTTCTGGAACAAAAATACAAAGGTGGCGGAAGATATGGCGGAGCTTACATGAGGTCCGGAAGTCATGGCGAGATGCTTTGCAAGAATATTCCGAAGTAAATCAAAAAGCATTGAAAAAATTTATCTAAAACAGAAACTCAAGCGTCAGCGCGGGTGGAACATTATCTAAAACAGAAACTCAAGCGTCAGCGCGGGTGGAACGTTCGCGGGTAGCATCAATACATTTGACGTTTCATTCTGCCAATTCCTAACGATTGGGCTGCTTCGCTGATTAAGTTATTAGCCGCCCAATGTAAGAATCAGCACACTATTAAGAATTATTCAGCCAAAACAGAAGCCCTAAATGTTCTCTAACGTGTCTTTTATTCCAAATATCCTTCGGCAAAAACTTCTTTGTAGGACTTGGCGATTGTAATTCTAGAAACGTCTTACTTGAGCGGCGAGTGAATGTGTAGAGGGAAGCTTTGCGCCTGATGAAAGTTCGCTTTTAGGATTTCTTTGCGCATATTCTGATAGGTGTGCTGATAGTGCGGCAGCGATTTATTCTGTTTATTACGCAGTATAAACGGCGCCGCATTTTATTATTTTTCATAGGCATTAAAATTGGACTTACGGAAGAAATATTAATTGCTACGTTATGCGGCGTTTGCTATATTAACGGTTTGGTTTAGGATAGGTCATTGAATACGGTAATGAACAAGAAGAGTGATCGGTCAAACTTCGGGTAGTCGCGAAAGCATAGAATGCTAGAAGGTAATGAGATAATCTCAGCTGCGTTTGCCGCTTGAGGAATTCATTCTTCAAGTAAAGAGGCAGATGGAAAATCTCGTTTGTTTGCAGATGTACCAAAAAAAAATACCGGCGATCAAAGCCGTTGGGGGAATCAGGATTTCGGAATGACGCTGCGCAAGATAGTGTTATGTTTTTAATTAAATTGCAGAAAAGAATCAGGTAATAAAGGCAATCTTATGACCAACGAACTCAAACAAACCGAAAAGTCAAAACTAAAACGTGTTCCCAACCGCGGAAATTTTGACCTTGAAACAATTTATTCAATTTTAGACGAAGGTTTTATATGTCATGTCGGCTTTACCGCCAATGGACAAACTTTCGTGATTCCTACTTCCTATGGTCGAATCGGAGACAAGCTTTTTCTTCACGGAGCAAGCGTTAGCCGAATGATGAAAAACCTTGCCGAAGGAATCGACATATGCGTTACGGTGACTTTGGTTGATGGACTTGTTCTAGCGCGTTCTGTATTTCATCATTCGATGAATTATCGATCGGTAGTGGTTTTTGGGCGGGCAAAATTGATCGAAAGTGCGGACGAGAAAATGAAAGCCCTTGAAGCTTTTACCGAGCATATTGTTAAAGGGCGTTGGGATGATGCACGTATTCCAAATGAAAAGGAGCTAAATGTTACAACGGTCTTGAGTTTAAAAATCGATGAGGCTTCGGCAAAAATTCGCACGGGAGATCCGATTGACGATGATAAAGATTACGCGCTTGATTTTTGGGCAGGCGTGATTCCGCTGAAACTGGAGGCTGGCGAGCCGATTGACGATTCAAAGCTCAAAGAGGGAATTGATCAGCCGAATTATTTGCGAAACCAGAAGAGATTTAAGGAATAAGTAAAAAGACTTTCTTGTAGCAGTGCCGGAAGAAATCAAAGTGCGGTTTCGTTGTAGAAAGTAACTAAACCTAATAAGGTCGGGTAACATCCAACACGAGGTTTTTGTTTTAATTCCCTAACTTTTGATGGAGGGGTGGTGCGCTTCGCGTCGGGGTGGTTTTTTAACTCTCAGTTTCGCAGACATTTACAAGGGCAACCACCCCACCCTTCGGGCACCTCCTACAAAAGGAGGGGAGTTTTCAGAAATATAGTCGCACCCCAAAAATGGACTCGGTTTCACTACTCTCTGTGTTTCAATTTCGAATTTTTATGGGACAACTCTTTCGTCTCAACAGATTTCTTTTTTTCTTCGCTAGTTTCAAAAACTAAACTCATACAAGTTAGTCCTGCTTCAGCTTTCAGGAACTCTGAAATATCAATCGACTTTGTTTTGCAGCCATGTTGCTCTATTAAACCTTGAGTTCTCTTAAAGCCGGAATGGATGCAGATCGTTTTTCCAACGCGCATTACATTGGCGGCGAAAGGTTCATCGATTGGAACTTCGATTTGCTTGAATTTCTTAAACGCAACGGCATCAACCCATTCCGGATTTATCAAAACGGTTTTTTCATCAAGGGCAGTGCAGGCGGTTTTAAGGTGCAGGCAATTTCCAACCTTTACCTTAACAATCTCAAAACCCAGTGGGGTCACAATTTTATGAAGAGCACGAATCCCCTTCTTATTAGTTCGCGTGGAATTCCCTACAAATAATGTCTTACCAATGATCAAAATATCCCCACCATCGATTCTGGCAGGTGGTTTTATGCGGACAATTGTTCGAAATTTCGCCAGATTTTTTTCAATTAGATTCGATTCGGCTTTTCTCGAATTTGCGCCCAACGGCAGCAAAACCGCGGTTTTATCAAGTACAAGAGCGGTGTCCTCAACGAAGACGCTATCGGGTAACGCTCTGTTTTGATCAAGCGTGATGACGTCAGTTCCAAGTTTTTTTAACATTTCACAATATGCCGCGTGTTGCTCACAAGCTTTAGCAACATCGATCTTTTTTCGCGGTAGAAATGTTAATTCGCCCTGATTTAGACTCCGGGATGGTTTATGTGTAATTGCGGTAAACATATAGACTGAAAGTATATATCACTATTGAAGACTAATCTTATGGCAGCGAAATAAACTCTTATTTATTAGGATTAATGACAACCTTAGCCGCCATTTTCGCGAGTTTCCAAGTGCGGTTCCAATCGATGCCATCATTGCCATTTTTTCCTAACATCTTATCGACAAACATTTTTTTCAAATCCTTTCCTTCACGGCGGAGCATAAATTCTTTAGCAAAAGGCTTTGCGGTAAGGAAAAAATTAAATTCAGGATCGGTAACAATTCCAATCCCTTCGAGCGTCATCAGGGCTCTCATGATATAGGTAAAATTTGCGGGAAGGCGAAAAGGGTAATCGTACATAACGTCCGCCAGATCATAGGTCAATTCCTTGAAATTTACATCCTTGAGTTTTAAGTCGAGATGGAATTCAAACATTCTTCGAACTACGGGACGAACCTGTTCTTCATCGGCACCGGGTTTTAAGAAATCCAGATCGATTAAATCCTGAGCAATGCCGTCCGGGTCTTTGGCGACTACGTGGAAAAAGGCATCGATCATTTTTGACTGCAATTTTGGAGTAATACGCCCGACCATTCCAAAATCAAAAAAAGCCAATCGCCCGTCAGGCATCACGAGTAAATTTCCCGGATGAGGATCGGCATGGAAGAAACCATCTTCCAGTAATTGTTTCAAATAGGTTTTTATAAGCAGCCGATTGACTTTGCCCGGGGAAACTTTTCTTTCGCGTAATTCGTCTAAATCCGTGACTTTTGTGCCGTGAATAAAGTCCATTGTAAGAACTTTTGACGTCGTAGCCTCCCAATAAATCTTGGGAACATGTATATTTGTCCAGGATTTGAAATTCTCTGTAAAGCGTTCGGCATTTCTCCCTTCTTCCGAATAATCCATTTCTTCATGAATGGTGAGGTCAAATTCTTTGAGCATTCCTGCCCAATCGGCATTTTCATTTAGTCTCGGAAAACGCTCGGCAAATTTCGTCACTCTTCGCAAAATTTCAACATCGCCTTTTATAACGCTTTCAAGATTCGGGCGTTGAATCTTAACCGCAACCTCTTCGCCGGTTTTTAGTTTTGCCCGATAAACCTGCCCTAAACTTGCCGCCGCAACTGGCTCAATTTCAAACTCATCATAAACTTCGCTAATTTTCTGTCCGAGTTCTTTTTCAATCCTTGCAAATGCTACTTCATTAGGAAAAGCGGGGACATTATCTACCAAAGTCCCTAGTTCTTTAACAAAGGGCAGCGGCAAAAGGTCTGCGCGAGTTCCCATCGATTGCCCGAGTTTAATAAATGTCGGACCTAATTTGATGATGCTTTCTTTGAGCCAAAGAGCCTGTTTTTCCTGATTGTGTTCTTTGTTTAATTCCGTGCCGATAAAAAAGCGTTTCAAGATGGGGATAATCGTGTGGAAAGACAAGAGTCTTACGCTGTAGAATTTTTCACCTAGAATCGCCAGCCAAGATAGCTTTCGAGCATTTTCAAGGCGATATTCTTTTATCTTTAACTGATGTTTTCTATGATGCTCGTACTGGTCGAGATATAAATAAAGCGAGAGCATGCCTATAACGCGGGAAACCTTTCCAAAACGTACCCAACCTCGCCACCCCTTGTAACCTTTCTGGACGCTATCTTCTGATTTGATTAAATCTCTTTCTTCGGCGATGAGTTGTTCATTAGAAACCATTTTGGCGATTGGTAAATCCTTTGTTTTTACCAATGATTGATTTCCAATCCCGTTAAGGTCTTTAGTATTTGCCGGAATTTGCTCAATCTTTTCTAAAGCCGATGGCTTATTTTTTAAGACCGTTTTTGTTTGTTTCTCGCTCATAAATCCCATTAATTTGGCAAACTAGGTCGGATCGCCTGCGCCCCGCAGGCAGAGTTTAGTTGATAATCAAGCTTCGCAATCGCAACGGTTACTAGCGTTTTTC